>Ga0126381_100008139_pt1 | contig 11710 bp, 24 predicted proteins | sample PanSoiMetPlot_28_FD_96465 | JGI IMG/M metagenome (GOLD analysis project Ga0126381, IMG submission 96465) | Tropical forest soil microbial communities from Panama - MetaG Plot_28 | ecosystem: Environmental > Terrestrial > Soil > Tropical forest > Bulk soil | place: Panama | collected 2016-02-17 | reverse complement strand
GGGCGCCTGCGGCGGGCGCGCCATCAGTCGTCGTCGTCGTCGGCCGGGATGATCCGCGCCCCCAGGAGGCCCAGGTGCGTCATCGCGTCGGCGATCACGTCGACCGTCTCGGAGTAGCCGAGGCTCAGCACCGACGAGGAGCCCGCCTCGTCGCGGATCATCAGGATCACCCCGACCTCGTCCGGCAGCGGCAGGTCGTCGAGGCGGCGCAGGATCTCCTCGGCGATCGCCTGGGCGCGCGGGCGGCCGTTGTCGCTCATCAGGAGACCCGGGTGACGCGCACGTAGCGGCGCCGCTCGACGTCCTGCCCGCAGGCGCGCACCTGCTCGGCCAGCTCGCCGCCGAGCCGAAGGAGCGCGCCGACGCCCGCCGCGTGCACCTTGTAGGACAGCTCGACCGAGACGGCGCCGTCCCGCGCCGCCTCGCTGATCGCACCCGCCTCGACCGCCTCGTCGAGGAGGCGCCGCAGCGCCTCGCCGTCGTACTCGGTGACCGGGTGCGGCGCGACGCTCTGGAGCTTGAAGGCGCCGCCCCGCCGCGTCCACGAGGCCTCGTGATCCATCCGCTCAAGCAGCCAGCCCGAGATGACCCGCTTGGCGTCGGCGAGGTCGTGCTCGGCCTCGCGGATCACCTCCAGTGCGCTCGCCAGGTCCTCGTCCGGCGAGCCGTGCGTGAGCAGCTCGCCGGTGGCGGGGTGCACCACCTCGACGGCCGCCTCCGCCATCCGCCGCTCCAGCTCGCCGCCCATCAGAACGGCACGTCGTCGAAGGCTGCCGCGGCGGCCGCGTCGTCCAGCTCGCGCTGGCGGGCCTCCGCCTCGGCGGCGAGCTGGCTGGCCTCGTCCAGCTCGTCTGACTCGGGGTCGATGCCCTCGGCCTTCTCGCGCTCGGCCATCCGCGCGGCGGCCTCGGCGACCTCCCTGGTCGGGGCGTGGCTCGGGTGGCGGGCGAAGTAGCGCATCGCCGCGGGCCGGATCGTGTCCGGCTCGGCCTTCGCGCGCTTGAGCAGGTCGAGGAGGGGATCGACGTCTCCCCGGCGCAGGTCGCCCTGGGTCTTGATCTCGCCCTTCGTGGACCAGGCGACGAGCGCGTTGAGGAAGCCCGCGTCGCCGTCGTCGCGGAGCACGCCGGAGTCCTTCGCCCGCGCGTAGACCAGCTTGTGCTGGGCGTCGGAGAGGGGCCGCACGTCGGGCCGGGCGCCGCTCGCGGGCGGCGCCGAGCGGTGCGGCCGCTCGCCGAGGTCGCCGCGGTCGGTGTGCTCGGGGTCGTCCCCCGCACTGCTGATCTTGAAGAGCTGGCGGAGCATCGTCTTCTCCGCCGCCGTGCAGGCCTTCGCATACCCGGTGTCGGTGAAGTCCTCCGCGAAGCCCCTCGCGTTGATCAGGAACGCCTCGCGCTCGTGGATCGGGATCCCCGGCGTCGCGTCGGTGACGGTGTAGGTCACGCTCACGTCCCAGAGCTGGAAGGCCCGCCCGCCGCGCGTCTCGCCGCCCGTCGGGGTGATCCGAACGTCGCCCCAGTCGGGCGTGATCAGGACCCACTCGCGGGCCAGCAGGGGCCGCAAGAGGCTGACCAGCTGGTCGGACTCCAGGAAGGAGTAGCCGAACTCGGGGTTCGTGCCGGTCTTGCGCTGCTCTCCGAGCATCCCGACGATCCGGCAGATCTTGGCGTGGATCCCGCCGACCTGCTCGTAGGGCGCAAGACGGCTGGCGAGCGGCTCGGCCACCGCCTCGATCCGGGGCGGCGGCTCGGGCCGCGACTCGTCCTTCTTCGTGCTCACGTCGTGCTCCTCGCGGTGGTGGTGGTCACGCCTTCGTCTTCGTCCAGCTGCCGCGGCCCTGGCGCGGCCGCGGCGCGGGCACCGGCGCGACCCGCTCCAGGTACTCGATCAGCGCGCGGCGGATGTGCCAGGCCATCGAACGACCATCGTCGCGGCTCAGCTCCTGCAGCCGGTTCATCGTCGAGACGGGGATGATCGTGCGGGTCATCCAGACGGCGGGCTCCCCGTCGACGGGTCTGAGGTTGTTGGTTGCGGTGGCGATCTCGCCCCTCCTCCTGAGTGGTTCTGCGCTGGTAGCGCGTTGTCCCACTCAGGGTAGCACACTAGCTCCTGCACGACCACTGCCGGAACCCGCCGTCGGCGCGCACGATCTGGGCGGTCGCGAGCGCGGCGGCGAACGGGTCGAAGGGCGACCAGCGGGCGAACGGCGTCGCCCGCCAGGTCGAGCGCAAGAACTGCCAGGGCCCGGCGGCGCCCGACGAGGCGTTGACGGAGTAGGGGTCGAAGGTGCCGCCCGTCTCGCAGGCGGCGACGCGGATCATGGCGCCCGCGTCGACGCCGAACGCCCTGGCGGCGAGCTGCGCAGCCTCGATCACCTCGGGCCGGTGGACGCGGCGCAGGTGGCGGCGCAGGACGGCCCTGTCGTGCCGCTGCCAGGCCAGCGCCCGCCAGCATGAAGGGAGACTCGCGCAGCGCCCTCGCGACGCCGCAGGCGCCCTCCCAGACGCCCCTGCGGCGCCGTGAGCGGCGGCGCTCCCTCCCGCGAGCGCGAGAATGGTAACGAGCGCCACGCGAGGCGCGACTCCTGGAGGCATCGTCTCCTCCCCTCTCCGGGCGACCCTGGCACCGCGGCGCGCCGCGGCCGGGAGGGGGGACCGGGCCGCGACGCGCACGGAAGGAGGAGCGCCCTAGTTCGGTGGGCCCCGCCGAGGCTACCAGGCCGCGGGCGAGGGGGCGCCCGGGCGAGCAGCGATGGAGCCACCCGGACGCCCCGCCCGACCGCGCAGTTGGGTCCCCAGGGGCGACGATGATCCCCGGAGCGAGCGCGACCTCAACCAGCGTACCCGCGCCGAGGGAGCGGCGCCCGGCGGCACGATCGCAGCCAGCAAGACACGCCGGTGACGCGCTGGGCACGTGCGTGCTATGGTGAGCACCTGCCTGTCCATCCGGGCAGGCGAAGCAGCGATGGCTCAGTCAGGGCGCCAGCCCCGCGAGCCGGAGAGGAGCGACGGCATGACGATGCCGAACGGCGGCAACACCGCCGAGATCATCAGCCAGGGCGTGCTGGAGGCCTACGCCCGCGAGGGGATGATCAAGAACGACGGGGAGCGCGACATGCCGCTGCTCCGCGAGCGGCTGACCGAGCACGTGCTCCAGGCCCGCGTGCACGCCAGGGGGGAGCGCAACGGCAAGGCGCTGAGCCGCTCCGACATGGTCGCCCACGTCTTCCCGAGCCTGCCCGGGCCGGATGCCTGGGACGAGCAGCCCGACCCGCAGCTGGCACGCTCGATCTACCGCAAGGTCTCCAGCCAGGTCTGGGGAGAGCTGCACCCGCGCGCCGCCGGGTCCGTCCAGCGGCGCGTGGCGATCAGCATGGGCAACGGCTACGTGATGTGCCGCTACAAGATCGGCAACGACCAGGTAGACGGCGTCTACATCACCGACAGCCGCGACTGCATCACGCTGGACTACATCACGCCGGAGAACGAGGCGGACGCCCGCGCCCGCGCCGTGCACACCGCCAACCGCGAGATGCTCGTGATGCGCCAGCCCCAGAACGCCGTCTGGTACGCCCGCGAGTACGTCAAGCAGCTCCAGGTGGCGCTGACGGCCGCCAAGGAGCAGCTGGCGCTGGCCGTGGAGTCCGTGACCCTGCGCGAGGAGGAGGACGAGGAGAACGGGAACGGGGAGGGCGTCGATGAGTGACGGGACGGGGGCGGCTACGGCCGCCCCCAACCTCTCCGAGCTGGCCGAGCGCATCCGCGGCGAGCTGAACGCCATCACGGGCGCGGATCGAACGGCACTGGAGCACGCCATCGAGGCGGGCCGCCTCCTCAACGAGGCGAAGGCGCAGGTCGCGCACGGCCAGTGGCTACCGTGGCTGGCGACCAACTTCACGCTCAGTGAAGCCACGGCGCAGCGGTACATGCTACTCGGGGCAAATCCCGCACGCGCGCGGGATTGCGATTCCATCCGTGCGGCGCTGGATGCGATCCAGGGGGACAAGCCGCAGCCGCGGAAGTCGCGGCCGGTCACGCACTCCGGGCGGGGCGCGGCGCAGAACCCGGCGATCATCGACTGGGTGGCCCACCTGCGCAGTCAGGGCGTGCGCCAGGAGGACATCTCCCGAGCCGCGAAGGCGGGGGAGCGTGGCTGGCCCGGCGACGAGCGCGGCCTCAGCGAGGGCGCCACCAGCGCCATCTACGCCGTCCTGGCCGACCGTGACCGTGCGCACGACCGTGCGCAGGACGCGCCAGCGTCCAGGCCGCAGGGCCTGCCGCGCCACAACATCTTCAACGGCAAGTCCCGCACGCGCCGCCAGGACGAGCTGAGGGCCCAGCTCAAGGCGGAGGCGGACGAGGCCCGGGCCTGGCAGGAGCTGGCCCGGCTCTCCCTGGCGATGGATCGCGCGCTGAACGTGATCCAGTCCTACGAGCCGGGCAGCTACGGCCTCGACGAGTCCAGCCAGGACAAGCTGACGATGTTCCTCGACGACCTGCTCAACCTCGCCGCCTGGACGGAGCAGCGGATCGTCGAGACACAGGCGCGGCTGGGCGAGGCGCCGATCCGCGAGCGGATCGCCAAGATGCGCAACGTCAGCGGGCGCCCGGCGGCCGAGGCGGCAGCCTTCCTGGCCCGCGCCGACCGGCTGGAGCGCCAGCTCAACAACCGCCTCAGCGGCGCGGCGTGAGCGAGAGGGTCGTCGCCTGCGACGACCCTCTCGCTCACGCTACCCGGTCCGCGGCCACTTCTGGCCGACGGCCTGCTTGGTCGAGCCCGCCAGCAGCGAGGTGCCCGCCAGCACGCGGCCGATGTCGACGTCCGTCGTGTTGCGACGCACCCCCTCGATCGCAACCGCAACGGCCTCGTCGACCTCGTCCTGGAGACGCGCCAGGAGGAGCAGGTCGGTCGCGTCCTCACGCGCGACGCGCCGACCGATCGCGCGGATCAGGCGGCAGGTCGCCTCCGTGATCTCGTCCGTGTCCCGGTACGGACGGGCTTTCCGAGTCAAGCTGCGGTTGACCCGATTCTGGCGGGCGGCCATCAGTCCAGCCCCTTGCGTGCGCGGGACGCCCAGTGTGCCCGGTAGGGTGTCCACAGCTCGTAGCCGCAGCGCATCTCCAGGCCGTCGGCGGAGCGCTCCAGCACGCCGCGGATCAGCACCTTCTTGCGCTTCCCGGCCTTGGTCCTGACCACGTAGGGGTGGTCCACCGGGTCCTCGCGCAGCGGTGTCCCGTCCGTGGAGCGGATCAGAACGCCCCAGCCGCGGCCCAGCGAGTAGAAGCTCGCCTCGTAGCGGGCCATCAGCGCACCCCCCAGCTCGCCTCGTAGGCCTCCTGCGCCATCGCCTCCATCCAGCCGGTCTCTTCCAGCGGGCAGGGCCCGTACCCCGGCTGGCCGTGACCCAGGCCGTCGCAGATCGAGCAGTAGACGGCGGTCGCCTCCCAGGCCCGACCCTCGGCCTCTTCCAGGCAGAAGTCGCAGAGCTTCGAGCCGGGCTCGGGCGTCCGACCGCACAGCTTCGAGCCGGGCAGGCCCGGGCAGATCAGCTTGTAGCTCACGTCGTGCTCCTCGCGGTGGTGGTGGTGGCGGGGGCGCGAGCCCCTCTACCTCAAGTATAGCACAGCGCACCACCAGCGCAAGGTGTGAGTTCAGCTGCTCGCGACTTTCGTGTTGCCCTCGTCGAGCGGATCGATCGTGCCGTCCCCCGTCGCGAACGGGCGCTTGCCGACGAGGGTTGCGTTACGCACCCCGCAGCGGGTGCAGTTCCCGAGGTGCACCGCGAAGTTGGGAAACACGATCGAGCCTCCCCCGACGACGACGTCGCAGATCAGGTCGGACGGGTCGTCGTGGCTTTGCGGGTTGACGAAGATCCCGCCGTTCGTCGAGCCGGGGTAGGCGTTGACGATGTCGACCGTCCCGATCGTGACGCGGAACGCCGAGATCACCTGGATCCCGTCGCGGTGCGGGTTGCCCGGCGCGCCCGGAACGAGGTCCTCCGTGCCGGGGTCGTCCGAGCGCGAGTACCACGAGCCGATCTCAAGATCCTGGGTCTCCTGCGCGATCCGGCCGTGATCGCGCAGGCAGCCGAGCACGACGACCGCGCCGACCGAGCCGGTCGCGCCCGAGAAGCGGATCCCCTGGTCGGGCGCGCCCTGGGTGGTCGGGCGGACGAGCACGACCTGGCCGACGTCGAGACGCCCCGAGAGCTTGAGGGTGCCGTTCGTGACGGTCAGCGAGGCGCAGCTCGCGCCCGCCGCGACCTCGACGTTCTTGCCCTCCCAGGTGAGCGAGCGGCCGGGCTCGACGAGCGGCGTGCGCAGCACGACCTTGTCGGGGTTCGCGTGCTCTGCGGGTTCGTCCGACATCAGGCCCTCCAGATCAGGATGATCGTCACGAGCGAGCCCAGCATCGCGCAGAGCGCGCCGAAGCGCAGGGTCGCGTTCCGCCGCCGCGAGCGGCGCAGCTCGGCGCGGCGCTGGGCCCGGCGCCGCTCCTCGCGCACCGCCTCGTCCGGGTAGGGCACCGTCAGCTGAAATACCTGCGCGCGCCCACGTCCCCGCGTAGCCCGCTGCGCCAGTAGGTCGAGAACGAGGTGATCGTGGCGGGGTTCGAGCCGAACGTGTAGAGCCGGTCGCTGCCGAGGTACATCGCGACGTGCGCGGGGACGCCGCCGCCCTGGTCGCCGTAGAAGGTGCAGTCCCCGGCGAGCATCGACGAGCCGTTCAGGGCCTGCTTGCTGCCCCGGGTGTACATGGTTCCCGTGTACCCCGAGCCGTTGAAGTTGTTGCCGGAGGGGTCGGGCCCGCCCGCCTGCTGGAAGAGCCGGTGGATCGAGCCCGAGCAGTCGCCGCGCAGCACGGCGACGAGCGGGCCCCGGTCGTACGGCCGGTTCTGGACGTACGTGTTCTGGAGCGCGACGTAGTCCTCGGCGAGGCTCACGAGGTTCGAGCGGATCGCGCCGGGGCTGCTGGGGCCCGAGCTGGACGAGGCGGACTTCTGGGCGAGGCTCATCGCGTACTCGTCCATGAACGCCCAGATCTGGTTCCAGACGTTCTGCGAGATCTGGGTCGTCGTGATCTGCTGGTCGGTGAGCGTCGCGAACCAGCCGATATCGCCCTGCAGCCCGTCCCCGAAGACGCTGTTTCGGATGTTCTGGGTCTGGCCGCCCATGCAGCGCCAGAGCGCCTGCTGCGCCGCTCGGACGCGGTCGCCCTTGGCGCCCTTCTGGATCGGCGAGCCGAGCTGAGTCGGCTGGCCGAGCGTGGCGCGCAGGTAGAGCGAGGTGCCGTAGTCGTCCATGTACTGCCAGAGCGCGTTGAGGGTCGGCTGGCCCATCTCGCCCGAGGCGCCGATCCCGTGGCAGCGCTGGAACGTCTCCATGTCCGTCGTCGTGCCCGACCCGAACGTGCCGGTCACGGCGAGCACCGTCTTCTGGTTCTTCGCGCGAAGCCCCGCCTGGAGGGCGCGCTGGACGGCCTGCACGTCCTTGCCGGAGCAGCCCTGGTTGAGCGTACGCTTCTTCTTGGGCGCCGCCTTCAACCGGCTCATGTCCCCTCCTTGGCGGTGTCGGTCTGGGCCGGGCTGGCGGGTTCGTAGTCGCCGACGAAGTCGGCGCCCGCTTCGAGATCGGCCTCGTCCGGCGGCGGGTCGGCGGTCTCGCCCGTCTCGCGGTCGACGCTGCTCACGGCTTCTTCTTCGCGGGCTGCTTGCGCGGCGCGCCCTTGGCGGTGTTCGGGTGCGAGCGGTCGCGGCCCCCGCCCTTCTTGAACGGCGCCGCCTTCTTGCCGCCGAAGCTCTGCTTGGCCATGCCTCCTCCTCAGCTGTGGATGCAGGTCCACGTTCGCACGTGGCCCTGCGGGGCGTTGAAGACCAGCTCGCCCGGCGCGAAGCCGGACGGGCAGGCGAGCCCGGCAGGCCCGGTCGGCCCGGCAGGCCCGGCGGGCCCTCGGGCGCCGGGTGGCCCCTGCGGCCCGGTCGGTCCCGTCGGCCCGCCCGTCGGGATGTCGATCGTGACCGTCTGGCTGGGCGGCTGGGCGCCCGAGGAGAGCGCCGCCGCGCCCATCACGCCCGACACCGCGGCGAGCGAGATCCCGGCGACGGCGAGCAGCTGCGGCGCGCGCTTGATCACTCCTCATGCCCCATGTCGAAGCCCTCGCGCAGCGCCTCGCGCAGCTCGCGGATCCGCCGCTCGCAGTTCTCCTGCTCCCAGCGATGCATCAGCCGCAGCGAGGCTCCGGCGCTGATCACCGCGGCCGCGCCCGAGAGGAAGGCTCCCACGGCGACCGGGTCGAGCGCCGCCAGCTCCATCACTCGTCATGCTCGGCTCGACCGGCCTGCTCGCCCGCCCGGTAGCCGAGGTGCGCGCCGAGGATCCCGACCATCCCCCCGAACGCGCCCGTCAGCACCTGGGTCGAATGCTCCGAGAGGCCGGTGCCGTCGCCCTTGAAGGCGTCGACGAGCACCGCGACCGTGATCACGATCACGGCGACACAGAAGCCGGTGGCGACGACGAAGGCGACCCAGTCACGCGCCCCGAAGCCCCAGAGGCGCGACTCGGGCGGCCCTTCGAGGACGGGGATCTCTTCGGTCGGCCGCTCGCTCACCTCGCCCGGCGCCTCGCCTGGGCCTTGCGGGCCGCCGCCCTCACCGCCGGGTTCGGCGCGCGCAAGCCGCGCTTGATCATCTGGGCGGGGTTGCCGCTCGTCCCCTTCTGCGCCGAGCGCGCGAGCGCGTTGTGGAAGCGCTTCACCGTGTTCATCGGATAGCTTCGCACGCCGGGGTGGCCGAAGTGGCCCCGGCTGAGCTTCGACACGCCCTTCGCGGTCGACCCCTTGCGTGGTCTGGGTGCCATGCGGAGACCTCCTCGTCGAGGGGAGCGTAGCGCCGCCGCGCCAGGGTAGCGCGCACCACCAGCGTTGTGCTATACTTCGTGTAGGGCCGGGAAGGCCCCGCCACCACCCACCAGGGAGCCAGGACGTGACCACCGCCATCTACATCAGCGACGACTTCGACTTCGACAAGGACTACGACGAGTTCCAGGTCTGGCACGTCTACGCGGGCGACGACGACGGCGAGCCGACCGGCAAGACCTACACCTGCCACAGCTACTCGACCGCGTTCGCGCTCGGCCAGAAAATGGCCGCCGACCGGGGCGTCGAGCTGGTCACCGACTAACCACCACCACCACCGAGGAGCACGAGATGACCGACATGACCACCACCAAGACCGTCACCGCCACCGCCCGCCAGGCAGGGCGCAACGTCCTGCACACCGTCCTCGTGAACGGCAGCGAGGTCGTCGGCACGCGCCGCTCGGCGGGCTTCTACCACTACGCGATCTGCGAGTGGATCACGACCGGCTACGACGACGCCGGGTGGCCGATCCGCCGCGTCGTCGTGCGGCGCTGGTCGAAGAACCCGAGAGCCAGCGGCGCGACGTTCGCCGTCCCCGTCAGCTGGGCGGGCGTGGCGGCGTGAGCGCGCCGCACCTCTCCGATCACGAGCTGGTGATGCTCTGCCACCGGCTCGGCACGAGCGCGACGATCGAGCGGATCGCGCGCGAGCCGCACCCCCGCCTCGGCGTGCGGGGCTTCGAGATCGGCCTGCAGCTCGCCGAGGCGACGCTGCGCGACTGCCAGCGCCGCGGCCTGATCGTGCGCGTCCAGGACTCGCGCCTGGCGCTCACCTGGTACGAGCCGACCCTCGTCGGCCGCGCCCTCTGCGGCCTCGGCGAGGAGCCGCAGCGCGTCGACCTGACGATCGAGCCCGCGCCGCCGCCGACGGGGCGCCGGGCTCGGCGACACTTCCGCACCAGCCTTCCGACCGCCGACGAGCACCACGGCGGCACGAGACGACGCGACTAGGGCAGCGCCCGAACCATCCAGTTGACGACCACGAACGGCTGCATGTTCGGGGTCGCCTGGCCCGAGCCGACGGCCTGCGTCTGGCCCTGCAGGTTGTGGGCGTGGTTGCCGTCCGCCGTGATGCCGTGTGCGTGGCGCGCGCTCGCGCCGCCCGAGGCCGAGTTGTAGCCGCCGACGCTGTCGAAGAAGAACGGGTTCTGGGTGCCGGTGTTGAAGTTCCCGGAGGTGCGCGCCCAGAGGCCGACGTTGGTGGTGTGGGCGTGGTCGGGGCTGTCGGTGCCGGTCGCGCCGCCGTGCGAGTGGTTGCCCTGCGCGTCCGTCTGGCCGCCCTGCTGGTGGGCGTGGCTGGGGAGCTGGGCGACCGAGATCGTGACCGTCTCCGCGCCGCCCTTGTCGCCGAGCACGCGCGCGCTCAGGCCGGTGCCGGTGCCGGAGCCGACGAGCGTCGAGCCGCGCATGTCCGGGAGCGTGAAGTGGGTCGAGTCGGCCGACCCCCAGGTCGTGCCGATCAGCGCGAAGAGGTCGGGGTAGTCGGTGCGCACGAGCGACTGGCCGATCATGATCAGCCAGGGCGGGTTGACGGAGGCGGCGAGGGTCGCCTCGATCGCGCCGACGGGGATCGCCGCCTGCGGGTTCAGCGCGACCCACGCCGAGCCCGTATCGCGGTACGTGATCTGGGTCGCGTCGTCGGTGTAGAGCCGCCCCGAGAGCCCGGCGGCGGGGCGCGCGGCGAGCGTGCCGTGCCCGTCGGTGGTGATGATCCCGTCGAGCTTGACGGCGAGGTTCTGCATCCAGTAGGGCACGTCCGGCGCGTCCGTGCCGACCGGGTAGGGGAGCGCGTAGCGGCTCGTAAGCGCGCCTGCCATCAGGGACCTCCGAGCATCGCGGTGAACGTGGCGAACGCGGCCTTGGCGGTCGTGAACGAGGCGTACGCCGTCGCCATCACGTTGAAGTCCCAGCCGGTCGCGGTGGTCGTGTAGGTCAGCACGATCCCGGCGGGCTTCTGCGAGAGGATCGCCTTCTGGGTCGCCGCGGTGTCGGCCGTCTCCGACGCCCAGGTGACGACGTGCAGGGCGTAGGCGTCGCCGCCGTAGCGCTCCGAGACGACGACGTGCTTGCCGCCCGTCAGGGTTGCCTGGGTGGCGGCGATGAGCGCGGCGGGCGTGCCCCGATTACGAGCGCTCGCGGCGCTGATCAGGCTGCGCTTCTGGGCGTCCGTCGCGCCCGCCGGGAGCGCGACGCCGCTCAGGCAGGCGAGCCAGTCGAGCGCCCAGGCAGGACACGAGGCGGGTTCGAGCAGGACGCACCAGCCGGGCGTCCCATCAGCCTGGTCGTGGACGACCTCCGAGACCTGGTCGAACTCGGCCGCGATCGCGGTCAGGTAGTCGCGCAGCGCGTACGACTGGTTGGCGTCGTCCCAGGCGAGCGGCGCGAGCGCGTCGTACAGCTCGGCGGAGAAGATCGTCACGGCGCGGGGTCCACGTTCGCGGTGACCGTCGCGGCGGGCAGGTTCATCGGGCTGGTCAGGGCGACGTCCTGCTGCGACCCGTTCAGCGTCAGCGTGACGATGTGGTCGACGCCCGGCGTGGTCTGGGCGACGGTGACCGCCCACGACCAGCGGAAGCTCGTCTGGGGCTGCCAGTTGCCGGGGTCGTCGCCGTCCGTGGGGGCGCCCCAGACGCCCGGCGAGTAGGCCTCGCTGAGCGAGGCGACGAGGTTCGACTGGACGTCGGCGACCGCCCAGCCCTTCGCGGCGACGGCGTGCACGACGATCGCGAGCGCCTGCGAGCCGGGCGGGATCGCGTAGGCGAGGAAGTTCACCTCGCGCTCGGAGACGAGCAGGTC
>Ga0126381_100008138_pt1 | contig 11711 bp, 2 predicted proteins | sample PanSoiMetPlot_28_FD_96465 | JGI IMG/M metagenome (GOLD analysis project Ga0126381, IMG submission 96465) | Tropical forest soil microbial communities from Panama - MetaG Plot_28 | ecosystem: Environmental > Terrestrial > Soil > Tropical forest > Bulk soil | place: Panama | collected 2016-02-17 | reverse complement strand
TGTTTCGTGGCAAGGAGAATGAGCATGAATTTCTTTGGACGCGATTTGAAGCTGGACCACACCGGCGACGACGTGCGGCAAGTGCAGGACCAACTGGCGCAGCTCGGGGTGGCGATTCCGGATGCGGAGCGCAGCAGCGGGAAATTTGGTCCTGCGACGCACGCCGCCATCATGAACTTGCAGGGCGAGAACGGCTTGCCGCTCACTGGCGTGGTGGATAGCGCCACAGCAGACTTGCTCGCACACCTGGTGCAAGCCGCGAGCGCTCCCGAGTATGTGGTGTCCGGGCACGTCTATGCCCGGCAGCGCGCCGTGGTCAACGGGCTGGATGTGTTTGTGGTGGATAAAAACGCCGGGCCGGATGTGACGTTGGCTCGCGGCGTCACCGACCAGCGCGCCGGCTACTCCCTCCGCTATTCCATTGCGTCGCTCGTGGGCAAGGGGAAGAGCGCACCCGATATCCAGGTGCAGGTGCGCTCGGCCGATGGGACGCTGCTGGGCGAATCTTTGGTGCGCTACAACGCGTCGGCGTCGGAAACGCTCGACATCACACTGACCGTGGCCGGTGAAAGGCACTTGCCCAGCGAGTATGAGACGCTGCTGGCCGCGCTGGGCGCGCATTATACCGGCTCGCTGGCGGATTTGCAGGAGGGCAACGGGCGGTCGGACATCACGTATTTGGCCAACAAGAGCGGCTGGGATGCGCGCGCCGTGGCGCTGGCCGCGCTGGCTGCTCAGCACAGCCGCGCGGCGGCTGCCGGGACAATCTCCAGCACAGTCACTGGATCGGGAGCCGCCAATAAGAACGTGATGGCCACTGGCCTGGGCAGTGTGGACAGTGCGATTCATGTGGACGGCGCCAAGGTTCCGCCGGAGTATTTTTATGCGCTGTTTCGCGCCGGCGTGCCGGCCAAGCCGGAAACCTACTTCCGGATGGATAGCTCGGCGCTGGCCACGCTTTTTGAGAAGGCTGCGAACCAAGGCGTGGTTCCAACGACGGGTGCGGCCGCAATTTCAGACGTAGTACAGCAATTTCAGCGCGTGGGCGCACAGGTCCTGCTGACCACGCCGATCGGGGCAGGCAGCTCGCCCCTGCAGGAGGTTCTCTTCACCCAGGTGACGCTGAACCTCCAGCAGCAGCAGCAGATTGCGCAGATGTACCTGGCCTATCGCGCCAACAAGAGTGAATTTTGGGCGAAGGTCGAGCAGGAGTTTGGCGCCGAGGTGCGGGCACGTTTGCAAGTCGCAGGAAAACTGGCCTGGCTCACCGTTAACAATGCTCCGCTCATGCAGGCGCTGTACCGAGAGATTGGCGGCCAAGGAAGTGGCGTGCAGCCGCTCCCGATGTCGCGCGCGGCGGCCTCGGCTTCAGCAAGTGGCGCAGGCGCGGGTTTTTCCGTGCCCGGCGGAGCAGGAACGAGTGGGGCAAGCACTGGCAAAAGCGGCGTGGAAAGCAGTGCGGCAAGCAGTGCCGGCGGGGTCACCGATGCGGTGCAACTAGTGGCAGCGGGGTTTCACAAGCCGGAAAAGTGGAAAAAGCTCTTAACAGCGAAAATTCCCGTGCCCAGCCAGATCCAGGGCGCGGGGGACCAACAGCGCGCCAATTATGCCGCGTTCCTCGCTTCGCAACTGCGCGTCAGCTATCCCACGGCGTCGGTGGCGCAAATGGTGAGTGCGGGCGAGCTGCCGGTGCAGAAGAGCGATGCCGTGAGTGCGTTCCTTTCCACGCACCAGGCCGATTTTTCCATTGGCGCGCAGCCGGTGGAACAATTCATCGCGCGCAAGCAACTGCAAGTGGATGCCGATGTGGTCAGCCAGATCAAGCGGATTCAGCGGGTGCAGCAGCTGACCACCACCGATCAGGCCATGACGGCCCTGCTTAAGAGCGGGCTGGACGCCGCCTATCACATCGTGCAACAAAACCGCGCCCAGTTCGTGGCTACGCACGCTGCGGAGCTGGGCGGCGCCGAGGAAGCGCAACGCGTCTACGGCAAGGCGGTGCAGATTCATGGCGCGGTCCTCAATGTCGCCATGAGTTATCTGACCGGGAAGAGCAGTATTCCGCTTGGCAATACGCCGCTGCCCGCGCCAGGGGCGGGCATTCCAGGCTCCGTCCCGCCGGGCGGCAGCAAGAGCCTTGTCAACAGCATGCCGCATCCGCCCGGCACGCCGCTGCCCGCCGACACTGGCGACGTGATCGCTTACCAATCGCTGGAAAGACTTTTCGGTTCAATGGACTTTTGCGCATGTGAAGAATGCCGCTCCATTCTTTCGCCGGCGGCCTATTTGGTCGATTTGCTGCTGTTCACCGACCATGCCGCTGATGGCCTGTCGAACGCCCAATCGGTGCTGCTCGAGCGCCGTCCGGACCTGCAGTACCTTCCCCTCACCTGCGAAAACACGAACACCCCGCTGCCGTACGTCGATCTGGTGAACGAGACGATGGAGTATTACATCGCCAATAATGTGCAGCCGCTGTCTTTGCAAAACTATCAGGGACACGATACGGGCGAGGTTTCCACGGATGACCTGATGGCCTCGCCACAGAATGTGATGGATGCGGCGTATCAAACGCTGCAGGGCGCTTTTTTTCCGGCGCCGCTGCCGTTCCATCAGCCACTCGAAAATTTGCGGCGGAATTTCCAGGCGTTTGATGTGCCGCTGGGCCTGGCCATGGAGCGGCTGCGCAAATCGAATGATCTGGAGCGGGGCGCCAATTCCTATGGTTGGCGCGACATCTTGATGGAAAAACTTGGCCTGTCGCGGCAGGAGCATCGCGTGCTGACCAACACGGATGCGGCGCTCACGCTCAGGCAGCTCTATGGATTTGATCCGGCCACATTGGATGCCGACGTGTCCGATGCCCTGGCCAGCGCAACCCAATATGCCCGCCGCGTGAACATCAGCTATGACGATCTGGTGGCGTTGCTGGAAACCCGCTTTATCAATCCCAACGTCGCACTGCTGCCCAAGCTCAAGAACCTCGGCGTGAACATCCAGGCGATCCAGCAGTTGCACGATGGCACGCTGTCCGCCGCGGCCTTCAAGGCGCTGTTTCCCACGGGCGCCGGCACGCCCAAACCCGCCGAATATGGCGGGAACACCGCGGATGACATCGTCACCTGGGTGAACAACAACTACGCGAACATCATGAACATCATCACGCTGGTGGATCCCACGCTGCCGGCCTCGGGTTTTGATTTTTCGCAGGCGGAGCTGCGCTACGCCAAGCCCATGGCAAATCCGGCGGACAAGACCACACGGCTGAGCGAGCCTGACTACACGCGGCTGCTGTGTTTCATCCGCATCTGGAAAAAACTCGGCTGGACCATCGAGCAAACCGACGCGGCGCTGTGCGGTCTGTTCCGTGCGGACTTTGTTCCCGTCCAGGCTGCCGACCTGAACACGGTGGCCAAGCTCGATGCCGGCTTCCTGCAGCTCTTGCCGCGCCTGGGCCTGCTGCAGCGCGTCATCAGCAAACTGAACCTGAAAGTGGCTCGCGATTTGTCTTCATTGCTGGCGTGCTGGGCCGGCATTGGCACTGTGGGCGAGCATTCGCTCTACCAGCAGATGTTTCTGAATCCGGCGATGGTGGCGCGCGATACGATCTTTGCCGACAACGGCTATGGCGAGTATCTCACCGATGCGACCGTCAAGCTGTCCGATCATGCCGAAGCCGTGCGCGGCGCCTTCAACCTCACCGGCGACGAATTCAATCAGATCATCGCCGCCCAGCCCAACGGCGTCTTCGCGTTGACGGGCGGGGCCAACACCCCCATTGCGTTGACGCTGCCCAATCTAAGTGTGATTTTCCGCTTTGGCTGGCTGGCGCGCCAGTTGCACATCAGCGTCCGTGAACTGATCTTGTTCCGCTCGATGACGGGCCTGGATCCCTTTGCCGCTCCGGTGCTGAATGCGGGCAATCCGGTCTCTGCGCCCATGGAGCAATTCATCGATTTCATTCAGTTGCTCAAGGCGCGCGGCCTAAAGACCGCTGCCGCGCTCTACCTGATGTGGAACCAGGATTTGAGCGGGAAGAGCGCGCCCACGCAGGCGCAGATCACCGAATTTGCGCGCACCCTGCGCGGCAATTTCGCCGATATCGACGCCCAATTCGCCGCGCAGGAGGATCCCAACGGCGATGTGCTGCGCGCGCGCATGACGCTCGTCTACGGACAGGAGACCAGCGACGCCTTTTTTGCCCTGCTGAACAACACCATTTCCTTTGATGTGCCGTACACCAACCCAACGCCTGCGCTCTTGCCGGCCATCGTGGCGATTGATAGTCAATTAACCTACGACGATTTCCGCCGCCGCTTGTCGCATACGGGCTTGCTGGCAAAGCCCACACACGACGCGCTGGTGGCTCTTGCAGGTACACCGGCGGGTTTCGGCGCCGCGGTAGATGCGCTCTACGCCAGCAGTCAGGATGCGCTGGGATCCTTCTTTGCGCGCTACCCCGAATTGAAGCCGATCTATGACTCGTTTGCATTGCTCGAAAACACAATTACCTATGAAGTGCCCTACACCAACCCGACCCCCGCGCTCCTCCCCGCCATCGTGGCGGTGGATGCCCAGCTGGCGTATGACAATGTCCGCCAGCGCTTGTCGCATACCGGAATTCTGACCGCGGCCATGGGTGACGCGCTGAAAGCTGTGCCAGGCATTCCGGCGGGCTTTGCTGACGCAGTGGATGCTCTCTATGCCAGGAGCCAGGCTACCCTGCAATCGGCGCTGCTGGCGATGTTCAGTCCGCTGCTGGCCAATTTGCGCAAGCGCGAACAAGCGCTCGAACGCCTGGCCACGGCCGCGTCGCTCGACGTGCCTTCGGCCACGACCCTGCTCGCGCCCGATGCGGCGCCGTGGCCGCTGCACGCCAACGGCGATGTGACCAAACCCGTGCTGCAGGATGTGCTGGCGGTGGGCACGCCCGGATTTGCGGTGAGCTTCTACGATCGCAATACGGCCACCGGCATCGTCAATGCCACGGTGGCCGCCGAGCCGCTGCTGGATTATTCGCCCACCAATGGGCATCCGCTGCGCGTAAATGCGGCTGCGCCGGGAAACCCCATCTCGGGGATTTGGGATGGCATGCTGGAAACCCCGGATGCGGGCTATTACAACCTGGTCGTTGAAGCCGATGCCGGCGCGAATGTGACGGTGCGGTTCGATAACCAGGCGCTGGCGCTCGTGCAAAATGCCACGGTGTGGCGCAATCAAGACCCGCTGCCCCTGACCGCGGGAAAACTCTATGCGGTGACCATCACCGTGCAAAATGTGACCAATTTGGTGCGCGTGCAGTGGGAAAACCAAAAGCGCTCGCGCGAAGTGATTCCGGCTCGTTATCTCTATCCTTCTACGGTGCTGGCGCCGTTTGGCGATGCCTACATACGCTTCCTGAAAGTGGCCACGCTCATGACCTCGCTGCAATTGACGGCCAATGAGATGGCGCATTTTGCCGTGGATCCGGATTTCCAGAGTCCGAATTTCCCGGTTGCCAACGACAACTGGCCCAACGCGCTGGCGACCACCGCGGACCCCGCGGCGGCGGTGGCCGCGGCCCTGCTGCCACCGCTCGTTGCCCTGCTCGATTATGCGCGCATCAAGTCGGAGCTGGGCGTCGCCGATGAAAGCTTGCTGGCGTGTCTGGTCGATCCGGTCACGGCCACGCAGCAGCAGAGCAGCTTGCTCTTCACGCTTACCTTGTGGAACCGCGACTCCCTCAGTGCGGTCTTGACGCTCTTCACTGGCGGCGCCAACTTCAACCAGTTGCTGCATTTCGCCATGTTCCGCAGCGTCTACGACGCCTTTGCGCTGATTCAGGCGATCGGCATCAGTGCTTCCAAGCTGATTGCGGCCACGACCAATGATCCGGCCGCGTCCGCCGTGCGCGATTTCCAGTCGTCGCTGCGCGCGCGCTACAGCACCGAGGATTGGCGCAGCCTGATCACTCCCATCAACAACGATCTGCGCATTCTGCAGCGCGACGCGCTGGTGGCCTACATCCTGCAGCAGATGCAGATGAATCCGGCCAGCGCGCATATCGATACGCCCGACAAGCTGTTCGAATATTTCCTCATGGATGTGGAAATGGAGGCGTGCATGCAAACCTCGCGCGTGCGCTTTGCCCTTTCCACCGTGCAGCTGTTCATCGAGCGCATCCTGCTCAATCTCGAGCCGCGCGTCTCGCAGAACTCCATCGACCCCGACCGCTGGAAATGGATGAAGCGCTATCGCGTCTGGGAAGCCAATCGCAAAGTGTTCCTGTTCCCGGAAAACTGGCTGGAACCGGAACTGCGTGACGACAAATCGCCCATCTTCAAGGAAATCGAAAGCCGGCTCCTCCAGAGCGACATTACCGACGATGCCGCCGAGGAAGCGCTGCTCACTTATCTTTCGCGTTTGTCCGAGGTGGCCAAGCTCGAGCCATGCGGCATGTACGTGGAGGAAAACGGCCTCACGCCGGACAACAACACCGTGCACGTGGTCGCGCGCAGTGCGGGCGCGCATCGCAAGTACTACTACCGGCGCCGGGAAGCCGGATACTGGACCCCGTGGGAGCAGATCAAGCTGGAGATCGAAGACAATCCAATCATTCCCGTCGTCTGGCAGAACCGGTTGCTGCTGTTCTGGCTGAAAATCTTCAAGCAAGCGCCCCTGGTGATGGGTAACCAGACCGCACCTGCGGGAGATCCCACTTTTTCTTCTTTGAAGATGAGCGACGTGCAGACCAACGCCAAGACCAATGCCGACGCCAACGCGCGCGTGAATGTGCAAGCCGTGCTCTATTGGAGCGAATTCCACAATGGCCAGTGGCAAGCACCCATGACCAGCGACATCAATCAGCCGCTGGATCTGGGCTCCTACGCCCCGCAGGGCGTGGGAGCGTTTGATCGTTCCTGGCTGGATCTGATCTCGGATCCCATGCAAATTGATGAACTGCCCGATCAGCAGTTGCGCATTTCGGTGATGAACGGCAACGCCAGAGGAGCGTTTCTGCTCTACAACACCCACACCTTGCCGGACCAGTATGCCAGCCGCGACACTCCGCTTTCCATGGAGGAACGCTCGTTTGCCACCGATGGCGATTTTGAGGGGCTATACATACAACATATTCCGGCGCAGCCTGATCAAACCCTGACGCGCATCATTTTGCAAAATGCGCCGTTCTTTTCGCTGGTTAGCCCTCTGCATCCGGTCTCCAATCAATGGGACATGCCCTTTTTCTTTGCGGATCAGCGGAATGTGTTCTACGTCACCACGACGGAGCAGTCCGTCTGGGTGCCGGACGATACCGGCATCGGCGTCGTCTACGATCCGGGTGTTTGGGCCACGGTCAATGTGCCGCCACTGGTCTTGCAGGCCGAAGCCCAAGTTCCTCCGCGATATTGGGGCGATGGAGGCCCCATCGGGCCGGATCCCGCGCCGGATGTGACGAAGATCAATTTCGTGCGGCAGTTCGTCAGCGAGGATGCCTACATTTCTCGCGGTCTGGGCACCACCATGACCGTACAGTTTAACGGCACGACGTTCGGTCCGTCGGGCGCTGCGACAAAAGCGAATCAAGGGGAAGTGCTGGTGCACGACTGATGCGATCGGGGCGGCAAACACGTGCGCACACCATGTGCTTGGCCGCTCCCTTCAGGGCGGACAAGGAACGGGAACGAAGACGAAGGAATTGACGGAAAGATTGAGGAGGAGCCATGGCCAACATATTGAGTTACGGGTATCACGCATCCACGCAGATTGATCAAATTTCGATTGTGGCGCGCGGGCATAGTGACACCCAGTTTGATTACACGTTTTACAATTTTTTCCATCCCTATGTGGGCAAGCTGATCCAACGGCTGAATACGGCCAATCTCGAGGGCATGTTGAACGCCGACTGGCAGGCTTCTCCCGACATGAACCAGCTTTTCTTCAATGATCAGTATTCTCCTGAAAATGACCAATTGACGCAGGTGGCCAGCTTTCCTTACGACATCGACACCGAGGAGGCCGGTCCCTATGCCAACTACAACTGGGAGATGTTTTTCCACATTCCCCTGACCATTGCCGTGCACTTGAGCAAAACCCGCCGTTTTGCAGAAGCGCAGCGCTGGTTCCACTTCATCTTTAATCCCACCAAACAGGATCCCTGGAACTTTCTCGGCTTCCGCAAGGACCTCGACCCCAAGCAGATCGATTATCTGCTGGCGCTGCTCAGCGAGTCACCGGCCGGACTTTCAGCTGACGATTTGAAGCGGCAGCAGGATGTTTTGAATGGCTATCAAGCCATGCTGACCAAGCCCTTCATGCCGCATGCCATCGCGCGCACGCGGCATTCCGCTTATCAATACTGTGTCGTGATGAAGTATCTCGACAATTTGATTGCCTGGGGGGACGATCTGTTCCAGGCCTACACGATCGAGACGATCAACGAAGCCACCATGCTCTATGTGCTGGCGGCGAATATTTTGGGGCCGCGCCCGCAGCAGTGTCCTGCGCCACTGATCGCGAAGGGAAAAACGTTCGCGGATTTGAAAGCGCAAGGGCTGGATCAAATGGGCGATGCCCTGGTGAGTCTGGAAGCGCAGTTCCCCTTTAACACTGCCTCGTCGGGCGCCGGCGTCAGCGACGGAGCAGGCGCTGGTCCGCTCTTTGGCATGGGCCGCACGCTCTATTTCTGCATCCCGCACAACCAAAAGCTGCTGAACTATTGGGACACCGTCGCCGATCGTCTTTACAAGATTCGCCACTGCATGAATCTCGCGGGCGTGGTCGTGCCGCTGGCGCTGTTTGATCCGCCCATCGATCCGGGCATGCTGGTGGCCGCCGCGGCCGCGGGCATCGACGTCAACAGCATCGTCAACGGTCTGAATAAGCCGGTTGGCCCGGTACGTTCCACGGTGCTCATTCAGAAGTCGCTCGAACTGTGCGGCGAAGTGCGCAGCCTGGGTAGTTCACTTCTGCAGGCTCTGGAAAAAGGTGATAGCGAGCATCTGGCCCTGATGCGCCAGCGGCACGAAATCCAAATCCAGCAAATGTCACAGGACGTGCGCTTCCTGCAGTGGAAAAACGCCGAGGAGTCAACCACCTCGCTGCTGACCACGCGAGCAACGCTGCTGGAAAAATTCCGCTATTATCAGCGCCTGCTCGGCCTGCCCAATGATCCCAATGTGCCGGATACGCTCACCTTGAACCGTCCGGACACAATGACTGAAGAGAATTTCAAGGATATGTATCAGAACCTTGTCGGGCAATACGACAAGAAGATTACCACGCAAGCATTGCCGCCATTGGCGCTGGCGGCCACCACCTCACCCTCGCAACAGTCGGGAGCGTCGGGCGCGGGACAGCTGTATTTGAACAAGAATGAAGACGCCGACTTGAACACGCACGGACCGGCCGCGCGCGGCTTCCGCAAGGATGCCATGTCCAGCGACACCCTCAGCGGTGTGCTTGCGCTCATTCCGGACATGGGGATTGATCTCCATTTCTGGGGCATGGGCGGCCACGCCAAAATCTTTGGCGGCAGCACCCTGGCTGAGGTTGGCAAATTTGCTTCTTCGCTGAAAAACATCAGCGCCGCCGACGAGGAAGGGCAGGGCACCGTCGCCGTCAAAGTGGCCGGGTTTTCCCGGCGCGGCGACGACTATCTCCTGCAATACAATCTGGCCGCTCATGAATTGATGCAGAATGGCCGGCAAATTCTGACCTCGTTGCTAAGTGAGCAGATCGCCAAGCACGAATATCTCAACATCAAACAGCAAATTGCCAATTCGCAGGAAGTCAATCAATTCCTGGAGAGCAAGTTCACCAACGAGGATTTGTATCTGTGGATGCAGGGGGAAGTCTCTCGCCTCTTCTACCAGTACTATCGTTTTGCCTTTGATACCGCGCGCAAAGCGGAGCAGACCATGAAGCAGGAGTTGATGCGTCCGGAGGTGGATGCGCAGTCCTTTATCCAGTTCAACTACTGGGATGGTGGCCACAAGGGCCTGTTGTGCGGCGAAGCGCTGCATCTCGACGTCAAACGCATGGAGATGGCATGGCACGACAACAACAAGCGCGAACTGGAACTGACGCGTCACATTTCGCTGCGCCAGCTTGATCCGGTGGCGCTGCTTATGCTGAAGACGACCGGGTCGTGCACCGTCTCCGTGCCCGAGTGGCTGTTGGATCGCGACTGCCCGGGCCACTACATGCGCCGCATCAAGAATGTCGCGGTGTCAATTCCGTCGGTTGTGGGCCCGTACACCTCGCTGAACTGTACACTGACGCTGGTCGGCAGCAGTGTGCGCAAATCTTCCCTGCTGGCCGATGGCGAATACGCGCGCCAGGGCGCCGGCGATGACCGGTTTGTGGATTATCCGGCTGCTGCGCAGTCCATCGTCACAAGCGCGGGCAGCAACGACGCCGGGCTGTTTGAAACCAATCTGCGCGACGAGCGTTTTCTTCCCTTTGAAGGCGCTGGCGCCATCAGCACCTGGAAAATCGAATTGCCCAAAGATTTTCCGGCTTTTGACTTCAACACCATTTCCGATGTGATCCTGCACATGCGCTACACTGCACGCCAGGGCGTGGATAAAGTCAAGACCGTGCAAGCGGTGAATGACCTGTTCGGCGCCGCGACTGGCGCCCCGCTGGCCATGCTCTTCAGCCTGCCGCACGATTTCCCGGTCGAGTGGTCGGCCTTCGTCAATGGAGCCGCGGATTTTCAAGCTGATATCCGCCGCGACTACTTCCCCTACTTCACGCAAGGGAAGAACCTGACCATCACCAACCTGGAGGTGTATGGCCCCACCGGCGCCACGCTGCGTCATCACGCCGTTGCCGGTGCGGACCTGAATGCATTTAGCAACGCCATGAACAACGCCGACCCCGCCCAGCAGACCTATACTGTCGACGCCCCGAAGGATGCCGCAGGCCCCACGCAAGTCCTGACGCGCACCGCTGGCGCGGAAGTCTACCTGGTCGTGCAATACACCCTGGGGTAGAGGGGAACCCAGGGAAAACTGACCGGGGTTGCCGACGGGGCATCGCTGCGCCTCGCCAAAACTCTGTCTGTCTGTTGCAATCAACAACAGTAGGACTGCAGGAGGGCTGCGAAGTTGCAAAGGGATCGAAAATTCGTCCCGTATTGTCACTCCGTAGCCCAAGAGGACACACAGATCATCCCAGAGATCCGCATCTCTCTCACTGCTTTAGAGGAATCATGAAACAGGTCATCTCATGAGCCTTTAAGGACCCCTGGCAAGAATTCTGCCGTGCTGCGGCACAAGAATAGGACCTTTGCCGGAGCCTGCACGGCGTGCCACGCAAGTGGATCCAATAGTGGCGCTGCGCTACGAGTATCGGTAGCAGTGCATTCGGGAGAACGGCTTAGTCAGCTGGAACACTCGAGCGCGAAAGCTAGCACCCTAAAGCTCAGGAGTTGTTCTCATATTGCCGTGGTACGCACGTTGCGGAAAAGACTGGTGTAGCAGCCGCGGAAATTAAGGCGCCCGCGCCCGCGGCGGCAGCGGGAGGTAAGAAGATGCAAAACTGCGTCCCGCTCTTCTCATCGGGGCGGCACTCGCTGCGTGCCGCGATGGTGCCCCCGTGTTTCTGGATGATCTCCCTGGCAATCCACAAGCCCAGCCCGGTACCGGTGTCTTGTTTAGTGGTGAAGAACGGTTCGAAGATCCGGTTGAGGTGATCACTGCTGATGCCGGCCCCGGTGTCTTCGA
>Ga0126381_100008137_pt1 | contig 11712 bp, 5 predicted proteins | sample PanSoiMetPlot_28_FD_96465 | JGI IMG/M metagenome (GOLD analysis project Ga0126381, IMG submission 96465) | Tropical forest soil microbial communities from Panama - MetaG Plot_28 | ecosystem: Environmental > Terrestrial > Soil > Tropical forest > Bulk soil | place: Panama | collected 2016-02-17 | reverse complement strand
TTCCACTTGCGGTTGATGGGCATCAAGCGGGTGCGCAATTCGTCATTGGGCGCGTTCAGTGAGATGGCCAGCTTCGGCCGAACCGGTTCCTCACCCAGATCCTCGATCCGGGGCACGATGCCGGCGGTCGATACCGTCATTCTCGATTCCGGAATTCCCACGCCGGCCACCAGCAAGCGCACGGCCTTGATGAAATTCTCGAAGTTTAGAAACGGTTCCCCCATTCCCATAAAGACCAGGTTCACCCTCTCTTCGGGAGGTCTTCTGTTCTGATCATCAAGCACGGTAAGCACCTGGCCTAGAATCTCGCCGACCGTGAGATTTCGTTTCACTCCCAACAACGCCGTCAAACAGAATTGGCAATTCACGGCGCAGCCTACCTGGCTTGAGACGCAGATGGTCGCCCTGCGTCGAGCCGATTGAGCGAGGCTTGCGACCTCCACACCGGCATCGCTACCGTCGCCAGCTTCGCCCTCGTCGCCCTCTGGCATCCAAACCGTCTCAACCGTTTCGCCATCGGCCATACGAAGCAGGTACCGCGCCGTGCCATCGGCCGAAAGAAATCGCCGCTCGATCTCCGGACGGCCAATGGCGATGCCTTCATGGCGAAAAACCTCGCGTAGATGCCGTGGGAGCGTCGAAATCGAATCCGGTGAGCTCACACGCTCCCGGTAAAGGCCGTGAAAGAGTTGGCGAGCACGATAGGCGGGCTCTCCCGCTTGCTCGACAAACTCTGTAAGTTCTTGAAGATCAAGCCCTAAAAGAAGTCTTTGTTCCTGCCGGTTCATGCATTTAGAGCCTCGCCGAACGCGTTCCATGGTCCGCTATATTCCATTTTATGGGATGTGAGGCCAAAATCCACCTTTCCTAACTACAAGTCTCACGTTTTCTGTGACTTAGATGCAGTTCGCCGGAAGCCTCTCAGGTGTGTGAGAATAAGACGATGGACGAGGATCGAAATATACGTCGTCAGGTGCTGCCGAATGGTTTGACGGTAATCACCGAAGAGATGAAGCACATTCGCTCGGTGGCGATTGGCATCTGGATTCGGACCGGTTCCCGTGATGAAGACAAGCAGTGGAACGGCATCTCTCACTTCGTCGAACACATGGTCTTCAAGGGCACCAAGCGGCGTTCGGCGGAGGCCATCGCTCGCGAGGTGGATTCAATCGGCGGCAACATCGACGCTTTCACCGCCAAAGAGTGCATCAGCTTCAGCATCAAAGTCCTCGACGAGCATGTTCCCATTGCGCTTGATGTGTTGAGCGATCTAGTGCTCGATCCGATTTTTGATGAACAGGACATCACTCGCGAGCGCGGTGTCATTCTGGAAGAAATCAAAATGGATGAAGATAATCCCGATTATCTGGTTCATGAGATTTTTACCCAGAACTTTTGGAAGGATCATCCCCTCGGCCGACCAATTCTTGGGACCAGAGACACGGTGAGAAAGTTTGAACGCGGCCCGGTAGTCGATTTTTACACTCAGCGCTTCGCCTCGGGAAACATCATTATCACCGCCGCCGGATATCTGAACCACGAACGCTTTGTCGAGCTGGTAAGCCAGCATTTCGCGGCTTTGAAGCCCATGAGCAATGGTTTCCATAGCGCGCCGCCCAAGATCGTGCCGCGCATCATCCTGCGCAATAAGAAGTCCCTCGAGCAGGTACAAATCTGTGTGGGTGTGCCTTCCTACCCGATTACTCACGAGAAACGACATTCTTCTTACATTCTTAATACGCTGCTTGGCGGCGGCATGAGTTCCCGATTATTCCAAAACATTCGCGAGCGGCAGGGACTAGCCTACGCCATTTATAGCGACCTGAACCCCTATCGTGATACCGGATGCCTCTCTGTCTACGCCGGAACCTCGCGCACTTCGGCCACCAAGGTGGTGGAATCGATCGTCTCCGAATTCTGCAAACTGAAAACCGAACGCGTATCGGATGAGGAATTGCGCCGGGCCAAGGACCAGCTCAAGGGCAGCTTGATGTTGTCCCTTGAATCTTCGACTGCGCGAATGTCCAATCTGGCACGGCAAGAAATGTATTTTGATCGCTTTTACGGCTTGGATGAGCTAATAGAAAAGATCGAGGGCGTCACCGCCGAGGAACTGCAGGAGCTGGCAAATACCTTCTTCCAACCCGAGAATATTGCGGTTACCGTGCTCGGCAATCTCAACGGCCTAAGGCTGACCCGCGACCAGTTGACGTGCTAGAAGACGCCGAGCTCTGATTTCCGTTCTTTCCTTCCTACCCATCACCGATCCAGGTCCTCAAAAACCGCTGGCCGAAATTTGCGCCAAAAATAAAACAGGCGCCCCGACCCTGTTAAGGATCGGAAGACGCCCGGGCAGCCCTCCCCCAGAACTGCTCGCATATGAACCTAATCGGATCGCCCGTTGTTGGGAATAGCACGAACGTGCTAGGGATTCCCACAGGCTCGAATCAGTGCTTTTACGCCCTCCGGTTTAGGGATTTTCACTTACCGGTCGTCAGCCGGAATCTGGGGAAGTTTGAGCACCCTGTGGGGGAGGTTTTCTCTTTCTCACTCTTGAACCGCTGATCTTACTCGATTTCGAACGTCCCCTGAATTCCAGCGGCCGCGTTCGGAGCAACCCAGACATCGTAGATTCCCTTGGGAACAATCCAGTGAATCTGGGGATCGTACGAGCCTAGGTCTTCGGCTCTGATTTGAAAGATCACGGTCTTATGTTCTCCAGGAGAGAGCGTGACCCGCTCGAAACCTTTCAGTTCCCGCACCGGGCGGGAGGTGGGCGCCGCCCGGACACGAACATAGAGCTGCACAACCTCGGCGGCTTGGCGTTGGCCCGTATTTGAAATCTCGGCGCTTACCTCGAGCGTGCCGTCTCGGCTTATCTTGGGTGTCTCAACCTTCAAACCGGAATACTCGAATGTCGTGTAGGTAAGGCCGTAACCGAATGGAAACAGGGGTGATGCGCTCTGGTCGAGGTACCCGGTGTGCCAGCGGTCGGGTGATCGTGGACGGCCGGTATTTTTGTGGTTGTAATAAGTTGGGATTTCGCCCACTGATCGCGGCCAACTCAGTGGGAGCCGGCCAGTTGGAGAAACGTCGCCAAATAGCACATCGGCGATGGCGTTCCCGGCTTGGACTCCCAAATACCAGGCTTGAACGATGGCGGGAATTCGGTCTTGTGCCCAGCGGATATCGAGTGGTCTGCCGCTTTCAAGCACAATGACGACCGGCTTGTTAGTCGCCAATACGGCCATGGCCAGCTTTTGTTGCTCTCCCGGCAAATGCAACGATGAGCGAGAACTGGCCTCTCCCGTCATTCCGGCCAGTTCACCAACAAATAAGATCACCACGTCAGCTTTGAGCGCGGTATTCACCGCATCCTCGATGCTGGCCGGCTTCTGGCTGGTTTCAACACCCACAACTCCAGTGGCAGTCGCGGGTGCAGGTGCCGCAACGCCGGCCGCAAGACCGCTCTCGTAAGGCGGTATGTCGACGCCTTTGGCATAGAAAACATGTTCTTTCCCGAGCCGCGCGACGATGGCCTCTAGAGGTGTTACGGCATCCTTGGCCTGTCCGTTGCCTGCCCAGGAGCCAAGTTGGGAAGCCTTGTCATCGGCCAAAGGGCCAAGTACCGCAACAGTTTTATCCTTGCCGAGGGGCAGGAAAGATCCCTTGTTTTCAAGCAAAACCATGGATTCCTGTGCCAGCTTGCGAGCAACCTGCAAGCTCTCGGGCCTCAGCAGATCCGTCTGCTCACGGTTCGGGTCGGCATAGGGGTGCTCGAATAGCCCGGCCTGTAGCTTCACGCGGAGAACCCGCCGCACTGCTTCATTGACCACCGCGACTGGCAATTGTCCGGAGTTGACGAGTTCCGGGATGTGCTTTGCGTAATCGCCGTCTGCCATGTCCATGTCGACACCGGCGGTTACGGCTTCGAGCGTCGCCTCGATGTCATTCGCGGCTGTGCCGTGGGGAATCAGTTCATGCACGGCATCGTAGTCGCTGACCACAAAACCTCGAAACTTCCATTCGTCTCTCAAGATCTCGGTCAGCGTGTGTCGATTCGCGGTCGCCGGGATGCCATTCAAATCATTGAAGGCAGACATCAACGTTCCCACGCCGGCATCCACGGCCGCACGAAACGGCGGCAAATATACTTCTCGCAGCAGTTGCTCCGATATGTCCACGGTATTGTAGTCACGCCCGCCCTCGGTTGCCCCGTATGCCACATAGTGCTTGACACATGCCACTACACTTTCCGCATCGGCCACGCTTTTACCTTGAAATCCCCTTACTCTTGCCGCCGCTATGAGCGAACCGAGATAGGGGTCTTCTCCGGCACCTTCGACGATGCGACCCCATCGCGGGTCCCGAGCGATGTCCACCATGGGCGCGAAAACCCATTTCACCCCGGCCGCCGTGGCCTCTTTGGCAGCCACACGCTCTGCCTGTTCGATCAATGGCAGATCGAAGCTTCCCGCACTCGCCAGTGGTACCGGGAAAATAGTCCTGTACCCATGAATAACGTCATAGCCTATGATCAGCGGAATCTTCAGCCGCGAGTTCTCGACCGCAATTCGCTGCGCCTCGTTGGTCTCCTTTGCCCCAAGCACTCCCAGCAAGGAACCAGCCTTCCCCTGCCTCACCATGTCAAGGATCTCTGGGTTGACGCCCGAGAATTGGGCCAGCTGACCCGCCTTTTCTTCGAGACTCATGCGCCCCAAGAGAGCATCAATCCTGCCGTCGATTTCTTGTTCGGACCGCTGTTGCACTTGGGCAACAGCCCCTGCAGCAAGCCACACCACCAACACCGTCACGAGACGGCCAAATCGCAACATGGAATCTCCTTTGCGGGAACCCGGCAAGTATACAATAGAAAATCGTTTTTCTTGGGCCTTTGAACCTTACATTATTCCATCGTTGGCTTCGCGAACCAAGTGCAAGGCGACATTGACTTTTGTGCTTGGCGGTCAAGCAGTTTAGCACCTTCGAGCCTTGTGGAACCGAATGAGACTAACTACGTTGCAGGTTTGCGACCGCCAGGAACAAGGTCTCGGTACCCCAATCTGGTGAGTTCTGCGGAAGTACGATGCCGCGTGCCGCAGGAAAGCCTAAATCGAGACAACAGCATGTGGCCCAACCCGCCAAAATTTCAACGGTCCCTAGAATTCTCGTGAACCGCCACTTGCTGCCCGTCCTCGAGCGAATCGCTCGGATTGAGAACGATCGCATCGGTTTCTTTCAAACCGGCAATTACCTCCACTTCTAAGCCGTAGTCACGGCCCAGCGTGACAGGCTGCAGCCGGATTCTCCCATTACCCTCCACTACCGCTGCCCGCACGCCTTCGCCGCGGAACAGAAGAACATTCACCGGAAGTGACAACGTGGGCCTTGCCGTCTGAAGCTGAAAATGCACTTGAGCGTAGGCTCCCGGCAGAAGCTCGTCGTTAACATTGGGCACGTCAATCTCGGTAAGCAGCGTCCGCGTAGCCGGGTCGATTGCGTCCGCATTACGCACCACGTCTCCCGAGAAATGCTTCTCTGGCGAGGAGTTAGTTTCGATCCTGGCTCGCACGCCGGGGCGAACTGATGCTGCATAGGCCTCGGGCACACTAACGTAAACCCGAATCGGATCCGTCCGGGCTATATCAAACAGTTCTGCATTTGATCCAGTATTGCCGGCATTGATCAGGGCTCCGATATCCACGTTCCGCTTGGTTACGACACCAGAAAACGGGGCGTAGACGTGTTTGAAGGATTCAAGCTGTTCCAACCGACGTACGTTCGCGAGCGCCGCCGCCAGGTTAGCCTGAGCTTGGGCATAACCGCTGGCACGTTCATCGGTTTCCTGCTGCGCGACCGCGTCCATTTTCCGCAAAGCTTCCCAACGCTGCGCCGAAGTCTTCGCGATCTCCATCTGTGCTGTCGCCTGCTCGCGAGAGGCACGTGCTTGCATGAGTTCCTGATCGATCTCCGGAGTCTCGATCTCTGCCAGCAGCTCGCCTTTCTGAACACGGCTCCCGATGTCGTGGTACCACTTGCTCAGGTAGCCGTTGGTGCGAGCGTAAATGGGCGATTCGGTGTAGGCCTGTAAGGTTGAGGGCAGCACCAGTTCCTGTTGTGCTGGTTCACGCTTGGGATGGATCACCGCCACCGTCGCTGTCGCCAATACCTCGGTCTCTTTGCCGAGAGCCCGATGTTCCGCGACACGAGAAAGCGCTTCCACAATAACGATCGCCAAGAACATCGCTGCAACCACCGCGCCAACAATCCGTGCATGCGTTCCGAAACGCGAGTACTCCTCGGATCTTTTGGAGCGATGCTCTTGAATCCGGCCCAGCTGAGCGTTCATTAGGCCTCTCCGGATCGTACAGCGAAACAACGCACCATGGTTGCAGAACCCCGACGCCCAGCCATTCGTGCAATATACCGAACTCGACATGGGCGGACAAGAAATCAAGAACCGCGAAAAGCGAACCAGCCTCATCTCCTCATCTAGGTCACTACTATGATCAAAGCTGATCACTGCTTTCTGTGATGGGATGCCTTGAGAGTGCTGCAAACATTTGCAGCCAGAACGTTGCTGATTTTGTCGAGGTTTACAGTTAAAAACGCAACGACAGCATCACTCAAAAATCTTAAACTGAGACGGCGGGGACTGCTGCTCTTGTTTTCGAGTCTTGCGCCCTGTTTTTTTCCGCCCAGCCGAATTCCTTGGTTCTTCGATTGGTGCTTCCACTAAGGAGAGCGGCTCAAGTCCGGGCAACTCACGTGGCTCAAATCCAGAATGTATCTGTTTAAATTCCTTGTAGCCAAAAACGACTGGAACGACGAGATCTTTGGATTTCATGTAAGCAGTGAGATTTTTTAGACCTTGGATAGTCGAAGGTAGGACTAAAGGTTCCGTGTGGCGTCTTACCTGTGTAGTAGCACCACGTTGCGGAGCGCTAAACAGTCGAAAATTCCAGGTGTGCGCATCCTCGCGTCGTAAAAGCTCGACCTCGCCAATTGAGCGACTAACCCACTGTGCTGCGTTCGGTTCACTCGTTCGAAGAAAAACCTTCGTCATGGGTTGTGAAAGCATCGCTTCGGACTGTTGTCCGTAAATTGCTTCCAACTGGCTCCGGCCCTGAAAACCAAGGACCATGCACATATTCCACTTGCGGCCTTCCGTAATTGCGGTCGGTAATTGCGGCAGTCGCTGAAGACTGGACAATTCATCCAGAATTAGCCACACTCGCGATGCGGGTTGGTTCGTGCTGTCCATTAACCTCATTATCAGTGAATCGAGCCACATGCTCGCCAGTGGGCGGAGGCTCTCTCGAAACACAGGCATGCTCGGGAGAAAAATCCAGCCTTTTTTCTCTTCGGCCCATTTTGCGGCGCTCCATCGTATTTTAGTATCCGCTTCAGCTGGCAAAAGATGAAGAGCAACGGCAGCCTGATTAAAGGTGCCCTGTACGGCGGCGCGTTGAGCAGCGGCACTTTTCCGAATCATCGGCTCAAACTCGGATCCGGCGACTCGCTTATCCAACTCATCTATATTTCTCATCCAATAGGTAAGCTCTTGGGGCGTTGGACGATACCTTAAGAGGTGGGCAAATATTTTTTTGGCCGAGTCCGTAAAGAAGTTCTTGTCCCCGAGCTTGTCGGGAAACAACGAACTCGCCAGCGCAGCCGCATCTACGGGATGACGTATTTCGTCACTTGGAGTCCAAAATGGCATACGTCTATCCGTCGGGTTTAAAATTATGTCCGACAGAGGATCGTAGAACTGCGGAGTAAACTCCGTGGCGGGATCGTAGATTATTGCTCGTTCGCCGCGGCTCCTGACCTGTGTCAATAGCTCTCGGATAAGTGATGACTTACCAGTTCCGGAATCGCCTACAAGAATGAAATGGGACGTTTCTTCATCTGCTCGAACTCGCAACATCGTTCGTTGTGGCCCAGCCTGAAGAAAACGCCTAAGAGTCCCAGCCGTTTCTAGTACCTCGAATCCCACCCCATCCGATTCCTTGCTCGAGTTAAACTCAGAACAGGAAACAAGGCGGGGTCCTCGAACAATCTTGCCCCTCATCCCATCCTGGAGCGCCTTGGTGTCCCTCCTGAGGATCACACCAAGTAGTGCAACCGTAAAAAGTGGACCAAGCACAATTGGCCAGGCGATTAGTTGAAGAGGTCTTTGGCCGGCGTAGATCTCGCTCTGAAGGTACTTGCGTGCACTTGCGCTGCTAAGGCCGGAAAACTCACGCCATTCTAGTCCTTTGGCGCCCTTCTTAACGGCATCTGTTGAAAGGACAAACGGAAACGCGCCTTGCTGATCCTTTGTAGGGGCAGTACCTCGGTCCACATCCCGGTCACGTGCTACTCGCCAGCCGTTTGCGTACAGGACATACAACAAACGACAATTGCGGTTCTGGTATGTGCTCGAAAGATAAGTTTGAAAGTAGTAGCGCTGCAACCTTCCCCAACTTGCCTCTTCAAAACCGATCCACGAGATCGTGATTCCTAAGCCGATCAATAAGACCAGTATTCCTCGAAGCATGGGCCTATAATCACACTTTTGAATCGTTATTTAGAAAATCTCGAGTGATCACTCAACCCCAAACAGCACGACGTCAACCTTTAGTCCCCTACTTAGGAACTTGTTGGGATGTCACTACCGGAATAGGTTCAGATTCAATTCGGACCAGTTGTTCTTTCTTACTTGCATCGCTTAGTATTACTCGTTTACCGTTCGCATATATATCGTGACGAGAATACTTTCGGTGCCACTCGGATAAAGTTGCGGTCCTGTGAACGTGCTCTACCACTTTCCTCCAACGGGCACTATTGTACGCAGAAAAGCTTATCTCCCCTTCCTGAGTCGCAACGGGGGTAGTCGAATCTGCCATGGTTGAAAGATCGTACATGAAAAGGTCCTGGAACCACATGGCACTCGGTATCATTATTTTCCAAGGCCCCTTAAGTGAATATGCTCGTTCCGACCACATATCGCTACTACCGGCAATCCGGTAGAACAAGTCTTGGAAGATCTTCCGTAGGTGTTTTATGCGAAGGCTGGAAGGCGCTTTTTGTTGATCGAAATTGCGCAGCACAGATAATGAAAGCAGCCGGCGGAGCACCGCTGGTTTTCTACCAGAGTCTGTTATCGCAACAACGTCATGCATGAAACGCTCAACATCGAAAACTTTGGCAACTGGGATCACTTCCTTAGTTTGCGTGTTTACAAGCAACGGGCTAAAAATGCCATGATTAGGGTGAATGTCGTTAAAAAGGCTACCGACCTTTGCTTCCGGACAGAGGACATCGCAAAGCTGGGCGAATATTCCGTACGCTGATACTGGGAACCAGTCGCGCATCGACTCCCACCCGATCGCAGTTTGTTCTTGCAAGTCGTATGCAATCTGTGACACCGGATATCGCCGACGATATCGCTCCTCGTCTGGAATATCTTCGTCTCGGCCTGTAAACATTACTGGTTGAAAAATGACGCCATGTATTTTGTCCGAGTTATCGACCGCGAATCGAATGATATCGCCGAGTCCATCATTGTTTAGGCCATTCACAACACTCACTTGTAGAGTAGTAAGCATTCCTGCCGCCGAAATGTTCTCCAGTGCTCGATGCTTTACCTCCATATAGTTTGCAACGCCACGATGTTTGTTTTTTTCTTCCGACACCCCGTCAAACTGAAGGTACACGGCATGTAATCCAGCAGCCTTTGCGTCGAAGGCAAACTCTCGACTTTGCGCAAACCGAATACCATTTGTGGCAACGTGAATACGATGGAAACCCATTCCCTTCGCAAGCTTAATGGAGTCCAGAAGAATTGGCGAAATGGTAGCTTCTCCGCCAGAAAAAAGAACGTTGATTTCCCTTTGAGGTTTAAACGTGAGTGCTTTTTCGAACAATGACTGCACATGTCCAAGATCTAATTCATGAACGTACGGTGTGGCGTTCGCGTCCATATAGCAAGGTGAGCAGACCATGTTGCAGCGATTCGTCATATCCACTATAAGATATGTGCCCCGCCCTGCTTTAATTCCATTAACGCCGTGGTTGTGTACCTCACTGTCGTAGATGCATTCAAAATCTCTCCCAAACGCCAGTGCCTCCATTCTTCGAAAAAAGGCGGGATGACGAGAAAGTACATCTTCGAAGGGTCCGTGTTTCCCGCAAGCTTTCCGTATTAAGATGGCTCCTGCTTCTTCTATGATGTCAGCCTCAATGACCCCTGGGCAATCTCTGAAATCCGTGATCGTTGCGTTGCCTGCGATAACGGCCTCGGCAATTTCGCGATTGCAGGCCGGGCAGAGCGATAGGGTTTTTCGTGGAACGCCCAATACCATTGGCGTTCTCTCCCAACTCTTGAGTAGTCGCCGAGGGGCCCACGTCGGGAACGGCAACTCCCCATCTGGCACAATGCGATTAACGCAGTTGGAAAGCCACCAGCCTGTTTTTGATAGCGCGCATAGAACACGGGTTGACATTGGTGCTCACCGTCCTTTTGAAATCATCGTTGTTGCGAGATGGCCTAGACTCATGAAGTGCATGCAGGCCTGTTAAGAATTGAGATCCCGACATTGTATATCGAGTGTCAAGGACGAAGTGCGCAACAAATTAATTAACATACTTTTAACGATTTCCCCCTGCTCTCCTTATCTCCTTAGCTTTATTTAGCCGCAGTGGCGACCGGGATTCCATGGCCATCGCTGCCGAAATCGGCAGATAGCTGGGGGCGCAAGTTAGGCAAACACTATCTGAAGGCACACTCACTCACGTTATTTTGGCTTGCCGTGTGCCAATAGTCCTGGTGGGGTGAACCCCTCTGTTGAGACAGTTTGAACTTGGCACACTTGCCGTTCCATAGATTGTCCTTCTCAAATTCCCCCTTCTCTTTCAGGATTGGACTCGGCTGGTGAAGCCGAGGCGAACTCTGCTGGAGAGCAACTTGCCGAGGAATAGCCAGCTGGAGACTCATCGGTACGATGAGCCGGGGGGCGGCCTCTGCGTCGCTCCCCGCTTCCGTTTCCTTTGCCATCGGACTGATAGATCTCCCCATGCCTGAAAAAACTCATGGTTGCTCCAGCAGAATTCACACCGTTGTTCACCTCTCGCTCGAACTCTTCCGGCGACCGATAGCCCAGCGCAGAATGTAAACGGCAGCGATTGTAATACTGTTCGATGAACGCTTCGACGTTACCAAGCAAATGCTCTAAGTCTCGGTAGTCGTTCGCATAGATCTCCTCCCGTTTGAGCGTCTTCAGAAAGCTTTCACAACTGGCATTGTCATAGGGGTTCGCCGGTCGACTCATGCTCGGGATCATCTGGTGTCGGCGCAAGACCTTCACGTAGTCCTCGGAAGCGTACTGCACACCACGGTCGGAATGGTGCACCAACCCTGGCTGAGGCTGTCGTCGGCTGATGGCCTGTTCCAGAGCCGCGATCGGCAACCGGCTCGCCAGCGTCCGGTCCAACGCCCAGCCCACGACTTTCCGCGAAAACGCGTCGAGAATGACGGCCAGGTAGACAAATTCCTTCTGCAAACGAATATAAGTGATATCTGCTACCCAAAGCTGATTCATCCCCGTTAGTTTCATGCGACTAGCCAGGTTCAGATAGACCTCGAACTGGTGATCGGAATCCGTGCTCACCACGAACGCCTGCGGCTGCACGGCCAGCAGGTTGTCTTCGCGCATGAGCCGCAAAACA
>Ga0126381_100008136_pt1 | contig 11713 bp, 11 predicted proteins | sample PanSoiMetPlot_28_FD_96465 | JGI IMG/M metagenome (GOLD analysis project Ga0126381, IMG submission 96465) | Tropical forest soil microbial communities from Panama - MetaG Plot_28 | ecosystem: Environmental > Terrestrial > Soil > Tropical forest > Bulk soil | place: Panama | collected 2016-02-17 | reverse complement strand
GAGCCGTTCCACAGGCCACTTCGGAGGATTTTCGATCCCCGCCCTGCGTGCGGTGCGCAGGTGTGACAGCCCATTGAGGTTTCCGTCACCGGCACGCTTCGATACACTGCGCGAGTTGTCATTTCGCCCCAAGCACACACCGCAAGCATGGTCGCGAACGATGTCTTTCCGCTCGACGGGGGCTGCGATTGCCGCGATGTCCGCTATCGCATGATCAAGCAACCGCTGGTTGTACATTGCTGCCATTGCCGTTGGTGCCAGCGGGAAAGCGGTGCGTCCTTCGCCTTAAACGCTATGATCGAGGCAGATTACGTGGTTCATCTGGGTGCGGAGCCAGAGATCATCGATACGCCCTCTGACAGCGGCAAGGGGCAGAAGATCGCGCGCTGTCCAGAATGCCGGATTGCAATATGGAGCAACTATGCGGGTGCGGGCCCCGTGATCAGGTTTGTTCGGGTAGGCACGCTCGACGCGCCAGACCACTTGCCGCCCGACATACACATCTTTACTTCCTCCAAGCAGCCATGGGTTCAACTTTCGGCGGACGTTCCATCCGTCCCGGAATACTACGATCGAGAATCGTATTGGCCTCCCGAGAGTCTCGCTCGCCGTCGTTTGGTATTGCCCCAGATTGAGGCTTATCAGGCGTCGCTGCGTGCCGGCTGACGCTAACATCCGCGGTTGAAGGCGTGCCTCGATAGCAGCCGTTCGTGAAGGGCCGTCAGGCGCGCTTCAAGGGCTCAGTGATGCAACATAGGCGGCGAGCGACAGGTGCCAATCAACAACACGGGTCTTAGGTGCCTTCAGTGCCTCAACGACTCTGACCCCCGCTCGTGGCCTGAGAGCGGAGAAGTACTCGGCAGCGGCAGCGATTTCCTCACTGGTGATCTCGTTGGCGACCTCTTTGACCATCCGATCTGGATTTCTTCCGGGTACCGAAGTCTTTCGCGCACCGCTTTTGAAATCCGCCATCTGCTGCGTAATGTATGCAGCGGGAAGACCTGCCAGTCTTGCGTTCTCGGGACCGCCAGAGCCGTCGGCGCGATGGCACGAACCGCAGGCGAGCACAGCCGGCTTTCTTCCCGACGCCACGATTGCAGGCATCACAGGGTGATCGCCCGGGTGCCAACCGGGGCAAAAGTTCAAATCGCGGATCTGGGTTAGCGTGAACCGCGCGTCGCTATCCGGAACCCTGAGGGGATTGCCGTCATCGGGAGACGCCGCCAAGCCCAGAGGGTTGACTGGATAGGCCCATGGCGGCGGTACATCACTGAGTGGCAGGCTTCCGGCAGCCACATACGGTGAAAGCAGAAGACCCAGAAGCAGGATGCCTCGAGCTATGCATCCGTAACGCGAGCTGGCCTGATGTTCAGCGGCCGCCGTCAGTCGCGCAGTTGTCGCACCAGTTCCCTGAGCGCCGGGAGTCGATCCTCCCACAATTCGTACTTGAGCGGCGCCTTTTCCGCCCCGCAATAGAGCACGGGATGCGCAGATTCGGCGACCAACCCCAGGGTCGTTAGATCGATGGTGTAGACAGCGGGCTCCGCGTTGCCGATGGAGGGTCGGTGGAGCGGCTGGCTGACGCCCGCATCGCGGGCCGAACCCTCGAACGGAGCGAGCTCGATGCGGCGGTCGTCGAGTTGCAGGACGAGATGCTCACGGTCAAAGCAGGTGTTCTCGCTGGGCCGCGGCGTCCCCACGAGCCAGAAGTAGCCGATCAGTACATAGGTGTATTTGCCACCACGATCGATCGCAGCGGCAGCGAGCGACACGTAATCCCGTGGCGCGACAGTCACATCCCCGTGATCGTCGGTCCACGCTCGCACCACCCGGCGATTGATGCCACCCTCACGCGCGAATACCAGCGGCCGGCCGACGAAAAACACGGTCGCGCCGGTTTCCTGATCGAGGTACTCACGCGGCGCGTTTACCTCGGATGCTTCCGCTACTGCACTAGCCGCAAGCAACAACAGCGACCCCAGCAGGGGATACACCGCGTTACGGAGACGTGGACGGCGCCCGCGGTGCGCCGAAGCCGCGCCCGATGCAAACATGCCGCGTAGCTCCTCCGCCGATTGTGCCGATGCCATGCGCATCCCCTTCGCCACTCGACTCCGAGGTCGAGCTTTTGCCAAAGCGCTGTGCAGTCGGGAACACCGATTAGCGCTCCTTCGTTACAGCGATATGACGGCTCATTGAATTCGGGACGAGGCGAGGAGGGAATCCTCCACTAAGGAGCCGAGGATCTTCGGAAGTCGCCGCGTCGCAGCAAGTAACAGGGCTCGATCTGACGAGTCGGCGGATAGAATTCATCGTGTGTGTAGTGGAAGCCAAGGTGCGTCAGAACGCCTCGGGATGCCAGGTTATCCGGGTGATGCCCGGCATACAGAGCGCGGATTCCGAGCGTTGTGAAGGCGCGCGCGACAACGGCCTGAGCCGCTTCGCAAGCAAAGCCGCGGCGCCAGAATGCGACGCGGAGCTGGAAGCCTAGCTGATAGATATCCTCTGCCGGTTTGTGTGGCTGAAGCCCACAACAGCCGATGTGTTCCCCCGTTTCGAGTAGGAAGATGGGCCAATACTGGACACCATGTTCCTCGTGGTTGTTGATCTCGCGTTCGAGACGCTCGCGCACTTGTTGTGCCGCGAATGGGCCACCGGTTAAGCGCGTGACTTCTGGGTCACCCCACAGCCCGAAAGCCAATGACCAGTCGGCATGCGTCCAGAGGCTGAATCCGAGCCGCGGCGTCCGTAGAAAGTATTCGCGCACAGCGATGACGCGGTCTCTTGACCCTATTCGAACAGCGGTACGGGTGGCACGATACCAGATCGCTGCGGTCAGCCGATTGGCAGCGACATGCACCGTCTTGCTCGTCGATCTCCTGGAAGCCGTAATAGAAGCCGCTGCAACTTCGATTTCCTGCTCCCAACAACGGACGACCAGCGTGCCCACGCCGACAAACCGTGCGCCGCGTTCGCATGAGATTTGTGGCACGAGCGAGAGTTGTTTGGAAGTCAGGCACAAGTCTTGAGCGGCGGGCAGACGCTCTCGCTCAAGCCCGCACAGCGCGCTCGGCTGGCCATGGCCGGCGCCCCATCGGCGGACTTCGAGCCTGAGGGCCGGGGGGCGTTGGATATGAAAGGAGTGCCTTAGGCTTAGCCGCAAGATGGCCGGGGCCCGCGTGTTTGTAAGTGACTCGAATCGCGACCCGGAGCTGTTGTTTCCGATTTTCAGAGGTTGGCGGTACTCTTCAATGGCACAGAAGTCGCCCTTACTTGACTCGTGGCTCGTCGAAGCCGGCGACAGTGGAGGCAATGTGAACAAGACACTGCTGCTGATGTCCCTGCTGCTGGTGACCGCATGCGCGGGTCAACCGAGTATGACGTCTGCGGAGCGGCTGGAGCTCTATCGCGCCCACGCCGGCGAGCCCGTGTCCAACTTCGTGTTCACCGGCAGGCTGTGGGGCTGGCGGTCGCTGGGAGACAGCGCGCTCGCCGTCTGGCCGCGCAGCAACCAGGGCTACCTCGTCGAGCTCACCGGCCGCTGCCCCGACATGGCGTTCGCTCACTCGATTGGGCTCACCAGTAGCGTCGGGCGCGTGTCCGCCGGATTCGACCGCGTGATCGTGCGACTGCCGTCCAACCGGAATCCGAGCCGGGTGGGCTGCACCATTCGCACGATCCGCCCGATCAACGCGCAGGTCGTCAAGGAATCGCAGGGTGACCTGGGCGAGGGTGAGGTCACTGAGAGAGACCCGTCGATCCCAGACGAGCCGCAACAATAGCCGCGAAGCTAGCGTGACTCGATCGGCATCAATTTTTCAGGGACCGAACGGGTCGGCTAACAACGCGTTCGAGCCGGCCGGGAACTGCGTGTCGCCCTTGTCCGTTGTTTGGCTTCTGGTCCACTTTTCCCGTAGGGGATACACTTTCGCCAGGTTGGGGAGCGTTGGAAATGTCTAGGCCCTTTCGCCACCTTATATGGCTCGTCTCGCTGGTCACGGTCAGCAGCGCTCTAGCACAGCGTGTGGGTCAGCAGTCCTCCATTCAATTCGGCATCGTCCGAAACGCCCAGCAAATCCAGTTGCAGTCGGATGCGGCCACAGGCGCATTGGTCGGTGGGACTATTGGGCTGGTGGCATCCCCACGGGGCGGTAGCCGGGCAGCGCGCAATGCCATCGTGGGTGCAGCCGCCGGCGGCGCCGTCACCGCGGCTGCGCAAGGCAATCGCACCGGATTTTCGTACACCGTGGAGTTGAACGATGGCTCCGTGACCCGCATCGTCTCTGACCAGCGCGAGATTCGCCCTGGAGACTGCGTCGCCATCGAGCAGGTTCGTCAAACCGCGAATATCCGGCGGGTACCCTCTGGCTATTGTGCAAGGGACAATGCGCAAGCCGTTCAAGCGGTGCGCCCGGACAGCGAAGCTGCCGCCGCTCGCTGCGAGGCTGCCAAGGAGGAATTGGTCATGGCAGCCACCCCTGAAGCGATCGATCTCGCTTCTCGCAAGATCGCTTTGTTGTGTAACTGATCGCCATGCGGCCGTAACCCCGACGGAGACGAACATCACCCTGGGTGAGTGGGGACGGCCGGGCGCCCGCGCGCGCGAACCCGGTAGAATAGGACCAGAAACCGATTCCGCGTAAAGCCAAGAGGCTCTCGATGTCATTGTTCTCGCGCTTGTTTCGTAGAGCGCCGGTGCTTCCTTCAACTCCGGAACAGTCCGCCGAGAGAGCCGATAGCATGCCTGCGCAGCCGAGCGTGCCGGATCACGCTGCCCTCACCGCAAGAGAAGAAGAGACACTCAAAGCGGCGATCACCGGCCACGACCTTCAAGCGATTGCGCGGCTGGTCCTCGAGGGCAGTTCCACGCAAATCCGCCAGCTCGCCGCCGAGGCCGTCGAAGACCCAGCGCAGCTTCGCGATCTGCTCAAGCAGGCCCGCGGCGGCAAGGATAAGAGCGTCTACAAGATTCTCTCGCGCAAGCGCGGGGTTCAGCTCGCACAAGAGCGTGAGCTCGAGCAGCTCAGAGCCGAGATCAGCGCGGTCTCGGCGGCAATCGAGCGGCACAGTCATCGACCATACGATCCAATGTTCACGCCGACCCTCGAGCGGCTCGAAGTCCGCTGGAATGCCGTTGCCGCGGGCGCCACACCGGACGTGGCGCGCGGCGTCCACGATGGGATCGACCGCGCGCGCGAGGTTATCGCAGCGCATCTGCGGGCGGTTGCCGCTCAAACCTCGCGTGAGCAGGCGGCCGCGAACGCTCTAGCCGAGGCCCAGCGACTGCGCGAGCAGGAAGAGGAGGCAGCCGCCATGGCTGCCGCCGAGCAGGCGAGGGTTATCGAATCGGAACGCAAGGCGCACGCCGAGAGACAAGCGACACATGCGCTCGCCGTTCGCCAGATCGCTGGACTGATTCGCAAGGCACACGGCGCGCTGAACGATGGCAGTACGGGACAAGCGGCGGGATTGCGGAGGGCGATCGAGGCGAAGCTACCGACGGCAACGCCGCTGCCGGGCCATCTCGCAGGTCTGCTGCAGCAACTCGATGCGAAGCTGGAGGAACTAAAGGATTGGAAGAGCTTTTCCGTCGCGCCGAAGCGAGTCGAGCTGATGCAGGAAATGGACTCGCTCGCCGCCGGTTCGACACTGCATGCGAAGGCGCTCGCCGAACGCATCAAGAGCCTGCAGGAGGAGTGGCGCACGCTCAGCAAGGGAGCGGGTGAGAATCTCGAAGCCGACTGGCAGCGCTTTCAGGAGGCCGCTCACAAGGCGTATCAACCATGCCGCGAGTACTTCGAAGCACAAGCGCAGGTACGCCGAGACCATCTTCAACGACGCGAGCAATTGCTCGAAAGGTTGGCCGCGTTCGAGGCAACACACAACTGGGAGCAACCAGAGTGGCGGGCGGTGAGTACGGCGTTGCGGGAGGCGAGACAGGAATGGCGCCGGCACTCACCGGTAGACCGTGCCGCAGGGAAAGTTGTGGAGGAGAGGTTCGATGCCGTCATGGCGAGTCTGCAGAGTCGCCTGGATGGGGAATACGCTCGCAATATCAAAGAGAAGAAGATGCTGATTGATCGCGCGCAGCGACTGCTCGCCAGCGAGGACAGCCGCAAGGCGATCGACGAGGTCAAGGAGCTCCAACAGAAGTGGAAAATCGTGGGGCCCGTGCCGCGCGATGCCGATCAGCCATTGTGGGAAGAGTTCCGACAACACTGCGACGCGTTGTTTCAAAAGCGCGAGCAGCAATCCGCTGAGCACGCCACGCGACTCGAAGCCAATCGCTCGAAGGCCATTCTCGCGTGCGAAGAGGTCGAGCGGATCGCGGGTCTTTCCGGCTCGGAGTTGCTGGAGAGCGCAAGGAGGCTTTCCGAGCTGCGCCTGGTCCTCGACGCCATCGGCGAATTTCCGCAGGGTGCCGGACGCGAGCTGCATCGCAGGTTCGAGCGCGCGCTGGGGCGCTGTGACGAGGCCGTTACTCAGCAGCGGGCCCGCGATATAGAGCAGAGTTGGAGCAATCTTTTCGAAGCGGCGAACGTGGTGCGCGCTTATCGGCTCTCGGTTGCTCGAAATGCACAAGCCACGGAACGGAATGCCCTGCGGCAGGCCGCGGAAGACCATGTCGCCGGTATCGCGCAGTGGCCCAAGGGAGGCCTCGCAGTGATCAGGAGTGAGCTCGCGAGGGAAGATGCCAACGATCTTGCTGCCAATGAAGCGGCCTTGAGACAGCTCTGCATCCGCGCCGAGGTTTTCGCGGACAGGCCCACGCCGCCTGAAGATCAGCCCTTGCGCCGCGAGTATCAAGTGCAGCGCCTGGTGCGGAGCATGGGCCAGGGAGTCACCGCGGATGAGGCACAACTGGACTCCCTGGCAATCGAATGGGTCGGTGTCGGGCCCACGGAGGACAGCACGTACAGGCAGCTACTGGAGAGATTCAGGCAATGCCGCGAGCATTGGTTGAGCCGGTCATTCCGCACGAGTCGGGAAAACACCCACCCGTTGTAGCCATCCGGAAACGGGCCAGTACTCAATTCCCATCCCCCGAACGGCCTCTCCGCTACACTACCTCGCTACCGCGGTCATACAACCAAAGCCTCAACCCGAAGGGAGCTCGCATGCCGCATCCAACTGCGAAAACCTTACTGGCGTTGCTCGTCCTGTGCGTCGCGCCTGGCATCGTAGTCGGCGCCACGCTGGATCAGATCAAGAAGTCCGGCGAGATCCGGCTCGGCTACCGCACTGATGCCCCGCCGCTCTCCTTCAACGACACCTCGGGGCAACCTACCGGGTATTCGGTCGAGCTATGTAAGCGCATTGCGGTGGCGGTCAAGGATCATCTGAAGCTCAAGGACCTGAAGACGACATTGGTTCCGCTGACTTCGGAAGATCGAATCGATGCGATCATCAACAACCGTGCGGATATCGAATGTGGCGCGACGACGATAACTCTCTCCCGGGCCGAGAAAGTGGACTTCACCCTGATGACCTTCGTTACCGGGGGCGGGTTCCTCACACTGGCGAATTCGGGGATTGATTCTCTCGCCAATCTCGCGGGCAAGTCGGTGGCGGTCGTGACAGGTACCACCTCGCAGACAGCGCTGCAGAAGTACCTACAGAAGAACCTCATCGACGCCAAAGTGGTCATGGTGGCTGATCGCAGCGAAGGCATGAAGCAGCTGCAAGCCAAAAAAGTGGATGCATTCGCGTCTGACCAGATCGTGTTGATTGGGGAGATCCTGACGTCTTCGGATCCCCGCGCCTACAGCCTCGGGGGCGACCTGTTCTCGTTTGAGCCGTACGCCCTCGTCGTGAGACGCAACGACGCCGACTTTCGACTGGTGGTCAACCGCGCAATAGCTCAACTCTATCGTAGCGGGCAGATCGAGGACCTGTTCAACCGGTGGTTCGCACAGGCAGGGGTGCGGCCAACGCCCGTACTGACTGCGATGTACCTGCTTGAGGCACTGCCCGAGTAGAGCCGGTCAACACTTTGCAGTTACACCCGACCAGCGGCTCGCTCGTGCGAGCTGATGCAACGACGATCGTTTGGCGCGCGGCTTGCTTACACGTCGGGGGTACCAGTGCCAGACGCTCATTGGGGGCTTGATTATCAAGGACATAGGGGGCAGGTAGCCCAATCTGTGCATTGCCGAGGTCGAGTTGCCCCTTCAGAATCCAAGACGCATACGTCGATCATTTCGCCCCAAAGGACCTTCATCTGCTGGTGGACCTGTTACGCTGGTGAGACACAAATTGCTTAATGCGAGAGCACATCGTGGCAAAGCCAAACTATCATCAAGCAAGGAAGCAGAGGGAACTGGCGAGAAAAGCGCGTCAGCTCGAGAAGCAGCAGCGTAGGAGTGCTCGCTCGAGTGTCGCCGACGCCAGCTCACAAGTTGAGCCTCTCGAAGGCGCCGCGAGCGCGCCGGACACTCGCGTCCCAGGCGCGGAATGAGGCGAATGCCTCGCATCGAAACTCCGGTGTTTTTTCTTGTGAGTAGTGTGCAATGGCCAAACTCTACGTGGGAAATCTCCCTTTCACTGCGACCGAAGATAGCGTGCGTGCTCTGTTCTCGGCGCATGGCACTGTCGAGAAGGTCTCATTGATCACCGATCGCGACACGGGGCGACCGCGCGGTTTCGGCTTTGTGGAAATGTCGAACGCGGATGCAACCCGCGCAATGCAGGCGCTCAATGGCAAGGACTTCGAAGGCCGCGCACTTAGGGTCAACGAGGCCCAGGATCGCGATCGATCTGGTGGCGCTCGGCGCAGCGGTCCGCGCCGCTACTGAGAGTGCTCGCTCGATCAGGGTCCTCCGGCAGGGGGTTCCCGGGCGTCCGAGCTCGAAAGTTCCTCGACGCGGCGTCAAGTCGTGTAGCCTGTAGCATGGTTCATAACTGTGCGGCTGATTTACCGAGCTTGGACGCGCTAACGCGACGCCGCCGAAACGTATTCTCTATTGGCATATGACGCAGCCCCATACAGGCGACTTGGTCAGGACTCCCGCCGAACGCCTCGCGCATGAAGCATCTGAGCGTGCCGAGAAAAGACGCCAGGAGCTGGCCGAGCAGCGCTCCGATCTCAATCCGCCTGACGTGCGCATTCGAGCGTGGGAGAAGATTCACCAGCTGCGCCTGCCGTCAGACCCCGCGCATCCCATTCTCGATGTAATCGCCGTCAGTACACGATTGACGCTTGCAGAGGTGCGCGAAGAGCAGCGGACGCGAGCCGCGCGCGCCGCGAACCGTCCATGAGATTTGCTCCTTCGGCCGCCACGCGCCAGGAGCGAGTGGATCAGTTCCGTCGTGGTCGGGCCACGGCGCCGGTCCTGCGGGCAACATTCCCAACGGTCGAGCAGCTCCGTATCGAGTTGCGGTTCGAAGCACAGAGTTCGAACGCACCTACCGAGCAGTCACATGTGCTCTATCCGCCGGCTCGGGCGTTTTTCGAATATCCTTGCCCGTATTGGGACTGCGACGGTCAGTTCGACCTGGGCGGCGCTGTCAGAGCAGCATTGGCTGACGCAACACACCGGGCAGAAGGAGTGCAGGAGTGCCAGGGCTCGCGAATTGGTGATCGCGGCTCCAGGCGTCCGTGCCGCTTGCAACTCTTTTATGCGGTTACCGCGACTTTCCAGCCGAACGGTTGACGCGGGCTTGCCTCTGGTCTTCAGCCTTGCGCCTTTACGCGCCGCGTAAGGCGTCCTCCTCACAGGATCCTCCCAGCACTGATGCCCGAGCCAGGGACGGTCTCGTTAATTCATTCGGCGAACGTGCAGGGTGGCCGCAGAGCCGGCTTCCCGGAAGCGCGCAAGATTGCTACTGGGGCTTGCTCCATGCATTGGCGACCTCTTGCGGCAGGGAGGTGACGTGGCTGAGGAAGCCTGAAACCTTCCAGATTTGGTCGTCGGTCATCAGTTGGCTCCAGGCTCCCATACCTGTGTTTCTAATGCCGTTCTTAACGATCCAGTAGATCTGCCACTCCGGTCTGTTAGGCGGCTCGGTCGCGAACTGGGGAACTCGCGGGAAGAATGAAGTGGTGCCCCACGGACTTGGGCGCACACCGTCTCCGTGACAGCCCGTACAGTCGTCACGGAACAGTCTCATTCCTGCCATCAGATTATCGGCAGTCGGTGGAACCGGATTGGCAAGGTGTAGAGCTTCTCGCTCCACCGCTCGGTTGAGCAGTGATCTCATCACCATTAACTCACCCGCGCCTGGCGTGCGCGTGGCCTCGACGCGCCAAGGCCAGAGCCCGACGACCAGTACAAACACGATCGCTGCTGCAACTGCTCCGCTCACCGCACCTGCGAGGAAGTGGCGCATGTCAGCCTCCAAAGGGCCTGCGGAACATATAATCGTGGAAATATCGCAGAACGGATGCAGGGCGCAAGGAGCCGTGCCTCCAGTCGATCGAGCGCGCCGAGGGCAGGCGGGGCGAACTGCGATAGGGCGATCAGGGCCCGGCTCCCGAGTCGTATTCGAAGTTCGGTTCCTTCTCCTTCTTGGTGACCCCCACCGTGTAGGTGAGACCGAACCAGGCAACCCTGCCAACCACACTGCGCTCATAGACCTGGGTCAGCGTCGGCGTGGATGCATTTCGCTGATAGCGCTGGCCATTAAAAAGATCGGAGACCGTCGCCACTGCCGAGAGCGCCGCTGTCAGTGTGTGCTTGTAACCTAGATTGACGATATTCGTGGCGCTCACGCTGCCCTGCGGGGTTAGGCGCTTGTCGGTGCGAGTAAAGATGATTTGCGCCGAGTCGGTGGCTGTCGGGTGGTAATCGAGTTTCGCCTTCAAATTGAGGCCGGTAGTAGATTTCAAGCCGGGATAGCCGAGTGCTGTGGCATCGATCTGGTTGTAGAAGGCATTGCCGCTCACGCTATACATGAGCTTCGGAACGAGTTGGCCAGCCGCTGAGAACTCCAGTCCAGCCGAATCACTTCTGGGGAGATTGGCCTTGGTGGTCAAGGTCACGCCACCGCCCAGGTACTCTGTCAGATCAGTCATGCTGTCTGTATTGCGGCGGTAGTAGCCTGTGAGGCCGTAGCTTGCGTCACGGCTCTCGTACCCGTAACCCAGCTCAAAGGATTGTGTGAATTGAGGTCTGAGATCGGGATTACCCGCGGTTAGGTTCGGTGGGTATTCGTGGTCGACATACGGATTCAAGTAAATCGGGTTGGGGCGGGTTATGCGGCGGCTCGCACCGAAGGATAGCGTTGAACGGTCGGAGAGAGTTTGATCGACATGCAGGCTCGGAAAGACAGCGGTGTAGCGGTGCGCAGTCGCGATGTTGTCGGTGACCTGCAGCGCATCGTTCGTTGTCCATTCGGTGCGTAGCCCGGCGAGCCAGTTCCAGGCGCCAGCATTTCCCTGATCACTCAGGTAGACCGCATGGATGCGTTGCTGGAACCGGAATTGGTTCGTGAGTGTGGGGTCAATGGTCTCCATCCCGGTTACGGGATCGACATTGGCGCCTTGGTTGCTGAACCCGTAGTCGTCCTGCTCAAAGGCGTAACCGAGTTTCATCGAGTGGGTTTTCGATAACGGAAGGGCATAGTCGAGGTCGGCATCGGTGATGCCCTGATCCTCTGTGAAACTGAGGTTGTTGTAATACGTGGGTGCCGGCGGTACGTACGAATCGTTAACGTAGTCGTAGTGCTCGTGCTGGTGCGATATCGAGCGGTGTACAGAGAAGTCCAGAGTCTC
>Ga0126381_100008135_pt1 | contig 11713 bp, 9 predicted proteins | sample PanSoiMetPlot_28_FD_96465 | JGI IMG/M metagenome (GOLD analysis project Ga0126381, IMG submission 96465) | Tropical forest soil microbial communities from Panama - MetaG Plot_28 | ecosystem: Environmental > Terrestrial > Soil > Tropical forest > Bulk soil | place: Panama | collected 2016-02-17 | reverse complement strand
GTTGACGTTGTTCCAAAGCGGGACAAATGGTGTGCCAGAACAACGGTAAGTCGTGATATGTCGGGTGCAGGTGCCATCGTGGGCGGCATGAGCGGCGAACGCATGCCCGATTCGGGACGATTGACGCGGATTGTTACCACGGCGGAGCTTCGGCAAGCTGGGATTACGGAGGGTCGCGTTCGGTGGCTGGTCGAGCGCGGTGTTCTCGTGTCGGTCGGGCGAGGCTTATACGCGAGGGCTGCCGACGCGTGTCGGCTCACCTCTGTCCAGGGAGGAGCGCATGCATTACGCGTTGCGGCCGCCATCGCGGCCGTCGGGGCGCACGCTGTGGGCAGCCACCGTGATGCGGCGATGATTCACGGGCTCGACTTACTCGGTCGCCAGGAGGCCGAGCCGGTCGAGGTGACGCGCCAGCTTGGCGTCACCGGCAGCAGAACCAGCCGGCATGGGATCAAGCTGCACATCGCCGCGCTCCCGCCTGAGCATCGGACTGTTCGGCTCGGTGCGCCGGTCGCGTCGGTCGCGAGGACGGTCGTCGATCTCGCTCGCACCACCTCCTTCAGGGAGGGCGTGGTCGCTGCCGACTCGGCACTGCGCGGAAAGCAGGCAACCAAGGCTGATCTCAGCGCGGTCGTCGCGGCTTGCGACCGGTGGCCGGGTATCGCCCGGGCGCGGGAGGTGGTTGAGTTCAGCGATGCGCGTGCGGAGTCCGCGTTCGAGTCGATCTCGCGCGTTGCGTTCGCCCAAGGGGGCCTGCCGACACCTGAACTGCAGGTATGGGTTGGTGCCAACGGCAGGGTCATCGCTCGCGTCGATTTCCTCTGGCGGAAGTACGCGACGATCGCCGAGGCCGACGGCGCCATCAAATACGCAGACCCAGAGCGGGCCAGGTTGCAGCTTCAACGTGACGCCGAACTGCGCGAGGCGGGGTTCGAGGTGGTTCACTTCACCTGGCAGGACTTGCACTTGAGTCCAGCCCAGGTGCTCCGATCGATCAGGCTGGCCTTTCAACGCAGCGTCGCGATCAGTGCGGCGGCGGCTCGGCCACGGTGAGGCTGCGGCCGTCGCGCGGGCCGAAAGTCTCCAGGGCTTCGGCGTCGCTGGCCACGGACCTGAGAAAGTAGTCGGCCCACTCGCCGGCCTCGTCGAAGCCGGACTCAGCCCTGATCCGGGCGCAGGCGCGGTCGATATCGAACTCGGTGACCCTCAGCTGCACCCCACGGCCGAGGAGGGCCCAGTGTGCTCCTGCGCCGCCGTACGGCATTCCGATGCTGCCCGGGTTGATCACCAGTCGCTTGTGCGCGAGACGCGCGAACGGCATGTGGGTGTGCCCGCAGACGACGGTGCTGACCGCGGGGTCGAGGTCGGCGAAGACTTCGGCCCAGCGGTCAAGACGTGAGTCAACGACGACGACCTCTTCGTCGTCCCGCGGAGTCGCGTGGCAGAACAGGGCCGTGCCCTGCCCGCCCAGATCCAGCGTTGCCGACAGCGGCAGCCCGGCGAGCAACTCAATCTGATCGTCGCGCAGTTGCTCAGCTGCCCATGGCGTGATCGAGTCCGGCACGGAACAAGGCTGGCCGCGCCGGCACTGGACGAGCTCCCTGTCGGCGTTGCCGCGCACCCAGACCGCCCGGTCGCCGAGGGCACGGAGCGTGTCGAGTGTCTCGACCGGCTGCGGGCCCGAGGCAAGGTCGCCGGTCAGCACCACGAGATCAGCCGCACCGACATCGGGCTCGGCAAGCACGGCCTCAAGCGCCGGCATCACGCCGTGGATGTCAGAGAGAACGGCTACCAGCATGTGAGTCCCAGCTGATCGGTTGCTAGCTCATGCGCTTGCCGGCTGACAGCAAGTCCTCGCAGGCCTGAACGACGCGGGCGGCCATGGAGGTCTCTGCGGACTTGCCCCATGAGCGCGGGTCGTAGGCCTTCTTGTTGCCGACGTCGCCGTCCACCTTGAGCACGCCGTCATAGTTCGCGAACATGTGACCGGCGACCGGCCTGGTGAATGCGTACTGGGTGTCCGTGTCAACGTTCATCTTGATGACGCCGTAGGAGATGGCCTCCCTGATCTCCTCGAGCGCGGAGCCTGAGCCGCCGTGGAAGACCAGATCGAACGGCTTGTCTTTGCCGTAGGCGGCTCCGACCGCCTCTTGTATATCCTTCAGGATCGAGGGCCTGAGCTGGACGTGGCCCGGCTTGTAGACGCCGTGCACGTTGCCGAACGTGGCCGCGAGTATGTACCGCCCGTGCTCGCCGAGGCCGAGCACCTCGGCAGTCTCGAGCGCGTCCTCCGCCGTGCTGTACAGCTTCTCGTTCATCTCGCCAGTGACGCCGTCCTCTTCACCGCCGACGACCCCGATCTCCATCTCCATCACGACATGAGCCGCCGCACAGTCCTTCAGCAACGCGGCCGCGATCTTGAGGTTCTCGTCAAGCGGCACCGCCGAGCCGTCCCACATGTGGGACTGGAACAGCGGCTCCTTGCCCTTCGCGACCCGCTCTTTGGAGATGGCCAGCAACGGTCGCATGTAGCCGTCAAGCTTGTCATTAGGGCAGTGATCGGTGTGCAGCGCCACGTGCACCGGGTACTTCTCGGCCACCACCCTCGCGTAGCTCGCGAGCGCTTCCGCGCCGGTGACCATGTCCTTGACCGTCGAGCCGGACAGGTACTCCGCCCCACCTGTCGACACCTGGACAATGCCATCGCTCTCGGCCTCGGCGAAGCCACGCAGCGCGGCGTTCAGAGTCTGGCTTGAACTCACATTGATCGCCGGGTAGGCGAAGCCGCGTTCCTTGGCGCGATCGAGCATCTGGGCGTAAATCTCCGCCGTCGCGATAGGCATAACAGTCCCTCCCTCTCCTGCTGTGCGCGCACTTAGTATCCCTCTGACGTACCCGGGTAGCGCAGACGGCGAGCGGGCTCCCGCGTCGCCGTCGCGTTGATGTCGCTTGAGCAGCGTCAACTCAGCATCGATGCGCAAGGCAATGCTGGTCGGGGATCTGCGCTATGGGTCACGAAGGCCGCTAGGCGCTGGTAACGTCTCGCGTCAGGGGAAAGGATGGTGTCGGGTGGATCGCTGCGCGCTGTTCGTGGACGCAGGCTATGCCCTCGCCGATGGCGCCATGGCTGTGCATGGCACGCGCCGCAGGGACTCCGTGTCCTGGGACCACGCCGGCTTGCTCAAGCTGCTCGCTGGCCTGGCCAGGGACCGTACGGGGCTGCCGGTGCTTCGATGCTACTGGTACGAGACAGCGACTGAAGGCCGCAGGACGGCCGAACACGACGCGCTCGCCGAGATGCCCGGACTCAAGCTGCGGCTAGTGAACGCGTTGCCTGGGCGCCGCGAAGGCATCGAGAGCCAGCTCCGTCGTGACCTGGTCACTCTCGCGAAGAGCGGCGCGATCAGCGACGCCTTCATCGCCAGCGCGAACGAGCACATCGCCGAGATCGTAGCCGAAGTCCAGGATCTTGGCCTCCGGGTGGTAATCCTGCACATCGCGTCGGACAGCGGCTGGACGATACCGTTGCCGCTTCGGCAGGAATGTGACGACATCGTTGAGATCTCGGGCGTGCACCTGCGCTCCTACGTTGACTTGATCAGGGGCGCAGAGCCGGCAGCCGCGCTCCCGGCGCCCGCGGTCGTTTACCAGGTTCAGGACGTGGCCGAGCACCGGCAGGACAACCTCGCCTACGGCAGTGCGGGCAGCTCCGGCCTGGCCGAGCCGAGGAACCCCGCCGGCGTGGCCGAACCCAGGATCTCGGCCGACTATCAAGCGGAGCATGCTACCGGGGTCTCGGCTCAGCAGCCGGTGCTGCCGAAGAACGTGGCTAACGGCGCCCAGCTTCCCGGCTCGGCGCAGTCAGCGGCTCCGCCATATTCCGCGGCACCGAGCTACTCAGGTTCGATCGGGCGGCAGGCCGATCAGGGGAGCGGATATCAGAACGCCGGCGGGTATCAGGCCGATGCTGGAATCGGCTATTCGGATGGGCTCGCCTCCCGCTACCAGAATGGCTCGGCCACCTATCAGGGCGCCGGTACGCCGAACGGGCCTGGCCAGGCTGGCGCGGGTACCGATCGTGGCAGTCAAGCCGGGCATGTTCAGAGCGGCACCGATCAGGCTGGTTCCGGTCAGAGCAACGACGGCCGCGGCGCTGGGCTCAATGGCGTCCCTGCCGGTGCTGACGCGCTAGGCAGCGGCGCGCAGCTTGGCGTGCCGCCGAACGGTATCGCGGCGAACGGCATCGCGCCGAGCGGCTCAGGTAGGCCAGCGACGGCCCAGAACTCGTTCGCCACTGACTCCGGCCTCAGCGGCCTGGCGCCTACCGGATATCAGCAGCAAGCCTCATACCAGCGCGGGCCAGGTCAGGGTGGAATCGACCAGAACGGGCCCAGCCAGCACGGAACCGGCGGCCAGAACGGGATCGGCTACCAGGCTGCCGGCCAGAACGGTGCGTCGGTCCAGTTCGGGTACCAAGCCGGCCAGCATGGCGCGATCCCAGGCAGCGCGCAGTCGTCCTACCAGCCTGCCGCCCCGGGCCAGCAAGCATCGAACCAGAGCTTGCCCGGCCACCAGACCTCGCCGGGTCAGCAGAACTCGCCTGCTCAGCACGGAATGCCCGGCCAGCACAGCATGCCCGGTCAGCACAGCATGCCCGGTCAGCACAGCATGCCCGGTCAGCACAGCATGCCCGGTCAGCACGGCATGCCCGGTCAGCACGGCATGCCTGGTCAAGGGGGCAGCGGTGGGCCCGGCCAGCAGCCTGGCCAGCAGGGCTACCCCGGCCAGGCCGTGCCGCAGGTCCAGACCCAGAATGGACAGCCGCAAGTTGGCTACCAGCCTGGTCATGGCGGCGGGCAGAACGGTGTAAGAGGCGGTGCGATGCCGGGCGGCTTCCAGCCCGGCGGCCCGCAACCAGATCCGCGATCGCGCGACCCATATGGCTCTGGCATGCCGCAGGGGCCCGGCGGACCTGATCTGCAGTCGCAGGGGGGCCAGTTCAGCTTCGGGATGCCCGACGTGAGCTTCGCGCCAGGCCAAGGCCAAGGCCAGGCACCTGGCCAGCCCGGTACCGCGGGCAGCGATCAGCCGCAGCGTTCCGGCTTCGGGCAAAGCCCCGGCCCGCACCCAGGTCAGGACGCCGGGATGGTTGTCCAGCCGCAATACCAGATGCCGCAGCAGGCTGCGGCCCCGCTTCCAGCGGTCCGGGTGCAGCAACCGGTCGCGATCGCGCTGCCAGAAGCCGTCAAGGCCGCCCATGCGGAGGGTTTCAGCTTCGGCGAGTCGGTCGGCAGGGACGCTCCCGGACTGTGGCTCGAGGCCGTCCTCGCACGCAAGCCGAGAATGCCATCGGATCTCGAGGCCAGGCTGCTGCAAGGGTCGGTGCTGCCAATCGACTCTTTGCTGCATGACGAGGTGCGCCATTCGCTGCGGCGCGGTTTCTGGGACGCGCTGGAAAGCGCCCGGCGATAGACGCGTGCCCTTGTCCCTCCACCGGGTTGGAACCCGCCAGCCGCCGGGTACGGTGGTGGTGTGCCTGTGTTGACTCGCGAGGAATTTGACGCCATAGAATTCGAAGCGACTCTGACGGGCGATCATGTGGCGGCCGCTGAGCGGATGAGCGAATTGGCGGCCACCGGAACGCAGACTGAGTCGATGCCCCGCGCCGAGGCCTTTGTCCGGGCCGGCGAACAATGGCTGCTCGCCGATGATCCGCGCGCCGCTGCCTACGGCTTCAGGATGGCGATTGCCGACGGCGGGGCCGTCGACGTGGATCCTCGGGTCTCGCTGTGCCGTGCGCTGTTCCTGCTTGGCAGCCGGGACGAGGCCTACGCGCTGATCGGCGAGCTCAGGTTGGAAGGCCGCACCAACGCGCATGTCTGCGACATGCTGACCGAGTTGCTCATCGAGCAATCTGACCTGCCGGCCGCGCTGTACTGGGCAACAACCGGCGTGGAGTTGCTGCTCCAGCAGGCGGGCGGATCGGCCGGCCAAGCTAACAAGGGATCGCCAGGTAACGGAGCGAACGATACCGCCGTGCAGTCGGGACTGCGCGACTTGCTCAGGCTCCGCTACCGGATACGCAACGACCTGCGGTTGCCTGAGGACGAGTACGACAGGCTGCTCGGCAGCTGACGGGTGCAGCGCTGCGCGGTCACCCGGTGGTGACCACGAGCGCGTCCGAATCTTCGTCAAGCTCGACGAGTACGTCGTCTCCGTCAGCGATCTCGCCAGCCAGCAGCTTGCGCGCCAGCTGGTCTCCTATGGCGGACTGGATCAGCCGGCGAAGCGGCCGCGCGCCGAATACCGGATCGAAGCCCGTGACGGCCAGCCATTCCTTGGCGGCGGGCGACACCTTGAGCGTCAGCCTGCGGTCGGCCAGCCTTCTGGTAAGCCTGGCGATCTGGAGGTCGACGATCTGGGTCAGGTCCTCTGTCGACAGCGAGTCGAACAAGATGATGTCATCGAGCCGGTTCAGGAACTCGGGCTTGAACGTCGACCTGACGACCGACATCACCGCGTCCTTCTTGGCCTGATCATCAAGCGCCGGGTCGGCGACGAACGCCGAGCCGAGGTTCGATGTCATGATCAAGATGCTGTTCCGGAAGTCCACCGTGCGGCCCTGACCATCTGTCAGCCTGCCGTCGTCGAGCACCTGAAGGAGGATGTTGAACACCTCGGGGTGCGCCTTCTCGACCTCATCGAGCAGCACCACGCAGTAGGGCCTGCGCCTGACGGTCTCGGTCAGCTGGCCGCCTTCCTCGTAACCGACATAGCCGGGCGGGGCTCCGACGAGCCTGGCCACCGAGTGCCGCTCTGAGTACTCGCTCATGTCGATCCTGACCATGGCGCGCTCGTCGTCAAACAAGAACTCGGCGAGGCCCTTGGCCAGCTCCGTCTTGCCGACGCCAGTCGGCCCGAGGAATAGGAAAGATCCCGACGGCCGATCGGGATCAGAAATGCCGGCCCTGGACCGCCGAACTGCGTCGGAGACGGCTTGCACGGCTTGCGCCTGACCGACGATGCGGTGACCCAGTTCGGTTTCCATCCGCAGCAGCTTGCCGGTCTCGCCTTCGAGCAGCCGGCCAGCCGGGATGCCGGTCCAGGCCGAGACGACATCGGCCACGTCGTCAGGTCCGACCTCTTCCTTGACCATCGGACCGCCCGCCGACCCGCCGCCCGTGCCGTCCGACCTGGCGCCGGCATCCTCACCGGCCGCCGCCGAGGCCTTGGCGAGCTCCGCTTCGAGAGCGGGCTTCTGGCCATACATCAGCCGTGACGCGGTGTCGTAGTCGGCGTCACGCTGCGCCCGCTCGATCTGCCCGTTGAGCTCGTCGAGCTGCTTCTTCAGCTCGCCGACCTTGTTCAGGCTCGCCTTCTCCCGCTCCCAGCGGGCCACCAGGCCGGTGAGCTGTTCTTGCCTATCAGCCATGTCGGCGCGCAGCCGCTCGAGACGCTCCTTGCTGGCCGCGTCCTCTTGCTTCGCGAGCGCGAGTTCTTCCATCTTCATCCGGTCAACCGTGCGCTGGAGCTCGTCGATCTCAACCGGGCGGGAGTCGATCTCCATCCTCAGCCTCGACGCGGCTTCGTCGACGAGGTCGATCGCCTTGTCGGGCAGGAACCTCGCCGTGATGTACCGGTCGGACAGCGTGGCAGCCGCGACCAGGGCGGCGTCCGAGATCTGCACCTGGTGGTGCGCCTCGTAACGGCCCTTCAGGCCGCGCAAGATCGCGATCGTGTCCTCGGCGGACGGCTCGTTGACGAAGACCTGCTGGAACCGCCGCTCGAGCGCCGGGTCTTTCTCGATCCGCTGGCGATACTCGTCGAGCGTGGTGGCGCCGACCATCCTGAGCTCGCCTCTGGCCAGCATCGGCTTGAGCATGTTGCCCGCGTCCATCGCGCCTTCGGCGGCGCCGGCGCCCACCACGGTGTGCAGCTCATCGATGAACGTGATGATCTGGCCTTCGCTCTGCTTGATCTCGTTCAGTACGGCCTTCAGCCGCTCTTCGAACTCGCCGCGGTACTTGGCGCCTGCCACCATCGCGCCGAGGTCAAGCGCCACCAGCCGCTTGCCGCGCAGCGACTCGGGAACGTCGCCGGCCACGACGCGCTGGGCAAGGCCTTCGACCACCGCGGTCTTGCCGACGCCGGGCTCACCAATCAGCACCGGGTTGTTTTTCGTTCGCCGGGAGAGCACCTGGATGACCCGCCGGATCTCGGCGTCCCGGCCGATGACCGGGTCGAGCTTGCCCTCGCGCGCGCTTCTGGTCAGGTCGATCCCGTACTTCTCGAGCGCCTGATAGGTGCTCTCCGGGTCAGGCGAGGTGACCCTGGTGTGCCCCCGCACCTGCTCGAACGCCGCGAGCAGCGCCTCAGGTGTGGCACCGGACTCACGCAGTACGGTCGCCACCTGGCCGCCCCCGGATGCCAGCCCGACCAGCAGATGCTCAGTCGACACGTACTCGTCAGACATCTCCCTGGCGCGCTTGGCCGCGGCGGCGAGCGCCGCGAGCAGATGGCGTGACGTCTCCGGTGCGTTGACGGTCGCCCCCGACGCTTGCGGCAGCCGCCCAAGTAGCTCCTTGGTACGGCTCGCCACCATCGCTGGGTCGGCGCCCGCCGCGCGCAGCAGCGCGACCGCGATCCCGCCTTCCTGGTCGAGCAGTGCGGCAAGCAGGTGCAGTCCGTCAACGTTCGGGTTGCCTGCCGCCGAGGCGCGCTGCAGAGCCTCGTTCAGAGCCTCCTGGCTCTTGCGAGTCAGCTTGTCGTCCACCTAATTCCTCCGTGTTTATCCGGCGCGCCTCCGGCACGATGCTTGTCCCGCGCGCCTCCGGCACGATGCTTGTCATGCGCGCCTCCGGCACGATGCTTGTCATGCGCGCCTCCGGCACGATGCTTGTCCTGCGCGCCTCCGGCACGATGCTTGTCCTGCGCGCCTCCGGCACGACGCTTGTCCTGCGCGCCTCCGGCACGGCCAGCTCACGAGCCCTAGCCGGTCCCGCCCGGCGCGGCCCCGCCTGGCGCGGACCCGCCGGTCCGTCGCGCGCTGTCGGTGCGCACTGGCACGAGGGTGCCGCCGCCTTCGGTCCTGTCGCGTACCAACGCGGCGAGCCGGGCGGCGACCGCCCTCGTGGACTCGAGTTCAGCGCGAAGCTGGCTGATCTCGGCGTGCATCTCGGCGAGCATCATTCTGCTGCGCTGCCATTCGCTCTCTAGTTCCAAAATTCGCTTGATGCCTGACAGGTTGACGCCGTCTTCCTGGGACAGCCGCTGGACTTCGCGCAAGATCACGATGTCTCGCAGCGAGTACCGCCTGCCTCTTCCTGCCGCCCGGCCGGGTGACACCAGGCCGAGCCGATCGTAGGTGCGCAGCGTCTGCGGATGAAGGCCGGACAGCTGAGCGGCTACCGAGATGACGTAGACCGGCGTGTCGTCCGTCAGCTCGAATTCGTTCGGCATGTCATCTCCTGGTTCCCCGCCCCGTCTTCCGCACTACGTCTGGCCCTTGCGCAGGAGCTCGTCGCGCGGGTCCTCGCCAGCCGTCGCATCCCTGAACTTCTCAAGTGCGTTGCGCGCGGTGTCGGTCAGCTCGGTGGGCACCTGGACGTCAACCGTGACGAGCAGGTCGCCTACCGTGCCATCGGCCCGGCGTACGCCCTTGCCGCGGACGCGCAATGTGCGGCCGTTCGGCGTGCCGGGCTGGATCCGCACGGTAACCGGCATTCCGCGATGAGCAGGCACTTTGATCTCGGCGCCGAGTGCGGCCTCGGTGAACGTCACGGGCACGGTGACGGTCAGGTTGTGGCCATTGCGCCCGAATACCGGGTGGCCGGCCACGTGGACCTTCACGTACAGATCTCCCGGCGGTCCGCCCCGCTCACCGGGAGCGCCCTTGCCCTTGATCTTTATCCGCTGCCCGTCGGCGACACCGGAGGGTATGCGCGCCTGGATCGTCCGTGAGCTCATCGCCCGGCCGCTTCCACTGCACACGGTGCACGGGTCATCGACAACGAGACCACGGCCACGGCACGTCGTGCACGGCTCTGAGAACGCGAAGCTGCCAAGGTCGCGGCTCGACTGGCCGGTGCCTTCGCAGGTCGGGCAGACCTTCGGAACAGTCCCTGCCTTGGCGCCGGTGCCCCGGCACACCTTGCAAGGCCCCTCATCGGTCAGCCGCAGCGACACGGTCGCGCCGTCGATCGCGTCGCTGAACGACAGGGAAGCCTCGGTCTCCACGTCGGAGCCGCGGCGCGGCCGCGCCTGTTGCGTGGTGCGCCCGCCGCCGAACATGCCGCCAAGCAGGTCACCGAGGCGTCCGCCAGAACCGGTCGAGCCGAAGATATCGCCGAGGTCGAAGGTACCGAACTGGCCGCCGGCACCGCCTGGCATCCTCGCGGCTCCGGCACCGAACAGCGACCGCGCTTCGTCGTACTCCGCGCGCCGTTTGGAGTCAGATAGTACGTTGTACGCCTCTGAAATCTCCTTGAACCGCTCCTCGGACGCTGAGTCACCCTTGTTGGCATCTGGGTGGTACCTGCGGGCGGGCTTGCGGTAAGACTTCTTGATCTCCTCAGCTGACGCGCCCTTGGAGACGCCGAGAGCCTTGTAGTAGTCCTTCTCAAGGAAGTCCTTGGTACTCAACAGGCTTCTCCTGATCGGCGGTTAGTTAGATTCGTCTGGTTCGCTGGCCGCGGCATTCTCATCAGCGTCGTACTCGTCTTCGGTGTCAGCGGCCGTCCTGGCCCCTGACGGGTCAGTGGGCTCGGCGACCGCGACCCTGGCGGGCCGCAGGATCCGCTCGCCGACCTTGTAGCCCGGCTGGAGGATCTGGACGCACGTGGGCTCGGTCACGTCGGGCGAGTACGAGTGCATGAGGGCTTCATGCACGTTCGGGTCGAACGGCTCGCCCGCTTCGCCGAACATCGTCAGGCCAAGCTTGCTCACCGCTGATTCCAGCCTGTCGGCGACGGCCTTGAAGCCGCCGGTCAGCTCTTCGTGCTCGCGGGCCCTGCCCACGTCGTCAAGCACCGGCAACAGTTCGGTGACGACGTTGGCCAGCGCGTGCTCGCGCACAGCGGCCCTGTCCCGCTCGACTCGCTTGCGGTAGTTGGCGTACTCGGCCTGTACTCGCTGCAGGTCAGCCGTGCGCTCAGCCAGCATGGCCGCCACGTCCGCTCCTCCGCTCTGCTTGGTGGTCGCACCGGGCTCGCCAGCCGACTCTGGTTGATCTGATTCCGCTTGCCCTTGGCCCGCAGCGCCCGTGCTTGATGGCTCCGTGGTTGAAGCCTCCGTGGTTGAAGCCTCCGTGGTTGATGACGCGGTGGTTGATGACGCGGTGGTTGATGGCGCCGTGGTCGCCTCGCCGCCCCCGGCAGCCTCGGTCCTGAGGCTGCCAGGCTTGGACGCTGCGTGCTTGCCAGGCCTGTTCTGCCCGGGCCCGCGCGGGGTCTGACCAGCCGAGCCGTCGCCTGCTTGCTCGGGTGACTGAGCCTGCTCAGCCGACTCGGCCTGCTCCGGTGCTGGCTCCGGGGAGCGACCTCCCGCACCGGCCCGCGGTTGTCCGGTGACGGGATCGATACGACGCCGATCCCTGATCACCGGTCCCTGGCTCTCCTGTTCAGAAGCCGACATCAGGCCGTGTCACCTCCCGAGCCTGGCCTCTCGTCCTCGACGATCTCGGCGTCGACGACCTCGTCGTCGACGGTCTGGTCGG
>Ga0126381_100008134_pt1 | contig 11714 bp, 10 predicted proteins | sample PanSoiMetPlot_28_FD_96465 | JGI IMG/M metagenome (GOLD analysis project Ga0126381, IMG submission 96465) | Tropical forest soil microbial communities from Panama - MetaG Plot_28 | ecosystem: Environmental > Terrestrial > Soil > Tropical forest > Bulk soil | place: Panama | collected 2016-02-17 | reverse complement strand
ATCATTTCTGCACCCCTTGTTGGCTCTTCGGTGATGTCGATCTCGGTGAACGCGACCCCTTTGCGATCGAGCAGCGCACGGGCGCGCGTGCAGTAGGGGCAGAACGGCGTCGTGTAGAGCTCTACCTCAATCATAGCCATCGCGATTGTTGCAACGAAATTCTGCAGTTCCGTTCATGCCCCGGTCCGCAGCGCTCGTGCCAGCGTCAGCACACCGATGGACAGAGCGCCGGCCCGCTTCAGCACGCGCGCGCACTCCTCGACCGTGGCCCCAGTCGTCATCACATCGTCAATGATCACCACGCGCTTGCCGGTGACATTGCGTTGAGCCCGCATCGCAAAGGCCCCCCGGACATTGCGCTCCCGCGCCGACGGCCCGAGGTGACCTTGTGCCGGTGTTCGCCGCCGGCGAACCAGCCAATCCGCCGCGACTTCAGGCCCGCCGGCCGCATGCACCGCGTGGGCGAGCAGGGCTGCTTGGTTGTAGCGGCGCTGGAAGAGCCGCGTCCAGTGCAGCGGTACTGGCACGAGTAAATCGGCGCCGGCGAGGACCTCGCTGCCGGCGCGGTGCATCCACCGGCCGAAGGCGGCAGCCGAGTGGGTATGGTCGCCATGTTTGAACCCGAGCAAGAGGCGGCGGCTGTTCTTGTCGTAACGGAGCACGGCGCGCGCCTGGTTCCAGATCGGCCGCTCGCGCGCGCACTCCCCACAGACTGCATCCTCGCCCATCGGATGGGGAAAGGGCAGACCGCAAAGCACGCACCACGGCGGCACGAAGAAGGTGATCCCGCTCCAGCACCGGCTGCATAGCGCATCAGGCTGTTCGACGATCTCACCACAAGAAAGGCAGCGCGGCGGCAACACGCCATCGACGAGCGCCCGACCGATCCGCCGCAATCGATCGGAAGTCCTGGCGGTAAAGGTTGCCGAGGCCTCCATGAGGACACATCATCAGTCTGCGGGCGCATTCGTCAACCCGCAGACGAAGAGGTGGCGGACATGGCACCCAAGATGGCCTTGCCTGACGGCTGCTCGAGCGGTGACATCCGCTGATCCTTCTGCGCTGTTCGATCGCCGTGCATGGCGGCTGCACCGAGACCGGGCGGCAAGGAGCGGCGGCGTGGACTTCCTGCATAGCGAGGCGGCCGACCGCATCATCGGTCGCCTCGACGATATCGGCCAGCGATTCAGCACCGTGCTCGATCTTGGCACACATAGCGGCGCCTTATTCCGGGCGCTCGAGCGCCGGCCGGAGATCGAAACGGTTGTCGCTGCCGATCCTTCTTTCGCCTTCCTAAACCGCCTCCATGGGCTACGTGTCGCCGCTGATCCCGAGTTGGTCCCGTTCCGAGAAGGTAGCTTCGACCTTGCCGTCAGCGCGCTGGCCCTCCACTGGGTGGACGATCTGCCGGGTACCCTCGTCCAGCTCCGCCGGGTTCTGAAATCTGACGGGCTGCTTCTTGCGGCGATGCTCGGCGGCCGCTCGCTGTCAGAACTGCGCACCGCGCTCTTCGAAGCCGAACTAGCCGAGGAGGGGGGTGTCAGCCCGCGCGTGTCGCCGGCGGCCGATCTCCGCGATATCGCAGGGCTGTTGTTGAGGGCGGGATTTGCGATGCCGGTTGCTGACACCGAAATCCTCGCCGTCACATATTCCGACGTGGTGACGATGATGCACGATTTGCGCGGCATGGGAGAGACGAATGCGTTGTTGGCGCGCCGTCGAACGCCGCTGCGCCGGGGCACCCTCGCCCGCGCCGCGGCCATCTATGCCGAACGATTTGGCTTTCCCGAGGGCCGGATCCCCGCGACCTTCGAAATCCTATTCCTGACCGGTCGGGCGCCATGATCGCCGTACCCCGGATCGACGAGATCCGCGCTGCCGCGGGGCGAATGCGCGGCTACGTACGGCGGACCCCGTTGCTCGCCGCCGCACCGATCAAGGAAGGCCGCGAGCTTGCGGGGGGATTGCGGCTCAAACTCGAAGCGCTTCAAGTCACCGGCTCCTTTAAGGCGCGCGGCGCGATCAATGCGGTCTTTGGCCTGCCGCCGGAGCAGCTGCGCCGGGGCATCGTTACCGCCTCGGGCGGCAATCACGGGCTCGCCGTCGCTTATGCCGGTTGGGCAACCGAGGCGCCCGCGACGATATTTCTACCGCGCTCGGTAGCCGCTGAGAAAGTCGCCAAGCTCGATGAGTGGGGAGCGCATGTAGTGATGGCAGGCAACGTCTGGGACGACAGCAACCAGGCAGCCCTGCAACATGCCGAGGCCGAAGGCCTCGCCTATATCCACCCGTTTGCCGACCCCGAGGTCATCGCCGGTCAAGGAACGATCGCGATCGAGATTCTCGACGAAGCGCCCGACCTCGATACGCTGCTTGTGGCCATTGGCGGGGGCGGCCTGATTTCAGGCGTAGCGATCGCGGCAAAGTCGCTGAAATCCGCCATCCGGATCGTCGGGGTCGAGCCGGTGGGTGCACCAACCTTGCACGACAGCCTCGCTGCCGGCCGTGTCGTCGAGCTCGCCAGCCTCGACACAGCGGCGGTCACCCTTGCGCCTCGTCGAAGCGAACCGACGAATTTTGCGATCATTCGCGACGCGGTCGAGAGAATCCTTCTGGTCGAGGACGCCGAGATGGGTGCGGCGGCACGTTGGCTTTGGCGCGAGATCGGGATAGCCGCCGAGCTCAGCGGCGCCGCAGCGGTCGCCGCACTGCTTTCTGGCCGTTACCGGCCAGCGGCGGGCGAGAAGATATGCGCCATCGTCTGCGGTGCTGGAACCGACGGCATAGAGTAAATCAGCACGCTACGTCGCCCGGTGGTAAGCCTGCCGAAAGTATTTATTAATAGTGGAGCGCGATGATGCTCCTGAAGGAAATGTAAAACGTCATCCAAGTGGTAATACCGAATCGATATTCGAGCGCCATCTTTTTGGTGTGGGCCATGGCGTGGATAGTGGTGTCGATAGCGGACGGCCGGGCCGCTTTGAATGAAACCGCGAAGCCCGGAGCTGATGGTGAGGCTGAGTCTTTGGACAAATCCTGCTATGTGCGCGGGGAGGACGGCTTGGTTCGCTACTACCTCGAAGGCCCGCTGCGCGACGGCGAACTGCCCTACCTTCAGGGCCAACCGGTAAGCGGGCGGGACGGCCAAATGATCGTGCGCGACGAAGTCCCCGAATCGGCGATTCCGCCGCGCATCCTGCACGCGCTGCCTTGCCCGCCAGGCAAGCATCACCTTTCGTAATTCCAAAAGGCTGGATTTACAGCAGATCGCGCAGCGACCCGACGAGAGGCCCGTCGGCTGGCGGCATCGGGTAGTCGGCGAGCCGCTCTGGCCGGACCCAGGCGAGGAGCTGCCCCTCCCGCGCCGCCGGGATCCCCGACCATTTGCGGCAGACGTAAAGCGGCATCAGCAGGTGGAAGTCGGGATAGGTGTGGGACGCAAAGGTGAACGGAGCGAGGCAGCTCGCCGTCACATCGATGCCGAGCTCCTCGGCAAGCTCGCGGATCAGCGCTGCCTCAGGGGTCTCGCCGGCGTTGACCTTGCCACCGGGAAACTCCCACAGCCCGGCCATTGATTTGCCTGCGGGCCGTTGAGCAAGCAGCACCCGCCCGTCGGCGTCGACGAGCGCCACCGCCGCGACGAGCACTATGGGGGGCTCAGCTGCGGTAGCTGGCATTGATGTCGATGTAGCCGTGGGTCAAATCGCAGGTCCACACTGTCGCTTTGCCGCGGGCGAAACCGACATCGACCGCGATCTTGATGTCGCGGCCCTTCATGTGCTCGGCGACCGGCGTTTCGTTATAGCCCGGTACCGGACCGCCGTTGGCGAGGATCGGGAGGCCACCGATCGAGATCGCCAATCGATCGGGATCGATTTTTTCCCCGGCTCGCCCCACCGCCATGACGATGCGGCCCCAATTGGGGTCGCCGGCCGAAAGCGCGGTCTTGACTAGTGGGGAGTTGCCGATCGTGAGGCCGATGCGCCGCGCCGCCCGAGACGTCGCCGCGCCGGTCACCTCGATCGTCACGAATTTCTGTGCGCCTTCGCCATCGCGAGCGACTTGCTGGGCGAGATCAACCATCACCGCGTCGAGCGCCCGGCGAAAATTCCGAAGCCGCCGATCTCCGGGGCCCGCGACGGGCCGGTGCCCCGCCTGCTGGGTGGCGCAGAGCAGCACCGTGTCGCTCGTCGACGTATCGCCGTCGACGGTTATGCAATTGAACGACCGGTCGGCCGCCGCCACGAGAAGCGGCTGCAGCACTGCGCGGGACAATGCCGCATCGGTAAAGACATAGGCGAGCATCGTCGCCATGTCGGGAGCGATCATGCCGGACCCTTTGGCGAACCCGCTGATGCGGACCTCGACGCCGTCAATCTCGGCCGTCGCAGTCGCCCCCTTCGGAAAAGTATCGGTGGTCAGGATCGCGCGTGCTGCAGCCTCCCAGCCATCGGCCGACAGCCGCGGCACAATTTGCGGCAAGGCGCCGATGATCTTGTCGGCCGGCGGCGGTTCGCCGATCACGCCGGTCGAGGAGATAAAGATTTGCTGCGGATCGCAACCGAGCAGCCTTGCCGCAGTTGCCGCGGTCTGTTCGACGAGCTCTTTGCCGGCTTGGCCGGTAAAGACATTCGAATTGCCGGAATTGACGACAATGCCGCGCACCTTACCGCCCGGCAGGCAGTCGCGGCACCACAGCACCGGTGCTCCCGCAGTCAGCGAGCGGGTGAAAACGCCGGCGATCGCGCTGCCCGGTGCCAGCTCGGCGAGCACCAGATCGTCCCTGTCGGTGTAACGAATGCCGCAAGCGAAGGCAGCGAGCCGCACGCCGGCGATTGGCCCGAGCGCAGGAAAGCGCCCTGGCGCGAGGGGAGAGACAGCGGTCATCTATTTGGTGGCCGGCAAGGGCTTGCCGTCGAGCCCGAACTCCTCGATCTTAGCGGCGGCACGGAGGTCCTGCAGTTTGGCGTTGATGATCTCGCGAGCAAGCTCGCGGCTCAGCTGCTCGCGCGCCTCCTCGAAGCTCGGCGGCTTGCCGAGCCGACGGTCCTCGACCTTGATCACATGCCAGCCGAACTTGCTCTTGATGGGCGTCTTGCCATACTGGCCGACCGGGATCGAAAACACGGCGTCGGCGAATTCGGGACCCATCTCGCTGACTATGTCGTCGCGATTGGAATAGCCGAGATCGTCGTCCGACGCCGCGCCGGGATCGGTCGAGTGCTTCTTTGCCAGCTCGGCAAAATCAGCACCCTTGTCGAGCTCGGCGATGACCGATTTCGCCTCTGCATCTGTGGCAAGCAGGATATGGCGGGCGTGCACCTCCTCGCCTGCCGGCATATGCTTGAGGAAGGTCTCGTAGCGTGTTCTGAGCCGGTCCTCCGTCTCCGCTGGCTTGACTGCGCGATTGATGTAGGCCTCCTGGATCAGGCGATCCTCATAGCGTTTGAGACGGCTTTGGACGTCAGTATCCCGATCGAGGTGTTCCTTGCGCCCGGCCTCGGTAATCAGCATCCCGTCGACGAGCCGATCGAGCAGCATTGGATAGATTTGCTCGAGCGGCAACTTTTGCGCTTGCGGAGGCAAGTTCTGCTGGGCCGCCTCGACATCCGACAGGCGAAGCTCGGTCCCGTCGACGCGCGCGACGACTGGATTACCCGACGGGATGGCTTGCGCCGCCGGAGCACTTGGTGTCGGTGGGGTCGCGCCCGGATCGGCCGCCATAACCGGGTACTCAGGAGCGAAACCGGCCGCGCACACGAGGCCCAGCGCCGGGGCGAGCAAGGGACGTATCAGCATCGGTTACCTTTATCGAGGAAAATGCCACCGCGCCGCGGAAGGACAGCTGGATCATCAATGCATATCGAGCGCCGGCGAACAAGCAGTGCAAGGGAGTTGTGGCGCGGGTTGGCGGGCCCCGTCGAATTGACACTTCAAGTCAGCCGGCCTATCTGTCGGTGGGCGCCCGATCGATAAAAATCTGCCTTCCGTCTCCGTAATTCGAGGGTCCCATGTTTGGCGCCTTTGCCAGGCGGCTGTTCGGCTCCGCCAACGATCGTTACGTAAAGAGCCTGGAGCCGATCGTCTCGGCGATCAACGAGATCGAACCCCAGCTCGAGGCGATGTCCAACGAGGAGCTGGGTGCCCGCACTCAGCACTTCAGGGAGCAGCTCGCCGACGGGACCGAACTCGACGACATCCTTGTCGATGCCTTCGCAACGGTGCGTGAGGCGGCCAAGCGCACGCTCGGCCAACGTCACTTCGACGTGCAGCTGATGGGCGGGGTGGTGCTGCATCGCGGCATGATCGCCGAAATGAAGACCGGCGAAGGCAAAACCCTGGTCGCCACCCTGCCGGTTTATCTGAACGCGTTGACCGGCAACGGCGTGCATGTCGTCACGGTCAACGACTATCTGGCCCGGCGTGACGCCGAATGGATGGGCCAGATCTATCGCTTTCTCGGTCTCAGCGTCGGCTGCATCGTCCACGAACTCGACGACATGCAGCGCAAAGAGGCGTATCTCTGCGACGTCACTTACGGGACCAACAACGAGCTCGGCTTCGACTATCTGCGCGACAACATGAAGTTTCGGCTCGAGGACATGGTCCATCGGCCGTTTCACTACGCGATCGTCGACGAGGTCGATTCAATTCTGATCGACGAGGCGCGCACCCCGCTGATCATTTCAGGCCCGACCGAGGACAATTCCGAGCTCTACATCCGGGTCGACAGGCTGATCCCGGCGCTCGATGGCGGCGACTACGAAAAGGATGAAAAGCAGCGCACCGTCGCGCTGACCGAATCGGGGGTCGAGAAAATCGAGGGGATGCTGCGCCAATATGGGCTGATGACGGCGGGCTCGCTCTACGACATCCACAATGTCGGCCTCGTCCATCACGTCAACCAGGCGTTGCGCGCGCACAAGCTCTTCGCCCGCGACACCGATTACATCAGTAAGGACGACAAGATCGTCATCATCGACGAGTTCACCGGCCGGATGATGGAGGGGCGGCGTTATTCAGAGGGATTGCACCAGGCGCTCGAGGCCAAGGAGGGAGTCACCGTTCAAAACGAGAACCAGACGCTCGCCTCGATCACCTTCCAGAATTATTTCCGGCTCTATCCAAAACTCGCCGGCATGACCGGCACGGCGATGACCGAGTCGCAGGAGTTCAGCGACATATACAAGCTCGAGGTCATCGAGATTCCGACCAACGAGCCGTGTATCCGCGACGATACCGATGACGAGGTCTATCGTACAACGCGCGAGAAATACGACGCGATCGTGCAGCATGTGATGGAGTGCCAGGAGAAGAAGCAGCCGATGCTGATCGGCACCGTCAGCATCGAGAAATCCGAGGCGCTGTCGGCGGTCTTCAAGAAGCACAAAATCTCGCACAACGTGCTGAACGCACGCTATCACGAGCAGGAAGCCTACATCATCGCGCAAGCCGGCCGGCCGGGCACCGTGACGATCGCTACCAACATGGCCGGCCGCGGCACCGACATCCAGCTCGGGGGCAATCTCGAAATGCGCCTCAAGACCGATCTGGCGCCGATCGAGGACGCGGCGGTGCGAGAGGCGCAGGCCGCCGCGATCCGAGAGGAGATCGCGACGGCGCACGAGGGAGTGGTCGACGCCGGAGGGCTCTTTGTCGTCGGCAGCGAGCGGCACGAGAGCCGGCGCATCGACAACCAGCTGCGCGGCCGCTCGGGCCGCCAGGGGGATCCCGGCGCCTCGAAATTCTTTGTCTCGCTCGAAGACGACCTGATGCGGATCTTCGGCTCCGAGCGGATGGATTCGATGTTGCAGCGGCTCGGCCTCAAGGAGGGCGAGGCAATCATCCATCCCTGGGTCAACAAGGCGCTCGCCAAGGCGCAGCAGAAGGTCGAGGCGCGCAACTATGACATTAGAAAGCAGCTATTAAAATTCGACGACGTGATGAACGACCAGCGCAAAGTCGTCTACGAGCAGCGCCGCGAGATCATGAGCGCGCGCGAGGTCGCCGAGACGGTAAGCGATATGCGCGCCGAGACGATCGCGGAGATCGTGGCACGGGCGATCCCGGAGAATTCGCTCGCCGAACAGTGGGACATAGCGGGGCTGCATGCCGAATGCCTGCGGCTCCTCGCCCTCGACTTGCCGCTCGCCGACTGGGCCAAGGAAGAGGGGATCGGCGGGGACGAGCTCCTAGAGCGGATCAGCACCGCGGCGGACCGGAAGATGGCCGAGAAATCGGCCAATTACGGTCCCGATTTGATGCGCATGGCCGAGAAGAGCCTGCTCCTGCAGCTGTTGGATCAGACCTGGAAGGACCACCTCCTGACGCTCGACCATTTGCGGCAAGGGATCAATCTGCGCGCCTATGGCCAGCGCGATCCGCTCAACGAATACAAGCGCGAGGCCTTCGAATTGTTTGAGACGATGCTGGCCAATCTGCGCCAGCACGTCACTTCGGTGTTGAGCCATGTCGAGTTGCGCGTGGAGCCGCAGCCGATGTTTGCGCCGGCGAGGGCTGAGCCCGAGGCGGCGATGGCCGAAGAGGCGCGCGCCACCGGCACTACCGGCAGACCGATTTCGGCGCCGTTCCGTGCCGCGCGCCGGCCGGGCTCAGGAAACGGCACCGACCGCCCCGGGCCGCGCCTCGCCGGCCCGCGCCCGCCTTGGGCCGGCACCCCGCGCAACGCGCCCTGCCCTTGCGGCTCCGGAAAGAAATTCAAGCACTGCCACGGCCGAGTCTGACAGCCCGGCCGGTATCGACAAGCCTGAGAAGCCTTGCTATAGAGCGCGCCCCGCGGCGGGTGCATAGCTCAGTTGGTAGAGCAGCTGACTCTTAATCAGCGGGTCGAGGGTTCGAGTCCCCCTGCACCCACCATAGTTATCAACGACTTATGAAGTTACAAAAGATCTTTTTAGATGTCAGGGCATCACCAGGGCATCACTGCGTGTCATTTCACGACATTCGATGGCTCCGATTTACATCCCTGGCTGCGGAGGATCGGGGCAATCGCCCCCGCGAGGCAGTCCGTCAGCAATCGAATGCTTCGGGCTCGACGAGCTCCTCCTGGCCTTTGCGACTCAAAAAATCTATAGCCGCCCGCGCCAGGGTTGGAGTCACCAGCCTCGCCGTCTCCACTCATCATGGTCGCGGGCCGAGAGAACGGGTTCGGTGGACTTCCGATCGAGCCGCTTGTCGTCGGCGACATCTCGGATGCAGCGAAGCTCCGTGGGCGGCCTTGCGCGCTCGACGACTGCTTTCGAATCCAACAACGGCCCCTCAGCTTTGGCGGCGGGAACGCGTCCTTATGCCCCATTTCGGACCCTCCCACCCATTGCTTCGGACGGCGAGGGGTTCAGCCGATCGCCGCGCGGAAACGGCGCCTCCTTCCCTCTGGCAGAGCAAATACGAACAAAGGGTTATGTGCATTTCAACGCGGCCCTCGCGTTACGTCTCGATCTGGCGCTGTTATTATGGTAAAAGATCGACAGTAATTGGCGCCCAGCTTGCTTGCGCTACCGCCTTCTTCATTGTGCCTGCGGCAACCGCGTCACTTCAGCCAACTTCAATATTGACCCGGTGGATCTTTCACGACACCGATGGCCGCAACCTCCTCACTGCTATAGGGCACTAGCTCGAAACAGTAGGTATGATAAACAGTGTCCTCGTACATTTTAACTAGGATATCACCCTTATATCCATAAGCCGGTCCGCCAATTGTCATTGTAGCCGAATTCGTAGTTCCGACACTTGATTGATTAGATGACTTATTGGTCCATACCCATTTCTCGGTATCTTTGAGGGTAGTGTGGGCTATACCGGTTAGCTTAGATTCGGCGCCAAGTGTGAATGCTACGGTGGAGATATCCGTGCCCTCGTGTATTCTTGTATAAGATATAGCATCTGTCTGTGTCCAAGTCTCCACATCATTGGACGCACCTTCTTCAAGTGGCGCCTTGTATATAAATTTTCTCACCAATAAATATCTATCGGGCATAGTAGCAGGTGACATAATTTCATCTACTATCGGATGGTCTGGATCGTGCTTTACTAGAGGATCGTGCTTTAAAATATTTAGATACTCATCGGGTGTAATACCCGCGCGCCGCAGCGTGATAAGCGTGCGATCATCCTCCTTGAATGGATGATGCCCGTTCAAATTTCCAACAAAGACAGGTAATGGGGGTTGTCGACTCCCTTCAAGCATCCACGTTGATGACGAGGTTGAGAGCGCCAGATCAACCTTTGGTGACAGCCATAGATAAATCTCATCGTAATCATGGTCGATGCCATCTTTATGTGAACCATAAACCGTAAGCGTAGTGGATGTCGTTTTCTTAATATCCGCAGATTGGCTATCTGTGACGGCGCTTGCTCCTTCGTAGCTTAAAGCAGAATCGAACTCTACTATGAATCCTTCCTTGTTTTCTACAGAAACGTTGTTGCTAAATGTGAAACCCTGGCTTGCAGATGTTGTTGTCCCAGTTGTGCTACTGTTTCCGTAGGTGACAGAACTCGTCTTTGCACCATTGCTTGCACCTGGAGGCGCATAGACTACGCCAAGTACTAAATAACTTGCTATACCGGAGCCATGGTAAAGCTTTGGACCAACGGCGGTGTAGGTGCCCTCAAAGAAACCAGATCCAGATCTAGGGATTATTTGCGGTGTAAAACCCTCTGATGTTATGTTGCTAGCTTTTATTGTCTCGTCCGATGGGTATAGACAAGTGTATTGACGCAGGCCATTCTTGTCCTGTTTACTCCAATCAACCACAAAAGGCTGTGGAAACGGAAGATGAAGAGATTTGGAATGACCCACATCCCATCAGCATGATGGTGGGCGGAGCTCCAAAATGTTTGTCAAAATGCACTGACGAGCAATCCCACGGTACGTTCGTTTGTTCCATTTGTTGAGCTGCGGCGCGACCGTCACTCCGACCACCTCTGACCTCGATGATACATTCACCCAGATTGGGAACTTTGGTTGCACTTCAATTGCAGCCTGCTGCGCTGAACGGCCGGTTTTCGTGAAGGGTTTCGGATGCCGGCCGGTCGTCGATCTGTACAGCCGTGGCGAGGGCCGGCGTCCGAAAGCCTCCGAAGAAGGAACCCGCGGGGGCTGGTGAGCGGTTCGCGGTCTATGGGGATTTGATTGGGCAGCGGCTTGGGCGGGAGGCGTTGGCCGGCGTCGTTGAGGGCAAATTGGCGCTGGCGGTCGCGAATTGGTCGCCGCTGCTGCGCTCGACATCTTGATTTAGGAACCGCCCGTGGTGTGGCATGAGAGTTCGCAGTCGCTGGGATAACAGTGGCGCGACGTCGAGAACGGAGCGCTCCGGCGAGGGGATGGCGCAACGAAGTAGTAGCCACTCTCATGGTGTTGCGGTTCCGGGGCCGGAGGACGGGGGACCGCGCGGTGCGCTGCCGGGCGTAAAGACCTCGACAATGATCATGCGGCCGCCGCAGCACGGGCATGGCGGACGATGATCGGTCGTGGTGCGCGGATCGGCGGTGTCGTGCACAGCCGGCGGATCAACCTCCGCCATTGCAGCGGCGATCAACTGCCTGGCGCGCGCGATGTTGGTCTTGCAGCCGGCGCTGGCCAGCAGTCCGTAGTGGCGGATCCGATGAAACCCCTTTGGTAGAACGTGGAGCAGGAAGCGCCTGATGAACTCGTCGGCGCTGAGCGTCATTTTGCCGTACCGCGCCAGCCCATT
>Ga0126381_100008132_pt1 | contig 11715 bp, 9 predicted proteins | sample PanSoiMetPlot_28_FD_96465 | JGI IMG/M metagenome (GOLD analysis project Ga0126381, IMG submission 96465) | Tropical forest soil microbial communities from Panama - MetaG Plot_28 | ecosystem: Environmental > Terrestrial > Soil > Tropical forest > Bulk soil | place: Panama | collected 2016-02-17 | reverse complement strand
TTTTCAATTGGCAGTGGTCATGCAATGGCCAACCCTTTGCAAACATCAACATCCGACCTGAATCGGATCGAGGAATCCTTTCATATCGCCACCGCGTTTCGGGCGGAGACTGGCAAAGCGAAGAGTACCCAGTCGCTTTAGAAAGGACCCCTTGTCACTACGCGGGCGAGAGAGTTTGGTTTCGTTGTCCGGCGAGAAATTGCGGGCGGCGCGTGGCCATTCTCTATGGCGGCGAAATCTTCGCCTGTCGCCACTGTCATCGACTGGCCTATCCCTGCCAGCGCGAGTCATCCGGCGACAGGGCAGACGCTCGCGCATGGAGATTTGGAAACGCTGCAGTAAGCTACCCCACCCTGTCGCTGCATGGCTCGTGGTGTCATTCTGCATTCAGTAGATGGGCCACCGAGTCGCAACGATGATGAACTTTTGCAGCTCAAAGCTGCCGTGTGCAGGGTGTAATCGACAATGTGGACGCTACCAAGAGGTAATTGCCGTATCACCGGCAATAGGAAATTTCGTGGAACTGGGGCGAAATGTCCATATGGCCAACCAACCTGGAGTTATCGCAACGGGCCAGCATGTACGCGACTTGCTCAACCTGTTTGAGATGGCAGATGTCTGCCTTTTTCGTCCGGAACCAGACTTGGGGTGAGCAGTCACGCCCGAACGGCGATCACCTCAAGATATTCTGCGCCGACAAACGTAATTTCATCGCCGCCCCGATTGTGCGTAGACCACAACGCTTCGAGTTCTTCGCGTAGGTTTCTGCCCGCGTCTTCGTCCAAGGAGGCAAATGCGCGATTTGTCGGCCCGTAATATTGACGGAACAGCTCTACAACTCCTGCCGGTGGAAAGGGGTAGTCGAAAAAATAGTGACGGCGCGTCATAGCCAGATCGGAGACCCCTCGCCCCAGTCTTTCACGTACGATCATTTCGTTGCCCCAAAGCAGAGGACTGGGCGTCCCGGACGGCACCAGAAATTTGGCAAACGTTTTGAACATCTTCCCTACAAACCCTTCCGCGGTCCAATTCCCCATGGCGATCGTACCTCCGGGAGTGCACACGCGCAGCAGTTCGGAGGCGACGAGTTCAGGTTGCGATGCAAACATCGCTCCTATCAGGCTAGTGACCACATCAAAACTACCATCCTCAAACGGGAGAGCTTCTGCATCGCCTTCCATAAAGCGAGCCTTGAGGCCTTCCGCCTTCGCACGCGCCTGGGCACGGCGTACTAAGTTAGGGGCGATATCGACGCCGGTAACATTGATTCCGTCACGGGCCGCCCACAGTGCGAGTTGGCCAGAGCCACAAGCGACATCCAGCAATTGGCAGCCGGTCGGAATGTCGAGTTGCTCATAGAAAACGCGCGCACCCGGTTCCATATACCGGGAAAAGCGGTCGTAATCCCCGGCCATCCACGTCCCTTTCGTTTGAGCTTTGGGGCTGTCAATTTGTTCCGCGGTCGAGATGTGTGTCATAAAATTCCTCCATTGCCTCTTGATTAGTTGCGGTGCAGCAGTGAAATGTTCGGAAAGCGATTGTCAGCAGGTAACATCTCTGTCCGGAATGCGAGTTCCGACTGGCTGACTACATCGCCTCCAACGAACAAGAGTCCTAGTTGCAATTCGGCGGGTTCACCGGGTAGACACCGCCGGCCCTGAACTCGTGGCTGAACTGGACGATCCCGTCGCTCTCGGGGAACACTGTCGCCCACCAAATCACGGCAACATCGTTACCAGTGTTGGTGATGCTGTGCACCAGACCTGGAGTCTCGACAAAAGCACTTCCTGACTTCACCTCCTCCGATGTGCACTGGTTCGGACCAATGATGTGCTGCTCGGTTAGCGCGCCTCGCGCCACAATGACGTAGCTCGTTCCCTTGTGGTAGTGCCAGGGAACGATATCGCCTGGGTTCATCTTGAATGCGTGGATCTGGATGGTGCCAGGCACCGGGTAGCCAGGACCGTAGCCGCCAAAGTCATAACTAGCGACAGTCCCTAATGAGAGAGAGATGTTCGACAGAGCCAGTGCGGTACCAGCCAGTACGGTTACGAGGCCGATCACCCCAACTGCTGAGATTTTTGTGTTTCGCGATAATCTTCTTTTCATCGTTACCCTCCTCTATTGCTGGCACAGTCACGACATGCGATGGGATTGCTCTCCGATGTTCTGTTGCGCTACTGTGCAGGCTAACTATGAAGCGGAACTCTGATCACAAACTTGTCCGCGAGTCCGATTTTCTTGCTCAGGGCGGCTGTGCCGTAACATGACTTGATCCAGAGTCCGGACGGATTTGCCGGGAGCTAGCCTGGAGGCGGCGGATGGATGTGCTTTCCGAAGTGCTGAAGGTCGTCAAGCTCAAGGGAGCGTTGTTCTATAACGGCGAATTCTCCTCTCCTTGGAGCATCTATGCGGCCCCACCACGAGACCTGGCCCGCTACTTCGGTACCGATACGGAACAGGTAATCGTCTATCATTTCCTCACTGAGGGGCGTGCTTCGGTTCGACTAGAGAATGGGAATCACCTGGACCTAGAAGCCGGAGACGTCGTGATGCTGCCTCACGGCGACAGACACGTCGTGGAAAACGGACCGCCGACTAAAACCTTAGATGACTCCGAGCACTTGATCGAGATTCTTTCGCAGGGTTTGAAACTGTGGCGTGTGGGAGGAGGGGGAGAAGTCACGAAATTCGTCTGCGGGTACATGGCTTGCGATCCCCGCCTCGGTCAGGTTTTTCTCAGCGGCTTACCTCCAGTATTCAAGATCAGTATTCGCAACCAGCCGTCTGGCCGCTGGTTGGAGAATTCAATCCGTTTCTCCGTGGACCAAGCGGGCAGATCACAGCCTGGCGGAGAGGCCGTGTTGGGAAAGGTTTCAGAGGTGCTGTTTGTCGAAACGCTCCGGGCCTACATCGCACAGTTGCCAGTAAATCAAACCGGCTGGCTGGCCGGAGCCCGTGATCGACAGGTCGGCAAAGCGTTGGCATTGATGCATCGAAATCCGGAGCATCCGTGGACAATCGCTGCGCTCGCAACAGAAGCTGGCGTATCACGGTCGGTGCTGGCCGAGCGCTTTCTTCATCACCTCAGTGAATCTCCGATGGCCTATCTGACGCGCTGGCGCCTTCAGCTGGCAGCGCAGATGCTTTCCTCAACCAGCTATTCTGTCGCACAGATCGCGGGCGAAGTGGGCTATGAGTCGGAAGCCGCTTTCAACCGCGCGTTCAAGCGCGAATTCGAGATTCCGCCTGCGCGTTTTCGCAGTCACTCAAGATCCTCTCATGAGAAGTTGCCTTCGCTTAAAATCCCTTGCTGATTCTAGTGGTATGTCGCAGCGTAAACATTACTAACGCGGCTGGCATCTTAAGTAGTCATGCCGACCAGTGAAGTGGTGTTGAGTGAAGAGCAGCGAGCGGAATCGAGCAGCATCGCCCAATCGCGATCGCTGCTGGACGGATACGTATTTCGTGGCCGGCTGATTCTGTTGTTGTCCGAGGGCATATCTTTCAACACGATCAAGCAGCAATTGCAGACCACGGCGCCGACCATCAGTCGCTGGAAGGCGCGGTTCCTTGGTTCCGGTGTCGACGGGCTGCATACGCATCATCCTGGTCACCAATGGTTTATACCGTCGGATGCGGCACGAGGCATTCGTCACAAGAACTCCTCTTTGTCTCAACTGAATGTCCAGTCGTCGAAGGATTGTTTCTCATCCCACATCGGCGATGGTTCGAAGTAGCCAACGCCGGGAGCTAGGTGCTGTTTGACAACCTCTTCGTTAAGCGTCACGCCGAGCCCGGGCGTATCCGGCACAGAGATGTAGCCGTTCTTGATGATCGGCTTATCGATCTCGTTGACCAGGTCCTGCCACCATGGCACGTCGAGCGAGTGGTTCTCGAGGGCTAAGAAGTTCCTCGTCGCCACTGCGCAGTGAACGTTGGCCATGCAGGAGACAGGCGTTCCGGCGAAGTGCATCGCCATTGGCACACCGTACCTGTATGCCATGTCACCGATCTTGTGGGTGCGCAGAATGCCGCCTGAGGTAGCAAGGTCGGGATGAATCTTGTCGACGGCATGCGTGGTGCAAAGCTTCTCGAAGTCCGTAATCTCGTAGATATCTTCGCCGGTGATGGTGGGAGTCGTTGTGGAATCCGTGATCTGTTTCAGCAGGTCGGTGTACCACCACGGGATGACGTCCTCCATCCACTCGAGGCTGAACTTCTCATAGGCGCGGCCGAGGCGGATGATGGAGTTCACGCCGAGGTGGCCGAGGTGGTCGGTTGAGAGCGGTATGTCGTATCCGATCGCCTCGCGGATCGCGGACATGTACTCGCAGTAGACGTCGATGCCTTTGTCTGTGAGCTTGTTGCCGGTGAACATATGCGGCAGGCGCTTGTCGTACTCGATGCTGCGCTGGTCTGCGGGCTCGACGAGCGTGCCGGACCGGCCCTTAAGCACGTCAGTGCCGATGTCTACTTTGGTCCAGGTGAGCCCCATTTCCTTACGGCCTTTGGCCTTGGCGGCAAAGGCCTGCGGCGTGTCGGCCTCGGGTGTGTCGGCATAGATACGAATCTTGTCTCGCCACTTGCCGCCGAGCATCTGGTAGACGGGCGCGCTGTAGACCTTGCCAGCGATGTCCCACAGGGCCATCTCGATGGCGGCGACGCCACCACCCTGGCGTGCTACACCACCGAACTGCGCGATCTTCTCAAAGAGGTAGTCGACGTTGAGCGGATTCTCACCCATGATGCGGGTCTTGAGCACCATCGCGTATTGATAGTTCGCGACGTCACGCACCTCGCCGAGCCCGTAGACGCCCTGGTTGGTGTCAATGCGAATGATGGGGCATGGGCTTGGGCCGGGCTTCTTCACAACGGTGTAGCGCAGGTCCGTGATCTTGAGTGTCGATGGGCTGGAGTGCTTATTGACGTTCTGGATCGAACTCTGAGCCTCCACTGTGGGGACTCCCTTGCCGAGTAGCCCCGCGGCGAAGAGCGCCATCGTGGACTTCATCATCTCGCGGCGACTGGTGAAGCGGTTATAGAACATGGTGCCCTCCCTGGGCTGTTCGGATCGTTGACTCATCGTTGGCGCAACAATAACAGGATTGTTATTGAGGAAGGCTCTCCTCGTCATCTGATAATCACTGCCGAGAAGCCGACCACAGAGCTAAACCACACTAAGTCCTGCTCCATGCCTGATTCGGTCGCGGCACACCCTTGCAGGCGCCCTTCCTACAGATTTGGGCCAACAGATTCTAACTGCCTGGCACTGGGCCGCACCCATCTTCCCCTTCCCTTTCCACTTTGTGAGCTATCTGCATATCAGGAGGCTTGTTTCCTCCCTAGGGTTCTACGGTGTCGTTGTACCATCGCTAAGTCTGGAGAATTCTGCGAACGAGCTTGCGACTGACTGCTGGCGGAAAGGGTCGAAGGCATGGCATTGGCGGTAGCGGAAAAGAAGGCCTTCAGCGCGAGGGGGGATTCGAGCGACGAGAGGCGCGTTCTAGGTCTGCAGAACGTGGTGGTCATTATCGCGACCGCGGCCGTTGCCATCACAGACTGGATCATCGTCGCCAACATCTCGCTGGGTTATCTCTACGTGCTGCCGATTGCGCTGAGCGCATTGGCGAACCCGCTCCCGGTGACAATCGGGCTCGCGGTGGTTTGCACGTTTTTGCAGGACATCTTTGGGCCGCCGCTCGAAACTCTCCACTGGCGAATTACGCACAACACGATTTACTTTGCGAGTTTCCTGGTCGTCGGCTTTCTGGTCACGCAGATTGCCCGGCAGAGGGACCGGCTGTCAGAGGAGACGCGGAAGCAGCGTGATGAGTACGCGCGCGATCTCGCGCTGGCTGCCCAGGTCCAGCGCCGTGTGTTGCCGAAGGACTTGAAGTTGCCCGACGTCGAGGTGGCGGCCTTGATGCGGACCGCACGAATGCTCGGAGGCGATTACTACGATTTCTTCGAGGTCGCGCCCCAGGTGATCGACGTGGTGATTGCGGACGTATCGGGCAAGGGCGCGGCCGCAGCGCTTCTGATGCCCTCGCTGGCGGTGGCGCTGCGGCTTCGCGCAAAGGAGTTGGAGGGACCGGCGGAGGTCATCAAGGATCTTGATGGCGTGCTGCGGGAGATCACGAACCCTGCGACTTTTGTGACTATGTTTTATGCGCGCTTTGACCGCTCCAGTCGGACCCTGCAGTACGCCAGCGCCGGCCACAATCCACCAGTCCTTTGGCGGTCCAGCACAGGAAGGTGTGAGCAGTTGGAAGAAGCCGGGCCGATCATGGGGATTCTCCCGGACGCGCGGTACTCGAATGCGCAGCTTGCTTTGGAGACCGGAGACCTGCTGGTTCTCTATACGGATGGAGTCACCGAGCAGGAAGATGCCGCGGGCGAGGAGTTCTCAGTCAATCGCCTGGAGAATGCGGTCGAGGCGAACAAGGCTGAGCAGGCCGCTGCCGTTGTCGCAGATGTATCGAAGGCGGTCGCAGGGTTTGCCGAGGGAAATGAGCAGGCAGACGACCTGACTCTTGTTGTGATGAAGGTTCTGTGACTGTCGCTGCGAGTACTAGAGCTGATTGATCACGCTGGCACCGAGTGCCGTCTCCGAGGGGCGAGAGTTGCGCGGGATTGCAGGGATGGGTGCGTGGTCGATCTGCAGACCCTGGCCGGCGATGGCAATGTTGTCGCGAGTGGTTTTGGCCTCGTACATCATCGTATCGGCGGCGCGAAGGATGCCGGCAACGGAATCGCCGTCCTCGGGATAGGTGGCGAGGCCAAAACTACCGGAGACGGCGAGTGCGAGTCCAGCGCCGGTGAGAAAGCGGGTAGACCGTAGATCTTCGCGCAGCGCCAGGGCGGTGAAGGTAGCGGACTTCTTGTTCATTCCGGGCATCAGCGCGACAAACTCGTCGCCACCGTAGCGGAAGGCCCTGTTGGAGGGGCCTAGCGAGCGCTTGAGCAGACTGCCAACCTCGGCCAGCAGACGGCTGCCGATGAGATGGCCATGGGTGTCGTTGACCGATTTGAAATGATCAAGATCGACGAAGAGAACGCCAAAGTCGCTGCCGAGGGCCACCTGCTGTTCGAGGAGCGTATAGAGATGGCGCGCATTGAAGAGCCCAGTGACGTCGTCGGTGATGGTGAGCTCCTGAATCAGCGTCATCGACCGGGCATTCTGGATGGCGATGGCGGCGTAGTCGCAGAGGATACGCAGGAAGGAGATGGAGTACTCGGACAGGAGGTCGAGCTTGCTGTTGAGCAGTTGAATGACACCGAGGGTCTTGTCGCCGGAGCGCACCGGGACGCAGGCGATGGACTGGATGTTTAGGTCGCGGTGCCGGGCGGCGAAGGCCGACCAGTGAGGGTCGAGGGCGACGTCGGGGACGACGAGAGGGTTGCCCGTCTTGGCGACCCAGCCGGCGACTCCTTCTCCGAGAGGAACGCGCAAGCCCTTAAGGCTCTCGGCGTTTTCACCCACCGCGATGGCGTAGTAGAGGTCCTGGGTCTTCTCGTCGACCATGAGCATCGACCACCGCTCTGGCCCGAAGAACTGGGCCATCTTGTTCATGATGGCGCTGAGGATCTCTTCGAGCTCGAGACTGGATGTCAGAGCGCGAGCGACGTCGTGGAAGACCCGAAGGTGCTCCATCTGCCGACTTTCGATCACTTCAAACTGACGCCGGTCTTTCAACTCTCATCCCTACCATGGCCCGATGCTCTGGAGTTCCCTTCTTAGTTTTGCATTGTGTATCAGATAACGCAGTCGTCAACGATAAAGTTGCGCTTAACCGCCAATATGGACCATATTTCGTGACGGTTTCTCAAAATCGGGCTCGCCGATGTGATGACGCGCTTCCTTTCTCATAACAATCTTACGGACATACGCGCGCAGGTCGTCATCGGTTCCGCCGCGCACCATCTTTCCATATAGATCGTGGTCGCTCTGTGAGAAGAGGCATGTGCGGATCTTGCCGTCGGAGGTGAGGCGAACCCGGCTGCAGTGTCCGCAGAATGGCCGCGAGACGGGGGCGATGATGCCGATCTCGCCCACTCCGTCGTCGAAGGTGAACCGGCGCGCAGTCTCGCTCGCGCTGTGTTGCGGAAGCTCCACGAGGGGACGGTAGGCATTGAGCCGGGCGACGAGCTCGTCCATGGGGACGACCGTCTCCGGACGCCAGCTCCGGTCCTCTTCCAGCGGCATGAACTCGATGAAGCGGACGATAACGCCTTCGCGACGAGAGAACTCGGCGAAGAGCTCGATCTCATGGTCGTTGAAGCCGCGGAGAAGAACGCAGTTAACCTTCACTGGACCTAAACCGACGTCTGTCGCTTTGTGGACTCCTGCGAGGACACGGTCGAAGCTGCGCGGGACCCGAGTGATGGCAGCGAAGGTGTCTGGGTCAACCGCGTCCATACTGACGGTGACCCGCCCGAGGCCGGCCTCTTTGAGCGGCTGGGCGAGCGACTCCAGGAGATGGCCGTTGGTGGTAAGAGCAATGTCGAGGGGGTGACCGGCGCCGGTTGCGGTTCCGTCGGGCAGGAAGGCCGTGCGCATCCTAGCGAGCTCGCGCACCATGTCGACGAGGCCGTGACGCAGGAGGGGTTCGCCCCCGGTGAGGCGGATCTTCTCGACGCCGAGCGAGACGAAGACGCGCACCATGCGGAGGTAGTCTTCGATCGGGAGCTCGGTGAACTGGGGGCCTTCGTTGCCGGTGCGGCAGTAGACGCACTTGTAGTTGCAGCGGTCGGTAACCGAGACGCGAAGATCGGTGATGATGCGGCCAAACTTGTCCGTAAGCCTCGTCGTCTTCAGAGCGGAGCTCTCGCTGTGATCTTCGGCTGGCGTCGGCTCGGAGACGAAGGTAGCCATGCGATTCCCCATCACTCTCTTAGATGCTTGGACGCTGCTAAAGCCGCAGCGTCCATTCACCTTAGTATAGCTGTGCGGTCAAAGGCTTTAGGCGCCTTTCGCGGCGCGGACGGCCTTGGTGAGGGCAGGAACGACCTCGAAGAGGTCTCCGACGACACCGTAGTCGGCGACCTCGAAGATGGGGGCGTTCTCGTCCTTATTGATGGCGATAACGGCCTTGGAGCCCTTCATGCCGACGAGGTGCTGGATCGCACCGGAGATTCCGACGGCGAGGTAGAGCTTCGGCGACACAGTTTGTCCAGAGCTGCCGACCTGCCGCTCCATGGGGAGCCAGCCGTTGTCGCAAATTGGGCGCGAGGCGGCGAGCTCGGCCCCGAGGGCGGAGGCGAGCTCTTCGACGATCGAGAGGTTGTCCTGCTCGCCGATGCCGCGGCCGACCGAGACGATGACGGGAGCAGCAGAGAGATCGACGGTCTGGGCGGACTCGCGGAAGGGCTCACCGGGCTTGTTGCGCAGCTGCGAGGCTTCGAGTTGAGGGGTGAAGGCTTCAATGGTCGCAGTTCCCACTTCGAGCGCGTCGGCCCGGAAGGTTCCGGCCTGCACAGAGACGAAGCAGGGGCCGCTTGCGGAATGGCGGTAGTCCGCGTTGAGCTTGCCCTGGAGGAGTTGGCGGACAAAGACGGGCCCGTCATGAATAGCAATAACGTCACTGATAAGTACCTGTTTGAAGCGCGTCGCCAGTGCCGGGGCGAAGTCGCGCACCTGGTAGGTGTGAGGAAAGAGGACGTAGGCCGAATTGGTCTGCTTGATGAGCTGCTCCAATGCGGAGACGTAGCCATCTGCGGTGTAGTGGCCGAGGAGATTGTGTTGCACTGTGTACGCCTTGGCGAGCTTCTTCGAGGCGACCTCGGAGGCCAGAGAATCGATGCCAGATCCGATGACGACCGCTGAACATTCAACGCCGAGTTTCGCGGCGAGTTGCTGCCCTGCGGCGAGGGCCTCGAAGCTCATGCGGTTCCAGGCGCCGCCGCGCTGTTCCATGACTACCAGGACTCCGCTCATATCACTCTCACCTCAAACCTCAGTTTCTCTACGATCTTGTTGGCGACCTCGTCCGGCGAACCGGTGAGCATCTCGGTCTTCTTCTGCTTCTCGGGCAGGTAGACGCGCTCAAGTACGACGGCCTGCGCGGCTGCTGCGGGTGAGGCGGCAACCGTCTTGAGCTCCTTGGTCTTCGCCTTCTTGATTCCCATCAGCGTCGCGTAGCGCAGCTTGTTACCTCCGGACTGGATGGTGAGCAACGCGGGCAAGGGCATCTCGACGTGCTGGAACCAGCCGTCTTCTAACTCCCTTTTGACTTTGAGTCCCGAGCCGGTCGGTTCGACGTGCATGATGATGGTGGCGTGCGGGATGCCGAGGAGTTCGGCCAGGACAACGCCGGTCTGGCCGAGGCCGAGGTCGTCAGACTGGAGACCGGTGAGGATCAGGTCGGGCGACTCGGGCTTGATGGCGTCAGCAAGGACCTGAGCCACGCCGAGAGTGTCGCGCCCGCCGAGGTCGTCGGCCTCGATGTGGATGGCGCGATCGGCTCCCTTGGCGAGGGCCTCACGCAGGGTGCTGGTGACGCGTTCGGGACCGGCGCAGACGACGATGACCTCGCCCCCGTTCTTCTCCTTGAGCTGAAGCGCCTCTTCAAGCGCATAAGCGTCGGGTTCGTTGATGGTGTAGTTGAGGTCGTCCTCGTCGATCCACTTGCCGTCACTGGCGATGCGGACCGGAGCATCGCGCTCGGGAACCTGTTTAATAGCGACGACAATTTTCACTGAATCCTCCTGAAACTTTCACTGCGTTCCTCCTGAAACCTGTGGCTGTGATGCGGGCAATGCGCGAGCGGTCAACTGCGCGATATCGAGAAGCTGTGGCGGTGCGTCGCTGACTGCGGTCAATGCGTCGCGGAACATTGTGTTGCAGAACGGGCAGGCTGTACCGATGATTTTGGCTCCGGTACCTGCGAGTTCCTTCGTCCGGACGTGGCTGACGCGCTCCCCTTGTTCTTCTCCGAGGAAGGCAAGACCGCCGCCTGCACCACAACAGAAGCTGCGTTCGTGCGAGCGTGGCGCTTCCACGAGGGTGCCGGCCTGCGCGATAACTTTGCGGGGCTCTTCGTAGACGTTCTGGTAGCGGCCGAGGTAGCAGGGGTCGTGGTACACGATGCTCTCGCCATTCTGCTTTGGTAGGCGATCGCGGTGGCGAGCCATGAACTCGGAGTGGTGCTCGATCTCCGGCGCGATGCCGAACTCGCGCCAGTCGTTCGTGATAGTGCGGACGCAGTGCGGGCAGATGGAAATGATTTTCTGCACCTTCGCAGTCTCGAAGGCCTTGAGGCCAGACTCGGCGAGAGTCTGGAAGACGAGGTCGTTGCCGAGGCGGCGGGCCGGGTCGCCGGTGCACTTCTCTTTCTTGAGCACGCCGAAGGTGGTGCCGAGGTGCCGCATCACGCGGGCAAAGTCGGCGATGATCTCACGGCCCTTGGGGTCGTAACCTCCCATGCACCCGAGCCAGAGGCAGTATTCCTGGCTCCCGTTGAAGATGGGGAAGGCCTGCTTCTGAATGAACTTGTCGCGCTCCATTGCGCCGAGGCCCAGTGCGTTGCCGTTCTTTTCGAGCGCAAGGAAGAGCTTAGTGCCGTAGTCGTCCTCCCACGTGCCGGTGTTGGTGGCTCCGCGGCGCAGTCCGACGATGACGGGGACGTGCTGGATTCCGACCGGGCACTGGAACTCACAGCTTCCGCAGGTGGTGCACTCGAAGGCGGCCTCCATGCTGAGGTACTTCGCCGG
>Ga0126381_100008130_pt1 | contig 11715 bp, 9 predicted proteins | sample PanSoiMetPlot_28_FD_96465 | JGI IMG/M metagenome (GOLD analysis project Ga0126381, IMG submission 96465) | Tropical forest soil microbial communities from Panama - MetaG Plot_28 | ecosystem: Environmental > Terrestrial > Soil > Tropical forest > Bulk soil | place: Panama | collected 2016-02-17 | reverse complement strand
TTGCCAGGTGGGCATGATTATGACTACCGCCGCGCTGCTGGCGAAGAATCCGAAGCCCAGCGACGCGGACATAGACGATGCTCTGGGCGGCCACATCTGCCGCTGCGGAACATATCAGCGAATCCGCGCGGCTGTGCATGAAGCCGCGACGAAGCACACGCCGGAACTGACGCCTGCCGGAGAAACGCGATGAGCGCGGGGGCTGGAAAGAGAGCGCGAGTTTCACGACGCGATTTCCTCAAGGCGGGAGCTGCGGGAAGCGCGAGCATGGTGATTGGATTCTACTGGGGCGCCCCAGCGCAGGCCGGCGCTACGGCGGATGCGGCGAAAGATTTCGAGCCCAATGCGTATATCGAAATTCATCCCAGCGGCGAGATTCGGGTGATTGCGGCGCGTTCGGAGATGGGCCAGGGCGTTCGAACCTCGCTGACGATGATACTCGCGGAGGAATTGGACGCGGACTGGTCGAAAATCAAAGTGGAACAGGCCGTGGCGACTTCCGAAATGAAATATGGAGATATGACGACGGGCGGAAGCGAGAGCGTGCGCAGCTCGTGGGATCCGCTTCGAAAAGCGGGAGCGACGGCGCGCGATATGCTGGTTACGGCGGCGGCTGAAACCTGGGGCGTGCCGGCAAGCGAGTGCAGCGCGATCGGCGGCAGCGTGGTGGAGCACAAGAAATCTTCGCGACGATTGTGGTATGGCGCGCTTGCGGAAAAAGCCATGGCACTGCCCGTTCCCAAAGATGTCCCGCTGAAGGACGCAAAGGATTACCGGATTATCGGCACTGTGAAACCGCGTGTTGACGGCGGAGCCATCGTGGTCGGCGAGGCGCATTACGGCATCGACACGAAAGTGCCGGGCATGTTGTATGCGGTAGTCGCCCGGCCACCCGTGTTCGGCGGGCGCGTGAAGAAATTCGACGCGGAAAAAGCGCAGGCGGTGCCTGGAGTGAAGAAAGTTGTGGAAGTGCCGGCGGTGGAAATGACGCCGCTCTTCGGTGAGGAGCGGCCGGCGAATTCTGGGCACCAGCACTATTTGTGGGGCGGCGTCGCGGTGGTAGCCGATTCCACGTGGCAGGCAATTGCCGGGCGAAAAGTGTTGTCGATCGATTGGGACCCCGGCGCGGGTGCGGAAGAATCGAGCGAGAATCAACGCGCGGCGTGCGCGGAGATGGTGAAGAGACCAGGCAAAGAATTGCGGAAGATTGGCGATCCCTTGAAGGCGTTCGACGGAGCTGCGAAGAAAATCGAGGCGGAATACGAATTGCCATTTGTGGCGCATACGACGATGGAGCCGCCGAACTGCACGGCGCACGTTCGCGACGGAAAATGCGAAGTGTGGGCGCCGACTCAAAATTCCGGAGGAATGGCCACGGCGCTCGCCAGCGCGTTGGGGATTCCAGCTTCGGCCATCACGATTCACATCACTTTGCTGGGCGGCGGCTTCGGACGGCGGCTGAACGTTGACTACGGCGTGGAAGCGGCGCTGATTTCGAAAGCCGCAGACGCACCGGTGAAGGTGATCTGGACGCGCGAGGACGATGTACGCCACGATTTTTACCGCCCGATGAGCCACCACCGTCTGCGCGCGGGCGTGGACGCTCAGAATCAGGTTACTGCCTGGATGCAGCACATTGCAGCACCTACTACGGACGGCGTGTACGTCGGTGGCGATCTCCCGGACATGGGCGGAACAGAAGTGGCCGGGACAGGGCTGCCCGGCGGCGTGGTTCCGAATTACCTGCTTGAGACCAGCTTCCTGCACACGCGCGTGCCGCGCGGCTACTGGCGAGGCGTGGATCCCACCTGGAACAATTTCGTGGTGCAGAGCTTCATCGATGAAATCGCCGCGGCTACGGGCAAAGATCCGCTCGATTTGCGGCGTGAACTGATCGCTACGAAGGCGAAGCCGGAAGCCGGCAGTGGCGATCAGCCGCCTGTGGATGTGGCGCGGCTGCGGCACGTTCTCGATCTCGCGGCGGAAAAATCCGGCTGGGGTGCGCCGTTGCCTAAGGGACGCGGTCGCGGAGTTGCGGCGATAGCGGGATGGGGTACTTATCTGACTTACGTCGCCGAAGTGACGGTGGCGAATGATGGCGGCATTAAGGTGGATCGCGTGGTCTGCGCGATTGACTGCGGGCAGACAATCAATCCGGACATGGTGAAATCGCAGGTGGAAGGCGGAATCGTCTTCGGATTGACGGCGGCGCTTTTCGACGAAATCACGATAGCGGGCGGCCAGACGCAGCAGAGCAACTTCAACAATTACCCGATGATGCGCATCAACGACATGCCGCGCGTGGAGATTCACATCGTGCCGAGCCACGAACCGCCCGGTGGATGCGGTGAGCCGCCTGTGCCGTCGATTGCGCCGGCGGTGGCAAATGCGATTTTCGCGGCGACGGGCAAAAGATTGCGTAGGCTGCCGTTTCAGACCGGGGAGCTGGTCAAGGCTTAGGCTTCTTGCAGTGAGGCATGGAAGAAAGGAAGTAGAGGGGCAAGGAAGGATTCGATCTTGGCCTGCTTTGTCCTGAACGCCCGTGCCCCTCGAAATACCGCCGATTAGATAATCGTAAAGTATTGATTTTACTGCGCTTGGGCGGCGTTTAATCGCGGGACTGTAGATTAGAAACTGGGGTGGGAGGGGTGTGAGATAGCCGCCGGGCGGCTATGGCAGATCCTTCGGACCTGAGCTAACTAACTGGCTTATCAGCTGCTGCAACCATTCGCTCCTAAACCTCCTAAGTGGGACGCTTGCGCATGGATGGGGGTTGCCAAGAGGAGGCAGGAGGCAAGGAAGCAGGAAAAGGCAAGGATTGCTAAGCTGGCTGGTTGGTTGTAGTTGACAGGTCGGCGCCTCTGGCTTCTCTTCCGCTGGCTGTGACGATTGCGACCAGGATGGCGACGATCAAGACAGTGCCGGCCAGGACCGGAGCGAAATTGCCGCCGTAGCGCCCCTCGGCAATACGAGCCTGAATCACGGAATTTTTCGACGAAAGCAGATTGCCGAGCTGGTAGGCAAATCCGGGGAATGTGCCGCGCACGGCCTGTGGAGAAAGCTCGTTCAAGTGCGCGGGAATCACGCCCCATGCGCCCTGCACCATAAACTGCATTGCGAAGCCGCCGATGGCCAGCATGACGGCCGTGTGCGAGAAGGCCCACAGCGGAGTCACCGGGATGGCGAGGAGCGAGGCGACGACAATGGCTTTCCGGCGCCCCGCCCGTTCTGAGAACGCGCCAAAGAAAACGCCGCCGAGAAGCGCGCCGATATTGGTGACGATGGCGACGCGGCTCACGAGTTGCGGAGAGAAACCGTGATTTTTCGTGAGGAACGTGGGGTAAACATCTTGCGTGCCGTGGCTGAAAGAATTGAAAGCAAACATGAGCAGCGCCAAGAATAAAAAACTGCCGAGATACGCCAGGATGTCTTTCCCGAGATTGCGCTCCGGGTCAGCCAGAGCCTTTCCGGCTTGCCACGCGGGCGACTCATCGACCTTCGTGCGGATGTAGACGATGAGAAAAGCGGGAAGAGCGCCGACGACGAACATACCGCGCCAGCCGATATGCGGAAACAAAGTGCCGAAGGCGAGCGCCGCGAGAAGATTTCCCACCACGTAGCCTTCCTGCAGAAGACCTGAGAAAAATCCGCGGCCTTTGGCGGGAAGGGTTTCAAAGGCCAAAGCGGCACCGACGCCCCACTCGCCGCCCATGGCAATGCCGAAGCACGCGCGCATGATGAAAAAAATCTTGAAGGTTGGGGCGAAGGCGCTGGCGAGTTCGAAAATCGAATACGCGATGATATCCAGCATCAGGGTGGGTCGGCGGCCTAAGCGGTCGGCAAGAAGACCGAACAAAAACGCGCCGACGGGGCGCATGGCCAGGGTGATGAAATTCGCTTCGAGAACGGTGGAGATTTTCAGCTGGAAATGCGCGGCAATGGCACTGGCGCAAAAGATCAGGATGAAGTAGTCGAAGGCATCGAGTGACCAGCCGAGGAAGCAGGCGACGAAGGTGTTGCGCTGAACAGGAGTGAGCTGGTGAAAATTCCCAAGGAAGCTCAACCAATCCCCCGGCGCCGCAGTTCTTTGGATACTAGCATATCGGCGACGCGGGCCACTTGGGCCATTTCGCACACGTCGTGGACGCGGACGATGTGCGCACCCTGCAGGATGCATGCCGTGACGGCGGCGGCGGTGCCAAATGCCCGTTCGCTTTCGGGGACGCCTCCGAGCGTGCGTCCGATGAAGCCTTTGCGCGATGGTCCGAGGAGAAGCGGAAAGCCGAGGCGCGCGAGTTCGGGGAGGCGGACGATCAGTTCGTAGTTCTGGGCAAAGCTTTTGCCGAAGCCGATGCCGGGATCGAGAACGAGTTGGGATTTGGGGACGCCGGCGCGAATCGCCGCATTGGCGGCCTTTTTTAGGGCCTGAGTGACTTCGCGCATCGCATCTCGCGCGAAGGGCTGGGTCTGCATGGTTCGGGGTTCGCCGCGCATGTGCATCAGGATGAGAGGGAGTTTGCGGCGGCGCGCGACTTCGGCGATGCGCGGATCGCGGCGGAGGGCCGTGACGTCGTTGATGATTTCCGCGCCGGCTTCGGCGGCGGCTTCGGCAACTGCGGATTTATTCGTGTCGATCGAAATTGGAATTTTGAGGCGGCCGCGGAGCAGCTTCAAGACGGGAATCACGCGGCGCAGCTCTTCTTCTGCTGCAAGCCAGTCGGCACCGGGGCGAGTGGATTCGCCGCCGAGGTCGAGGATGTCGGCGCCGCCGCGCTGCATCTCGAGCGCACGGGCGGCGGCGGCTTCGGCATCGAGATGCACGCCGTCGCCGGAGAAGCTGTCGGGGGTGACGTTGACGACGCCCATCAGGAGCGTGCGCTCGCCGAGCAGCAGCGTGCGCGATGGGAGGCACAGGCGGAATTTTTTTCGGGTGATCATTTTATGGAATGGGTGTGCCAAATCAAGAGCGCTATTGAACCACGGTTGGGGCCGGAGGATAAGTTGCTTTGTTGGATCATGGCGGAGGCAGAGACAGCGTGTGACGCCTTCGCCGAATTCGAACCGCCCCGGCAAGCTGGGGCTTAAGAAGGCGGCGGCAAGCCGCCGCACTCCATAGAAACCGTGTCTCGCGCCTACGGCGCTAGGACAAGTGGCACTCCAAATGGGCTGCCTAGGCTTTTGACTATGGTGTGGTTGCCGGGGCGTAGTAGGCGGCGCGATGGATGATTGTGGCGCCTGGATGTCCGAGGACTTCGATGCGCAGGCGGTGCCAGGCTGCGTGATTTGATGGCACGGCTGGGAGGTAATAGCCGAGCGTGTATTCGGAGCCGATGCGTTGGGCGATGCGGCGGAAAATATCGGCGAGACTCGCGGAATCGCGGAGGAAGTAAAGTTGCCCGCCAGAGCGGCGGACGAGTTCGGCGAGATAGAGAGTGTATGCGGGCACGCCGGATTTGGGGGCGTCGGAAACGAGCAGAGAGGAATCCTGGTGCCCGGCGAGCCAGTCGGGCGTCATGATGCGGGGCCGGGGTTCCGTGGATACCGCGAAGACTTGAATATCGGCGGCGGCGAGCGAACGCGCGAGATCTTCGAAGGTGAGGCGCTTATTCGGCTGGCCGGGCCTGGGCGCGGCGGTGGCGGGATCGAGGGTGAGGCCGAGGCCGCTGTCCTGGCCGTCGGTGAGCAGCACGATGGCTTTGCGGCCTTCCCGGCCGCCGAGAAACACTTTCGCGGCGGTGAGATAAACGGCCTGATAGATATTCGAGCCGCCGACGTCGCCGAGCAGCTGATGAACGTCCACACGATCGATACCGCGGCGAATCAGCTCGCGGTCGCTTGAAAAATCAGACTGCAGATATGTGTGCGCGGAAAAGTCGACGACGGCCACCTGGTCGGCGGGCGCCAATCCATTCACGAGAGCGAGGGCTGCGTGTTTCATTTCGTCGGAATCGCGGAGGACGCTGGGGCTGGCATCGATGACGAGAGCGACGCTGGCCGGTTCCGTGGCTGTGGCGAAGTAGGCGATTTGCTGCGGGGCGCCGTCTTCGTAGATGCGGAAATCAGAGCGCTGCAGATCGGTGATGGCGGTGCCGCCGGAAACAAAAACGCTGCAGGTGACGGGAACGATTTGCGATGTGACGCGGATGGCAGGCGCGCGAGAACTTGCGGCGGTAGAACTATCAATGCGCGCGCCTGGCGGCGCTGAGATGAGCTCGCCGGTGGCGGGATCGCGTTGCCAGGTGACGTCCATATCGAGCGGCCTCGGCTTAGGCAGCTTCTTTTTTTGCGCTGCGGATTTTTGCGGCGTTGGCTGCTGTGCGGAAGAAACCGGGATCAAAAATGCGGGGGATGCGACAACGGCCGCGAGGAGCAGCCATGTCCGAATACGACGAAGGAACATTCCGGACTAATCGAGATCGAAATCGCGCAGCGGCTTTTCGACGGGGCCGTCTTTGGCTTTCTTCAAGCCTTCGGCAAATTTCCGGGCGAGAACGTCTTCTTTGGATTTTTCGGCTTCGACGGAGGCGCGGAATTTCGCTTCGACGGCTTCGGTCTGCCGGCGCAGGAGCGCGGCCGTATCGTCCAGATCAATAGATGACGGAGGCCTGGGCGGCGGAACGTGGGAGAGCACGACTCCGAGTTCGCGATCGAGAGTGAGCTTCGCGTGGCAGCAGGGGCAATCGGTTTCAAAGGTTTGTTTGTGTTCGCGCGCCATGGAGGCATTCTACGCCAATTTGCGCAAAGGGGAACGGATTGCGTGCGTGATCGCCGTGCGGGCGACCACAAAGAAAAACGGCGCTCGGAAATTGCAGAGCGCCGTTCGAAAAAGGCTTCTAAATTGCCGAGGTTTTAAGCCGGAGCCGGCTTTTCGCCTTTCGCCAGGCCCGGGATTGGCCGCGGCTCGGGCCGCAATGTAAGCTGCGGCTCTCGCGCGGTAACCGGCGGAGCGGTGGGAGGCGGCGGAGGCGGTTTCTCAGGAAGCGGCTTGCCTTCCATCAGGAGCTTGAGCTCCGTGGCGTCGAGAACTTCGCGATCCAGCAGAGCCTGGGCGACGCGCTCGAGCGCGTCCTTATAGGTGTCGAGGATATTCCTTGCCTTGGCATACCCGGCGTTAATGATGGCGCGGACTTCGCCATCGATCTTGATCGCGGTGTCTTCGGAATAATCGCGATGTTGCGCGATTTCGCGGCCGAGGAAAATCGCTTCTTCTTTCTTGCCGAAGGTGAGCGGGCCGAGCGGGCTCATGCCCCATTCGCAAACCATCTGGCGCGCGATTTCGGTGGCGCGCTCGATGTCGTTGCCGGCGCCGGTGGTGATGTGGTGCAGGAACATCTCCTCGGCGACGCGTCCTCCCATTAGCACGGCGAGTTGCGATTCGAGAAATTCCTTTGTGTAGGTGTGCTTGTCGTCGATGGGAAGCTGCATGGTGACGCCCAATGCCATGCCGCGCGGGATGATCGTGACTTTGTGAAGCGGATCGGCGCCCGGCGTCATTGCGGCGACCAGAGCGTGGCCGGCCTCATGGTACGCCGTGTTGCGCTTCTCTTCGTCGGAGAGAATCATGGAGCGGCGCTCGACGCCCATGAGCACCTTGTCCTTCGACATTTCGAAATCAAACATGGTGACGAGCTTGCGATTCTGGCGGGCCGCCCACAGAGCGGACTCGTTCACGAGATTCGCGAGATCGGCGCCGGAAAAGCCAGGTGTGCCACGGGCGATTACAGAAAGGTCCACGTCGTCTGAAAGAGGCACTTTGCGGGTGTGCACGCGGAGAATTTCTTCGCGGCCTTTCACGTCCGGCCGCGGCACGACGACACGGCGATCGAAACGGCCCGGGCGCAGAAGCGCCGGGTCGAGTACGTCCGGCCTGTTCGTGGCCGCAATCAGGATGACGCCTTCGTTCGATTCAAAACCATCCATTTCGACGAGCAGCGCGTTCAAGGTTTGCTCGCGCTCGTCGTGACCGCCGCCAAGCCCGGCGCCGCGATGGCGGCCGACCGCGTCAATTTCATCTATAAAAATGATGCACGGGGCGTTCTTCTTGCCCTGCTCGAAAAGGTCGCGAACGCGGCTGGCGCCCACGCCGACAAACATCTCGACGAAATCCGAGCCGGAAATCGAGAAGAACGGAACATTCGCTTCGCCCGCAATCGCACGTGCCAGCAAAGTCTTGCCGGTTCCGGGAGGCCCGACGAGCAATACGCCCTTGGGAATGCGGCCGCCGAGCTTCTGGAATTTCTGAGGATCTTTGAGGAAGTCGATAATTTCGTAGAGTTCTTCCTTGGGCTCGTCAATTCCGGCCACGTCTTTGAAGGTGGCTTTCTTCTGCTGCGCGGTGAGCAAACGGGCGCGTGATTTCCCGAAGCTCAGCGCCTTGTTCCCGCCGGCCTGCATCTGCTTCATCATGAAAATCCAGAAGGCGACCAGCAGCATCAGCGGAGCGAAATTCACTATGAAGGTGAGCCAGTCCGCATTTTTTACTTCCGCGTAGTTGTAGCGGACTCCCTTTTCCTGCAGCGTCTTGGTGATGTCCGGAATCGCGGTATTGGCAATCGTCACGTTGCGGAACTTCCCGCCGTCGCGATAGTCGCCCTTCAGCTCGGCGCTATTGGGAGAAAGAAGAATCGTGACTTCCTTCACCTTCCCCTCGTCCAGCTTCCCGAGGAAATTGGTGTAGTTGGAGTCCTCTTCCTTGGCTGACTGGCTGGTGCCGGAAGCCATTCGCCACAAAACCACCGCAAGCAAAATCATTAAGAGCCAAAATAGAATAGTGCGGACTGTAGAGTTCACCTTGTTACCTCACCCTCTCGACGCCCTGAAACCTTCGCTTCACAGAAGCTCACGGAGACAGGAAGCATTCCTGCCACATTAGATGCGGGCGCGACCCTTGAGTATGCATGCTGAAGGTCCCTGGCGTTCGCAGCTAACTCGAAGAAGATCAAAGACCTTCCTCCTCGATCAGCAAACCCACCCGAGTGCCTTCACGAGCACAAAAGCCTTCGGCCGGCGCCATTCCGCGCGCCCAAATCACTTCTCCTGCGCTTTCAAGAACTGGCCAACGGACGCGTTGGTGACGGGGGACTCGCTCTACCAGGAACATCTGCTTGAGCTTTCGGCTCTGCCGGTGGCCGCGCGGTCGGTAGGCATCGCCCGGCCGCCAACTCCGTAGAAGCAAAGGCGAGCGAAGTCTTCCGGCGTCAAAGGCGCCGCTGTCGGTTTTAGTGTCGCTCTCCCTCAAGGGCCAGTCAACTAATTTCAGGTGGAAGCACGTTGCGAGTTCCGGCACAGCCACGGTCGTGGCTCCGCGATCGGGCAAGTCCACCACATATTGATACGAAGCCCGTTCCGCTTTGGTTTCGCGGGCGAGGAAGGCTCGATTTTGCCGCCCGTGCTCCGATTTGATGCTTTCCTGCTCGATCCTCGAAAACGTGATGAGGTCGAATACGCGCTCGGCTGCGATTCTTCCCGGCAGCCGCAATCGTTTGCCGCTGATCGATTCCGCGGCCAGGCGGATCACCTGCTGCACATGGCGCGCTGAAAGTTCGCGGCGATCGCCGCGCACCTTTTCGTAGAGAAGGCGAATGAGGCGTTCGGTAAGCGCTCGCGCCGGCTGCGCTGCGGTCCCATCGCCTGCGCCATTGAAAATGATCGGCGACAGCAGATCGTGCACGCCGATCGAGAGCGCCGTGCGGGAGTGCGAGTTGCTCGCGATCCTGGCGTGTTTTGCGAGGCAATCCTCAACCAGCGCTGACCAAAACGATTCTTCTTCTCTTGACAAGCGGGCGAGATCGCCAAGGTGCTGGACAACCGCCGGCGAGAAGTCGCGCTCAAGAATCGGCAACAGCTGCGCTCGAATGCGCGCGCGGAGACGAGTCTGATCCGCATTGGACGCATCTTCGCGCCATTCCTGTCCACGCGAACGCAGGTAATCGCGCAGCTCCTGGCGACGAATACTGAGGAGCGGACGGACGATCGTGCCTCCGCCCGGCGAGTGAACAACCGGATAGATGCTGGCCAGGCCGGTGGGTCCGGTTCCGCGGATGATGTGTCCCAGAACCGTTTCCGCCTGATCGTCGGCGGTCTGGGCGACCGCAATGCACATGGCTTTTTCACTCGCCAGGATGCGCTCGAAAAATCCGTAGCGCAAATGCCGCGCCGTCTCTTCCATGTTTCTTGTGTTCAGGTTCGCCGCCGCTCGCACGTCTTCGCGTGCGCTCACAAATTCCAGCCCGCGTGCCCGAGCCAATTCTTCCACGAAGCTAGCGTCATGATCGGACTCCGCACCTCGGAGCATATGGTCGAAGTGAACCACGAGCAGCGTAACTCCAAGTTCGTGGCGAAGTGATTCGAGCAAACCCAGCAGCGCCACGGAATCGGCGCCGCCGGAAACGGCAACGCCAACACGGTCGCCCGCCGACGCCATCCGCGATTGGCGAATGAAATCGAGCACGCGCTGTTCGAGTGCTGTACGCATAAATGAATTGTACCGAGTTTGAACTCTGATTGATCCCTATCGTAGCAGTCGCGCCAAAATGGGGTGGAATAGCGAGGCTAGGTGCGATCAGCAACCTGCTGCGTGAACAGATCCCGGCTGTATGAAATTCGCCTGTCGAGAGCGACCGCGGCGAAGTGCGAGCAGTTCGTGCATTCGCGCTCGGTCCACGGCCCGAAGCCGGGGATCAGGAATGTCGAAAAATATTTGATAATGCGAAGCAAGCCGTAGTACGTCCCGACGGCGCGAATCTCGGTCTCGTCGTCGCCCTGTTCAGGACACAAGCGCACCAGTTGGACGAGCCGCGAGAAGTCCTCGGCCCCGACGCTTCGATTGGAAATGCCGCTCACTTCGCGCACCCGGTCCGACAATTCAACCCTGCGGCTGACCGCCAAAACCGAACGGCAGTACGATACGAAGAATTGCAAGAATAATGCGATGGATATCACGCAAATAAGCGCTGCTGCCATTATCGAGCCCTCGCTACCAACCGAGCTGTTGCAATCCTCGAATCTTCCGAGACCTTTGCGAATGTGTAGGCCCAGGCGACCGGCAGCCAAAGTCCGATTATCGGCGGAACCCAGCGGAGAAGCAGGCTGGGAAACAGATTTCGTAGCGCATACGTGCACGCCGTCGCGCTGAAGTAAACGCCCAGTGCCAGTACGAGTTGGATCAGGCGTGTGCGAGTTTCCCGTAGCTTGAGAATCGTGCCCCACAAGAGGTACGTCAGCACAACGCCCACAAAATGCAGGTTTTGGCCCAACTCCACAGCAAAGTGTGTGGTCAGATGATTGCGGTTTTCATGAACTACGATGTAGGAGAAAAGAGCGGTAGCAAGCAACAGCAGTGCGGCGGCTCCGCGGATATAGCCGCTCACATTCATCTCGAGAAAGGTCTGTTGATAGAACTGGATGATAGTCCAGAACAACAGGATAGTTAAAAGGCTTTCTGTATAGTAGTAACAGTAGAAGTACTGGTGCGAGCCGTAACCGAAGCGCTCTAGACACCAATACTGCCCGCAGCTGACCAAAGCTACGCAAAACATATAAATTGCCAGCGAAAGATAGCGAAACAGGCTACTTCTATAGATTACGCACACCACAACGCCGATTTCCACGAGGAAACCAACTATCCAGATCGCATAATCAAACGGGCCAAGCATTAAACCTTAGTTTCCGAGGCTTGACCCGGCCAACACGTCGCGCTAGCGCGAGACCGCCTCG
>Ga0126381_100008129_pt1 | contig 11716 bp, 7 predicted proteins | sample PanSoiMetPlot_28_FD_96465 | JGI IMG/M metagenome (GOLD analysis project Ga0126381, IMG submission 96465) | Tropical forest soil microbial communities from Panama - MetaG Plot_28 | ecosystem: Environmental > Terrestrial > Soil > Tropical forest > Bulk soil | place: Panama | collected 2016-02-17 | reverse complement strand
TCGACGATGTGGCCAGGCGTCTTGTCGGTCGCGAGGAAGAACGCGCAGTTCTGGGAGACGCGGGCGGCCTGCTGCATGTTGTGCGTCACGATCACGATCGTGATCTGGTCGCGCAGTTCCGCGATCGTCTCCTCGACCCTTCTTGTCGATGTCGGGTCGAGCGCTGAGCATGGCTCGTCCATCAGCAGCACGTCAGGCCTGACCGCCAGTGCCCTGGCGATGCACAGCCGCTGCTGCTGGCCGCCGGACAGCCCACCTCCTGGCATCCGCAGACGCTTACTTACCTCGTTCCACAGCCCGGCCCGGCGCAGGCTCGACTCAACCAGAGCGCTCTTGTCGGCCGACTTGATTCCCGCGAGCTTCAGGCCGCTGGCCACGTTGTCGTAGATGGACATGGCGGGGAACGGGTTCGGCTTCTGGAACACCATCCCGATGCGGCGCCTGACCTCGGTTACCCGCTGGCTCGGATCGTAGATGTCGGCGCCATCGAGTACTACCTGGCCAGCCAGGGACGCGCCGCGGACCAGTTCGTGCATCCGGTTGAGTATCCGCAGGAAAGTTGACTTGCCGCAGCCGGACGGCCCGATGAGCGCCGTCACCGTTCCTGGCTCCATTTCGAGCGAGACACGCTCAAGCACCTTGTGATCACCGAACCAGGCCGAGATGCTCCGCGCGGACAGCCCTGCGAGCGGGCCGCTCGGCACGTCGAACGGTGCGGTATACCCAGGGCTACCTACTGGGTCCATGACAGCGGTGTGTCCGCCACCCAGCTGATCCGCCGTTGCGGGCGGGCCCTCGGGGAGCATGTCGGCGGAGTCGGGAGTCATCGGGGGTTCCCTCCGTCTGTCTTATCCGTGGTCATCGACGACGATCGCTATTCAGTACAAATTCGGCAGCAGCCCGGCCAGGCTCTGGTACAAGTTCCACAGCACGGCGAGCAGCAGGGGAGTCGCGGCGAGATAGGCGAGCCAAGGTGACCACCGCGCGGCGGCGACAGTGCCGGCGGCGGAGACGATCACGAGAGCAAAGCCCCACATCATGGTCACCACCAGGACGCCGGTGTCGCCGTTCAGCGGCGTCTCCGGTGTGGTCGGCGCGGGCCTGCCGCCAGGGTCCTGGTTCGGTGAGGAGGTCATGTCGGCGTCGTAGTAGCAGTACGAGGTCGGCACGACCGGGGAGCAGGCGGTGAACAGGAGCAGCCGATTGGGTACTGCATCTTCGATGTAGTGGCGGCTGTCACCCGCGGCCACCACCTTGTACGAGGCCTTGCCCTGACCGGTGATCACCGTGATCTTGTCGCCGTTCTTCAGTTGATCCAGGCGGCCGAAGGGCGCGCCGAAGGTGGCGCGGCGCCCGAATATCACCGAGACGCCGTACTCGCCGGGCAGAGGCGTGCTCGGCAGGTGACCTGGCCCTAGCGTGAGATTCTCTGGTGAGGTGCCCTCGACCACGACCATCTTGTTGATGCCGATCGCGGGAATGTTCAAGATCGCCACCGGCGCACCCGGCGTAGTCGCCGCGAGCGGTGCTACCTGGTTGCCGAGCTCATTCTTGAGCGTCTGGTATTGCGTGCGTTGCGCGCGCGCTTCCTGGAGGCCGGAGAGGCCATACAGGTACCCGACGAACCCGAGCAGGAAGACGCCAAGCAATGTCAGGCCGCTGCCCACCAGCTGGAGTGTCGGGCGGGGCTTCGGCGGCCTGGCTGGCTTGCTGGCTGGCGGCACGGGCGTCGCGGCGCTACCGGCTGGTGATGCCTCACTAGCCGGGTCGGGCGGTGCCGTCGTGACGTTCGAGGTTTCCTGGATCACCGGCTCACCCCTGGAGCCTGTCGCTTGCGACGGCGTAGCCATCCGCCGAGTAGCGGAGGCATGACGACCGCGAGGATGATGGCGGCCGCGGTGATCGTGCTGAGCAGCACCTTGTTCGGGCTGCTTGACGCGACGTTGACCACCACGCCTACGACCGGCGCAGGGGTGCCGCCTCCGCTTGGCTGCGAACCAGTAGGCAAGGGATTCGCGCCTGGCGACGACGGGCCTGAGGGTCCGGTAGATGGGCCGCCGCTCGGTCCGCTCGAGGGCCCGCTCGATGGCTGAGAGTTGGGGCCGGGCTTCTCGCACTTGCCGTTCACGACCACGCCCGTGAGCGGTGATCCCACCTTGGCGCACGGCGACGGCTCCGGCGCGGTCTTCAGCAACGTGAGGACGCCGTTGGTGAACGTCGGGTTCTTGCAGCTGCCATTGCTCAGGTTGGGGATCGGCACGTGCCCTGGTATGTGGGAGTTCTGCAGCAAGCCGCCTTCGACCAGGTTCAGCGGCAGCGGCGAGTAGCCGAGCGCGGCCACTTCGTTCTGGCCGGCGCAGAGCAAGAAGTTGATGTACGTGCTCAGCGACCTGCCTTTGGCCGGGGTGAAGTTGGAGGGCAAGGTGGTGTGGTCACGCGGCACGATCAGGTAGCTGTAGCTGGACAGCGGATAGGACCGCGGGTCGGTGTAGGTGTAGACCGCGTCTAGATCCTGCTGCAGGAAGTTTGGGCCCGGCGTCTCGGTGATCACTGCCTTGGTGAGCGCGACGGCGACGTTGGATGGGGTCGGCAGCACGTAGTAGCCGGCCGCGTTGAGCACCTCCACTACGGGATAGTGCGCGTTCAGCGCGTAGGCGTACTCGTCGTAGCCGATCGCGCCGTTGCCATAGCTGGCTGTGATGTAGGTCGCGACGTTGTTCGACCCGTTCTCCGACTTGGCGTTGCCGAATAGCGGGTAGAACTCGGTCTGCGGGCAGGGCAGCGAGATGTGATGGTGGATGACCGAGGCCTCCTTCTGGCAGAACGCGTTCCACTGCTGCGGGAACACGTGGGCCATCCACCGGGTGAAGAAGAACGTAGCGCCCGATCCGTCCGACCTGATCACCGGCGTGATGGGCAGGTTCGGCAACTGGGCGCCGTAGTCGTGGGTGATCCTCGGGTCATCCCAGTTGGTGATCGCCCCGGTAAAGATCTCCATGATCGTCTTGCCCGACAGCCGCAGGTTGGTGACCAGGTGGCCGGCCACCTCGATGTGGTACATGAACGCGGTCCCGCCAGCGGTATCAGGAACGTAGGAGTACCCCTGTGTGGGGTGCTCGGCCCCGGTGCCGCCAAGCTCGTCATGTCCGTTGCGGAACGGCGGGTCCGATCCGGAGTAGTCGTCCTGATTGGCTTCGTAGTCGCCGCGGCCGGCCGCTGAGCCGTCCGGGTTGTAGTTCGCGACCAGGCCGCTCGGCCTGAGGTCCTGTGCCCATTGGTCGAGCGCGAGCGCGGCCCAGGACGAGCCTGAGCCGTTGATCGTCGCGTATCCGCCCGCGCTCGCCCGCGCAGCGATCTGCCTGGACTCCGCGCCCGGAGTCGCTGGGCGGGCACTCGCGCTAGGGGCGGCCGCCAGCGCCGCGAACAGGCTCACTGCCGTGACGGTGCCGGCCGCCAGCGGCACACGCCAGAAACGGGGGATCACGATTTTCTCCTTAGCGCTATGCGCGGCCAGCGAATTCGGCGAAGTGGCGCGAATAGGGCCGTCCCTAGACTGCCGGCGATCAGCGATGAAGCGCCGCCGAGAGCCGCGAGGCCGCCGACGATCAGCAAGACGGGCAAGGCGTACCGCAGGATCCCCGCGGACGCCGCGGACTTCAGCGCGACCGTGACAATGCTTGGCGTTGGGTTTGGGGTCGGCGCCGGTGACGAGGAGTTGCTGGCGCCTGGGCTATTCGAGCCGCCCGGGCCGGTCGAGCCACTCGGACTGGACCCGGGACTCGAGGTGTGCTGCTTCTTCGGCGGCTTCGGGTTGCCCGCCTGGGTAGCCACGAGCTCCGCCGCGTGCAGCGTCTGCGCCCTGAGCTTGTCAGGGAGCGGAAGGTAGCCGGGCGGAAGCTCGCCTACGTTGAGTCCCCGCTGCTGACCGGGCCCGGCCACGTAATCCAGGAACGTCGCGATAGCGGCGGCCTTGCTCTTTGAGATGCCGCTGGTGGGGACCATCGCGTAGATGACCATTGTCAGCGGGTAGGCATCACGCTTTTCCTTGGCGAAATTGACCTGCTTGACGATGCCGTTGCCGCCGATCGGCTGCATCGTGGACACGGCCGCCGCCATGGACTTGAGGGTCGGCGCGACATATTGGCCCCTGCCGTTGAGCAGCTTCGCGACCGGGAAATCCTGGACGGCCGCGTCGCCTTCGTCAAGTACCGCGAACAGCGCCCGTTCGCCTGGCACCTCGGGTGAGTCCTTGGGATAGTTACCGGTTATGGGATCGATCTCCCATTGCGTGCCGTTGTCGGTGCTCTGAGCCTGAAGCGCCACGACCGCGCTGAGCGGGAACGCGGGGCTGTAGGCGTGCGCGATGACCGGGAAGTTGTCCTGGCCGGTGAATCCGTCGACCGGGTAGTGCACGGTCAGGTAGTCAGTGTTGACGTGCATTCCCCAGCGATCGAACTGGCCGTGCATGAACGCGCTGGCGGCCTGGTTGTCAGCGATCCAGCGCGTGACCTCCCACGTCATATCGCTGTGGCCGGACATGACGGTCGGCACTTGAATGCTGGTCTGTGAGTGCACCGGCGGCAGGATGTGCGGATTCAGCTTCTTGAATTCCGGGTCGTCGAATATCGAGCCCGGGTTGCCGTCGACCGCGTTGTCGCATGTGAGACCCCGGCCGGGTGGCCCTTTGCACCCGTCTCCGATGAAGTCGTAGGACTGCGTCACCAGCTTGGCTACCAGCCGCGGGTCGAGCTTGAGGCTGGTATAGGGCAGGAAGCTCTTCGGGCTGTCGACCCAGTAGGCGACGGAGACCGCTGATATCGCCACCGGCGCGAATGTGAACTTGTGCTTGCCGAGCTGCGTCGGGCCTGGCCTGGTCGTCAGCGCCACATCGCCAAGGCCGAGCCCGAGGTCCTGTACGGCAGAGGGCTCGGTGATCGCCGGGTTGTAGGTCATCGTGATCGGGTTAGCTCCCTCGCACAGCGCGCCAAGCCATTGCTGCATCGCCAGGTTGAGCATGGGCGAGCCGAGCGTGGTGAAGCTGGCCGTCCTGATCGGGCAGAATTTCGGTGCCCTGACGAAGCTCAGCGGAATGACAATCCGGTCTTTCCACGAGCACGAGGCGTAGCTGCCGCCGCCGAAGTCTGACAGCCCGAAGCCGGATAGCTGGGTGTCAAGGGAGTGGTCAGAGCAGCTGTCAGAGAATCCGCCCTGAGCCGGCACGATGACGAGCGAACAGCGATGGTTAATGCCGCATCCCAGGAACTGGTTCTGCTCGGCGACCAGGATCTGGATGAAGACTTCGCCGGTGCCGTTCGGCAAGGTTGTCGCGTAGGCGGTGTTGTCTGGCCCGTCAGGACCGATGCTGCCGACGGCGCCCTGAGTGCTCGCGCCGTAGCACTGACCCCAGTACTTGATATGAATGCCGCTGCACTCGGCGACCATGACCGGATAGGCGATGCCTGTCTGGCCGTAGACGTCAGGCTGGGATATTGGCGGCGCGCTCGGGGTGAAGTTTTTCCACGACACCCGCACAAACTGGTTCGTCAAGTGCTTCGTCTGACTGACCGTGACCGAGCTGTGGAATTTGAACAACTTCTGGGTCGTCGGGTCGTACAGGCGCTTTCCCACCACCGTGGTTCCGGTCCGCTTGTGCCGCGGCTTGGCGGGGTGAGTCGGCTTTGGCGAGCTGGTCTTGGTCGGACTCGCCGTCGCCGTCCCGGTCGGGCTTGGCGTTGGGCTGGCCTGACTCGCCAGCGTTGAGGCTGCACCCTCGCCGGCCGGCAGCAGCGCTAGGCCGGCGACAACGGCCGATATCCCGAGCAGCGCCAAGATGATCGGGGGGCGGGTGGTTCTCACGCTGTGCTCGCCTCCTTCGACAGTCTGCGGCGCTGCCGTTTGGTCAGTTCGCCAGGCGCCCTGCCTCCGATCCGTCGCGCGATCGTGAAAAGTATGAGCACGACAACAACCAGGGCGAAGCCGGCTCCGAAGCCGCGCTCGATGTAGGGCGGAGTGGCGAGGACGTGGATGGCGTAATAGATGAAAAGCGGCAGGCTCGTCTGCGGCCCGCTGAAGGGGTCGGCGTTGAGTTCTTTGGTATATCCGGCGACGAGCAGCACTGGAGCTGTCTCGCCGATGCCCCGCGCCATCGCCAGGACTATCGCGGTCGCAAGGCCCGAGCGCGCGGTTGGCAAGATGACATCACGTACGGTGCGCCATTGCGTACCGCCGACCGCGTACGCGGCTTCCCGCAGCGTCCCAGGCACCACCCTGAGTACTACCTCTGATGCCCGGGCCACGATGGGCATCATCGTGATTCCGATCGCGAGGGCCGCGCAAAATCCGCTCTGGGTCAGTCCGAAGCTGAGGATCAGCGTCACGTATATGAAAAGCCCGGAAACAAGGTCAGGCAGGGCTGTCATGGCCTCGACAATCGTCCTGACCACCCGGGCGAATCCGCCGCCGATCTCGACGAGGTAAAGCGCTGCCGTGACGCCGAGCGGCACGGCGAACAGCGTCGCCAGCCCGAGTTGCTCGACCGAGCCGACGATCGCGTGCAGCACTCCGCCCACGGTCATCGTCTTCGTCAGCGGCCCTACGAGAGAGGCCGACTTGGTCCAGAAGTTCACATGCCCGACGGCGTTCGATCCCCTGAAGAAGGTATAGCCGACCTGGTCGAGTACGACCGCGATGGCGACAGCCCCGCCGGTGGCGAAACCCACGCTGAACAGCCGGTTCCTGGCCTCCAGCCCATCCCACTGCAACCTGGCCATCACGAAGTAGACGATGAGGAAGACCGCGTACCAGCAGAGCCAGAAGCCAAGCACGCCGGTGAACGGCAGGAGACGCTCGTAGATCACCCAGACCAGGCCAAGCGCCGCCGCTGCGGCCCCGATGAACGTCGCGCTGCCAGTTGCCGAGCCCGTACGCGTCCTTACTCGCTCCTCGCTCGGCACCGGATCGAGAGCGATCTTTCCCGGCTGGGCGGTGGTCATCTGCTGCATCTCTTCCGTCTCGGTCAGTCCTGAGTCGCTGCGCCGGAGCGTGACCGGCTGACGATCACCGAAGCCACACTGTTGACGATCAGCGTGGACGCGAAAAGCACGAGCCCGCAGGCGAGCAGCGCGGCCTTACCCTTCGGGTCGTACTGGAAGATGAAGTTGGCGATCTCGGCCGTAATGGTATTCCCGCCGCCCTCAAGGGCATGAATAATATTGAATGTCCCAGTATTATCAATGGGCGTCAGGATGAAGGTAACAGCTATCGTTTCGCCGAGGGCGCGGCCAAGGCCAAGCATGCTAGCGCCGATGACGCCACCCCGCCCGAATGGCAGCACTACCGTTCTGATCATTCCCCACTTGGTTGAGCCAAGTGCATAGGCGGCCTCTCGCTCGCCCTGCGGAGCCTGTGAAAAGACCTGCCTGGACAGCGAGGTGATGATCGGGATCACCATGAGCGACACGACAACGCCGGCGATGAATGGCGCTCCGGCATAGTTGGAAACAAAATTTGTCTTGCTAAAACGAAAAACAGGAATAAAAGCCAGGTGGTGGGAGAGCCACTGATCGAAGCCAAGAATCCTCGGCATCAGGAAGAACAGTCCCCAGAGCGCATAGATGACACTGGGAATCGCGGCCATCAGGTCTATGACCGCGATCATCGCTCCGCGTAGAGCGGGCGGCGCGTACTCCGAGATGAACAGGGCGATGCCAATGCCGGTCGGCACGGCGATCAGGAGCGCGACCACAGCGATCTCGGCTGAGCCCGGTAGCAGCGCGGCGATGCCGAATTGGCTGCTTGTCTCGGGAAAGAAGCTCCTGGTGGTGAAGAAACCGAACCCGGCTCGCTGGAACGCGCTCAGTGACCTCAAGATCAGGAAGATCAGGATCAAGGCGTTGATGACAAGCACAGCCATGCCCGCGCTGCGCAGCACGCCACGGAAGATCTTGTCAGAGCCCGATGAGCGCGACACAATGGTGCGCGGCGTGTCGCCTTCTGGCGGTCCTGGCTGCGCCGACGGCGCCTGCGGCGTCAGCTTGACAGCCATGGAAATCCCCCTCCCGTGCGCCTGTGGTGTCTGCTTAGGGCAGGCTCGATGTTTGCGCCCTGTTGCATCGTGCATGACCTGTTTGACGGTCGGCGGGCCAGCAGGTTAACGGACAGCAAACAGACGCTCCAAGCCCCAGATGTTGATCATGCTCATTGCGACCAAGCGGATAGCACATAGATTCTATAGGAATAATAGAGATTACCCGGCCCGATTGCATCGATCCTGCTGCGATGCCATGGAAGGATCCGATACGCGTACTTGCGGGCTTGATGGTATGCGATGCGTCATCCTCACCACGGCACGAGGCGGCGCCAGGCACGCCTGGCACCGCCTCGTCCTGTCTTACTTGCTGGTCAGGCTAGGTATCTCTCGATGGCAGGAAGCCACGAGGGATTTGCTAGCAGCCCCTCGTTCCGAGCGTCGCGAAACCGTACGCGCAGATGTCCGCCGCTGCGTGCTTGTTCGTGAGCACCCAGCCGTGCGGGCCGAAGAGCGCCCCGAGGTAGTGAGGGACACCAGGTCCGCGGACTACCACGAACACCAGACGGGTGAACGGGAACTTCGGGTTGAGCAGCTTACCGTGACTGACGGTCGGCGAGACGCCGGCGATCCTGCGCAGGACCATCGAGCCGTGGTCGTCGCAGCCGAACGCGTTCTGGGTGCCGGTCGGCTTCACGCCGCACTTGGCCGAGTGGAGCGTCTGGGCGATGTAGTCAGCGACCGAGTACGGGAAGATGGTGTTCTTTCCCTTCAGGACGCTGTTGGTGCCCTCGTTCTCCTCGGCGGTGCTGCCGACGCAGCTGCCGGGCGTGGTCACGCCGATCTCGGTGAGGAAGAACTTACGGGTGCCGGACGCGGCCTGCGGGAGCTGGGCGTTGATGTGACCAGGCTTGCCGCCGACCTGACTCCAGTTCGTGACCGTGCAGGAGTAGATCTTGGCGAGCTTGGCGACCGAGAGGCCGGTGGGCGCGTTGCTCGTGGCGTTCGTTGCCCACGTCACCGCGTCAGTGGCGAACGGGATGAAGTTGGCCTTCGGCGGGTCTCCGGCCGTGGTCGGACGCGACGAGCGGGAGAAGTCCGTGCAGAAGCCGCCACGCGGGTCCTTGAGGTTGGCGCCGAGCGCGAGCGGGCCGCCGGCCGCCGCCTGAAGGCCGCCGGTTGAGCCGTTTGGCCGCGGCTCTTTTACGCAGCCTCTCTTGGCTACGATCTTGTCGCCGATAGCGCCGGTCTTCGGGTTGACCGCGTCCCAGCTGTACAGGGGACGTGCGGGCTTGGTCTTGTTGTAGTCATTCGAGAACTGGTCGAACACGAACTGGATCGTGTCCGAGCCGACGCCTACGATGCTCTTGACCGAAGGTGTGACACCCTTCGGCGGGTCGGCGATGGCCGGAACCACTGCCACCGCGGTCACAGTCGCCGCCATGGCGCCGACTGCGATCAGCTTCTGGTACGTGCGCATAGATTACTGCCCCTCCTGCTCACGACCCGCGAGCGTTTGACTGCGCGCACGCGGGATCGGCCATCTGACCGACGGCCATAAGCCTCTGATAGGGCAGCGTGGCCAACAAGGTACACTTGCCAATATTTGGGTTAACAGAATCTAACTTGCGGATGAAGCCGCAGGTCACGATCCAAACCGCAGGAGTGTGGGCTGTCTCACATCGAGACGTTCGGCATACCGCTTGATGGCTCCTTGACATGATATTCCGGTCACACCGGTCATGGGCAGCTCATCCGGTCTGGATCACCTGGAATGACTCGGCTAGCCGGCCGTCGGGCAGGCCGGCCAGGGCAGCCGCCCGGCTGAGCCAGCCCCGCAGGAACTTCTCAAGGTCTTCCATGTGCCCGGTCTGGCTCTGGTGAGCCTGCAGAGCCGCGAGCTTGTTGCCGAACGTCTCGGTGATGTCGACGTAGTGGTCAGCCTGCGGGCTCGCTGACAGCCATACCTCGCGGACAACCCACGGCTCGAGGCCTTCATCGGCCAGCAGTTCTGGGAAGGCGAACTGATTCCTGGCGTCCGGGTATACGGCGTCGAGCGCCGCGGCGCCTACCGCCCTGTGGTCGGGGTGGCTCGCCCCGATGCGGGCGTAGTTCCGATCCGGTGACGGCGCGACCACCCGGTCCGGCCTGACCTGCCTGATCACCCGCGCCAGGTCTTTCCGCAGGCCAAGGGACGGCTCTACCTTGCCGTCTGGGTAGCCAAGGAACCTGACGTCATCCACGCCAACGCACTTTGCCGCGGCGACCTGCTCGGCGCGGCGAAGCACCGCCATGTCCGCTCGGCTCACCGACGGGTCGTTACCGCCCGCGTCGCCGTCGGTGACGATGCAGTACACGACCTCGATCCCGGCCTCGGTCCACTTCGCCATCGTCCCCGCGGTGCCGAAATCGACGTCGTCAGGATGCGCCATTATGGCCAGGACTCGCCCCACCTCAGTATCTTCAAGCACGCATCCGATCGTAGCCGGGGCGCGGTGCCGCCTGGACTGACGAGCGAAGTGTGCGAGGAGGGAAGGCGGCGCCTAGGGCGCCCAGGCATCGGGGGGCTCCGGGGGGTCGTCCCCCCGGGTCAACACGGCTAGTCGAGCGCGGACATCACGTGCTTGACCCTGGTGTAGTCCTCGAAGCCGTACATCGACAGGTCCTTGCCGTACCCGGAGTGCTTGAAGCCGCCGTGCGGCATCTCGGCGACAAGCGGTATGTGGGTGTTGATCCACACGCAGCCGAAGTCCAGCCGCCGCGCCATCCGCATCGCCCGGCCGTGGTCGGACGTCCATACCGACGAAGCGAGGCCGTACTCGGTGCCGTTCGCCCAGGCGAGCGCCTCATCCTCATCGCTGAACTGCTGGACGGTGATGACCGGGCCGAACACCTCGTTCTGAATGATCTCGTCATTCTGCCGGAGGCCGTCGACGACGCTCGCCTCGAAGAAGTAGCCGCGCGATCCTGTCTGCTTGCCGCCGGTAAGCACCGAGGCGTGATCTGGCAGCCTCGCTATGAACCCGGACACCCGGTCGAGCTGGTTGGCGTTGTTGAGCGGCCCGAAGTCGGCTTCGATGTCAGGGCCGCCGACCGTCTGGCCGCGGGCTTGCTCGACAAGCGCGGCCACAAACCCGTCGTGGACTCCTGGCCCGGCGAGCACCCGGGTCGCGGCCGTACAGTCCTGCCCGGCGTTGAAGTACCCGGCGATCGCGATCGCCTCGGCGGCCTTCTCCGGGTCGGCGTCGTCGAAGACGATCACCGGCGCCTTGCCGCCAAGCTCAAGGTGAACTCGCTTGAGGCCGTCGGCCGCCTGAGCGGCGACCTCCTTGCCGGCGCGCACGCTGCCGGTGATCGAGACCATCTGCGGTACCTGGTGGGAGACCAGCGCGCGCCCGGTGTCCCGGTCGCCGCAGATGACGTTGAACACCCCGGCAGGCAGGTGCTCGCTCAGCAGCTCGGCCATCATCAGCGTGGTCACAGGCGTGGTGTCAGACGGCTTAAGCACCACGGCGTTGCCTGCCGCGATGGCCGGCGCCCACTTCCACACCGCCATCATCATCGGGTAATTCCAGGGCGTGACCTGGGCGCATACGCCGATCGGCTCGCGCCGGATCATTGAAGTGTGGTCGCGCAGGTACTCCCCCGCTGACCGCCCGTCTAGCGTCCTGGCGGCGCCGGCGAAGAACC
>Ga0126381_100008128_pt1 | contig 11717 bp, 17 predicted proteins | sample PanSoiMetPlot_28_FD_96465 | JGI IMG/M metagenome (GOLD analysis project Ga0126381, IMG submission 96465) | Tropical forest soil microbial communities from Panama - MetaG Plot_28 | ecosystem: Environmental > Terrestrial > Soil > Tropical forest > Bulk soil | place: Panama | collected 2016-02-17 | reverse complement strand
ATCTCCGGAGTCGCGGCCGGTAAGGGTGAAACGGTGGGGTAAGAGCCCACCAGCGGCCCTGGCGACAGGGCCGGCTCGTCAAACCCCGTCCGGTGCAAGGCGAACAGGCTCCGCCGACGCGGCCCGCCGAGGAGCCGGGTAGCCGCACAGATGGATGGTCACCCCCGACTGAATCCGGCTTACAGGCCTGCTAAGGGAAAAGCCTCGGAAACGGGGCTTTTCCTATTAGGTCGTGTTTCCCGGAACTCGTCGTGGTTTCGCTCAGGCAGCCCTTCGGCGGTCTCTCTGGAACCGCTCGGCGCGGGCGCCCGGGTTTGTACCGGCTTCGTCCCGCCCCGCGAGCTCGAGGCTAGCAGCGGCGGCGAACGCACTCAAGACCCGGCATTGGTGTTGTGATTTAAACTGTGATTGACGCGGGATCTTACGTGTGGCATGATTCGGCCAAACAGGAGGTGTGCCAATGGCAGTCAGCCCCGCCGCGAGACCGGACTACGCAGCTCAGACCCGGTCGGTCCGTGCCAGCTTCCCGGAGGTCGTCTCCGCACTGCGCGAGATCCTGGGCCTGAAGCTCTGCGCCTACCTGGGCTCGGTGAAGGAGACGCGCGCGGTGAACGAGTGGGCCGAGGGTGCTCGCGAGCCGAGCGAGGCGGTGCGGCGTCGGCTCCGGCTTGCCTTCCACGTCGCAGGCGCGATCGCCGATGTCGACGGCGCCGACGTTGCGAGGGCCTGGTTCCAGGGGCTGAACCCGCAGCTCGACGACCGCTCGCCGGCGCGGCTGCTTCGCGAGGGCGACCTCGACGAGGTCGGGCCGGAGGTCATCGGCGCCGAGCGCGCCTTCCTCGTCGGCGGATGAGCGACGGGCTCGCGTCCGTCGAGCCCGACGGACCGCTCTACCGGCTCGGCAGGGATCCGGATCCGTGGGTCTGGCCGGACTGGTCGTACGCCGCACCCGACGGCACCTTCGGCAACCGCTACGACGATCCGCACGGGAGCTACCGCGTCCTCTATGCGTCGTCGCAGCGGCTTGGAGCGTTCCTCGAGACGCTCGTCCGCTTCCGGCCGGACCTCGAGGTGCTCGCCGAGCTCGAACGGATCGAAGGGGGCGACGAGCCGCTGGCAGGCGTGCCGGGAACGTGGCTTGAAGGGCGCCTGATCGGCGAGGCGACCGTCGAGGGACGCTTCGTCGACGTTGGCGACTCCGCCTCGCTCGCCACGCTCCGAGCGGCGCTCGCCGCGAGCGCGATTCACCACGGCCTCGACGAGATCGACGCGGCGACGATCCGGCTGCGCGCACCGCGAGCCTTCACGCAGCAGGTCTCGCGCTACGTCTACGAGCAGGGCTCCTTCGCCGGCATCCGCTACCGCTCGCGGCTCGGCGACGATTTCCTGAACTGGGCGGTCTTCGAGTCCGCTCCTGACGGTGAGGTCCCGCTCGTCGCGACGGCCTCTGCGGCGATCGCAGCGGACGATCCTGACCTGCGTACGGCGCTTGAACTGCTCGATCTCACCCTCGCCTGAGGCGGGCTCACGCTGCCGTCGGCATCGTCGCGCGTTCCGCCAGCGCTGCGGCGGCATCGTGTAGCTCGTCCGCCGCGACGTGCGCGTACCTGCTGACGGTGGAGAGGTCTGAGTGCCCGAGGTAGGCGGCGACAAGACGGGCATCGCCGGTCTGTTGGCGCAGCCACGTGGCGGCGGTGTGGCGGAGGGTGTGCGCGGTGACGCGCTTCTCGATGGCGGCTCGCTCGGCGGCGCGGCGGATGATTCCGGCGAGGATCGTCGGCTGCAGCCGCTTCCCCTCGAGGCCGCAGAAGACCGGCGCGTCGGCGGCTGCGCCCCGTTGGGCGCGGAGGAGCGCGAGCTCGCGGACGAGCGGCTCCGCGAGCGGCTGCCGGCGCGGCTTGCCGCCCTTGCCGCAGCGGACGAGTAGCGACGGCCGCGGCCCGTCGAGCGCGAGGTCCGCCCAGTCGAGCGCGATCAGCTCGGCCCGGCGGAGCCCCGTCTGGACGAGTGTGAGCAGGACGAGCCGGTCGCGCTCGGCGAGGCCCGTGCGTCTCCGAGGTGGGTGCTCGGCGGCGTCAAGGAGGCGTCCGAACTCGTGCTCGGTCAGCCAGTCCGCCTCCTGCTGCGGCTTCGGTGGCGCCTCGAGGTCGAGGAACGGATCCGGTGTGCCGCTTCGCCGGCTCAGCCAGCGCACGAAGCGGCGCAAGAGTCCGAAACGGCGGTAGTAGGTCGCCGGCGCGGGGCAGGCGCGTCGCTGATAGTCGGCCAGATAGTCGACGATCGTCGCCTCGTCGAAGACGCTGCGGTCGCGATCGCAGCACCAGGAGAGGAGGTCGTCGATCGCGATCCGGTAGGCGGTGACCGCGCTATCGCTCCGCTTCGCCGCCTGGAGTCGGCGCAGCCAGTCGTCCCGTGCACGGTGTAGGTCCGGGGCGGGCGCGCTCGGCGGTGTCTTCCTTAGCTCGTGGAGAAGCCCGGCGAGCACGGCTGCCACGTCATTGTTGTCCGCGGCTTCCGCGGGACGCGGCGCCGGTGCGGGAGCCGGCGGCGGAGCTGGGTCCTCGGCCGTCCGGCCGGGCGAGTCGCCGGTGTCGAGCTCGAAGAGCACAAGCTGCCGGGGCGGGGACTTCATCGGAGGATGCGTAACTTATCAAGCACGCGCGATTGAGTCAACACGGAGGTAGAATCGGCGGCGCGATGAGGGCAGCGCAGATCATTCGCGAGGCGCGACTGAAGGCCGGCCTGACGCAGACCGAGCTCGCCTCGCGGCTTGGACGCGAGCGGGCTCAGGTGGCCCGCTGGGAGACCGGCGGTCAGGAGCCGAGCTTCGCCAACCTCACCGCCGCCGTCGAAGCATGCGGCTACACGCTTGACGTCGCCATCGTTGAGCGCGCGCCCACGCCCGACCTCGACGCCGCGCTCGAGACGAGCGTGCAGCAGGCGCCACAGCAGCGCGTCCAGGCCCTGCTCGAGAAGCTCGAGCCCGGTCGATGAGCAGCCGGCCCCAGTTCGACCCGTACGAGCTGCTGGCAGCGCTCGACCGGGAGCGCGTCAGCTACGTGATCATCGGCGGCTTCGCACGCGTAGTCCATGGGTCCGGCGAGGTCACGGATGGGCTGGACATCGCCCCGTCGTTGCGTGACGAGAATCTTCGGCGCCTCCAGCGCGTGGTCGGTGAGCTCGGCGTCGACGAAGCAGGCGTCGGAGAGCAGTTGTCCTCGCGGGAGCCCGTGACGGCGGAGACGCGCGCGGGCGTGCTCCGGATCGTTCCTGCACCGTGGGGCACACGCGGCTACGACGACCTCCGGATCCGCGCCGGCCGTGAGAACCTCGGCCGCGGGCTTCGCCCTTCCGTCGCCTCCGTCGTCGACTGCGTACGCATGCTCGACGCGAGCGACCGCGACGTCGACGTCGACCGCCTTCTCCGGCTCCGCCGCCTGATGGAGCTCGAGCGGCAGCTCGCTCCGAGCCGCAGCCTCGGCATCGAGCGCTGAGCCGTCGCCGAGCTCTCGTTACGAGCGCCTTTCAGGACGGATAGCAGCGAGACACAGATGCACTCTTGAAGTGCGGCCTGTCTTGCGAGGCAACGCGAGCGTCAGGATGAGCTCCTATGTCAAGTCGTTCACGGGTGGCGTGCATCTGCGTCTCATGCGCTATCCGCGTGAAGTATCGGTGTGCACGGCTCACTCGACGGTTCTACACCTGCTGCCGCGTTTGCCTGGTGGGAGGTTCATGACGACTGGGCCGGCAGGGCAACGAATTGGAGTCCGGCGCATCCCGGTTCAGGCCATTCGCCATGCCGGTGGGGTCGGTGCCCCCGCTGAGATTCTTCCTAGTACGAATAGGTCCATCGGACTATTGACATCGATTGGGTTGTGATCTTTGCTGCCGGTGCAGCATCGCTGGTACTGAACGCCGAGGACGAGGGTCAATGGAGTCTGGGGTCACGGTTGGCTAGCTCTTTGTCGCTACGAGGGCGCTGCCTGGTGCCTGCCCGGCTTCATGAGCGGTTGTCGCCGATCAGGCTGCCCTCCCTCGGGCCAAGGTGACCAATCCCGTAGCTGCCAGTAGGACACTTCCGAAGAAAGGACCTGCGTGAAGAAGTGCGTTCTCATCATCATCGCGTTGCTCGCCTTGGCGGTCACAGGAATGGCTGGAACGTCGGCCGGCCCCGCGAAGGCGGGTAGCGATCAGAACCTCCCGATGCCCCCGTCGCAGGCTCAGATTCAGGCGGGTCAACAGGGAGAAGGGCCGGGGCCGTTTGTGCTCTGCGGCCCCTCCGGGTGCGGCGGGGGAGGTGGCGGTGGTACATGCAGCGACGTTCCGCCGAACGACTACAAGTACGCCGGGTATCTCCACTCCGGTCTTCCGGCGATCGGTAGCTCGGCGTCGGTAAACGTCATGGACGAGTACCACTACCTCTACAGTGGCCACACCGCCGGCTGGGTCGGGGTCGATCTAGAGTCGGGTGGCACCCCGATCAAATGGATTCAGGCGGGCCTCTCGGCGTTCCCGTCCGGCGCCACCGGAGTCCAAGAGGCGTACATCGAGTACAACCTCGACGACGGAACGGGCTCTCATTACACGCCGGAGGGCGCTATCTCCACCGGCACCAACTACACGGCGACGATCACCCATGTTGCCAACGGTCAGTGGAAGGCAGCGATCAACGGCCACTCCATCACGGCGAACATCAATCCGAGTGGCGGGGTGACCTTCACCAGCGAGACCTGGAACTCCGGCAGCAACACCTGCAACACGTTGGAATATCAGTTCACTAGCGCGTCCTACACGACGGCGAGCATGGCTCCTGGGTTCGCCAACAACCCCTACTGGACCGATACGTCGGGACTCGGCACCAACGGCTGGGTCTCAGTCGGTCCGTAGCCTAAGGTGAGGGCATGAACATGAAGAGGCTCATTCTCGGGCTCGTCATTGCTGCGCTCGTCTCCGCGGCAGCAGCCTCAGCTACGCCCCCGACGGTCGTGGCTCGCGTATCAGCGACGCACGCTCGGCCGGTGGCGGGTCAGATGTTCACGGGTCTAACGATCGTCCCGCTCGGGACGCGGATTACGGATGTCCGGTGCGGTGCTGCGAGGGTCGGACGGAAGACCGTTCCTGCCCGGATGCAACGGTACTACGCCCCCTCGGTCGAGGGTCCTCTGGCCGTAACCTGCGGCTGGGTGATCCCGGCAGGCGCACGGGGGAAGCTGCTCGTGCCGCAGGCTCCTTATATCGTCACCCTGGCGGATGGTGAAGTTGCCGGAACGCACGTCACTTGGCTCGTGAAGTAACCAGGTAGCGCAAAGCGTCACCTGAGCCTCCGACGCTCGCCTGATGTCAGGCGAGTGTCGGAGGCCACTTTCGTGTGTCTGCTCCGAACCGCTTGGCCAAGACGCGATCGCGGCACCTCGCCTGAGGGGGCGGCGTGCGAAGCAAGGCACTGCGCTCAGGGATCGGAACTCAATGTCATCCTCGGCGAGAAAGGGCCAGTGACATCCCGGCTTCGGGCGGGGTCTACGCGGGGTCTGCGTCTCCGGCATTACCGGGTCTTCGGCGGCCACCGTCGCGGCATGGATCCTGTGGAGTTGTACGGCTTCCCGCGACCGGGCGCGTCCCGCGACGACAGCTGATCAGCCCTTGCGGACAAGGTCGCGCTGCGGACGTCCGACTACTCCATCGCCGAGATCGTCGACGAGATGGCGGCAGCCGTCTCCGGCAGCTGACAGATACGACCACGGCGTTCGGCGGCAGGCGACGCAGATGCCGACGTCGCGCTCGTATGCCGAGCAGGTGAGCGGCTCGAGCCGCCGTTCGATCCGGTAGCTCATAGCCTCTCGGATTCAGGCGTTGACCGTATGATTACTTGAAGTTCGTACAGTTTCTCGGCTCAGGCCGTGACGGCTTCTTACTTGCGCACTCCAGCAGCAATCCAGGTCCCCGCACGCATTGACCGTGGGCCTCCATCGCCACCCCTTACTGCTCTTTCTCTCACGGCCACGTTGAAGGGTGCCGCCGCGCATGTTCGTTCAGAGCTCGTCAAAAAGGGGAAAAAGTCATATACGTTTGCGGCGCTTCACCAACTCTCCCGCGCGATTCGGCGCCTCCATGCCCCTCGATGCGCCGCAGCCGAAATTGCTCGGGTGAAAGGAATCCCCTCGACCCGGCCATTCATGTTAGAGAGGACTCGATCTGAGCGATACGAGCGATAGCGACCGCGTGGAGGCGATCTTCCGTGAGTACTACGAGGCTGTGCTCGCCTTCGCGCGCCGTCGTGCCTCGGTGCCAGTCGCTGATGAGGTCGCGGCGGAGACCTTCGCTATTGCATGGCGCAGGGCGGACGAGATCCCCAGCGACCCGTTGCCCTGGTTGCTTGGAGTCGCGCGCCGCGTGCTTTCGTCGCAGCGTCGTTCGAGTCAGCGCCGCAGGCGGCTTCGCGAGCGTCTCTCGGAGACGGCGGAGTCGCCGATTCTTTCGCTGGGCGGGGGCGACGGTCGTCTCGGTGAGGCCTTGGGCCGGCTTTCCGAGCGTGACCGCGAGGCGCTCCTGCTTGTCGCGTGGGATGGGTTGTCTCCGCGGGAGGCCGCCGTGGTCGTCGGACTGAGTCCGACGGGGTTTTCTGTGCGCCTCCATCGGGCCCGCCGTCGCTTACGAGTGGCGCTCGCGGGAGTTGACCGGCAACCGTCACCGGCCGCTAGGCGGGGTGCCCTTGACTAGGAGAGAAGCACGATGACCGCTGATTCCGATCCGATCAAACTCCTGCAGCTGGTGAACCCGGTACCGGCGGGGTCGCTGCGCGAGGTCGCCGCCGAGCGCACCGAGGATCTGCTTGTAAGACTGCACGCAAGCCAGGTTGCCGCCCCGACGCTCGCCGCACCCCGGAGGCGCTGGAGGCCCCTGCCGGTGGCGATCGCTGTCGCAGGCGCGCTCGCGCTGACGGGCGTCGGGATTGCGGATGGCTTTGGCGCTTTCAGCGGGATCAGCGCCACTGAGCATCCGCAAGGAGCAGCTGACATGCTCGATCCCGCGGTCGTCGCCGCAATCAATCGGCAGAACGCCAGCCCTCAACTCGGCGACACGGGCCAACTGCTCCCGGAAAGCACGCGCTTCATCCGCAAACTTCCAGGCGGTGAGCGCGTCTATGCCCTGTCGACGACGACCAACAAACTCTGTGACCTCATTGTGTACCCACCCAGCAGCAACGCGGAGTCTGCGGACTCGTGCGGCGACCCACTCAGCCAGAACGCGCCGACCACAGTGGAAGTAGACCAGCCAAACCCGGCTGTATCTCCGCTCGCCATCGGGGTGGCTATCGACGGGGTCACTTCCGTCTCCTTCAGGGCCGGCGGAGTCGAAACGACCGTGCCAGTCGAGCACAACGTCTGGGTGTACCAAGGCGCATCCAACGCTCTCCAAGCACTCACTGTCCATTTCGCGGACGGCAGGACGCAAACTCTCATCGACGGAAGAACGCAAGCCGCATCGAGCGGCCGTTAGCGCAGATGATGCCAGGGGCCGTCGCGGCCCGCCCGGCGAGTGCCTGATGGGATGCGGCGTGGGTCGATTGGTGGTTTGGGAAGGGTTGAGCTTCCTTGTGACCTGTTCGGCGGACCGAAGAGCTGCTGACAGGCATCTCTGGGCATTGACCGTATGACCCAGTCTGAGTAATGTTGTGCCGGCACGGTGCCTTAGGGGCGAAGCCTTGCCCCTCCGTGTTGAGGAGGCGCTGGCGGAGCAGAACGCTGCGGCCGCAGGAAGGGACTAGTCGCGACGGTCGTAAGACACCTTCGCGCACCTCTCTTTGACACACGAGTCCTCTGAGGCCCAACACCCCAGAGTTCTGGGAGGCAAGATGAAACGACCACGCATGCATGTCGTGGCCCTCGGGATAGCGGTGTGCTGTCTACCGATTGTGGCCGCCTTCTTCGGGGGTCGAGCTCTGGCAGCGATGACACGGGGTCGGACTCTGGCACCGCTGTCACAGACTGAAACGTACTGCAACGTGTGCCTGCTCCGGTCCAATGGCGTGCCAGCCAGTAGCTCACTGCGCGGAAACTTCGTTGACAACCAAATCAGCACGGTTAGTAAGGCTGACTTGCAGATCTATGCTTACTATCCGGCCACCAATTACGTCAGCTGTTCGATGGCAAAGGATAACGTCGCCTTTCTTTACTTCGGCTGTCTACCAGCGAGCTCCCAGGCGGAGGAGCGTTGCCATCTGCTTCACGGAACCGGTCCGGAGAGCGCGATATGTAAGGCGGATTACGGCCCATGAAACGCGAGATTAATCGAGTCAAACGGCCAGGAGTGCTCCTGATAACCGCTGCGGTCTCGGTCGCAGTCGGTATCAGCTCTTTCACTCTGGCCGCTCGTGCCGCCGCAAGCTCCGATCCATTGCAACTGATAGCCTCCGTTCGGAGTGCCAAGCCTGGAGCAATTAGCGCAACAGCGCTCATCACCCTCCAGGGAATCGTTAGGAATGCCGGCGATGGGGGCGGCGGCGAGCAAGTACTGACCGAAGCACGTGCGCTGCCCACTCCGGTCGGCGCTCACGCCTCTTACGTTATTCCCTCCAGGACAGGTGATATGTGCTTCTTCGCCGAGGGAGTGGGCGAGTGGTGCGGTCCGCCACTGACCCTTACTGAGCCCGTTCAGTTCGGGGTCGAAGACAATGATGGGCCCGGCGGCACTGGCCCGCTCGCGTTCGGGCTCGCTGCAGATGGTGTCGAGTCCATCACCTTCAGCGAGGATGACACGCTGCACATAGTGCCTGTCCACCAGAACGTCTTCGAGTTCGTCGGTGCACCCTCGGCGAGTGTGAACAGCTTCACGAACGTCTATGCCACTTTCGCTGACGGGCACCAGGTCCGGGTCACTGCGCCGTAGCTACCAGGCCGTCGAACAACGCACGTTCTAAGTTCTAATGCTGAAGCACTAGTTCGGAATGTCTCGCTGGAAGGGAGGAACAAAGAGCTTCAACCATCCAACCTGGCCGAGGGTGTAGTCAGTGGCGTTAAAGAACTGCACTCCGACATATGCTCCGGAGAAAGAGTTCTCCCCCTCCGTCGGGCGACAGGACTGAGGGACTCGTCGTGTAGACGGTTCCCTCTGCTCCAAAGATGCATGAGTATGGAGTACCGAAGGTGTGATCGGTCTCCGACATTCCGTCCCAGCTACGACGCCGAAGGCGTGATGGACGGCGAGATCACTTCAGCGCATAACCAGATGCCTGGAACGCAGGGCAACCCGCAGACGATTCAAGCCGCACAGGTGATGAGCAACGGAGGCTCATGGAAGTCTGGCACTGGCTGGTTGGGAGACGATTCCAACACTAACTGGTTCTACAATGCCATCAGCTATAGCTCCGGATACGCGAACAGCACCTTCTACGACTTGTGCAACTAGTGTGAGCTTAGAGGTGATCATCGGATAAAGATGATCAAGATTAAGGCCGACAAGAAGCTTATTGTGGCCGCAGTTGTAGGGCTCGCAGCCGCGGGCGTTGGGTTCGGGTTGTTCGCCTCAGCGGGCAGCTCCACCACCGTCGTTCCGATGCCGGATCCATCAGTCTGGTACGAGCACTTCGGCGTGGTCATCACTCATCCGCAGAACGCCTCTCCCGCGGTTTCTGCGGATGAGGCTGCAGCGGCGGCAACTGAAGTCGTGGGCGGCGACGTACTGAACCACGAGCTGGCTCATTGCCAGTTCCCTGGTGATCACCCGGCCGTCAATCAGGACTGCTACCTAGAGTTGGTGAATCCGACTCAGGCGATTGCCGGTCAAGTCGTCTCATGGTTCGTGGTCCTGGTGGATCCAACGACCGGCAAGCCTTTCCAATGGTTCTCGGAAGGGCCTTCTTCGGCACCACCCGGGTCTACCAGTACCAGCCCCTGAGATCGACGAAATGGGTAGCCTAGGACTCGCGGCTGGGCGAGCCCCTCTGACCGCACCGCCCGCGAGACTCCGCAGTGTCACGGGGAGCGGCATCTGTCCCGGCGGAACATTCGCCCAATGAGGGTCGCTGGCATTTGGGTACCGGGAACCTGAGACGCTTCACAGCTCCTCTGAGCTCATGGGCAGTGACTCGTGTGTAGCGCTGGGTCGAGTCGAGGTGCTTGTGGCCGAGCAGCTCCTGGATTTGACGGAGGTTCGCGCCCGCGCGAAGAAGTTCGGACGCGAAGACGTGCCGGAGCGTGTGCGGCGTGACGTGCTTCCGCTCGGTGACGCCGGCCGCGCGCGCGTAGCGGAGGAACGTCTGGCTAAGGATCGTCTGCGACAGCCGCTTGCCCTGCACGCCTACGAAGAGCGCAGGCTCGGGGTCGGCGAGGCGGACCCGGAGGTAGTCGACGAAGAGCGGCTCGAGCGCGGGGTGAATCGGCACGATCCGCTGCCGGCCACCCTTCGCCCTCCGAATCTTGAGCAGCCGTCCCTCGAGGTCGACGTCCTGCCAGTCGAGCCCGAGCAGTTCGCTCCGCCGCAGCCCCGCGTAGGCGAAGAGCGCAAGCAGGAGCCGGTCGCGCTCGCGCTTACCGTCATGCTTGCGCTGCCAGACGTCGTCGCGCGCAGCCGCATCGAGCAGCCGTGCAAGCTCGTGCCGGTCGAGCACGTCGGGGAGCGCCTCGTGCTTCTTCGGCGTCCGCAGCACGCGGGCGGGGTCGCAGTCGATCTGCTCGTTCTCCTCGAGGAAGCGGAAGAAGCATTTGAGCGCCGCGACCGTGCGCGCCTGGCTCGAGGGAGCCGGCCGCCGCACGGACTCCTCGGCGAGAAAGCGTCGGAGGTGGAGCGGTCGCACCTCGCCGACCGTGACGAGTCCCTCGCGCTCGAGGAAGTCGACGCAGGTGCCGACGTCGCGCTCGTAGGCCGAGCAGGTGAGCGGCGCGAGCCGCCGCTCGATCCGGCAGTAGTCGAGGAAATCGGTGAGTTCCTGGCGCATGTCAGTCCTTTCGGCAGGCCGAAGGATGCTGCTCCGAAACTCGTGACGAGACTCCGGCTTACAGGCCTGCTACGGAAAGAGCCCCGGCAACGGGGCTCTTTCTATGCCGCGGTCTCAGGCCTGGGGTGGCGGCGGCCCGGCGAGGCCGAGCTGCTTCAGCGTGCGGTGGATGTAGATCGCCAGCTGGACACCCCCGAGGGCGCTCAGGTGGATGTCGTCCGTGGCGAACCAGGACGCGTGGCCGCGCGAGTAGCTGTTCCAGTCGAGCACGGTCATCAGCCCACGCCAGCGCGCCGAGGCGCCGTGGATGACCTGGTTGATCAGCAGGTACTGCTCGTTGATCGCGCGCAGCGTCAGCCAGAGCACATGCTTCACGCCGCGCCGTTGCATCGCCCTCAGCACTTCGTCGATGCCCGCCCGGTAGACGTGCGGATCGTCGTTGTAGCCCACGAGCACGACCACAGTCGGTCCGATCCTCCGTCCCAGCAGCTCCACCTTCCGGAACACGCTGGGCGGCGGCGGTACGAAGCAGCCGGGCTGCGTCAGCCGGCCGCAAGGGGAGACGTCGAACAGGACACGGTCGCTCCGGGTGAGGACGGTGCGGGCAGTCGGGTCCCAGGTGAACGTCGCCGCCACCGAGTCGCCGAAGATCGTCACGTGCTGCAACGGGGTCCTGCCGGTTGCCGCCGCCGCAGACGCGAGCGCGCAGCACAGCGCGACGGCGAGCGCGGACAGGAGCCGACGATTCACGGCGCGTCCGACTCTAGGCCGAACAGCGGCCGTT
>Ga0126381_100008127_pt1 | contig 11717 bp, 7 predicted proteins | sample PanSoiMetPlot_28_FD_96465 | JGI IMG/M metagenome (GOLD analysis project Ga0126381, IMG submission 96465) | Tropical forest soil microbial communities from Panama - MetaG Plot_28 | ecosystem: Environmental > Terrestrial > Soil > Tropical forest > Bulk soil | place: Panama | collected 2016-02-17 | reverse complement strand
TGATTTGGATCGTCTCGTAACGCTGACCGACGCTGTCGGCAAAGAGTTCCTGAATGCGCGGATCCTTGGTGAATGAGATGTGTGGACCCACGTCGAACAGGAATCCAGTCTCATACCGGAAAGAGGCCGTATGACCGCCGTAGTAGGTGTTCTTGTCGTACATGACCGGCGCGATGCCTTCGGTATTCAAGCGGTAGGCTGCGCCGAATCCGGCCATTCCGGTTCCTAGAACGATGATATTTGGTGTTGGCATGAAAAATTTTCTCCCATTTTATTGTCCGACTTATCAATGATGCGTCACGAAGTACAGTAAGGCCGTTGATTACGTTCGTCATATCTCCTTGGGACTGCACAACCGATTTAGTTCGGCGAAAGTACCTCGTATCGCTCGATCTGGGCCAGCGTGAGTCGTCGAAGGTCTGCCCCTGCCCGGAATGCCCGGTACCAGTCCGTGATCCATTCCAGCGCTCCCATCAATGGCAGGACCGGATGCCATCCAAGGCAAACCTGTGCCTTTGAGGCGTCGAGTTTCAGGGCATGAGCTTCCCGTGGGTGTGCTGCCTTGTCCTGGGTCCACGCAGCTTGCCCACCCCAAGATCGCACAAGTTCATCCGCAATCCAGGACACCGGCTTGGCATCTGCGTCCGCGGGTCCAAAATTCCAGCCCGCCGCAAATCGGGACGGGCTCTCCGCAAGCTTTTCGGCGAGCATCAGGTAACCACGCAACGGTTCCAGCACGAACTGCCACGGCCGGAACGCAGAGGGGTTGCGGATCAAGCAGGGAGTTTCGCTCAGAAAGGCTCGCATCAGATCTGGAATGAGCTGGTCGCGAGTCCAATCCCCTCCCCCAATTGCGTTGCCTGCTCGCGCACTTCCTAGAGCGACGCCGTGTTCCTCAAATGCTCCAGGTGGAAAGAAGGACTCCTGGTAGGCGGATGTGACCAGTTCAGCACAGCCCTTGGAGTTCGAGTAGGGATCTTTCCCCCCCATTGCCTCGTTCTCGCGATATCCCCAGACCCACTCGCGGTTGGCGTAGCATTTATCGCTGGTGACATTCACCACGACACCGCGATGCTTGAGTTGTCGCACCGCCTCTAGTAGATGAACGGTTCCCATCACATTCGAGGAATAAGTCTCGATAGGATCTTCATAGCCTCGACGCACCACTGATTGCGCTGCCATGTGAATAATTACATCCGGCCGACAGTCGTCAAGAGCAGCCTTCAGCGGCTGGAAATTCCGAATATCCGCACGAATCGAACGTATGCTGGCAGCGACGCCTGCCTGCTCAAATAGGTTCGGCTGAGTCGGCGGATCCAACGCGTATCCAGTGACCTTTGCTCCCAGAGCATCCAGCCAGAGCGACAACCAGCTTCCCTTAAAGCCGGTATGCCCAGTGAGAAACACTTTTCGCCCCTTCCAAAACAACCGATTCAGCATCACTCTCTCTCGATTTCCTCACTGATTGCAGATGATGACTACGTTTACAGAATTCGACCGGCGGAGGAGGCCTCCAATGAACCTTCGTAGCGCTCCTCCCGTGAAATCGGCCATAAGGCATTTTGTTCATGCCAAAGGTCCTGGGCCAGGTCTCCGGTGAAGGATTCTACGTCGTCAAATGACACGACCTGATCCTTGGGAATATCGCGACATAAAACACAGCCTTCCGATAGTCCGATCGGCAGCGCCCTCAGACTTCGTGCTGCCAGCCTGTTTTCGATGAGGCCATAGGTACAGAACCCACCAATGCCGTCGAGCCGCTCGCCGGCTTTCAGATCGCGCTTCGCAACGCTCACCACCTCGCAGACCGGGCCACCCATCGGTGCTACGGTGGAATCGCGGTGGATCGCCGCCCGACCAATCGTGGACGCAATCTGGATATGGGGCAAATGAAACGGCGTATAGAAAACGTAGAAGGGGCCGTCGCCCAGCTTGTAATACGCGAGTTGAACTTTCTTAAGCGGGGAATCCTCGTGAACGACCACAAAGGCACCCGTGTGCGGAGCCGCACCTAACGCGTAATCTACGAGACCTGTGTCCAGCATCTGTTCCGGCGGCAGCAGATTCCCAATTTCGCGTACGTATCCGCACGCGGGGCCATACATTCCCCGACGGCCCACATGGAATCCCGTCGAGTTCGAGAGAACCGTGGCTTCCATCGATAATTTGGTCGAGTCGGCGAAGGAAGTAACTTTCTTCACATCTTGATCGTGCTTTTCTGCAAAGGCTCGCTGGGTATCCGGGTTACGATAGTAGTCCACCATACCCTTAATGTTGCCAGCGGCAACAGGACGAAGTCCGAGCGTACGTAGATACCGCAGGAGTGTCATAGCAACTCCCGGCTCATCGCCGTCGGTGTGCGTAATGACCACGCCGGCTTTGTCTGCTCTTGCCTTAAGGATTGGCCCGATCAACGAGTCTAGCTCGGCGTTCACCAACACAACGTCCTTGCCATGATCGAACGCATCCAGTACAACACGGGCAGCTGGTCCCACCGTGCCGGTAACTTCGATCAGCAGGTCGATCGATTCACACTGCGTTAACACGGTCGGATCGTCCGTGAGCACCAGAGCTCCTCGGCCGATTGCCGCTTCTGCATCGTGGACAGATTCAGCGGAGGTCCACTGTACAATGCCAGCCTCGCGCACTGCCCGCTCCGCGTGCTGGGGAGTTCGGTTTGCGATCGCGACCAAGCGTATCCCGGGCACAGGGGTGCCTAGCTGCAGGGCAATCGCCCGACCTGTCGCCCCCGCACCCACTATCCCGACTCGGATTGGCCGCCCCCCGTTCTCCCGCTGTTGAAGCAGCGTGTCTACACTCATGTTCGGCTCCTCCCGCTGCTATGCTGAGCAGCTTTTGCAATCTTCTTCAAAACCACGCTACGACAGCGTTGCGAGAACGTGGTGCATTACTTGGTGCCGGCAGCAGCATTGTGTAGGCCATTCCCATTATTCTTCCACACTTCCCAGGGTGCGACGCCGCCTGCGTACAAACTCTCCAGATGTTGTTTATCCTTGAACGTATCCATGCTCGCCCAGAAGCCGTTATATCGATAGCCGATCAACTGCTGCTCCGCCACTAGCCGCTGGAAGGGCTCACTAATGAGCTCCTCTTTCTCGCGAATGTAATCAAAGATCTTTCGCCTAAACACAAAGAAGCCGCCATTGATGCGAAGCGAACCATTGTTGATCGCATGGATTCCCGAGACCAGCGAACCGTTCCCTTCTTCTAGCGTCACAAGGTGATAGCTCAGACTAGGCCGAACGCACAGAAAGCTCGCAATTTTCTCCTGCTGACGGAAGTGATCCAGTTGCTCTGGCAGAGGCAAATCAGTCAGGCCATCGCTATAGTTGGCGAAAAATTCCTCGTCTCTGTCTATGTACTTCTCCACTGCCTTAAGTCGCTGGCCGATGTTGGAATTAATTCCCGTATCTGCAAACGTGATCCGCCAGTCGTGGATATCACTGTTGAAAAGTTCCAGACTTTTCCCTCCGCCTGAGAGGACGAAATCGTTGGAGATGCACTCGTCGTAATTGAGAAAGTAATTCTTTATCGCATCGGCGCGATAGCCGAGGCACAGAATAAACTCTTTGTGCCCGAAGTGCGCGTAGTACTTCATCACATGCCACAAGATTGGCCTGTATCCAATCTGCACCATCGGCTTCGGAATGTCTTCAGCATCGCGGATACGTAAGCCCAAGCCACCGCAAAAAAGAACGACCTTCATCGTGTACCTCCGACACCTATTTGAAAGGAATTAATACTAAATTGCTGTCGCTAGGATTTTTGTTTTGTTGTGTTAGCCGACTGCCCAGAATTGCATAAGGACACTCCAATTGCCATTGCATTGCGACGCATACACGCTCTTCTCGCTCTGCCCGTTCCACGGCGGTAATCCCATATTTGGCCTTTGGAGCGGCAGTGGCGGACGGCGTCTTGTATTCTCTGGACAAACCGATTCCCGGGAGGAATGCCTTTATGTCTTTTTCCCGAAGGAGATTCTTGGAGACCCTGGGTGCGGGCATCGTGGCCGGGACCATTCCGTCCTCGCTCCCATCGACCGCGCATGCCCGGCAATTCACGGCGGTGCACCGATCGCCCGCAGATGCAACAGTGCTCTTGAACCATAACGAAAACGCTTATGGGCCATCGCCCATGGTACAAGCGCGTCTCGAAAAATCTCTCACGAGAGCCAACCGCTATCCGGTCAGTAGCGACGTTCTGGCCGCACGATTGGCGGCCATGCACCAAGTTTCATCAGAGCGTGTGTTGCTGGTCTGCGGCACTACAGAGATCATTCGCGTCCTGGCTGCCCGATTGCTGGAACCGCACCACTCCGTAATCACAGCCTCGCCGACTTATGAAGCAATGTCGGATTATGCACACGTCTATGGCGCCCGATCGGTAGCAGTTCCGTTGACTCATGACTTTTCGCACGACTTGGATGCAATGCTTACGCGCGAGGATCGCTCGACGACTCTAATTTACATCTGCAATCCGAACAATCCGACCGGGTCGATTACTCCTCGGCGTTCGATCGAGAAATTCCTTGCGAAATTGCCTCGTAGGATCGTGGTTGTCGTGGATGAGGCCTATCATCACTTCGTACCACGCTCCTCGATGTACTCGTCTTTTCTGGAGGAACCAATTTCGGATGATCGCCTGGTGGTTCTTCGCACCTTCTCGCGAGTCTATGGACTGGCGGGACTTCGGATTGGCTATGCGGTGTCCTCATCTCAACTAGGAGCGCGGCTGATGCCTCATATCACGAAAACGGGTATCAGTGAAGTGGGGCTGCAGGCAGCGATCGCAGCTTTGGATGATAAAGAGGGACTTCGCCTAGCAGTAAAGAGAAATGCTGATGATCGACAAGAATTTTTCAACCAGGCCATGCTGCGAATGCTGAAACCGATTGACTCAAAAACTAATTTCGTAATGATGGACGTGCACCAGCCTGCAGATGGAGTAATCGAACATTTTCGCAAAAACAATGTGCTGATCGGCCGTGCCTTCCCGCCCATGAACAACCATATTCGCGTTTCTCTTGGTACGCGCGAAGAGATGCTGGCATTCTGGAAAGTGTGGGATCTGCTACCACATGCACATGAAATGAAAATGTGAGTGCGGGCGCAGCGCGCTACCCAACCGTCTCGCATGCTGAGTCGTTAGAGTTTCCGTGCGGTTTGGTAGCAAGTTCTAGAATTCCACGAATGCCTCCGAGGCGTTTAAATGAGGTACAATTTGGGCCGTTTCGTCCTTTCACCTTGGAATCCTTTGAGATGAACACCGAGATCTCGCTGGAATCGCTTAGGCCGAGGTTCCTGAATGACCTGATTCGAGTGGGAGCAGACTGCGATGGCGGCTACGTTCTGAACGAGCGATCGATTCGTCATTCCAAATATCTGTTGAGCTTCGGAGTAAACGAAGACTGGTCGTTTGAGCAAGACTTCTTGCATCACAATCCTGACGTGATGATATTTTGCTTCGACCATTCCGTATCGAAGAATGGCTGAATGGATTTCTAAAACCATTAGAAATGCCATCAACGAGGTGCTAAGTCCGAAGTTCGCTGGACTGCTCTTTTTATTCAATTTTAGAAGGGCGTGGCAAAAAATCCAGTATGTTAAGCACCGATGTCGGGATTTATCGCAGGTTCTCACGTTTTCTTGCAGAAAACAATGTTCACTTCTACTCACAAGGCATCTCAAATCAGAAGAGCGCAGAGTTCATTACTCTTGCTGAAGCATTTCAGCTGATACCTATGGAAATTCCCGAGAACTCAGTCTTTGTCAAAATGGATATTGAGCAATTCGAATTTCGCGTTCTGTCCAATTTATTGAATTTTCAAGAATATATTAATGGCCTTGTTATCGAGTTTCACGACCTTGATATCCTGCGGTCTCAATTCGTGGAGTTGAGCAGACAACTCAAAGCACATTTCGAAATCACCCATATACATGGGAACAATTATGGTGGTTTGATTCCAAACTCCAGGGTCCCCAAGGTTCTGGAGATTACCTTCTTGAAGAAAACCTTGATTAGTGACCAGGCTCCAATCTGCCAATCTGTGACCTAGCCCATTCCCTTGCTGGATTATCCGAACAACGGTTCGGAGAAGGACTACCCGTTAGTTTTCTGACGAAACGTTCTGGTTATTGTTTTTAAATGATGACCGATCCGTCATCTGACTCGCATTTCCCGCCCACGCTGCCATTGATAATATGTCCATCTTACCCTGGAAGGTGATACTGTTTACCCCTTTTGGTTGCTACCTGCGAGAGACACCTTAGAACCATCTACGGTAATGTGGAGATCGACTTCTTGGAGACACTGCGAACTATGGTTTAGATTACCCATCGTATGCCCCGGATCGTCTTGGTCGATGGTTACTGTGACCGTAAATGGGGCCACTTCGGGATGTCTCGACTGAAATGCGCCTGACATGTCCCACGCAGATCGGCTGCCGACCGAAACGCTCGCGCCCGGTCGTTAGTCATATTCATCGAGCCAGCTGTGCCCAGCGCCGCCAGTGCCAAAAGTGACATCAACAGTAGCAGAATCGTTGCAGTAATTCGCGTGCGTCATGTGGCCTCTCCAACAGCTGGCGTCAAACACATCACCCAGCGCAAGATCAATCCCGAGCCGGTACTACTTGAACGTGACGACCTGCATTATCCAAGGAGCCGAACCCGTGGTCGCCGTCGCGTTGTAACTACCCGTGCTCGTTACTGTCTTGTCTTCTGCGATGTTGCCAAAGGCATCGATCATCCGATTTACAAATCCGGATCCTGCCGCACTGAATGCATCCCCTGTCGTCCCTGTCCCGAAGATCAGTTCATTCGCCGACGTCGTGGTGACAGACGTGCTGTTCGTGCTCGTCCCCGTGCCAGTTCCAGCCGCTTTCTGATCCAGCGGATTGTTCGGGTCTGCACCCGCATATTCCAGAATCCGCACATCTGGATACGATGCCGACTGGTTAAACTTCACCGTAACTGTGTTGCTTCCGCCCGCGATGTTTTTAGCGTAATAAACGGACTGTCGCAGTCCGTTGTAGCTCGTCGGACCTATGGCCAGCGTGTATGTATTGTTCTGTGTATCAGTCACCGAACTGATCGTAGAAGTCGTATCGCCCCACCCAACTGCTACGACATTCAGATGGCCTGCCACCTGCACAGCAGGATATGCAACTGCCACAGACGAGTTTGACGACTGCAGTGTGCTCGGACCCGCGTTCCCTTGTATAAAGCCCGGTGGAGGGGGAGCACCCATCGAAATTGTGTACACACCGCTTGCCATCGTGCTGTTATTGAGACCGCTTGCCGCCGCTATCGCGTTGATCGTCGTTGTGGTCTTCACCGGGATCGGGGAGGTGTACACCGACGATGAGAGTGTGGGTACGGTTCCGTCGGTCGTGTAATAAATGGTTGCGCCGGGTGTGGTATCGGAGAGAGTCACAGACAGTGACGAAGTGAACGTCCCCGGGTTCGGACTGAAGGAAGGTGTCGCCGCAGTTGGCTGTTGCCCGAGCTGCACAAATGAGGCCACCGACGGAACACCGGAGGAATTTAGGAGAAACAACATGTAGTAGCCGGGAGGTGCGACATTACCGTTGGGCGGGGCGGTCACCGTCAATGACCCGCTGCCTACACCGAAGGAGACTTGAACCATGCGCTGATCCATATCGAACGCATGGGTCACAGCGCCATTGCGCATTAGCACGACGGAGGAAATATTGGCGGCATCAGGCGTCTGCACGGTGAACTGATTTCCGTATGAAATGGAAGCCGGCACATTTGTAATGGATGGTCGCGTGGCCGCGCCACCGGTCGAGTTAAACAGATACGCGGGCCTGTATATCTCCATTGTGTTGTTATAAGTACCGCGAGACGGATTTCCACCTGCTAACCACACCGTGGCGTCCGGGAGAAGAAGAGCCACAGAATGATATAAGCGCTGAGATGCGTTTGCACCAGCGGATGAGAAGGCATTCGCTGTGGGGTCGTACAGATCGGCATTCAAACTTAGAGTGCTTGTGTCTTCATCATTTGTCGAGCCGCCCATGGCCAGAATCTTTCCGTTGGGCAAAATAACCGCATTCATCTCGATACGTGGCTGCGACATGTTGGGTCCGTATACCCATTTCGGCGACGAAGCCCCCATATCAATGATTTCGGTCGTTTTTGTCGCAGGGCTGTTGCCGCCCATGATCATGATTCGGGGGTCATAGCCGTTTGTGGGCGAAAGGGGCAGCAATAGTGAGGTGCCATAGGTTCTCGTTCCGCTGTAATTGGTATTAGCGACGTTCTGGGTCCACGTATCAGTCGAGGGATCAAAGAGTGCTGAACTCGTACCTGATCCAGAATAGAAAACTTTCCCGCTGGGAAGAACGTGCATGCGGGGATAGAGAGGCGGGGTCCAATTCGCAGGGTATTGCTGACTCCAACCTAGATTGACATCATAGATTTCTACCGTGTCGTTTGTGTTGCCATTCTCATCCGAGCCGGAGAACGTCATGATCTGCCCATTTCCCAAAGCCGTCACCGTCGGATACCAGCGCCCGTGTGCCATACTTTGCACGTTTGTAAACGTATTCGTCGACGGATCGAAAATAGCTGTCTTTAGTTCACCATGAAATGGATCATATTGGATTGTCCCGCCGTCAATGAGAACATGCCCGTCCGGCAGATGAACCATCCCGTTGCAGAACATGTCCCACGAAACCGTGAACTGAGTAAATGTTGCCGAGGCGGGATCGTAGAGTCCGGCTCCCGAGCTGTTCGACGGCCCGTACGGTGCGCCGGATGGGCAACCGGACTGTGATGGGGGACAGTTTCCAGAACCCGCAACAATAAGTATCTTTCCGTTAGGCAAGAGCGCCGCGTGAATCGGGTTGATGGACATGAGGTTCGGCAGCGTGCTCCACTGTCCCTGCACATTCGCTTGGCCAAATGCCAATCCGGCCCGTAGCAACGTTGCGCTCATCAGCGCAATAAGCACGAAGGAGTTCGAATACGGCAGGTGTTTCATTAACATGCCTCACAGAGAGGTGTGCTCAAGCTTGCCGAAAACTGAATCCCTATTGGGGAGCGTGAGCCTAACTTTCGGGGGGAGCGTCACTGAGCCTCGAGGGGGATCTAGGCTGAGGGATTGTGTTCTGAAAAATCTGTACTGTCAGGAGGAGCCAGTCAGCAACGAGATATGGCGAACCGTCGCAGCTTGCTTTCCGAGGAGCTCCTCTGCTTCTAAAGAAATACCTCGGCTCTCATTCAGACCAAAAACCCTGAACCTGCTGGAGTGTTAGTGCAGGCAATGCCCGCTCCGCCCAGATGGTCGAACGCAAAGAGATTTCGTTTTGGAAATGAGTGGCAATCACCTGTGGAGAAAATTGGCTTCTTGCCCTCTGTCGAGCAGCCTTACCCATTTCCCTTCTCTTCTCAGCATTCAGATAAAGGAACATAAGCGCATCTGTGAGTTGTTTGGCCGAATCGGGATCGACCAACAAGCCTGTTTTTCCGTCCACCACTGCATCAGTCATCCCACCTGCATTTGATCCTATGCCTGGGAGACCACAAGCTGCTGCTTCCAGGAATGCAATACCGAATCCTTCATGCGCCTCTGTCAGGTCGATGCGGGAGGGCATCACATACACATCGGCCGACTGGAGCAACCGCCACTTCTCCTCCTCACTAACGAAGCCCGCGAACCAAACTTTCTCCCGTAAACCCAGTTCGATCGAAAGCTTCTCAAAAGCAGCCCGGTCCGGGCCTTGTCCAGCAATGACATACCGAAATGGCACTTGGGCTTGGTCAAGGATTCTTAAAGCTCTCAATACGATGTCGATGCCCTTGCTTTGAACGATTCGGCTCACTGTTATTAGCGTATAAGGCCGATTGTGGCCATCGCTGGGAAGTTCATGGGAAAGCTTCATCGCGTGATCCGGCAGGGCCGGATGGACAATCACAATGTTCTCTCGCGCTACGTCCCACGCTTCCACAAGAGACTTTGTACTACTAGAGTTCGCGGCAATCCATTTCGCACTTCTGATCATCTTCCCTCGTACAATCCGGTCATTGATCCTATTCTTCGAATAGTGGAACTCGTAATCGTGAGCAATGATTCCATACTCTCGCTGCGTCTCTTTTAAATGCAAAACAAACGGATAAAACCTATGATATATGTGTCCGAAGACCACCACCGCGGGCTTTTCCATCTCCAGCACCTTCTCCAGTTGAGCGACTGAATAAGATGATGCCTTAAACCAGCGAGTCTTATCTAACAACCTTTTAGCTCGAGGGCTCGTACAACGCAGAATCTCTAGTAAACTTATACATCTGCTACCTAACCAGCTTTTTGGCCTCTGGTCATAAGAAACTTCTAACGGAATGACCCAATCCTCATAAGTATCGAGGAATTCCCGCGCTTCTTTTTCGTGCGGCTCAACAAGGGCTACCACCTTTACCCTGCACCCCTGCCCAATAAGACCTCGCACAAGATTATCGATATAGGCTGCGATTCCCCACGGAGTGGGCTTATAAATAGAAGCGACAAAGAGCACTTCGGTCTGGGTCCTGTGTTCTGCCTCACTATGGAACGCCGTTTGTCTCGATAACCGAGATGCGTTCATTTCTTTTGCTGAACTGCCCTTTATCGCACGCGCCAGATCCATAAACAGCGCCTTCTGGCCCATTACGTACCAAAGCATCAAAAAGTAAATGACCAAAAGAATTGCGTTTCCGAGCAGCAAACGAGAGACGGCAGTGAGCTTGCTTCCATAGAGGAGTTGTAGAGCCGCGGCGAATGCCGCCGCCGTTAGAGCTGACAATAAGGGGCGGCCAGCCGTATAAACAATGTCCCGAACCGAGACGATCGTACAGTGCACTGTCCAAACAACATGCGGAATAAGCCAGAGGATCATGGCCCCCGAATAGCCGATGGCAACCCCTGTGGGCCCGTAGCGTAAGCCCGCGACACAACCCAAAATTACAGTCGGCGCATATACCAGCCCTATCCGGAGGCACCGCCCGGCCATGCCAAGAGATAGAACCAGCCAAGTCAGCGGAGTAATCAGGGCAACTACGAGCATGGTGGGGGACAGTAAGCGAAAAATGAGAATCGCGTCGCGACATTTGGGACCAAGGAAGACCGGGATCAGATCACCCGCAAATGTAGCGCCGGCAATTGTGACCGGTATTGTTAGCGCCAAGACCAGGGAGTACCCTTTGAGGAAGTAACGTTTCAGGCGGGCTGGGTCCTCCTGAAGCCGCGAGAGTGCAGGAAACGCGACCTCACCCGCTGCACCGTTGAGATTTTCCGTAGGGATGTTGAGCAACTGATAGGCACGTCCATACAGTCCGACCGCTTGTGCACCCCACCACCGGCCCAATAGAACCTTGTCAAGGTTGTAGGCAATGTAAACGGCGATTCCATTCAGCGTGAGGGTTCCGCCAAAACGCAGCATAGAGCGCATGCCTGTTCCCCGGTGCGGCTTTCCGGGAATCCAGCCCGAGGTGATCCAAAGACACGAAGTCGCCACTATGACAGGCACAATCGATGTAGCCACCAGCGCCCAGTAACCGAACCCTCTGAGCGCCATACCGATCCCAGCGACTATACTGACGACCAGGGAAAGTACTTCGATCGCGGCTATAGTAGTGAATCGCATCTGACGCTGTAACCGCGTAGACTGCTGGATACCAGCCGCGTTAATGAGAAAGCCT
>Ga0126381_100008126_pt1 | contig 11719 bp, 13 predicted proteins | sample PanSoiMetPlot_28_FD_96465 | JGI IMG/M metagenome (GOLD analysis project Ga0126381, IMG submission 96465) | Tropical forest soil microbial communities from Panama - MetaG Plot_28 | ecosystem: Environmental > Terrestrial > Soil > Tropical forest > Bulk soil | place: Panama | collected 2016-02-17 | reverse complement strand
AGGAGTTCTCGAAACCACCCCCAGCACCACCGGCTGCCACCCACGGTGCTGGCACTCCTCCCCCCTCTTCCGATGGTTCTCCGGGTCGCGCCGGAGAACCATCACCTTCCACACCCCGGCCACCTGGTGAGCCGGTGAGCGGGGGTCAGCCGCAGCCTGAACGAGCCGCGCCATGATCGCCTTTGTGATCGATGCGAAGGGCGGCCTGCTGATCATGATCGGCCTCGTATTCATCCTCCTGGTGGTGGTCGGTTTTTTACGGGGTCGCGCCACCTCTCGTGGAAACGGGGAGGGCGGCGACTCGAAGTCGGACTCCACCTGACCATCTCCGCTGCCGTCGTCAATGAAGATGAAGAAGGGAAGGCACTCGATGAGCAAGTGGGGGACAGCGACGGCGAAGGAACGGGAGAGCGCCCCGGCTAGTGTGTTCTGCGGGCCGCACAACTCGTTCCCGGTGGCCGATCGCGAGGACTACAACAACGCCATCCGCGCCCTCGGTCGCGCCGGCGGTGACACCGGCCCGATCAAGGCGTGCATCCGGGGCAAGGCGAAGTCGAACGGCTGGCCGCTACCCGAAAGCTGGATGAGCGCGCGCGCTCCTGCCGGCCCCGGCCAGTCGATCGCCGCCTTTGCCCTCGGTGACAGTGAGATCACCGACGGCTTCGCGATCCGACGCGGCAAGCTCTTCGAGGCCGGCACCTACGAGGACAAGGACTTCGCCGCGACCATCGAAGACCTCTATGTGGCCGCGAGCCTGTTCCAGCCCGTCAATAACGACCTCGAGCACATGCCGACGGTCCTCGACGGCAAGCTGGGCCGCCTGACGAAAGTGGAGCTGGCCGACGATGGCTCGCTCGTGGGCGAAGTCGAGATCCCGCAGTGGCTCGATGAGCAGCTGGGCGAATCGCCCGTCAAGACCTCGCTCATGTGGGACCGCGAGTCGATGGAGATCGTCGGCAATGCCCTCGTCCTCGATCCCCGTATCCCCGACGCGCAGCTTGTGAGCGCTTTCACAGCGTTTTCCCCGCCGGGAGTAAGACCGGCGGCTGAGGAGACTGCGGATCCGGTCGGCCTGCTGGCCACCATCAAGGCTCTGTTACTGGGTCAGGATCCGAGACCGAAACCGGCGGCAACCGTGCCACCGGTCGAAACGGCCCCGCCTGCAAAGGCAGAGGAGGTCACCGTGGCTGACGCGGTGGAGTTCAAGGACACCGATGAGTACAAGGCGATGCAGACCCAGATCGCGCAGCTCCTCGAGCAGGACAAGCAGCGCGCCGCGCGCGAGGCGGCCCGGGACGCGGAAGTCGTCCGTGAGCGAGCCGGGACGTGGGCGGACGCGGAAATCGCATCCTTCCGGTCGCTTCCAGCAGAACGAGCCGACCTCATTGCAGCATTCGTGGATGCGGCGACCGATGACGCGGCCACACCTCGCATGGTTCGGTTCAGCACGGCGAGCGGCGAGGAAACCGAAGGCTCGCGCGTCGAAGCCCTCCGGGCACGGCACGCCGCGCTCCCGCAGCACATGCTGACGCAGGAGCAGATGCGCATGACGCCCGAGCAGCTCGCGGAAGCTGGCGTCCTCTTCGCGCAGCGCCCGACCACTTCGACGGAGACGATGAACAAGGCTCGCCATGACGAGCTGATCACACTCTCCGGATTCTCCGTCAATACGAACAACTAAAGCGCCCTCCAACACCTGACTACGTTCTTACGACTTTGCCCGTCAGGGAGGACTTGTCATGCCGAACGCACCCATCTACACCTACACCAATCAGCGCCTCGACCCCTACATGGACGCGGAAGACGCGCTCGAGATTGCGGTCCAGCTGAAGGCCTCGCTCACCTATCCGGCGGGGACGGTCCTCGGTGAGATCACGGCCAGCCCGGGCACCTTCGCGCCCTACGCCAGCGGCAACGCCGACGGCTCGCAGGTGCCGAAGGGTCTGCTCGTGCAGGCCTGCACCACCGACGCCTCCGGCAACATCACGACGGCGGACAACCTCGGTGATACCCGCAAGGACACACATGTGTACTTTGCCGGGACGTTCCGCGTGACCGACCTCGTCGGCCTCGATGCCAACGCGGTCACGGCTGGCGGCTGGAGGCTGATTTTCGGCACCGTCTCGACCGGCGTCGTCCGCCTCGGCTAATGAGCCGGGGTGGCCGGCTGCCAGTCCTTATCTTCCCAGGAACCCGCTGGCAACAAGATGTGTCGGTTCACCCCAGCTCATTAGCCCCCCTCCTTACCAGCCACTTACCACCCTGAGGGGGTCACAGCATGCCAGATCTGATCTATCCCAAGAACTACGAGCTGACCCTGATCGCACAGGAGCTGATGCCCCGACTCGAGCAGGATCGTCCCATCTTCCAGTACTTCCCGACCGAGACGCTCGACACGGGCATCCTCATGTGGGAGCAGGAAGACGACTGGACCGGCCTCCAGTACGCCCGAGGCATGAACGGCCAGCCAACCCGCATCAAGAAACTCGGCGGGAAAAGGTTCCAGATGCAGCCGGGTTTCTATGGCGAATACGAGTTCATCAACGAAGAAGAAATGACGATGCGCCGGCAGTTCGGCACCGTCAACACGCCGGTGAACATCACCGACCTCGTTGCGCGCTCGAACGCCCGTCTCCTCGGTCGTGAGGTCGATCGCAAGGAAGCGCTCCTCTGGACCCTGATGACGACCGGCACCTTCTCGGTTCAGGGTCCAACCGGCGCCCTCGTGCACACCGATGTGTTCCCACTCCAGACGATGACGCCGACGACACCGTGGAGCACGCGCGCCACGGCGACACCGCTCGCGGACTTGCAGGCACTCGCCCTGCTGGCGCGCGGCCACAGCGTCAACTTCGGCACCGGTTGCTCGATCTGGGTCAACCAGACGACGGCGAATAACATCGTCGGCAACCAGAACCAGAACGACCTCGCCGGTCGCCGGCTCGGGCTGGGGACGACGAACAACCTGCGGGATGTGAACACGATCCTCACCGGTGACGGACTCGCGAACTTCAATGTCTATGACCAGGGCTACAAGGACGAGACCGGCACCTTCCAGCTGTTCATTCCCAACGGCAAAGCCGTCGCCATCGGCCAGCGACCCGCCGGCCAGCGGATCGGTGAGTACCGGATCCTGCGGAACGTCAACAATGCCGACTTCTCCGCCGGCAGCTATTCCAAGGTCATCGACCACGTTGACGACGCCGTGCCGCGCACCGTCGAAGTCCATCGCGGCCACAACGGCGGCCCCGTCATCTACTTCCCGAGCGCGATCGTGATCATGAATGTCTGATCGGGGCTGGCTGGTGCGGTTGCGCGGCGCATGCGGTTCACGCTACCCGCGTCAAGCGGAGTGGCGGACGGGTTCTCTGCCCCGCCTGCTGTTGACTCTCGCCCTTCCGTACCGGCCACCCCCATGGGGGGAATTCCCATGTCCCACACCAGCAGCTCCAGCTCTGCATCGAAGCAGCCCAGCTCCAGCTCCTCCAGCTCCAGTTCGAGCAGCAAGGGCGGCGGCGGCTTCGTCGTCACCCACGAGATCGTCGGCCCGGGCTGGATGAAGAATCAGGTACTCGTCAGCGGGGAGGACTTCAACGCCGACGGGGCCGACCCGGCCCACACGCTCGATGACGGCCAGATCGCGCGCCTCAAGCGCCTCGGCGCCCTGCGCGACGCGGAGAGCAAGGAGGTCAGCGATCGCGACAAGGCGAAGGATGACGCCGAGAAGAACGGTGTCGAGTTTGAGGGCTATTTCGTCCCCGAGCCGGTCGAAGAGGAAGTGACGGCCTGAGATGAGTGTGACACCCCCGACGGAGGACGATCTCAAGCAGCTCGTGATCACGACGGCGGGTGATTACAACGGCGTCGTCGCGGCGAACATCGACCTCCTCTGGTCGATCTACGCGGGCTACGCCAGCTCACCGCCGCTTCAGTTCCTCTACACCCTGCGCGCGTCGCTCGATCTGCTCGCCGGTCAGGTCTGGCAACAGGTCGATGCCGCCGTGGACGACGCGCGCGAATCCCTGTCCGACATGTACAAGGCGCTCAAGGACCGGATCGCCCTCGTCAATCAGGATATCGAGTACGCGGCCAACGCCGCGCTCGTCTCCGGAGGCGGCCTCGTCGTCTTCGGTCAGCTCACGACCACGGCGCCGACCAGCCCGCCGTACTGGTGGCTCGACGCCAACGATCCGCGCTATATCGGCTCGGTCTACAGCGTGTATACGAGCTATGGGTGGGCACGATGAGCGCGCCATTCATCTCACAGGCCGCGACGGACAGCCTGCGCGCGCTCGCGCGGCGGGCCATGAAGTCCAGCTGCGACATCATCCGCTACCTGCCCGGGCCGCCCAATCCGGACAACAGCCCGGGTGACGACCAGATCTACCGTCAGAGCGGCATCCCCTGCCGCTTCACCGAGGGGTTACTGCGGGGCAGCGAGGATCTCGCGAACATGCGCCTCACCGGCGATGCGCGTTACCAGCTCCGTGTGCCCCTCGGTACCGATGTCGTCTCCAGTGACGTGATCGAGCTGAATGGCCGGCAGTACGAAATCGTCTCCGACAACATCAACCGCACCCAGACCACGTCGATCGCACTCAACCTGAGATTGCTGACATGAGGAGGGACAAGTGGAAGAGCGACCGACCCCAGAAGCGGAAGAAACGACACCCCTCGAAACGGAAACGACCGGGGCAGACACCACCACCGAGCCAGCCCCGCATGCCATCCCGCCTCCTCCTGAGGCTCCAGCTGGCGCTCCTGCTGACGATGGGGATGCCGAGGACGAGGAAGAGGAGGAGGAAGAAGAGGCTGAAGCGTGAGCTACGGCGACTTCTGGACGCTCGACATCCAGGTCACGTACAAACCGCGCGCCGCGAAAACCGCGACACAGGCCGTGCAGGAGGTGCTCGCATTGTACGCCGACCTGATCGAAGCCCGGGCGAAGGCATGGGCGCCGGTCGAGACCGGTGAACTGCGCGACTCGATCTACGTCGAGGTGATCGACGGTGGCGTCCGGATCCACGCCGGCGAGGGTCTGCCTGATGGCCGCGCTAAGTTTCAGGAATACGGCTTCCATCATTATCAGACCGGCAAGTGGATCCAGAACCCCTACGCACGGCCCGCGATGGAGAGCTACAAGCGGCAGTTCCGCGAGGCGCTCAAGCGGGCACTGGTGTCGTCGCTATGATCGCCCAGCCATATGATCGCCGGCTCGACGCCGATACGCAGCAGATCGTCATTGCCATCGTCCAGGCGCTGCTCGCGGACCCCGCCGTCACCGGTGACAAATCGGTCAACGGTTACGCCGGGGTCGATCAGCGTGTCTACCCGGTGGTGAACACCGGCCCGGACCTCTCGGGCAAGGGTGACGACTTCCCCTACCTGATCGTCGTCTGCGCCACGGCGATCGTCGCGTTCGACGCGACGCGCGCGCGCATCGACGCCCAGTTCGATGTGACCGTGGTCGATCGCGATCACACGATCAACAACTACAACGGCGGCACGGCGAACATCGTCGGTGTCGCGGCTGCGGCGTGGTCCCGCCTCCTTCAGCACGATCTGACGGTGGCGAGCTACACCGAGGTCGAAGTCGCACCGGTGGCCGCGCCGCGCGGCACATCGACCGTCCAGGAGGGCGCCGTGATGCGGCAGCAACGCTGCACCGTGCGCGTCCAGGGCAACTGGCAAGGATAGGAGGAGTGCCGGGAGACAACTGAATATGAACCATTTCCTCCCACCTACTTTCATCTATGCATGGAGGGAACATCATGGCTTCTACGCCTGCCAACGGGGGCGCCACGCCCCAGGACGCGCCTGTCACACAGGTGCTCGGCACGGTCGCGGCGCCCGCTGGCGCCATCACCGGTCTCAATGGCTACATCGCGATGCTGAATGGCGCCTCGGCCATGGCGATGGCGGCGCCCTGCGAGGAGATCCCCGGGCCGCCCGGTGGCTCGTCTCCCGTCGGGGGCGTGGGCGTGATTCCGCCGCACTCGCTCTACCGGGTCACCGACCGCACCCGGAAGATTGGCGACTCGCTCGTCAAGCCGGTGGTCTATGTCGGCGGCACGAATGTGGTCCCGGCGACGGCGTATCAGTACATGCCGGGAGGGCAGTACATTCTCTTCTACACGCCCCGGGCCGCAGCCGACACGATCACGGCGGACGTGGGCTACATCTCCACCAGCCAGCAGGGCGATGTCTACGGACTCGTCCATGTCCTGAACTGGCAGCTCAACATGACCGCGAACGCCATTCAGGGCGACGAGTACGGTACCCAGATCATTCCGCAATATCGCGGCAAGATGTCGGGCACCTGGCAGTTCGAGCGGTACAGCTCGTCCACGGGCTACGACCTCTACTACATGATGATGCTCAAATCCCACTTCGTCTTCGCCCTCTATGAATCGCTCCAGCAGAGCCGCATGTGGATCGTCTACGGCGACATCGGCGCCAACCCGCTCAATGCGTCAACGAACGCCATGATCGGCGGCACGATCACCGGAACCATGGACGCGATGCCGTCCAACATCATCGAGGCGCTCTGATCAGGAAGGGCTGGTCGGTGGCGCGCTGAGTCTCCCATCTGGCACTCCACCCTTCCCCGGGCACAGCCAACCCACCGACCTGTCCTTACCTATGGAGGAGCATTCCGCATGCCTGCACGCACACTTTCCCCCAACGGCGTCGTCACAAGCGTCGATCAGCTCAACTCGGTGATGGCTTCGCGCTATCAGCCGAAGCTCTTCACGGTCCCCGACTACGACACGACGATCGAGGTGCAGATGATCAGCGCCGGCGATCAGGAGCACTGCGCCAACTTCGCCCGGATGCAGAACGGCGAACGTGACTGGGACATCTACACCCGGATCTGGGTCGCCTACGGGATCGCCGCACCGAAGCTGGTGACGGATCCGAACCGGCGCCAGGAGGCGGAGAAGATCGCCCGCCTGCTCGAGGATTACCCGAAAGACTGGATCAACCTCGTCTTCCAGCAGTCGCTCGAGATGACGACCGAGTACCAGCGCAAACGGGCCGAGCGCGAGCGCGCTGCCGGGGAGGGGGACACCTCCGTGGTTTTTCGACGGCCCGATTCCGGGCCTACGTCATCGCAGACCGACTCCACCAGCTCCCCCGAGTGATCCTCGATCTGCCGCAGGACGAGCAGGACGAGCTGTACGACTTCTATTGCCAGTTCGGCAGCTTCGACAAGAACGGCAGAGTGATCGGGCTGTTCCAGCACCGGGCCGCCGCCGTTGACTCCTCCGATCGCGACATCCCGTGGGAGGCCTTCCAGCAAGGCCTCATCCCCGACGACGTGCGTGAGATGGAGGACGCGGACGAGGCGCGCGTCGATCAGACCCGCGCCCGCCAGATCGACGCGATCTTCACACAGTTCCTCCAACCCCAAGGATAAAAAGTGGACGAAGACGGCATCCACATACCGATAACCACAGACTCCGACAAGGCCGCCGCCGATCTCGATATGCTCAAGGGCAAACTCGAGTCGATGAACGGCGTCAAGGCCCGGACTCAGGTCGAGATCGACCATGAGCAGGCCATGCGCGATCTGGCCGAGATCGAGAATGCCACCGCGCGTATGCGGGCGACGAAAGTCGGCATCGAAGTCGATGTGATCGATGAGGGCGCGAAGCGCGAACTCCAGACGATCACCGACGAGACGAAGATCCTGAACGCGACCGTCGTCAACCTCAAAGTCACCGCCGACACGAGCGAGGCGCAGGCGAAATTCGAGGAGGCGCAGCGCCAGCTCGCACTGTACGAGAACACCACAGCCCGCCTCGGTGCGCAGAAGGTCGGGCTACAGCTCGACACGAACCTCGACCAGGTCGATGCGAAGCTCAAGGACATCATCCTCGACACGCAGAAGGTGAACGCCGAGCGCGCGCGCTTCCAGCTGACGGCGGACACCTCCGGCGTCGATAAGGCCCTCCAGGATGAGAAGGCGGCGATCGCCGAGATCGACAACATGACCGCCCGGATCCGGGCACAGAAGCTCGGCATCAATCTCGATCCGGCACAGGCCAACCGATCGCTCGAGGAGATCCAGCTCAACACGCAGAAAGTCAACGCCCTCGTCGCCCAGAAGCGCGCCCTCAATATTGATGTCTCGGAGGCGAACAACGGCATCAAGCAGTTGATGGACCGCCTCGGCGCGGTCGCCGCCTACTCCCTCAGCTACCAGGGTTTACACCTGGTGGAGCAGGGCGCCACTGCCGCCGCGAAGGCGATCGTCGGCTTCAATGACATGCTCGAGAACGCAAACATCGCCTTCACGCAGGCGTTCGGCTCCGCATCGGCGGCGGCGGACTTCCTCAACCAGCTGAAGAGCTTCGCTGCGGCCACCCCATTCCAGTTTCAGGATCTGACGAAGCTCTCGCAGCAGCTGATGGGCATGGGCATCGCCGCGAAAGACATCATCCCCGACCTGACCGCCATGGGTGACGCGGTGGCCGGCGTGGCCGGCGACTCCGATACCCTGAACCGCGTCGTGCTCGCCTTCGGCCAGATCAATGCCGCCGGCAAGGCAACCGCGCAGGATCTGCGCCAGTTGTCGCAGGCGGGCATCCCCGTCTATCAGATGCTAGCGAAGACGCTCAACACCGACGTGGCCGGCGCGATGAAGGCGGTCACTGCCGGCGCGGTCGATGCCGACACGGCGATCAGCTCACTGCGCCAGGGGATGGAAGACAAATACGGCGGCCTGATGCAGCAGCAGATGCAGACGCTGCGCGGCATGATGTCCAACTTGCAGGACGCTTTCTCGATGGCCGCCGCCGACCTCGGCAAGCCGCTCTTCGACGCGGTGAAGAACCTCGTCGGCAACCTCGGTCAGTACCTCCAGTCGGACCAGTTCCGCGAGGTCTTCGCCAATCTGGCGCACGACACCACGACCGCGCTCGATGCGATGGAAGCGCTCTTCGGCATCCTGTCGAAGATCCCGGCGCCGGTGATCGCGATCGCGACGCACTTTGTCGAGCTGGTGGCCGCCCTGAAGCTGGCGACCTCCGGCTACCAGCTGCTGACGACCCTCGCATCGCCGCTGATCTCACTCATGACGAAAGAGACCGAGGAGATCACCGCCCAGGGGATCGCCGCGACGGCGACCGCAGGCTCGCTCAATGCGATGGCGGCGGCGCAGGAGCGCGCCAACGCGGCGCAGCTCTCGAAGGGCATCATGCCCCCCGGCATGCCCGTGTCGCCCACCGGCTTCACCGGCCCACCACCGGGCGCGCTCGTCGCCGGCGAGGCGGCTGTCGGTGCCGGGGAAGCGGAAGCGGGACTCAGCCTCGGCACCCTGGCGGCGGCGGGCAGCGCGGTCGCGATGCCGATCGCGGTGACAGCGGTGGTGACGTGGCTCGGCGCCTCGATCGCGGACCAGGTCACGCAGCACCAGAAGGCTGAGGAAGCGAAGATCAATCAGGCCGCCCTGAGTAACGACCTGAAGATCCAGGTGCAGGCCGGCCTCGATGTCAAAGGCATCGATGGTGTCACGAATGCATACCGCCAGCTCGGCAATGAGATCAACAACGCGACGAAAGCGCTGGACGAGTACAACAAGGAGACGAAATCCGCCGCTGCCAGTATCCCCGTCATCGGCGGCCTGTTCGCGCCCCCGACCGTCGTCGGTGATATCCAGAAGCAGATCCAGGCACAGATCGACGCGATGAAGCAGGCCCAGGCGCAGGTTGACCCGGATCAGCTCGAGAAAGAGCGACTGGCCGGCCTCCAGGGCTTCATCGACCAGGCGAACAAGTCGATCACCTCCGGCACGTTCAAGACGACTGCCGATATTCAGAAGGCCTCCGATTCCGCGAAGGCCGCCATCAAGGGGATGCAGGAACAATGGCTCTCCGCCCATGGCACGCTCGATGAGTTCAACCAGATCTATGCCGCGTTCACGAACGAAATTGACCAGAACACGGAGGCGGCGAAGCGCAATCTCGTCCAGCAGCAGGAACAGCAGGACGCGATGGCCCAGCACGCGAAGGAAATCGCGAGCGAAGCACTCGCGACCGGTCTGGCCGCGCCCGCTGACACGATGGCCGGCCTCGCCGGCACCGATAAAGCCAGTCAGGATCAGATCAAACTCATCGAAGACCGCTATCAGAAAATGCAGCAGGCCCAGAAGGAAGCGGACCAGGCGATGCTGCAAGAGGAGCAGCAGTTCGAGCAGAAGATGACCCAGGCCGTCCAGACGGCCAATCAGGCGATCGGCAAGGTCGATCTCTCGAAAGGCCTGACCGGTCTGGCCGAGGCGGCGCCCGGTCTCGAGGACGCGCGCAAGGCGCTCGCTGGCATCGGTGAGGACAGCGCGCCGCTCGACGCGATCACGAAGATCGCCGACGGCTTCAAGTCGATCACCGACGCCGAGCACGATGCCGCCGAAGCGTATGACGGCTTCATGACCCTGTTCACCGAGACCGATCAGCGCATCAAAGTCCTCGATGATTTCAAGAAGAAACTGGACGACGGCGTCGCGGCGGCGAAAGAGGCGCAGAAGCAGGGCACGGCCACACCCGATCAGGTGAAGCTGCTCAATGAGGCCGGTAACGCCTACGCGAACATTGCGGACACGCGCGCCAAGCTCCAGGCGAATCAGGCCGGCGATCTCCTCAATATGGGCCAGGTGATGCCCAAACTGACCGATGCCGATCAGGCGATGCGCGACATGGCCGACAGCTACGACTCCATGAAGGATATGCGCATCTCGATTGAGACGAATATCGACGATGTCAAAAAGGAGCTGGACGACCTCGTCAATCAGCCGCGCACGATCCACATCGATGTCGCGGCGATCACCCCGCAGGTGGCAACGCTCGTCGGTGGCACGACGGCGGGTGGCGTCTACACCGACGAAACTCCGCCCAGCCTCAGGGGTGGCGGCGGAACCGCCGATCTCGGTGGCGGATCGGGTGGCGCCTTCTCGTACGGTGCCTACTCGAACGTGCTCAAGAACTACCCCGGCTCTCCGCTCGCCAACTATGAATCCTATGCCCAGCTGCTCGCCACGGCGGACAAGTACGGAGTCGATCCGCGCGAGCTGATGGCCGTGATGCAGACCGAGAGTCAGTACGGCGCCAATGCCGGCAAGCTCGGCGCGTCCTTCAACTACGGCGGCATGGGCGTCAATTCCCGCAGTGGCAATGTCGGCTCCGGTGTCTACGCGCCCGAGTCGGGGATGCAGTACGCGGGCTATTCCAGTTACCAGGGCTTCCTCGAGGATCTCGCCGGCTGGATCAAACAGAACGGCACCTCATTCGCGAACTACCAGACCGCTGATCAGGGGCAGGGCAAAAACTCCGTCTTCACCCAACTCCAGTCACTCCTGCCAGCGGCGACCGCGACGACCCCCGGCGGCTCCGGTCAGACGCCGGAGCAGCTCGTCAACACCGTCGGTAACCAGATCGTCACGGCGGCGCTCGGCAAGGTCGGCCAGGTCAACTGGGACGAGTGGTGCGAGCGCTTTGTCGAAGACATGATGCAGAGCGTCACCGGCAACCGTGGGCCGGCGGGCGGCGCGGGCACGGCGACCGCTGCCTTCCAGAAGCTTCAGGGTCAGGGCTTGCAGGTGACGAAAGCCCAGGCACAGCCCGGAGACCTCGTCTACTACCCTGATGCCGCCGGCGGGACCGGCCACGTCGCTATCTACATGGGTGGTGGGCGTCAGGTCGGCTCGGAGGATGTCGGTGGT
>Ga0126381_100008125_pt1 | contig 11719 bp, 13 predicted proteins | sample PanSoiMetPlot_28_FD_96465 | JGI IMG/M metagenome (GOLD analysis project Ga0126381, IMG submission 96465) | Tropical forest soil microbial communities from Panama - MetaG Plot_28 | ecosystem: Environmental > Terrestrial > Soil > Tropical forest > Bulk soil | place: Panama | collected 2016-02-17 | reverse complement strand
CTTCGACAAGGCTTCGGGCAAGCCCAATGATCTTTACACGCTCGCCGAAGCCTGGGGACCGCACGGTTCGGACGTTATCAATTCGATTAACGGGGCGAAGTGCATCACTTTCCACATGATTGAAGACAGCGGCGCCACGGCGCAATCGAAGTACCCATCGGAAATCAAAGTTGCGGATGCCGTCACCAGCGACTTTCACGCCTCCAGCGCGGCGAACCGGCCGTCGTTTATGTTTCATCTTGGCGACTTGATCTACAACTTTGGCGAATGGAATTATTACTACGACCAGTTCTACGAGCCCTTCCGTAACTATGCCGCGCCAATTTTTGCCATTCCTGGCAATCACGATTCCTTTGTTCTTCCCGGAACCGCCAAAGGGGATGAACCCCTCACCACTTTCACGCGCAATTTTTGCGGAAAGACGCTAGTGGTCACCAAGGATGCGGGATCGCTCCACCGCACCTGCATGATGCAACCAGGCGTCTACTTCGCGCTCGATGCGCCGTACGTGCGGATCCTCGGACTGTTTTCCAATGCGCTCGAGGATCCCGGCGTGATTTCCAGCGAATCGGGGAGCACCGCTGCAGCCGCGAAAGGGAAGAAAGGGAAGAACACTGGAACTGCGAAGTGGCCTGCAGTCCCCGATTATCAGCTTGAATTCCTCACCGGGCAGTTGCAGCAGATCAAGTCCAGCAATTACGACGGGGCAGTTATTATCGCGGTGCATCACCCTCCCTTCACATTTTCTCCGAATAAAACAGGATCCGGCGGCGGAAAGCACTACGGCAGCCCTGTCATGTTGTCCGAGATCGACGCTATCTGCCAGCAAACCGGCATCTATCCGCACGCAGTCATCTCCGGACACGCGCACAATTACCAGCGCTACACGCGCAAGCTGAACTTCGGCGGGAGGAACTATTCCGTACCGTTCCTCATCTGCGGCGATAGCGGGCACAACGTCACGCGGCTTACCAGTTCCAGCTTCGGCAAGAACGTTCCTGAGCCGGGAGACAACCTGGACGTCAGCTACATGGACACGAGCACCGCGGTCAAAACGATGGGCCTAACCCTAAACAAACACGATCAGACGAACTCAGGATTCCTGCGCGTTTCAGTGACGGCGCAGAAGCTAACGATTACATTCAATCCAGTGAGCAAGATGGGAGCGCCGGTGAAGCCCGACACGGTGACGGTGGACCTGGCGTCGCACACGGCGGGGTGAGTGGCCGAACTCAGCCGCCGATTTCATGCGCTCTTCGGCATTCGTCCCTCGCGCGTTGTGCCGAGCGTGATCGCGGCGGGGATCACTCTTTATGCCGCGGTGCACTAGCTTCGCACCGTGCGATCGTTCGTTGATGAGGGGAAAAGTGCAAGGTGATCGCCACTCTCAGCTTCGATGGCTCGGCGAGTTACTTCGCATTTTCCGGAGGTCTCGAACTGATCATTGCCGGCGACGCCGGCGGCCACGTGCATTTCCTCTACCTCCAACAGGTGAGATCAAGAAACTGACCGCAATCATTTCTCAATATTGGGTGCACAATGGACTTCTGTGAGATAGATCCTCCCTGGTCGGCAAGAGTTTACCTAACCGACGCCAGGCGATTGGTCGTTTGTTCTTAGAAGTATCAGCAAGGCTTGCCTATGCGCACGGCATAGGGAATGCAATCTGGTGATTTGACCCTCGAGCCATAGAGATTGCTTCACGAGAAGCACACTTCTTGCGCACTCCGAGTGCCCGAGGTGGAAGCTCAGGGGTTACTTGGAAGAAAGACGGGTGAGCGACAGTCATTCCCTTTCCGTAAACACATCGAGGGTTTTTTGTAGCCGTTCTCGCACTTAACTACCAGCGGAGCAAAGGCACTCACCTCAGGTGAAATAGCGAAACCGAGAATTGACCTCTTACCGCACGGGAGGTGTTTCAAAATGTGTCCAACGCGGCGAGCGGCTCGCACCGTAATTGGGTCACCCGAATCGAACTGCGTATTGTTGAAATTGAGCTTTGATAAACCCACCGGCTCGCGGGCCAGGTCGGAGGCGCTGGTCTCGCCATCCTCGCAGACAAATTCGAGTTATGCCAGTCAAAGAAGCACATACAGGCCGGTGTTCTTGATCATGAATTCGCTGCGGTTGATTGTTCTTTGTCTCAGGGGTTGCCAGCAGCTGTTGCGTCTAGGGCTTCCTTGTGAGCCGCCGGGCGCGGGATGTACAATCCGCAGACGCTCCCGCGTACACTTGAAACCACCTTTGCGAGGTCGAGAATGATCCATCAGCATTTTTCTCGGAGGGAATTTCTTCATGGGATCACGGCGAGTTCAACCGGAGCCGCACTCGGCTCGCTGCCGGGAGTTCTCAGCACCCGAGCGGCTGAGACGGGTGCGAACGCCTTGTCTCCGGTCACGGCCGTGTCCTATCCAATCGCGGAACCGGGGAAGGGCGCGAACGTCGCCCGCCTGAAGATCGCCACGCGCGCGAAAATCCCTGAGGACTACCAGGAAAAGTTTCGAGCCTTCTTTTCCGGCGTGGCATTGAACATCTGCGGCTCCCCGGAAGAGTTTCGCCAAGGAGTGGCCGATGCGGACGCCATCTATGGAGGCTTCTCGCGCGAAGACTTGTCCGCCGCCAAACAGCTCAAGTGGATCCAGTGGACGGCGGCAGGCGTGGAGGGCATCTTGTGGCCTGAGCTCGTCAACAGCCCGATCGTCCTCACCAACATGCAGCGGATGTTCGCGCCGACGATTTCAGAAACGGTTATCGGCCTCTTGCTTTCGTTGACCCGTGGCCTCAATCGCTACGTGAATCAAACCCGCGAACACAAATGGGCGCACCTTGACCAGTTGAAGGAAATCAGCGGCATGACGATGGGGATCGTTGGGCTCGGTGGAAATGGAACGGAGATCGCATATCGCGCGTTTTACGGATTTGACATGAAAATTCTGGCCGTGGACCCCAAACCCCTGCCGAAGCCGGAATTCGTATCTGAGCTCCACTCGCTCGACTGGTTTCCGAAGATGGTGTCCCAAGTGGACGTGCTGGTGAGCGCCGCGCCGCACACGCCGCTGACGTTCCACTTATTTAACGAAGGGGTCTTCCGCTCCATGAAGCCCGGCTCCTACTTCATCAACATCGCGCGCGGAGCGCTGGTGGACTCGCCGGCGCTGATTCGCGCGCTTCAGGAGGGTTGGATTGCGGGCGCCGGCCTCGATGTGGTGCACAAAGAGCCGCTGCCGCCCGAGGATCCCCTTTGGAACGCTCCGAACCTGATTATCACGAGCCACTCGTCCGGAGTTTCCGCGGGAACGGACCGGAGGCTGTTGGAGCTGCTGACGGAAAACGTTCGGCGTTACCTGAACGGCCTGCCCTTGCTCAACGTAGTCGATAAAAAGCGGGGGTATTGAAACCTGATCGGGGACACTGTGTTTCAGCGGGGCTAAAATCCTTTTCGCGAGTGTCGCCACCGCTCGCCCGCGTGAGGATGACCCGAAACTTCCCTCATTTGCCGGGAACAAATTTCTGCACGCGCCTTCCCAAGATGTCGCCGACATAAACCGCGCCGTCTCGCCCCACGGCGATGTCGTGTCCCCAGTATATCTGTCCATCATAATCACCGTAGGAAGCCCACTTATCAATAATATTACCATTCAAGTTAAGCTTCAGGATGTGCGATCGGTCCGGCTGCCACGGCTTGAGATCGCTTCCATCCACAACATAAAGATATCCGTCGGAGCCGACCGTGACCGCCCAGGGCCGTCCCAGCTCAGTGCTTTTCCACTGTTCGAGAAATGTTCCGTCGTTTTTGAACACCTGAATGCGGCTGTTCGAACGATCCGCGACGTAAATGCGGCCGTCGCGGTCCATGGTAATGCTGTGGGGCGTGTCAAATTCTCCCGGTCCCGCGCCCTTGCGCCCCCAATCCAAGATGAATTTCCCGTCCGGAGCGAATTTGGCTACGCGGCTGTTCCCATACCCGTCGCTTACATAAAATGAGCCTTCCGGAGCGACTGCGATGTCCGTGGGTTTGCTGAAATGTGCTCCGTCTAAACCAGGCACGCCTTTTTCTCCAACCGCCATCAGCAGCTTGCCCTCGTGGCTGAACTTGAGGACTTGGTGTAGCTGGATATCCGTAACCCAAACATTGTCTTGCTGATCCACTCTCAAACCATGCGGGATCAGGAACGTGCCTGCTCCCCAAGAATTGAGCAGCAGCCCCGTCTTTGCGTCGAAGCACATCACCACAGGAGAGGAGGTCGGCTGGTCAAACGTCGTCCCTAAGATGGAGTGATCGGCTCGGTGGAAAACAAAGAGATGATTGTGCGAATCCATGCCCACGCCCGTGACGTGGCCAAACATGAAGCCCTCGGGCAGAACCGGCCACCCGTGGACAACGTGGTAGGATTTGCTCCCCGCAGAGTGACCGGCCGAGGCTTGACCTGTTGATCCCTCGCGGGCTTGATCAACCGACAACATTACAAGCGGCGCCGCGAGAGCGGCAATGAGCGCCAATGTGCGTCTCTGTATTCTGGACATCGAGGCTCAGACCTCATTTGGCAGACGTGGGTCAAGCGCCCAATCATACTCCCAACAGACTTAAATCCGGAAACAACTATCGGACGTTCAGCAATTGGATATGCAGTGGCCTTAATGGCACCACATGAGGTTGGTCGAGAAATGGAGATCAAGCGGCTATACGTGTTACACCGCTTCCATATCAGGGGATTGGGGATTGGGGCGCATCTTGCTGAATGAGGTTTTGGCAAACGCGCGTCAGGAGGGAATCGCGGAACATTCCTGACTAGCTTTGCGCTGAGTTGTTGAGCTTCCAATAGCCGTCGAGAGGGGCCCTCTGGACTTTCTGCTCAGTCAGCAGCAGATTGAGCGCAGTGATCACCGATTCTGGTCGCCTCCGAAGCTGCGTAGCCAAATCGCGTTCGTTCACGACCACATCTCCCCTCCAGTTGGGTATCGCTGGTGGACGGGTTTTCCGTAAATCGCAATTCCGTCTGCAAGTACCCGCAGTTCTTTTTGCCGCTTTAGCTCGCCGCGGCGATTCTTCGATTCCTGGGACTCAAATGCTCACACGCTCAAGGCGGCAATGCCGACTGCCGAAGCGAGAGCAAGCAGCCACCAGCGCGGAGAAATAGATGAAACAATGTTCTTCATTGAGTGCATACGCCGAGTACCTAAATCCTCAGAGTGCGAGCGACGAGGATATCAGGGGATTCAAAGCTGGTGCAGATTACGGGAGCTGTGCTTCTGTTGGTCAGGCATTCTGAATCCGCAGGCAGTAATTGCCGGTTTTCGGTAGGTTGTGCGGGGAAAAGGAAGGCCCCGTAGTATGCACCCTCCTCACTGTGTGAGACGAGAGCGCCACGATCTACCTCCAAAATGCCCTCTTCGTTGTAGAGCGCTTTCGCGGCAGCGACATGTCTTTCATCGGTGATTCTCGGGTGAAGTTTGTTTAATCTAGCCATACTTTTTTTCTCTCAGCCAGACGCCGCAGCAGTGCCCGATTCCTGCTTGGCATTTAATAGCGCACGTAACAGACCGTGCGTCGCTTAGCGGCGGCGGTTTCACGGTGGGAAAATTTGTTGTGCCACCCAGCAAGGGCATTGAGATTTGTCACGATCAGCCCACCGCCAGTGGCCTACGTCCGGCACACAGTTCTTTCCGAAGTCCCGGGAAACCAAGGTTGCGGTCGGAGCGACATACAGTCGACCGTTTTCGCTGGAGGGATGCTGTCCTCGGGCTGAGCGGATCGACAACGCCGACCTTTCGAGATTCATCGCAATGGCGAAGGAATGGCCTCTCGATCATTCCGGGGATCCGCCTGATCGAGAATCTCCATCAGCGGTGTTGATTGAAACTGAAACCCTATCGCAGATCGACAGTCACGGAACCACTGCTAACGCTTACAATATGTTCCCAAGTTTTGCATGCAACACCAGCGCAGTAAGCTGTCCGTCGCACTCCAACATCGCCGGTTTCCTTGATGAGCCAATAGATGTTGCTTGTTTCTAGACCACAAAGGCGTTTGGTCCCGATAGGGTCCTAACGCTTCGTTACTGATCGGTAAGCCAATCGGATTACGAAGTACAACACACTTTGAGCCGCAAATCCAAGGTCGACATCGATTTTCTCGACAAGGCTGGCCCCAGAGATGACCAGGCCCCACGCGCTCAAGTACAAGCGTGAATATGCCTTGGCGCAGACGCCGACCGGGGCATAGTCGGGATACTGTGTGAGGCATGGAGCAATCGCTGAATCTCTGCTGGGTCACGCGCAAGTTCCGCTGCGTACCGGTACGCATTCCGCACGTGGAACACGAGTTGGTCGTAGGACGTCGTACCAACCAGCTTCTCCGATTTTCCGCGGCTGTCGGGGAAGCGCCCGACGTTCCATTCGGAGTCGAGCTTCGCCAGCATGGTACGATCCCCGTCGGCGATGTGCTTAACGATAGCAACGGCACCGTGAACATCACCCACAATGTGTGCCTCGCGCCACTGCGACTCCCGAGCCGCAACATACGCGAGATACTCAACCGATAACAGGAATGAGGAGAAGTCGGCGTGGTTTCGTCGCACCGCAGTGCGCAATTGCCGAAACGTGCTGGCCAGACTGACATACGGACTCGGATCAAGTGCAGGTGTTGCAAGGCTCTGTTGCAACTCTGCGTCGCTCGCCGACGGCAATGGTAGTCTGGGTAGCTGCCACTGTGGTGCGCAATGGGCGCGGCCTGGTGTCAAGCGATACAAGTCGGAAACCGCTCTGTGCCATCCTTGGTGCCAGCGGTCGCCATAATGCCTTGTAACAAACCTGCGGAGGGCGTCTTCCTGCGCACGCGCACTGCCCTCGTTCAAGGCCACCGCGGCATACCCGATACTGTCCCACAACGAGTTCTGAAGATACCGGCTGGGGATCCAATTCGTGACGATCACGCCCAAGCAGTGATCATCGGGAATGGCCGCATAGGCGTCGGCGAAGGCGTCCATATTACTGAGCGTCAATGCGCCCGCACGCGGGCCCCACTCGCAGGAGATTAGTGCGGGCGCACCGATCACTCGCATACCCCGAGCAATCACCTGCTGCGCGGTCGCCGCGAGGGGCTGCGGATCGGTTACGTAATACTGCCAATCCATTACAATAATGCGCTTGTTTAGGTGCGCCAGGATGTCCGGCTCCTTGTGGGCGACGTAATCGCCCCATACGATCAACTCCTTGCCGAGCTCGCCGCACAAGCTATCGAGCCTGTTCAAGTACTCTCCCCCGATCTCGGCGCTCGTCTTGCTTTCGAGCGCGCGACGGGACATCGCTGAGCCGCCCCAGTTAACCTCGTCGCATCCGCCATGTAAATACGGCGACGAAAATGCGTGTGCCACCTCGGCGTAGAGATCGCGCATCAGCGCCAACGAGTCCGGGTGAACCGGGCAGATACCAACAAATCTACTTTGTCCATCGGGAGGCGTGTCGGCGAGGTGGGCGAATTTCGAAACTGAGGTGATGTAAAGCGTATGACCGAATGATTCGATTTCAGGGATGATGGTAACGTCACGGCGACGGCCGTACTCAGCGAGGTCACGTGCCTGGCTGCTGGTAAGTGCGTGTTCGTGCGTGACCAGTTCGGGATGGCTTTCGAATTGAAACGCTGATCCCTGGTCGTCAGCGAGTCGAAACAGCAGCGCGTTCAGCTTCCAATCGTGGCAGAAATCGATGACGCGTCGGTAGTAGTCGGGTTTTTCCGTCAGTCGCGCGGCATCTATAGTGAAACCGCGGAGGCGGAGTCGCTGGCGATCGTCGGCACGACCCGCAGCCGGTCGGAACAGGCTCGCTGCGATGCCGGCTGTGCTCAGTTGGAGAAATTCTCGTCGCCTCACCTGCCGATTCTATCGCCTTCCTCCCGCAACAAAAAAGCCCAGCCGATTAGCGTTCATTGTTATGGATTCGACTTTTCGGCAGATTCTCCTCGCACGGCGACAGCTCCTGCAGGTACACTCGAGCATTCCTGAAAGCCCCGCAGGGCGACACGAATGGTAGGTGATATCCGATGCCGCAGACTCATCACCTCCCGGCCCGCCTAAAATTTGGAAAAGAGTGTTGGGTGTACCACTCGGCCGAGCCTGCGGACAGCGCGTTGGTGTTTGTGCACGGGTTCCACGGGGATGCGACCGGCACCTGGATGCAATTCCAGTCATTGCTGCAGGAGGAAGCGAACTGCAAATCCAGAGACTTGTTATTTTTCGGGTATCACGGTTGGCGCCGCCCGACGGCGTCCTCCGCCTCGTAGCTCATGAATCTTCTCGTAGCTCTCGTGGATAACCCAGAGAGTATTGATGGCTGGCCGGCGCGTGCGAAGAACACTAAATACAGGCGGATCCTAGTAGTGGCGCACTCTCTGGGGGCGATCGTATGCCGCCAGGCCTTCCTCATGGCGTGGAAGATGCGATACGACTGGACCGTCAAACTCAGGCTAGTACTTTACGCGCCGGCCCATCTCGGGGGCCGGCCCCTCAAGCTCATTCCCAAACGAATGAAGGTGGGCATGGAGTTCCTCTTCCCCACTCTCGAGGAACTCCTCGAGGGCTCGAAAACGATCCGGCGACTGCAGTCTGATACAAAGAGGCTCTCAAGGAGAGGGGTTCGAAATTTCTGCGGGCGGTGAAAGTACTGCATGGGCGACGCGACAATATCATCAGCCAACCTGGGGTGAGCTTTTGCGCAGATCCCCCTTCCGATTGGATCGAGGCGGATCACTTCCAGGTGTGCAAACCTTCAGGCGTCTTTCTCGATCCTTTGACCAAATTGCGTGAGATCTTATGAACCTTAGCGAACTTAATTTTCAGCGGCTGAGGGAAGAGTTCTACTTTAAGACCTCCGCTCCGAAAGCATCGAAGATCCTTCGCAACCAACGCGCCAACCGAAAGTACTTGCGCCGCCTGTTGCGACACCACGAGGAAAAGGCCATTACCGAGAGTGAGAGAGTGCTGCGCCGACATTTCGACTACCTGCTCGGCTATTACTCAATGCTTGAATTGGCGCTGGCCACACGGTTTGTCAAAAGCATCCCGAGCGAGGACACAACTGCAGCATTAGCCGATCTTTCCCATCCCGCGCTAGGTGTGTACTACCGAGAACACTACTGGCGCGCTCTTCCCCAACGTCTCCTACAGCGTCTGGAGGGAGGGGACTCGGTTTTTCTGACACGAGCGGGAAAGTCGTGAATATTTTTCTGGAATATGTTCCGCTCGCATATCGTGCCGAGACGGACAAGGACATCGAATGCTTTCTGTGGTTTCTCGAGGGAGGCGGCAGGGGCGGTTACGACTACGAGGACATCCAAAACAACCATGCTGAAACCGTAATGGTTGCTCATAATCCCGATGAGCTAGCTATCACGGCGCAAAAGGTTGCGCTCATTCACGCCATCGAAGGTGGATTTCAGCTTGGCGATACTGATGACGAAATTCGCACGAATGTGATTAAGCTGGCTGGCAGAGGAGTAGCCTACATAACGGTTGCTCACTTGTTCTTTCGCCAAGTAGCTACCGATGTTCCGGCAGTTCCTTTCCTTGCCGACGCAGTCTACGACTTCATTTGCCCTCAGAAGACAGGCTTGGGCCTAACACCACGCGGTCAGACATTGATTGAAGCAATGGTTCGAATTGGAATCCTCATTGACATTACGCACATGAGCCAAAACTCAATCGATGACACATTTACGTTCCTGAATGAGACCTTTCCAAATCAGAGCATACCGGTCGTCGCTACCCACGCAGCGTGTAAGCTCGATGGCTTGAATTTCAAGTACAACATCATCGACCGTCACATCAAAGCAGTCGCGAAAAGCGACGGAGTGGTTGGTCTCATTTTTTGCAAGCACTACATGTCTGGAGGAATCGCCACCCCGAAAAACTTTGATGATTCTATGAAGATTCTGCTTCGACACATTGATCATATCCACTCTGTCACCGGGCGTTATGACAATATTGGTTTTGGGTCTGACTTAGATGGATTTATCAAACCGACCCTTCCGGGCTTCCAAAGACCTCTGGCGTTCGCAGAGATTGAGGACAGATTAACGACGCAATACGGCGCCGAAATCGCAGCGAAAATTTGCTCAGGAAACGCCATGCGAGTACTGCGACAGGTCTGGCAACAACCAAGGAAGCCTCTTAGGGCAGCGGCTAATCATCGAGGTTTTTGCCATGCCGGAAAGAGTTAGGAAGGCCTCCCATGTCCACTTCTCCAACTGCGGCGGTGACATCACCACTGCCGAAAACGGCCGCTCGGCGCTGTCGACCAGCATGGCGCCCAATGCGACAAGGCTCTTGCCCAAGCCGCACTTTGACACGACATGAGCATCGCGGGCAATTTGCCATCGCTTGTTGATGCCTCATAATGGCAAGTGCCTGGGCCGGATAGGGGCGCCGCAACATCCGTTCTAATAACGGCGAAATCTCGTCCTTGGGCCCTTGGTGTGGAGGGAAAGAGCACAGGATTCGTTCGCCTAACTCTTTACTGTGCAGGCTGAGATACTCTTTAATATCGGCAGGAACATGCATGAATCTCTCCAGGGCAATGCGTCATGGTGAACAAGGATTACGAGGAAGAGATGAAACTGGAGGTTGACTGCTATTCCGGTCGAAAGGCGGACGAGCGACCGTTCCGGTTCAGACTAGATGGGCACGAGTACCTGGTTGAGGAGGTTTTGGATTAGTGGTACGGCCGAGACGATGCCTTTTACAAGATTCGAGGAGATGACGGCAATCTCTATATTCTTCGCCGGGAAACCTCCTCTCCTGACGGCGCTTGGCATCTCGTCTCATTCCGGCAACTGCCGCGTAAACGCTGAGTTTTCAAAATTCTCGCGATCGAATCTTCCGCTCAGTTCATGCTGCTAATGACAAATTCGGCTAAACCCCCGCAGCGTGTCTTGAGCGCTTCAGAACTGGATGGCTCGAATGGCCCAGTCTCACGCGTTACGCCGCATGCACTTTTTTGGCGATTGAATATCAGGCCACTCGACTGACCCATTCTCCAGCGGAAAGATCAACTGTTTGCTGCGAAGCCCCCTACGAAGCAACATCCGTACGGGTTTTGGAGTGGCATTGATGGCAACACCTTCGAATGCAAACCCGAAAAGCGTGGTATTTCGCTTACTTGGGAATGAACTTTTTCAGTGGAATCCGGCACACACTTTGCATCCAAAACACGCACAAGCGGCGGTAAGCTGAACGCGTCTCCTGTGCGACAGTCCTATTGCCCGAACTTTGGGTCGCTTCGTCGCGCTCAAGAACGAATAGAAAGGGCGCCGATGCCGTCGCCGAAGTCAAGAAGTGCTACCAGTACATGAAGGACGCGCGGGCCTAGATGGCACTCAGCACCGCACAACCCGCGGTGATGCACCCGACCGGCGTCCGCCACCTGGTGGTGGTCTACGCGGTCGCTCTCGCGGTCATCACCTATATTGACCGCGTCTGCATCTCGCAGGCCGCGACCGCCATGCGCCACGACCTCGGTCTGGGCCCCGTGGAGATGGGAGCCGTCTTCACCGCGTTCGGCTGGGCCTATGCGCTGTGTGAGATTCCTGGCGGCTACCTCGGCGATCGTTACGGACCACGCAGCGTGCTCATGCGCATCGTACTCTGGTGGAGCTTCTTCACTGCGGCGACCGGATGGGCCTGGAACTTCGTGTCGCTGGTCGTCACGCGTTTCTTTTTCGGCGCGG
>Ga0126381_100008124_pt1 | contig 11720 bp, 11 predicted proteins | sample PanSoiMetPlot_28_FD_96465 | JGI IMG/M metagenome (GOLD analysis project Ga0126381, IMG submission 96465) | Tropical forest soil microbial communities from Panama - MetaG Plot_28 | ecosystem: Environmental > Terrestrial > Soil > Tropical forest > Bulk soil | place: Panama | collected 2016-02-17 | reverse complement strand
CTACTGCCGGACCAAGGTACCGATGGGAGTGATTGAAGCCGTCAACGGCAACATCAAAGCTCTGCTCCGACGCGGCCGTGGTTATCGAGACATGAACTACTTGCTGCTGAAGGCACAGCGCTTAGCCGTAACCAAGACCGAATTCCTCGTTCTTCAAAAAGCCGCGTAATATGCGCATTTATCCAGATTCTTGTTCAGAGCCTTTTAAAGAGCATGTGCAGGAAACTATGAATCGCCGGCGCTTTCTCCAAACTGCTCTTGCAACGTCCGTAGGCTCATTTCTCTTTCAGGATTCGCCGACACTGGCTGCCGCTCCGAGGGCGAAGAGCGCGGAAAAGCCTGCAGGTGGCTTCGAGACGATCGGGTTGTATTGCGCGCTTCCCACGGATCCGCCTCCGAAGGACCCGCGAATGTACGAGTTCTTTAAGGCCTGTGGCTACAACTATCTGGAATTCTGCGAAGCGGGGTTTCGCTCTCGCGCTGATCTCCTGCCTGACTACTACAAGGAGATGTCCCGTGCGATCAACCTAGCCCACGAGAGAGGCCTCCGCGTGGGGATCGTCCTGCTCGCGGGTATGAAGCAATGGAGGGGTCCCGACAAGTCTGGGTACTTGGGAGCATTCAGCCCTCTCGATAAGGCGAAACTACAGGAGAGATTCATGTATCTGCGGCAAGCCGTCTCTTCCTTGCGGAATGCCGACGTTTTCATTCTCCTTCCGGGAGACCCGGGCGGAGACCCAGAAGGCCGTAGCACCTCGGAAGACCTGCTTGCGTTTTGTCGTAATGTGCGGCAGATCGTGAAGCAACAAGCACCCGAGGCGAAGTTCATGGTAAACCTGTGGGCCGTGGCCGAGTGGGAAGGTTTTCCTCCAACTCGCAGCGTGCGTTTCTGGCAGCACGAGATCAAACTGTCGCGAGCTGTCGCAGCGGCGCCAGACTTGGTCGGGCCCAGTTGCGGCGTGTCTTTCCCGCTCCACAACTACTACCGCTCACTGGCCCTGTCTTGCTACGCCGCAGCGGGGGTCGAGCCAGAGCTGTATCCCACCGCAAAAGACGTTCAGATACTGCGGATGCGAGGTGTTAAGAGTGTGCTTGGCTGGCCCTATTTCCTGGTGGATGAGGCTGACGATGGCTTCATTCGACCCAACAACGTGGAATCGAAAGGGCAGTCCTCGGCCGAAACGCGTTACATCCGGGCTCTGATTGATTCCGTACACAGCATAGGTCTGGATGGATTGGTCGGGAACGCCATCTTTTTCCCGGTCGAATCCCTCAATATCTATGCGTTCGGTCAAATGTGCCGTTCTCCTAATGTGAAACCAGAGCAAGTGCTCGACCAGTACGCTGGTTTCATTGCCGATGAGAACACCCGAGCCGCCCTCGGGCAAGTGCTCCGCTACATCGAGAACTACAGCAATTGGCAAAATAGCCTGCCCCCTTCCCACCGGCTGAAGAACCTTGAAGTTCCAGGGCTCTCATCGGCATCAGCGGCGGTGAAGCTGCTTGCTCAGGTCAAGCCCTGCGCCAGTCCGGCGATTCCGCTGTTGGAGCCGCCTGCCGTTTATCTGGGTCGGCTTAACAAGCGGCTGGAAGCCATAGCTGCAGGCAACATCGGCGGCACCGCACCAATTCAGAGCACATGGATACAGGAGCTAGAGGATGTTTTGAGAACTTTCTTGCGAACAGACTAAACAACGAATACACAATAATTCCCATGCCTTGAAAATCCCCGCCCGAAGGGCGGAATACTCACTAACGGAGAACGTCCCTTCTCCATTTTAGGCTGAGCCAGAACACGATGGGACCACGAGGCAGCCAAGCGAGCCTTCGACGGATTCCCTTTCAGGAAAATCGCTTGGCGCAAATCAGATTCAATTTGTGAATCTGATTATCGACTAACCTCGCCCAGAGTGGCTGGATGTGTCCTCGTCAGCTTTACGAAGCCCCTATTATCGACTTCAGTCCAAGAGGGGTGGATGGAGTCTTCAGCGACAAGCAAGTCACGAAAATTTTGGCCACTCTCGGAAGCATTTGCACTTGAGCGAATGCATAGACCTCGCTGTGGTTACTACAGTTTTACTACAGTTGACTCTTTTCCACTGGAGACTGCACTGCTTTCCCGAGGCGCGAAACTCCTTCTAGATCATTCAAACGACTGAGGAAAGAAGTGGTGCCGGGAACAGGAATCGAACCTGCAAGGTACCAAGTACCGGCGGATTTTGAGTCCGCTGCGTCTGCCAGTTCCGCCATCCCGGCAAGGATGTTAAACGGTTGGAGTCATTAGGCTAATTCAATTTCGCAGCAGGCGCAACCGAACCTTCAACCTGCCCAACTGCGTCTGAACTGTAACTGAACGCGTTTTGATTCGCCTGGGCTGTGTCTCTTTCGCTCTTTCGTGATCCCTCAGCGCCAGCTTTTTCGCAGCTTCGTGCAGATCACTCTTGCTGACGATATTGTACCTGTCGAAGATGGAGCGGGTTTTGTGGCCGCTGATCGTCATCGCCACTCGCTCGGGTATTCCGCGACGAACCATGTTGCGCACGGCAGTCCGGCGAAGGTCGTGGAAGATCAACCCAGAGTAGTCGAGTTCTCTTTGCTTTAGCGTCCGTGTGCAGTGAGCGCAATTCCAGCTTCCCTTGGCATCGCGCTCGGATGGATGGTCGCAAGCAGAGCAAACCATCTTGCCGAGACCTGTGTGGGACGCAAACCTTCGCCCAACTCCCGCGAAAATCCCGCACAGGCTGTCCGGTTTCGCGCGTGAAAACGAAGTCCTCAGCCTGCTTGCCTGTGACGCATTGTTGAATCAGCGCGTAGACCAGGGGCGTCATCTCAACTTCGCGGCCTTCATCGTTCTTTGTCTCACCAACCTCAAGGCGGATGGTGCGAGACGCAAGATCAATCTGGCCCACTCTCATGCTCAACAACTCAGCTGACGCGCCATCCGAAGTTGTACCCAACCTCGAACATCGCGCGTAGCCACAGGCCTTCCGCCGAGCAGGCCTTAGCGATGGCTTGGTATTGGCCGTCCTCGATGAAGCCCTTCCGCACGTTCTTCTCGGCAAGATGCGGGAAGTTGGGCATTGCGTAGACCTTCCGCGCACGCACTCCGAGACTGAACATCCGTTTGAGTGCCGCCAACTCACGGTTGATTGTGGCATTCGAGGCGCTCTCAGACTGGCGGTGAGCGATGTAGCGCGTCATCTGATCGTTGCCCACGCTGGATGCCCGAAGATCGGCAAACTCCTTCGAGAGATGCAGACGCCCACGGCGGTGTCACCGGGTAGGGTTGAAAAGCCCGCTATGTCGCCTTCGTTGTTGATGCCACCGGCCAAGCTAAACGTCCCGCCTAGCGTGCCGATGTCCGTAACAGTGTACTGAATGTGTTGTGCGGTCAATCGAATGGGTATTGCAAATGCGAACAAACATATCGCCTTCGTGATCAGTCTCATTTTTCTGGATTGCATGGCTGCCTCCTCATTGGGTTTGGTCGTCTCGTCTCTGCCTACTCATTCAACAAAAACGAAATCCGTGGTCAGATCAGGTCACGCAGCCTAAATTTCTTTGAAGAACTCTGGCGAGCGTGCGAGATGCCAAGCAAAGTAGCTTTAGCCTCAGTCAGTTGACTTTGCCGTTTTCTGCGGGTACTTTGGGCCGAACGCGAGGTCCGCTATCGCGTCGGGGGGATCCGTGGATTCAAGCTCGGGCGGACCCGTCTCCCAACTTCTCGAGAAGTGGCGAGCAGGCGACTCTGAAGCACTGAATGCTTTGGTACCGCTCGTCTACGCCGATCTGCGCAATCTGGCACACCGTTACCTTCAAAAGCAGCGTCCAGATCACACCCTGCAAAGCACTGCCTTGGTACACGAAGTCTATCTGCGTCTCGCGAAACAGGAGAAGATGCAGCTTGAGAACCGGGCGCATTTCTTCGCGGTATTGGCGAGGATCATGCGGCAGATCCTAGTTGACTACGCTCGCAATCAGCACGCCGCCAAGCGCGATGCAGGAATCAAGCTGGTCCTGGACGAAGCCATAGCTCCGATGCCGCTGCGGCAAATAAATGTGATCGTGATTGACGATGCGCTTCAAGCGCTTTCGCGGCTGGATGCGAGGCAGGGTGAAATTGTCGCGTTACGCTTTTTCGGCGGATTGTCGCTTGAAGAAACCGCTTTGGTGTTGGGCGTGTCTGCCTCCACTGTAAAACGAGAGTGGATGACAGCGCGGCTCTGGCTCAAAAAACAGCTGTTGTGAGGATCACCGGCATGAGCATGACACCGGAACGTTGGCAACGGATCAAGGTTGTACTCCAGGGCGCGCTGGAGTTGAAACCGCAACAGCGTTCCGGATTCCTCGCCGAGGCATGCGCGGATGACCCAGCTTTGCGCCAGGAAGTGGAGTCGTTCCTTGTACTCGACGATGGGAGCGTTCTAAGGGGTATCGTCGAATCGTTGACAAGCCGCGTTACTCTGCCGCCGGGAACCAGGCTCGGTGACTATGAGGTGCAGACGCTGCTCGGCATGGGCGGAATGGGGGAAGTATACCGGGCACGCGATCCTCGGCTCGGACGCGATGTAGCCATCAAAGTTCTGCGCTCGCCTGTATCGAATGATGATCCCGATCGATTTCGGCGGTTCGAGCGGGAAGCGCGGGCGGCAGCGGCACTGAGCCATCCCAATGTCATTGCCATTTTTCAGATGGGAACGTATGAAGGCGTGCCATATTTGGTTTCCGAGCTGTTGGAAGGCGGAACCTTGCGCGAACAACTCTTACGCGGCCCAATCTCTGTTAGTAAGGCGATCGACTACTCCGTGCAGATCGCGCTCGGTCTGGCAGCAGCGCATGAAATCGGAGTCGTGCATCGGGATCTGAAACCTGAAAACATCTTCATTACGAGCGACGGACGGACCAAGATTCTCGATTTTGGGTTAGCGAAGCTCATGCAGCGCCACTGGTCGTTGGACAGCAGCCTCGCCACTGCAACATTGGGAACCAAGCCGGGCGTAGTGATAGGCACCATCGGTTACATGTCGCCGGAACAGGTGCGGGGCGCAGAGTTGGACGCTCGTACAGACATCTTTTCGTTCGGTGTGGTGCTATACGAAATGGCCACGGGGGAGCAGCCCTTCAGCGGCCCTACGGTTGCGTCAACGTTCGATGCGATCCTGCACAGTGACCCTGTACCTATAACAAGAAAGAATCCAGCGCTGCCTCCGGAGCTGAATAGGATTATTTTCCGTGCGCTCGAGAAAAATCGAGACAAGCGATATCAGAGCATGAGCGAGGTGCTCGCTGCGTTGAAAGGGCTTAGTCAGGGCACAAGTGGGACGATTCCACTCGCCCGAATGGTTCGCAAACCGAGGATCGCAATTCCGGCGCTGGCTCTGCTTGCCTTTCTGGGATTGTCGGTTGGATGGTACGTTCGCCGAACCGGGCAGATACGCTGGGCGCACGACACGGCAATCCCAGAAATCAGACGACTCAGTGAGAGGGGAGAAGACGGTGCGGCGTTCGCTCTGGCGAAGAAAGTGGAAGCAATGCTCCGAGGCGACCAAATGCTGCAGAAGTTGTGGCCGGAAGTCTCGCTGGAAATTTCTGTGCAGTCAGAACCGCAAGAGGCAGAGGTTTACATGAAGCCATATCGGGCGACCGACGCGGCGTGGGAGCACATGGGCCGGTCACCCATCGCACACTTGCGCGTACCATTCGGGTCGTTGCGGTGGAGGGCAGAGAAGCAGGGATTTCAAACCGCGGAAGTGCTCTCCTTCTCGCTGCACAATGGCAGAGCGGTTCAGGAAGGAACGACTCTGAACCTGTCACTTACAGCATCCGGGACTGGCCCAAATGGAATGGTCCGCGTTCGCGGAGGAGAGGTCTACGTTCAATTCCCTGGAATCGAGAAAGCGGTATCTGTCGTCAATCTTCCAGATTATTGGATGGACCGCTACGAGGTGACGAACACGCAGTTCAAAGAGTTTGTGGATGCTGGCGGCTACCGCAAACCGGAGTACTGGAAACAGCCGTTTACCGAGAACGGTAAAACACTCTCTTTCCAAGAAGCCATGTCACGGTTTAGGGACAAAGACGGGAGACCCGGACCGGCAACTTGGGATCTCGGGAACTATCCCGAGGGTCAGCGCGATTATCCGGTTACGGGAGTCAGTTGGTACGAGGCGGCGGCATACGCGGAATTTGCAGGGAAGAGTTTGCCCACCGCACATCAATGGCAGAATGCCGCGTGGACAGGGCTTGCATCGGATATTGTACCGCTCAGCAATTTTGAGGGCCGAGGTCTTGCAACCGTCGGAAGTCATCAGGGCATGAGTTCGTACGGTATATACGACATGGCGGGAAACGCCAAGGAATGGTGCTGGAATGCTACGAAAAACAAGCGCTTCATTCTGGGCGGGGCGTGGAACGAACCACCGTATATGTTCGTAGATGGGGATGCGCAGTCTCCGTTCGACCGCTTGCCTACTTATGGGTTTCGTTGTGTGAAGGAAATTGCGGGCACATCGCTGCCGAAGACCGCTTTGGAATCCATTTCTTCTCGGTTTCGCGACTTCGCGAGAGTTAAGCCGGTGTCTGATCTAGTGTTTGCAGCACTCAAGAATCTGTACCGCTACGATACCGGGCCGCTAGGTGCTATCACAGATCCGGTAGAAGAAAGCAGCGAATACTGGACGAGACAGAAAGTAACATTTAACGCAGCTTATGGAAACGAGCGAATGAGCGCGTATGTCTATTTGCCGCGAAATTCTAAGCCACCCTTTGAAACCGTTGTTTTCTTCCCTACCTCTGACGCTGTCTTTGAGCGCTCTAGCAAGGATCTAGACTTGTTCGGCTGCGCCTTCATCATTAAGAGTGGGCGCGCCTTCGTATATCCGATTTACAAGAGTCATTACGAGCGCGGCGACGGACTGCCCTATGACGATCCGGACGAAACGGCCCGTTACCGGGACCACGTGATTTACTGGGCAAAAGACTTGGGGAGAACAATTGACTACCTGGAGACCCGGAAGGATTTGAACCTAGAGAAACTGGCATACTACGGAATAAGCACCGGAGCGTATCTGGGGAATATTCTTCCCGCAGTAGAGAACCGAATCAGAGTGGCTGTACTTTTGGGTGGAGGGTTCGAGGCTGCAAAGAAGATGCCCGAAGTGGACGAACTCAACTTTGCACCTAGAGTCAAAGTGCCAACACTACTGGTTAGTGGTCGTTATGACTTTTACTTTCCGCTGGAATTGCAGAATATGATGTTTCGTTCTTTGGGGACACTTGAGAAAGACAAGCGTCACGTGGTCCTGGAGGGAGGAGAAATTCCCGTCCTTGCATACGACCAGATGGTGAAGGAAATCCTCGATTGGCTGGACAAGTATCAAGGACCCGTGAAATGAGCTCGCGAAATTGCCGTCATCCCGAAACTCCAACCCGCCGCGCTAAAGCCTGCCAGTGCCTCGGATGCGGACGGTAGCCCTGGCGAATATTGCTCGCATACCACCTTGAGACCCCGAGTGCCGATTCGAATGGCGGCCTCCAGCCATCGTGTCCCGACCTTCACGATCCAGGCTGAGAACAAACCTGAGAACAAAGATTGCCGAATGAGAAACTCTGAGACTGTGTCTGAACTGTAGCTCTCAGGGCTGAACAAGCCCTCACCGAACCTCACCGACCGTGAGGCCTCGGCTGCGCTAAGTTGTAGAAGGGATTGAAAACTCGATCCTTGCCGAAACAGCGCGCAGTCTTTTGAGTCCGCTGCGTCTGCCAGTTCCGCCATCCCGGCATGGGAAAGAGGAGTCCTTATTGTACGGTAGTTGACGGGTATTTGGACAACTCGGTTGATTCGTTGCTTCTCCCATCGACGATAAGAATCTTACGTTGAGAGAACCTCGCTCGGTGGGCTGACGGCGATCAAAGGAAGGTTCACATGAAACGTCGCGCCCTCTCCTTGTTGGCTATCCACGGAGATGGTGCCGCAGTGCTGTGACACGATCCATTGGGCGATCGCGAGGCCAAGCCCAACACCGCCATGTTCCCTGCTGCGAGCTTTGTCCACACGGTAAAAACGTTCAAAGATCTTTTCCTGCTCTTCGCGGGGGATTCCTAATCCCGAATCCTGCACTGTGATGACAGCTGTTTCCTGTCGAACTTCTAGGACCAGGTTTACGGATCCAGGCGACGGCGTGTACTTGAAGGCATTGTCGAGAAGGATGTCGGCGAGTCGGCGCAGAAGTGTCTGATCTCCCATTACGGAAATGGCAATCTCTGGGATACTCGTAGAAAACTCGATATCGCGTGCCGCAGCAACTTGCTGCCAGATGCTCACAGTGCTGCGCACAATTTTCGTAAGATCCAAGGTCTGCATGGTCAAGGATTCGCGGCCAGAGTCGGCACGCGCTACCTGCAGCAATTGCTCGATCAGTTGGCTCGTTCGTTCCGCCTCGTGAAGAATCTGTTGCAGCGACTCCTCGTATTCGGTCTCCGTGCGCGACCGCCGCAGCGCTAATTCTGCTTCCGTGCGAATTAGGGAGACTGGTGTTCTTAGTTCGTGCGAGGCGTCGGCGGTGAACTGGGTAATTTTCTGGAATGCGGATTCGATCCTGTCCAGCATTTCGTTCAGGGTATCCGTCAGACGCTGCAATTCGTCTCCAGTCTTGAGAGTTTGCAGTCGTTGATTGAGATTGGTTCCAGTGATGTCTCTCGCGGTACGTACCAGAGCATCGACCGGTGCTAGAGCTTTGCGGCTCATCCAGTACCCAACCCCGGCGGAGGCCAGAAGCCATAGAGGCGCGAACACCAGCAGGTAATTACGGAACAACTGCAGGGTTTCGACGGCGTCGCCGGCAGGAGCACCGATTACGACCGTATATGCGTGTCCGTTGATATCGAGCTTTGCGAAGGCGAAGCGGACATAGTGTCCGTTGATGTTTCGCGTTCGAAAAACGGGCTGATTCACCCGGTCGGGACGCGATAATGTTCCCGGCTGCGTCTGCAGAAGGTTGGAACGGTAAACCGGTCGGCCGCTCTCGTCGTAGAGCTCGAGGTAGTCGCCGGCATGCTCGTGGCCATAGATTGACGCCAACTGGTCGGCGACTTGGGCGGGCGTTATACTACTCTGCCGGTTACTGAGCAAGTTTCCGAGGTCGTCAATCTGGCTCTCCATGCTGTCATCGATCAGATCGAAGAGGCTGTGGCGCAGAATCATCCACGTACCCGCGGCAAAGACCAACTCTCCTAACGTAAAGATGGCCACATACCATAGCGTGAGCCGCACTCCAATGGAGAGTCGCTTCATGACTGCTCATCCGATCGAATCATGTAACCTACGCCGCGTACGGTGTGGATCAGCTTGGGCTGCCCGGGCCGGTCTACTTTATTGCGCAGAAGATGCATGAAAGCGTCCAATGTATTTCCTTCAATTTCGCGGTCAAAGCCCCAGACGGACTCGATCAGCGACCGCCGCGAGACTACCTTGCCGGGGCGATACATCAGGCGTTCCAGGAGGCTGTATTCGGTACGTGTCAGTGAGACCGGGTCTTCTCCCCGAAAGACCTCTCTGCTGGAGGGACTCAACATCAGATCGGCCACCCGCAATTGTGGATCGGCTGCAGAGTGAGAGCGCCGTTTCACCGCACGGAGTCGTGCCACAAGTTCGGCGAAGGAAAACGGTTTGGTCATGTAGTCATCGGCACCGAGATCGAGACCGTGGATGATGTCCGGCACCGAATCTTTCGCGGTCAACATCAGAATCGGCGTGTGCACCTTGTCCGTCCGTAAACGTTTCGCCACATCGTAGCCACTGACTTTGGGCATCATCACATCGAGGATGATGACGTCAAACTCGTAAGCTTTGGCCAGTGCAAGGCCCTCTCCGCCGTCAGAGGCACATGTGACGGTATGGCCTTCCTCCGTGAGGCCTTTCTGCAGGAGGTCTGCCATTCGAGTCTCGTCTTCTACAATGAGGAGCTTCATCTCGTCCGTACGAGAACTCACGATACGAGGAATTCACTTTTCACAGTGTAGAACCAACACCTGAACGTAACCTGAAAAAGTTTTAGGTGGGCCTTATGCGGTAACCCGCCCGCCAGGGCCTCAGTTGCGAACGTGGCACCCGCCCTCCGGAGCCAAACGGCAGATGAGGCAGTTTGGGCCTGGGCTCACTATGATTTATGCTGAATGGTTCTCTTACGCTCGCTGAGGCTCGCTGTGATCCCGCCCCTAATCAGCGCAGCACCGGCCAGTCCAGGAGCGAACACCCAAGAGTTCTTATGAAAACTGGAATCATCGGCCTGCCCCAGGTAGGCAAGACATCGCTGTTTCAAATCCTGACTAAAGCGCACCTTTCCGCGCAAGCTCATAACAATCCCCGTGAAGCGCATATCGGTGTGGCCAAGGTTCCTGACAATCGACTGGATCGACTCGCGGCACTCTACAATCCAAAAAAGCTGACTCACACCTCGGTGGAATACGTGGACGTCGGGGCCATTGGTCAGGATGCGCTGAAAGAGAGCGCGTATATAGGGCATCTTCGGCAAGTCGACGCTCTGGCGCACGTCGTGCGGGTCTTCGAGGATCCGGCCATACCACACGTCGGCGAGATCGATCCTTTGCGTGACATCAGGAATGTTGAATTCGACCTGATGGTCAGCGATCTTGGCCAGGTCGAGAAGCGACTTGAACGGCTGGAAAAAGACTTGAAGAAGATGAAGACTCCTGATCTGGAGAAGGAGTTTGAGCTGCTGAAGCAAGCCAAAACGCATCTTGAATCGGAGAAACCGCTACGCGAAATGCAGATGAGTCCAGAGGACAAGAAACGGATTCGCGGTTTCATGTTCCTCAGTGAGAAACCAGTCCTTTATGTACTGAATATCGGCGAGTCCAGCGAACTGGGAAAAGAACTGGAAGAAGCGGTCGGGAAGCATAAGCTGAGCGAAATCGCGTCCCGGCCGAATGCCGGGGCGACGGCGATATGCGGCAAGGTGGAGGCCGAGCTTTCCGAAATGAGCGATGCTGATGCCGCTGAATTTCTCTCCAGCTATGGATTGAGAGAGAGCGGCCTGACCCGATTAATCCGCACCACCTACCAATTACTTGGTCTCATTTCCTTCTTTACTGCCGGGGAAGACGAATGCCGCGCGTGGCAGATTCCTGCTGATACGCGGGCGCAGGAAGCCGCCGGAGCAATTCATTCGGATCTCGAGAAACACTTCATCCGTGCCGAAACGATTCGTTGGGATCAACTGCTGGAAGCTGGTTCTGAGGCGAATGCCCGCGCTAAGGGTACTCTTCGCCTCGAAGGTAAGGATTACATCGTGCAGGATGGGGATGTGATGCACATCCGGCACTCTGGGTGATTCTTATCACCACGCAAACGAGGCAGAGGTTTCAGTCTCTGTGTCTGCGTGCCTCCGTGGTGAATTGCGCTACAGGCTGATATCATCACGCTGCCCGCGAATGACCCCAATCCTAACCAGTGTCCTGCTAGGTTTGACTGCCGCTGCCGCCAATATCTTTGGGGGGGCGATTATTGTGCAGCGGCATTGGGAGCGGCGCTACTTGCGCTACTTCGTGGCGCTGGGCGCTGGATTCATGCTCGCCACCGCGCTGGTCGAGATGGTTCCCGAGAGTATCGAAATGCGAGGGAAGCCTGCGGCGCTACTCGTACTGGTGGGTTATCTGATCATTCATTTTTTTGAGCACACGGTTACCCCACACTTTCATTT
>Ga0126381_100008123_pt1 | contig 11720 bp, 13 predicted proteins | sample PanSoiMetPlot_28_FD_96465 | JGI IMG/M metagenome (GOLD analysis project Ga0126381, IMG submission 96465) | Tropical forest soil microbial communities from Panama - MetaG Plot_28 | ecosystem: Environmental > Terrestrial > Soil > Tropical forest > Bulk soil | place: Panama | collected 2016-02-17 | reverse complement strand
TTGCATCAGCTGATGTTCACGATCTGCTCGCGAAAGCAGCAGCGCTAGCCGGCTCATTTTCGGCGGATTGAGCGGGACAACTGCCGAGTCGTCGGCAAACGGCAAGTAACCGCACCAGGCGGCCCAGTGGCACCGGTTCACTTTTTCAATTCCACGAGTCTCTTGTGAGACAGGCTTCTGCGTTTCTTACCTCCGACTCTTTCGGGAAACCGAAACCTACGTGCGACGTCGAACTTCCACGTCAATAATCATAAGAGCGACGTATCGAAGAGCTCGTAGGAGGTTTATTTCGCAGAGGCCAAGCCCTCCTGGTCTGCGCTCTACCACTCATTAACCCTAAGGGAGACAGAGGATTATGAATATCGAAGATCATCGATTTACAAGAATATCGACGTGACGTATCGGATTAACAATGATGTGTAAATTATTGACGGTGAATGATTTTGGTGGCCAGGGAGGGAGTTGAACCCCCGACGCCAGCCTTTTCAGGGCTGCGCTCTGCCAATGAAATTGCTTCACGCGAGGCACACATTCCGCACACCTGGTATTCGGGCGGGGCCAAATTGATGCTTGGCCGCTGATGTGTCCAACTGTTCGGCCGACAGTCGTCTAAGACGCTGCGCTTCTTTGGGCAACAGCTTCTTATGAAATTCTTGTGAGACGGCACCCACTCGATTTCCTAGTGCCGCGCCAGGAGTTCAAGTAGCCGGGACGACATTCTGGGAATACTGGATTGGTCGCAGCAAGATAGATTGATCGTGACATTTGCGACCCAAAGAGCGGAACAAATCTACCCCACCAAGACCAGGTCTGAATTCTCGGCAACGGAATTGCTGCTGGTATTTCAAATGTCTACTATCCCGCCGAAGATCGAACCGCTGGAAAGACTATGAGCAAATGGGGCCAACAGATCGCCGTTGATACCGTCTTCAACGTGATGAAGGAGTTCTGGCCAGACGTCCGGCACAAGTTCTTTGGCCGAAAAGGGCAATGATGCGTCAAGCCCTGTTCGCCGGCCAATCTCCCCTTCCCCTCGAACACGTTATTTCGTGAGTTTATTCGCAAGGCGCATGAAGGTCAGCGCATGTCGTCTTCAACCGTGCTTTGTGGAAATGGCAGGCTCCGTTTAGAAGCCCTCAGCGAGAGTAGCAACCTCGATCAAGGTTGGGGTTGGCGAGCCAAGCGCAGTTGCCAGCGCCTGCTTAAGTTCTTCCGCCGTGGCCGCGTTAATGCCTTCTACGCGATAGCCCTTGGCCAGCGAGAGGAAGTCGATGCCGGGTACGTCAAGCCCAGGCACGGCGTTGACTTTCAGCACCTCCGCGAACCAGCGCAGCGCACCATAGGTGCCGTTCTTCAACGCCCAGCCGAATTGCGGATGCATTCATCTCACTGCCTCATCTGATCTCGCTGGAGGCTCCTTTCAACATGACACTCCCGTGCTATTCTGTTTGCCCGATTAATCCGGGGAGCTTGCATGTCTAATTGCGGCGGTTCTTCTTCCAAGTCCATTCTTAGGCTAATTGCGGCCTTCACTCTTTTCGCCTCCTTCAGCCACGCTCAAACCGATCCGATCGCACTACAGGTCGGGTCCATCAACACTGCAACAGCAGATCCGCTGCTTCCGCGTCCCGCCACGCAACCGTGCGTCGTCCCATTGTTCACCATGGTCGAATTCGGCGACTTCACGCCCAAAACTTTCTCGTATACTCCGCCCGCATGCCCGGGGCCGTGGGCAAAGGTGGTGCTGCGCTCAAATTTCTCCGTCACAGCGGGACGCCAGTTCGATAGGACCGCGAACATCTGGATTGGCGGCACGAACGTCTATTTCGGCACCACCTCCGAGCCGTCCGGCGCCACCAACGGTGAATGTCTGCCAGCCGCAAGCAATTTCAGCCGCTGCTGGCACGTCGAGCGCGATCTCACTGATTACAGCGCGCTGTTCACGGTGCCGCAGCCAGGACGAGTCGATCTCGGCAATCTGGTGAACTCCACTTTTACCGGTGTCCTCTTTGGAAGCGCCGATCTCCAGTTTTATCCGTTGGCGAAGTCTTCCAGTGACGACTCTTCCAGCGAGCACCAATCCAGAGACGAAGACCGTCCACACCCGCCTCGTGCGGCGGACTTCGTCCTGCCGCTCTCTGCCAGCGCAACCGGAGGGACCGTGGCGCTCCAGACCGGCACAAGCGAGCTGTCGGTAACTTCCGTTCTGCCCACTAACATTGAGCGCGCGTTTCTCGACGTGATCGCGCAAAGCCAGGCCGCCGACGAATTCTGGTACACCTGCGTGCCCGACCAGGACGCGGCAAATCTGCAGAGCTGCGGCGGCACGGCGTTCCGTGAAACCGAGGTCAGCATCGACGGACAGCCCGCCGGCGTGGCCCCGGTTTATCCGTGGATCTACACCGGCGGCATCGACCCGTTCCTGTGGCGGCCGGTCCCCGGCGTGCAGACGCTGAACTTTGTTCCTTATCGCGTGGACCTCACCCCATTTGCCGGCGTGCTCAACGATGGCTCGGCGCACAAAGTTGCGGTCAGGGTCTTCAACGCCAATCACAATTTTGCGACCACGGCGACGCTTTTGCTCTATCTCGACCACCGCTCATCGCGCGTCGACGGGCAGGTGACGAAGAACACGCTTGCCGCCAGCCCTGTGCCGAATATTGTGGAGAACCTTAGCGCAGCGGCTTCGGATGGCACCATCACTGGGACGGTCACCACCACAGCTGCGCGCCAATTCACGATTGCGGGTGAGGTCAAGACCTCGCACGGCCGGGTGCGCACAGAAGTCACGCAGCGCATCGACTTCTCCAATGCGCAGCAGTTTGTCTCCAATCCCAACAACGGAAACCTGCTGCAGGACATCACACAGAACACGACTATCATGTCGGTGACTGAGACCCGGAGCGGCGAGGGCCATGCCTTAAGCGTCGTGGGGCAGCAATGGCCGCTGGTCGTGGATATCAATTTTGTCGCCAATGCCGACGGCAGCTTCACCCAAGCGACCGACATTCAGCAGGAGTTCCATCGCGATGATCTGGTGAAGCAGGACGGCAGACCGACATTCTTCAGCACATTATCAAACGTGGTGAAGCCTAGCGATACGCTTTTTTTCAGCCCGTCGTTTGCAGTTACCGGAAATACCGGCCAGGTGAGCTCACAGCAATACTTCTCGAAAGACTCCACGGGCGCGTGTTTCAGCCGCTCGATCTCCGCCGCCAACGGCGTGCTTACCAGCATTATCGATGGAAAAGGCTGCGAACCGGAAAGTGCGCGTGACAATCAGCCCATTGCCAACGAGAGATGAAGGTTCCCCTTTCGCGCCCACCAACTTTAGGCTGAAGGAGTCGCATTTGCCTATTCCTTTTTGGCGCGAGTCCAGCCGAGCATTCGTCCAGCAAATCGGCCTTCATGCGAGCTCAAATCGGACACCGATCAAACCGGTACATGCGTCACACTGTAAGGCGCACCTTCGATTTCAAACTGGATGCACCCGCCTGGCACATGCTCGATTTTGATTGTTCGCAAACTCGGAAGTACGACTGAGCGGCATTTGATCTTTTGATCTCGCACGCTTCTCTTCAGCACCTGCGGTGGATGCTCCGGTTGGCCTGGGTGAGCGAATTAAACGGCCGAGTACTTCCTGGATAGCTTGCGCATATCCCCGATGAGCCTGGGAACGCCGGTGATGGCATCCTCTTTTTCATTCTCGTACTCTGCGGACATGTAGCCCTTGAAGCCGACCTTGGCGAACATCTGCCACACTCGATCGAGGTCAATTAGCTCACCCGAATCGAATCGGTATCGTATGTGCGTCATGGTGGCATAAGGAATGCACACTTCGATCTGGGCATATCCATCCGCCTTTGCCGTGGGAATGAAGTGGGTAATATCGAGGGTGATGCGGGCAAATGGGGAATCTACTCCGTGGATGATTTCCAGAATTGCGTCCGCCTGCTGGGTGACCCCACCGTGGTCTTCGAGGCCAAGCGTGATACCCCGCCTGCCGGCATAATCGCTCGCCGGCTTCATGACCTCAATGCACCAGGCGATACCCTGGTCAGTAGTGGCGCCTGGGGGCAGCTTTCCGCCAAAAATCCGCAGATGCGATGCTCCAAGTTGATCGGTAACGTCCACCCACTTCTTGATGTCGTCCAGCACCTGGGCCCGCTTCGTTTTGTCTGCCTGTACCATGCTGGCTCCGCAGGCCGCGCCGGAGAATGAAATAGCATTGTTGAAAGCGAGATGGCGAAGACTTGTCAGGTAGGAAGGCTCGGTGGATTCGAGAAAGTACACGGTCATATCTACGCCATCCAACTGCAGATCGACTCCCTTGCGGATGAACTCTTCCATCGTCATCTGGCCGCTGCGTAACTGCTTGCTATAGGAGATGGCGCAGCAGCCAACGAAGAGCCGCGGCTCCTTATCACTCTTAGCTTTCTGTGCGTCCAGTGTCAGCGCTCGAGGATTCTTAGCCAGGGCCGCTGCAGCGATTCCCGTGGTTTGCAAAAACTCTCTTCGATCGAGCATTCAAAAGCTCCCTGATCGCGGCAGGATAACACAAGCACGCGGATGAGCGGCCGATTCAGTGGTATACCCACGCGGTATCACAACTGACTGGGTCGCCAGTTTCCTGTCACCTATTTTTCATGGTCGTAGAGGCCTACACTTTCGCACAACGGCCGATACCAATCTGACGTGATTGCGAGGGGATTCGAGGAAACGGAACTCATCGGCCGTCAGACCGCTTCAGCGAGTTTTGCTTGTAAGGAATTGAAAGGTCAACAACTTGCCGCTAACCACGCCCGCACGGAAGCACTTTGTTGAAAGCGACGAAAAAGCGAGGAATCCTTACGCTCGAATTTATTGACGCGGCACAGTGATGGCACACCGCTGAACTTAGAACAGGTTCGTGAGATTCCTAACTCTGAAGTCCACGAGGGCGAGTTGCATCTTTTATTATTGACGCCTAAATTCGCAGATCAGCGACGCACTGCTCAAGCCTGAGTAGAGCATTGCCCCAAAATGAAAGTGATCCGTTAACGGGGTCCTCTATGCGATGAGCTAAAGGACTTTCTCCCTCCAATCACGCCACAAATCTCGCCTTCTGCGAGCGCTTACGTATCTTAGTCTGGACGGCCCGCATCGCCAGTCCTGGGTGATACACAATGCTCGCCGCGTGAACTTCCGACCGGTGCTCCTGTGCGGACACAAACGGTGCACGGTTATTGCTGCTCGAGCACAAACGTGAAAATCCCTTCGCTCCGAAAGATTCCACGGTCTTGCAGCAGGCTGTCACTTCAGCCGGCAAACATTGTCTTTGTAGATTTCGTCAAAGTACGTGCTGCCGGGACCCGCGTTTGGACCAAGAAAGCATTCAGGGAGCTACTATCGGTGGGCTCGTAGTTTGCTCCGACCACTTGGGGGATCACCGACTTGTTTACCGAGTCCCTGATTCCGCGAGCAGCCCCACCTGATGCAAGAGGGTCTTGAATCGAGGCTCCGACCGAAGCGGATCGAAGGCTGGCTCAATACCGATTTCGGTCATGTGCAACTGCCGCTCCTGATACGCCCGTTCGAGCGCGTCCAGCGCCTTTCCTTTTTCTGCTAGCCGAACATATATGATCGCCAGGCCGTCGTTTGTCGAGTAAGCCTCGGGCGGATTGTCACTTCGGCTGGAAAGCTCCAGCTGTTTTTCCCAATAGCCGCGCGGTCCGCGTGCTGCCAACGCTCTGCGCAATGAGTCCTCAAGCTTGACCACGCTTCGCGGGTCTTCGCCTGCCAGAATCCGCGTCTGCGTCTCTTCGGCAACGGCTTTGTCGAATTCCCCGCGATAGGTATATAAGTGCGCCAGTCGCTGGTGATCGATCGCGAAACCGGGAAATGTCTGAGCGGTTTTTTGCAGCTGGGCAAGTGCGTCGTCGTATCGGCGAGCCCAAATGTAAGTGCGCCCAAGAAATGACTGAATTCGAGGAGAGAAGGGATCGAGTGCTATCGCCTTTTTCATCCCCGCGATGGCCTCGTCATGCCGCCCCTGAGGAGATAGACAGCTGTTGGAATAAAACAAATGCGCGTATGGATCGCTGGGATTGAGCTCTATTGCATACTGAAATTCGCGTTCCGCCATGCGCCAGTCGTACTCATAATGTGCTTTGATGAAGCCCATCATCGTATGTGCTTCGGCCAGTGAGTTGTCAATAGCGATCGCCCGTGCAGCTGCATCGCGCGCCTTGGGCATGGCCTCCAATTCCCTTAAAACGCCATAAACAGGGGAAAGGGCGTAAGTTCGCGCGAGCGCTGCGTAGGCCGCAGCGTAGTTGGGGTCGACCTCGATGGCACGTTGAAATTCCTCGGTTCCACGCTGGAGGCCCTCCTTGGTCCGCAAATTCCAGGCTTGCTGTCCCTGAAGATAAGCCTCGTGTGCAGCGGCATTCACGCGTGATGTACCGGAAAGCTGCTGCTGAGTTTCATGCGACAGCTCCAGTCGAATCTCGCTCGCAATTGCCCGGGAGATGTCACTCTGGAGTTTCAAGACATCACTGAGGTCGCTGTCGTAGCTTTCCGCCCAGATATGTGTTTGGTCACTTGCCTGAATCAATTGAGCAGCGACGCGAATACGCGATCCTTGCCGGCGCACGCTACCTTCGAGCAAGTAACCCACACTCAGTTCATGGGCGATCTGGGCAGCGCCTTTGTGGCTTCCTCTGTATTGCATCGCAGATGTTCTCGCGATCACGCCGAGATGCTGGGGGTCGAGGCTACCTAGTTGCGTGATCATCTCCTCTGTGATGCCATCGGCGAAATACTCCTGTTGCGGGTCCTCGCTTAGGTTCTGAAAGGGGAGCACGACGAGCATGAGCTTGCTGGACCGTCGAGGTCGCAACACAGTAGAGGCAAAGAAGATCGCTACGACAACAATGCACGCCGCCACCCCAACCCAAACGGTCTTGCGTTGCCATTGGGTTCGAGTTGGTGATTGTGGGACGGTACGAGATTCTTGAATGGCAGGTAGAACTGGTTCATCGCGTAACGGCGCAATCCAGCGGTAGCCTCGACGAGCTAGCGTCTCAATATAACGCGGCGATTCCGCAGAATCATCCAAAACGGACCGCAGGCGCCGTATGGCTGCGTTGAGGCTTTGCTCGAAGTCGACAAAGGTGTCGCCGGGCCAGAGTCGTTTTTGAAGCTCTTCGCGTGTGACCAACTCATTCGCTTGTTCGAGCAGCATGGCCAGAATGACCACGGGCTGACCTTCCAGTCGGACACGCATTCCGTCCTTCCGCAGTTCGCCCATTTGCGAATGGAATTCGAACGACGCGAAACGATAAACGGGCGTTGGGGAAGAGGACGGCAAGAGGAACCCCGTTTTTGTGTCCGAGTATATCCGCCGGAATCGTTTCATTCAAACGGAACGGCGTCTCATATCAGCCATGAAACTCTTTTCTTTGAGTGGGTTACCGTATGAGGCACGTTTCAGCCGTATTCCATTGATTGTTCTTTGCCCTGCCCTTAATTTTTCGCCTGTTGCTCAGAACAGAAGTGCTTAAGCTCACTTTTGCATTCTGGCAACGTAGATTCAAAAGGGAAAGGCGACCTCCAATGAAGAAGCACACGACAATTGGTCTGATGATCTTAACTTTAGCCCTGATCGAGAGCCCAAGCCTCAGGGCGCAGGCTGGCGACAATGATGGCTGCTCTGATGCCACATTGAAAGGAGACTACGCATTCACGATCTCCGGGCAAATCCTACATGCCGACGGAACAATCGACAATCGCGCCGGGATTGCCATGCGCAATTTCGATGGACACGGCAACATCAGCTTTATCGACTTTGTCGCGTCTCTGACGCCGGGACGCGTTCCTCCGGGCGGAATCAACCTTAACCCCGCCTTTCGGATGGGCCTGACCGGCACTTACCACGTGAACGCCGACTGTACAGGTACTGCCGAAGAGGATTTCCCACCCCCTCCGGGAGTGAGTTCGGGTCAGGTAATAAAGCTCGTGTTCGTCTTGAGCGATCACGGTCGCGAGATTCACGAAGTGGTCGCCTCACTCGTCCCAGCAGGCAGTCAGACACCAGTTCCCGTTCTAATACATGCTGACGGGACGAAAGTTCGCTAGCGAGCAAAGCGTTCGGATCCAAAGCGCGCGGCTTCTGACTTTCGTGGCAAGTTACTGGCTAACATTCATCATCTTCTTCTTGCAAAAGGGAAACCCGCTGGCTGCAAATTGGGTCAGCGATTCCTTGGCGCTCTTCGGATTCATGGTCGCTGTCTTTGCGCGGCTCAGTTTGGGACGTAACATTGCTTTTGTGCCTGCGCGCGCCAGATTGTGCACAGCGGCGCGTATGCTTTTGCCCCATTTACACTGCAGCCCTCGCGCACACTAGTTTCATCCTTCGTGCTTACAGCCCACTTAACGCATTGCTAATGGGTCTCGGCATTTTCTGGTTCATTCCGGTCAAGAGTCTGGTTGAAGAAGATTTCCTTCGCCACGATCCGCAATGCGCAGCGTACATGCAGAGGGTGCGGCGTGGTGGATTCCGTTTGTGATCTGAAACAGGCCGGGCCGAGTTCGCACATTGGCTGATTTGTAACAGTTGGACTTTTGTCCTGGCTGGCACATTCCCGCTAAAACTGCAGGATGCCGAGATTGCGGCCTTATACCGATCAGATTCAGTGCCTCAGGATGGATTAGTCGCAGAATATTTGCTGACTCAAGATGTCGTTCCTGATATTGCGGGCGCGCCAATTATTTACCAGGCAACCTGGATACCCAAGGCCAGCTAATGGTCGTCCGGAGGTTGGGACTCAGTGAAAAATGGCGTTGCGCGCGGGCAGTCGGTCCCAGCTGCTCAATCAGTACACAGCGGCAGAATGGTGGTCAGCACTATACTCCTAGAAGTGCCTTTTGCGCGTACTCTGATGAAAAGCGTGCAAAGCCTAAATTCTTGCGGTGTTGCCCAGAAGTTCCTCAAGTGTACTATCGTATCCATGCACAGCAAAGGAGTTAATAATGGCGACCGGCGGACCAGGAGCAGATAGCTCCGTACTCGTAACCAACCAAATTCAAGGTAAGGCTCTCGTTCAGCTTGCGACTGAGCTGTTCGGGCAGACGCCCGGATTCTGGGGTCGTTATTTCACCAGCGTGTCAACTTCCGGAAACGTGGAATACCGTCACTTAAAGGAGAATCCCATTCTTCGACAGAACCGCATACGCGTCTTGCCGATCGCGCGCCAAACTAGAAATGTCAATGGAACGCAAGCCCAGGGCAGCACAGACGCTGAAGTCAATTCTGAAGACCTAATTGCAACGTTCGGGCAGGAGTATCTTGCCTCGCAAGGCAGCCAGTTCCTGATGTTTCTCGATGTCGAGGGCTCTCCAAGTCTGTCCTCGGCATATTTTTCCGGATGGGCCGACACTCTCACTGCGCACAGCACCGATGTTACTGACGGAAATGTCAAGATTTTGCCTTGCGTGTACGCAACGAGGAGTGACACAACAACATGGCAGGCCATTGCAGACTGCGCCGACCAGGGCATAGTATGCTGCGGAGCTTGGGTTGCAAGATGGCTGCATCATGGGTGTGCGGCGCCAGATGATTGGGATGATGCGAAAATTCAGCCGACTGTACAGCTTCCGTGTGATGTCTTGGTCTGGCAGTACTCGGACGACTGTTGGGGCGGCGGCGGATTTGATTGTGATCAGGCCAACCCGAATATCGACATCGACCAGGCTCTTTTGTCCAAACTCGTTCTCCCGCCTGACACATCGACCTAATAAAACTGGGAGGTGAAAGCGTCGCCGTGGCATTTGCATCGTGCTCCCGCTGGCAACGAACCGCAATCTTGGTGGCTCTGTTCTTGAGCCGATCAGCGGTCCTCGCTGGCGCCGCAGAAAGTGACCGGCATATTGTCTTCAAGCCGGGTCGAACGACGGCTTATTCAGAGGGAGAGTTCGCAGGCACTACGCGCGAAGTTTATTTCTCGTTCCATGCCTCCAAGGGTCAACACCTTGTTGTTCGAATACAACCCTTTACAACGGGGCTCATAACAGCGGGTGTTGTGATCTATCCTTCGGCCAAGCAAGATGGCGGGCCGGGAGGAGTTGTGTTTGACTCTGACCTCGATGAGAGCGGAAAATTCCGGATCAGAGTAACGAGAAGGCAAACAGATGTCAGCGGCCGATTTCGGATCGTGGTTGAACTTTCAACTAACAGGAAACAAGGTGGAAATGGCAAACATCAATAACTGGGAAGTGTAGTCCCCATGAAGGGGATCTGCGATCACGTTTTCGTCCGGTTCACAACCCGGCAGCGAGCCACGGCAGCAATTCCTACCGGACTTCCGAGAGGCACACTTCCGGCTCACAACTACGCTGCGCGCGTAGGATTCACCAGTTGATGGGAGTGAAGAGGGCTGTTCGGCCGTCAGCCAGCGGACCACGAGCGACTACCGAGTGATAGTGAATGACGCCAAGGCAGTCATTCGAAATTCTTATCAATTTCCGGGGCCTAGACGCACGTTGACTCTGAGCGATGCTGCGACTGCTCTGCGGGTGTCGGAACCTCTCGGGCTGAGGTGGGTGGATCGGTGGATCTCGGTTTCGAGGAGCTGGTGATTTACGTGAGGCGGGCATATGTGTCGGGACGGTTCAGAACCGAAGCTTCACTGAGCTTCAAACCACCCCTTCCGAATTTATTTCCGGGGTTGTGCCAGCCGCCTATGTCTTTTGCCAAATTCTCAGTCTCGAGTGGACCCCATGAACCTTGCTCGTAAAAGTGCAGAGGGGCAGAGTTGCCCAGAATGTTTTCCACTACGCCCCGGGACACTTCCACAGCGTCCTCACAACGAAGAGAAGCGCGTCGCCCCTAATTGCGTCCGTCAACAGTCGCTCGTAGGCCTCAACCTCATTGCCAGAAGAATTCTGTACTGCGGTTAACTCTGTCATCATGGCAGTCAACTTTTTGCCTGGACGTTTGACCCGAACACCCTGGCCTATGGATATGTCTGGACCGAGTCGGAAACGGAAGTAGTTCTTTTCGGAAGAAGGTGCCCGCCCAAGTGGTGGCTGCTTTAGCCGCACCACGACTTCCGTGGCGGTTGACATCCGGCCGGAATCAGCCCCCGGCGCCTAAAGACCTAGGAGGTATTGATGAAAGCATTGATCTTTCGCGAGACCGGTGAACCGAGTGGCGTATTGAAACTGGCAGAAATTCCTACTCCGCCTTTGGCTCCTGGCGAAGCGCTCGTCCGAGTGCTGCTGAGCCCGATCAACCCATCGGATCTGCACATGGTGCGTGGACGCTATGGCTATCAGCCGGAATTGCCAGCCAGCCCTGGCGCTGAAGGCGTGGGGATTGTGGAGGCTGCAGGTCCGGGCGTGCAAGGTTCAATTGTTGGAACTCGCGTAGTCTTCGTTCACACCTGGAACACCTGGCGCGAGCAGATCGTGTGCCCAGTGGACAGACTCGTGCCCGTTCCAGACGGCCTGGACGATCCAATCGCCGCCACTTCCTACACGAATCCTTTGACTGCATGGGCATTGACGAGATCAAGTCACAATCTCAAGGAGGGCGAATGGCTCCTACAGACGGCGGCTGCATCCAGCGTCGGGAAGTTGGTGCTTCAATTGGCGCGGCAGTATCGATTCAAGACAATCAACGTCATCCGGCGGCGCGAGCAGGAAACAATCATACGCAACCTCGGAGGCAATGAGGTAAT
>Ga0126381_100008122_pt1 | contig 11721 bp, 9 predicted proteins | sample PanSoiMetPlot_28_FD_96465 | JGI IMG/M metagenome (GOLD analysis project Ga0126381, IMG submission 96465) | Tropical forest soil microbial communities from Panama - MetaG Plot_28 | ecosystem: Environmental > Terrestrial > Soil > Tropical forest > Bulk soil | place: Panama | collected 2016-02-17 | reverse complement strand
GAGCCACATTGAGCTGGTGTCCCAGAAGCTCGCCCCGCGGCGAGCGGCGTAGGTAAGATCGAGACCTTAGGGCGGATTTAGCGAAGCTAAATATTTTTGAGATACGCGGTGTGACGGCCTGAGACGTCGCGCGACTAGGAAACGCCTGCGGCTCTAGGCTAACTGACGTATCTCGCCCTTATCTTGCCGTCTCTCCAGCACGCCGACCGCGAAGCCAAGACATCTGCCGCAACCTCAACCACAGGGGCTGTTGCAGTCAGGTCGTGACGAGACGAGGCAACACGTACCACAATGCTTGCGCCGTCGTTCATCGCCAGTGCACGTGGTGCCGCAACAGCCATCCATGCTCGCGATTGCGATAAGGATGCCGACACGTGTCGCTGTACGGATTGTGGCGGCAGTACTGCTCGCGCTCCGGAAAGCGTGCCTGTGCAGCCGCGAAGGTAGAGGCGACAAGCATTCCGCCGATTATGACAATCACGCGCAACATGGGCGTCACTGATTTCAGGGATGGCGCGCCCCTAGTCGGGCCAGCGCGCGGGACACAACACGCGAAGCGCAAGGCCCCGCACAGGGAGATTGTAGGGGGGCTGAAGAGCGGGGCCTTGCTTCACGACGACGCGAACCTCGCCGATGTCGTCCATCCTGCTCAATCGGCAAACGACCTGCTGGGTCGGGTGAACATCTGAGTTCTTCCGATCTAATCGTAGGCCATGATCTACAGTCGGTTAACAACTGGGCTGACGACACGCGATGGAGAAGAAGGGGCCCGTCACCTCATTCCAACCCCGATTTCGGCGGCGCAGAATAAAATTCCGAAAATGTTGGATCTTGCAGGCACCAACGCGAGGCGGCCCACTCTTTAGGCCCAGCAGGGACAACTTCAAATCGGGTGGCGTCTCAGTTTGCCCGCCCCGCGGAAATCCCATGGATAAAAACGCCAAGTCTCCACTCTCCGGCCGTGTTGCCGGTCCTGAAGTTGACCGAATGCATTTGCCCGCAGGCAAGACACCTCACGGACGTATAAGAATCCGGATCGTCATCGGGCATTTCTTCAACGAGAAAGCCGTGAACGTCTAGTCCAGTAATGGGACAAAGAAAAAGATAGTCAGACATGGCGCCCTCTGGTCTGAACGGTAATTGGATACTATGCAACTTCGGATTCCGGCGCAGCTTGGTATTCGCACCTAAGCAACCGACGGGCTGACCACGGCAAATGCCTAGGCGGTCAGCCCGCGATATGCATGGTTGGCGTCGATGAAATCGTCAGAAACATCGCGGGAGATGCGATGTGCTTTCAGGATAGCCCCGGTCGCGCCGTCCGGTGACGCGCTCGGCTACTTGAATGCGAGGGCCATGCGCAAGATCGAAGCGCTGATCGAGAGCGCCCGACAACCCTCGGAAACCGAGGGGGCAACAGGCGAAAGCAACAAGGCCGTCGCGGTTCTTCCGCGCGGCGGCAGATGAGTCGGCGCGAACCCCGCTGGCCGTCGCTCAGCCAGCGGGGAACGCCCGATGATAAAAGCCGCAAGGCGAGGTGGCTCTTTCGCTTTTGGCACCGGACAGTCGGGGAATCTTGCAGGGTCCAGGCAAAACTCAATCAGGCAAAGACCTAGGTAGTAATACCGGAGCCGCCGCTGACCGCGTCGTCAATTTGCGCCCTGCGCGACCGTCAGAGCCCGGTCAGCGTAAACCCACCCCAATAATAGGGATGCGCAAAAGGCATATCGCGATTCACGCTTGCCGGAGATTGCCCGACATTGGCCGCCGTCCGCGCTGTGCCGGTCACGTTTTGGCCTGGCGGCACCGTCCGCTTTGTCATATCGAGCGAAGCCGCGAGCTCCTTCGATAGCCGGCCGCTCGCCGCCGCTGCTCGCAGATAATTCTCAACGTCCTCACTGGTCGCGGTGCGCAGCCAGTTTTGCGCCTTCCGCAAGGCGGACGCGGGGGCCAATCCTTCGCCTTGGTGGAAATCGTAGAATTTGGCCATGAGCAGGCCGGTGGATAGATCGCTGACCGGCCACAGCGTCGCCAACACGCCGCCGGCACCGAGCTGTAGAAAGGCCGCGGGCAGACCAATGAACTCGTTGGGCGTTGTGGCGATGTCATAAAGCCCGGTCTCGCAGGTGGACTGCTCCGCGAAGCGAGGAGCACCGAGATCACGGGCATCGAGCAGATCACCGACCGTCAGCGGCTTTCTGTTCGTCAACAACAGGCCTGAAGCGCGCGGCTCGTCCCAATCAAAATAACCGTGACTGGAGAAATGCCAGTAGTCGCGGCCTTTCAGCGCGGCAAGCACGGCCTGGCGTGTTGCAGCGGTCTCGGCCACGGCAAGCCTGCGATCGGGGGCGAAGCGACTCTCAACGAGCGCGCCCTCGACGGCGGTGAACGGCAGATCCTTGGTCGGATTGACAATGGCGGCGAGAGTAGGCTTGCCACTCACAGCGCTGGCGCGCGTCCGCGCCGATGCGAGAGCCTGCAAGCTCGGCGCCAATGTGACGGTGTAATCCTCGATCAGATATCTGTGGGTCTCCGGATTTTGCGCCAACCCGAGCGGCAGCAGCCCGAGCGCACCGACCGGAAGGATGGTGATCGGTGCACCGCTTCCCGGAGGCAGGCCGTTGGCGGCGAGCGCCTTGATCAGAGGTTGTTCGACAAGGGCCCCGAGCTCAGCGCCGACTTTTTCGATGCCGCCGAGCCATTCACGGTGACGTCGCGCCTGCTCAGGGCGATCGAGGTAGTTGATATTGTACGCGCCGAGCCAGCCGCCCTGATCGCGCGCTCCCAGCACCTCGCCGAGGCGCCGGCTCGTGAGCGAGGGGACAGCAATGACGGCCAGATTTGCTCCGCTGTCATTGCGGACGACGAGGATCAACTTGCCGCCACTGTCGGCGACAATCGGAGCCACGAGCGCGCTTCCCTTCGGCAGAATTCTGGTGGCCAATGCGATGACATCGCGCTCAGCCTCTCGCCCGCTCGTGGCTTCAGCTGCATCGACCAGGCTCAACAGCTCTGCGCGCAGTCGCCCGAGAGTGGCAATTTTCGCGGCTTTCTCTTCGCCGCGCGCACCTTCGTACGCGGCCTCTCCCTCGCGGATTTGCGCACGCAATTCATCGAGCCGCCGACGCTGCGTCGCGGAAAGGGTCAACCCTTCGAGCTTCAGCGCTACGCCGAGGAGTCTGGCCTTACCTTCCTCGAGCCTCTCGAGTGCTGCTTTACCATCTCCCATCTCTGCCGCTGCATAGGCTGCTTCGGTGAAGAGGGGACCGGCGTCTTGCAGCACATCGCGCGCCTCGGCTTCATTGAGGCCTTGACCAAACAACAAGCGGAAGCTTGTCCGCGCGTTATCGAACGCGTCGCGCGCGTGTTGCCAGTCACCTCTGGCGATCAGAGCCTGACCAAGGAGCCGTGCCGTCGAGAGATTATCGCGAGGAAAGGCTTGGCCCGTGAATACTTGGAGCGCTGCGCGAAACACGCCGACAGCCCGGTCTAGATTTTCTTTCCTCTCGCCCCGTCGGCGTTGGATCAGTGCCTCCCCGAGATCGGTTTGCACGGTGGCCCATTCCACAGGATAGGTGTCACGGGTCCAAAGAGTGAGCGCCGCCTCGTAGCTCGCGATGGCGTGCTCGATATTGTCCGCGCGGTCACCGTTTATTCGCTTGAAATAGGCTTGTCCGAGGTAGCTTTGCGACCGCGCCCAGCCGTCAGGCTTGAGCAGCACGAATGCACTGCTGCCCTTCGACGCCAACGCCTCGGCCAAGGCGTCGCCGGGATCGCCCGTCCCGATTTGAACAGGTTTTTCGCCGCTCGGAAATTCGCGGCTTCGGATCGCCAGACTGTTGGTGGCCGCTTCGATTGCCCGCTCGATGTTGTCGGCCTGACGACCTCGGAGGCGCTGCAAATAAGTGGCTGCAAGATTATCTTGTACGCTGGCCCATGCGGCAGGAAAATCCCGACGTGTCCACACGCGCAAAGCCGCGTTGTAAGCTTTGATTCCCTGCTCGATGTTCTCCGCGCGCTTCCCGCGAACGCGAGACATCGAGGCGTTGCCCAGATTATTTTGTGTCAGGGCCCAGAGTTGCGGTGTTGTGTCGGGCGCCAGTGCCGTGAGCGTTTGCTCGAAGGCTGCGATGGCGAATTCCAGGTTTTCTGCTTTCTCACCGCGAATGCGTTGCCCATAGGCGGCGCCCAGGCTCGCGTTGATGTTCGCGACCATATAGGTGCATTCGCGGCTAACGGCTGAGCTCTTCAATGCCCGATGATAGCTCTCCAGCGCGTTCTTGAGCCCCTCGATCGCTTTCTCCATATTTTCGGTTCGATCACCGTGGGTCTGGGCAAGAAAGGCCGTGCCCCGACCGGACCACAGCTCGGCGCGAAATTGTTCCCGCGCGGCGCTCAATGGCCAGGTCTTGATCTCCTTCTCCAGATCGAGTGCTTTCTGCGTCAGTTCGATGACGGCATCCCACTGCTTCGTGAATATCAATTGCACAAGATTTATAAAGTGGCCCTGAAGCTCGTTCGTTTTCTCCTGGTCTTCAGGGGTTGCCGCAGTGCTTTTTTGATCCAGAGCGGGCGCAAGCAGCGGCTGCAGACATGCCAGCGGCATGCTTTCCTCGCCGGTCGAGCTCATGCCGTTGCTCAAGCCCTTCAGCAGGTCCTGCAATTCCCCGGAGTTTTCCCTTGGAGGTTGATCTGCTGTCGAGTCGGGAATGCTTTTGACAAAGTCTTCCATCAGCTTTTCGAGCTGCCGCTGATTGTCCGAATTGGGGGTCCGGTTTTGTGCCAATGCCACGCCGCCGCTCGCCGCGATGAGCACGGCCAGCGCGATCCCTCGCCAGCACTTCGACAGCTGTTCCATCGCCCGGTCCTATAAAGGGCCAAGCTGGGGCCAATCGTGGCAGCGGTTGGACTGTCTATGAAAAATGTTTGTCTTTAGTTTGGAGTCTGCCTTCGATCGATCCGTACGACGTCGGCGCCAAAAAAACACGGTCAGCCGGACTTGTGACGCGCCGCTGCTGCCGTTGCACTACGTCGTCCCGGCGCGCGCATGACCGCAGGGTCGTACTTTTCGAGCATCTCCTCGTAGAATTCTCGTTGCTTGACCGCCGTCTGAAGACATTCCTCTGTATAATTCAGCCAGCGTGAGAGTTGCCCGGATGTGCTCGGTTCTCGCATCGCTTCCTCGGAGAGAAGGAAGTTCTTGACGAGGTCGAGCGTCTGCAGCGTCTGCTTGAGAAGATGCCTCGCGCTGGGCGTTGTGCAATCGCTTTGCAGCTCGCACACCAACTTTCGCTCCTCCCGAACGCGGCAGCGGATTTGCCGTATTCGAGCGCCACCGTTGTGACGGTATTCTTTCGACGCAGCATTGCCCGCGTTTGCCCGAGCGGCAACGCGCCCAGGCCTCGAGCGGTTCGACATGGGAGCGTTCCCTCAAGATTTATTCTTACGTATGGCAATGCACTGAGTCGGTTAATAAGTTCTAATTGGTTGTAGGAACGAGAAAGCGCAAGCGGTGTTTGCGTCTTCTCGACATACGATTTTCGGCGGGGGCAGCCGCTGCTGCGCCCGGTCGCGCACGGCCCTCACGCCGTCGACGAGCGGCAATGACGAGTGCCGCTGGAAATGTGGCGCCGCGCGTCAGCGGATCCGGACTTTATCGGCTCCGACCTGTCGCGCGTGCTGGCCCCGGGAGGGGAAATCTCGGGAAGCTCGGAACGAGCGCCATGCGCTGGCCGTGCTCGAAGACCTCGTCGCTGCAGGGGCAGAAGGCGCGGAGATTGGCTCCCGCCTGGACCCGATTGTTGAAGTACGCGACCGCATCCCTGACGTAGGCTTCAAGCAGATCACTGTCCGGTGCGTGGCGATTGTCCAAATCGAATGTGGCGATAACGATCATGACGACGTCCCCGTATTTTTTATTGCTGCTTTAGTCCGCATCGAGTTTCCGTCACAAGAGTTACGCGACCGTTATCATTGTAGGGCATGTTCGATTTAGCCTTAATTCTCCAGCCATAGGGCGGTTGTGCGGCGGCGGCCCGCGCCACGGGCGCTCGATGCTCTGCGCAACGTCACGTGATCATGGACGCGGCCGCTATCCCGCCCGGCGCTCATAAAGATGCGCGGGATTGTCCACCATCAGCCTTTGCCGGGCCGCTTCGCTCGGCGCCATGTCGGCGATGACGTCGATCAGTTGCCCGTCGTCCGGAACCGGTCCCTTGTGGTGGGGATGCGGCCAATCCGTGCCCCAGACGCAGCGGTCGGGAAACGCGGAGACGAGCTGACGCGCGAAGGGCACGGCGTCGGCATAGGGTGGGCCGATGCGGCTGATCCGGTCACAGCCGCTCACCTTCACCCAGAACTTGCGATCCTGCATCAGTCGCAGCAAGGCTTGAAACGGTTCCTGCTCCAGACCGAGGCCGGCATCGATGCGGCCGATATGATCGATGACCACGGGAACGGGCGATTGCGCCAGCAGGGGCGCCAGTTTCGCCACCAGCGAGCCGTCCATGTGAACCTGTAAATGCCAGCCGACGTCGGCTAGTCGGGGCGTCAGCGCGATGACCTCCTCGACGGTCGCGCTCTGGTGCAAGTGCGGCATGAAATTTGTAGCGCACACCGCGAAAGCCCAAACGGTCGAGGCGGCGCAATTCTGCGATCTCCACCGTTGGCGGCAACAAGGCGACACCAAGATAGCTGCCGCCCTTGGCGGCAAGGGCGTCCTCGACAACGCGATTGTCCGCGCCGTGGAGCGCAGATTGCACGATCACGCAGCGCTCGATGCCAAGGAGCGCGTGCAACGCAAACAGCTGCGCTTTGGTCGCGTCGGCTGGATTGATGGTCGCGGTCGGGGCGAAAGGATAAATCACCTTCGGTCCGATCACGTGACAATGGGTATCCCAGGATTGCGGCGGAAGGCGCAAGCCTGGTTTGCTCGGATGGGGATGAAACAGCGGGCGGCGCTCGTCCAAGGTCATCAATCCCCTTTTTGGTTGTGGGCCGTCTCCCAGAACAGATCTTTCCAGTCTCCGAGCGCGGCTTTCATCGAGCCGATACGATGCAGGAACGCGGCAAAAAAAGCGATGCGATGCGGCTGCGACGTGAACTCGAAGCCGGGGTCGTCGAGCAGATGCACGAGCATGTCGACGCCGTCGGGTGCATTCTGTGCCTGTTTCCACAGCATGGCCGCCGCGCGCTTGTCGGCATTGGCGACCCTGATGGCCTCTGCCAGGGCATTGGCGACGGCCTGGAACAGGGCCGGATTCTTCTCTTTCGTCCGCTTTGTGGCCAGCAGCGTGATTTGGGTCAGCGGCCCTTCGAACACCTGGCGGCTGTCAGCGATGACATGGGCGCCGGGCAGTCGCAGGCCCTGTTCGGTATAGGGCTGCACTGCGATATGTGCGGTGATGATGGCGCGGCCGTAGCCGGCCGAGAGCGCCGCCACCGCATCAGGATGACCGAGCGAGACGGTCAGATGATCGAGCCGATGCGGGTCGTTCCACAGTTTCTCCGCTGCCATCTGCAGCATCATCGCGTTGAAGGATAGCCCGACCGTGGGCACCGCAATGCGATCGGCCTCGGCAAAATCCGCGATCGTCTTGACGTTCGGGTTGATGCTGTAGAGCGTCATCGCTCCGTTGGAGACGGCGCCGACGGCGCGCACCTCATTGGCGCTGGCGCGCGTCTTCTCCCATAATGTCAGCAGCGACGGCAGCGCCGCGGTGCCGTAGTCGGCAGCGCCGGAGAGCAACGCATCGATGACCGGTCCGGGCCCGCTCAAAGTGCTGACCGATGCGTCGATCTTGCCGAGGCCGAGCTTGTCGGCCTCCTTCTGCAGCACGCCGCCGGACACCATCATGTCGATGGGCAGGTAGAGCAAGCCGCGCTGCTGCACGAACTTGACCGCGAGTGGCGCCTGCGCGCGAATGATCGTGGGCGCGGCGAGCGCCCCGACGCCACCCGCAAGGGTGGCAATGGCCGCCCGACGGCTCACGGGCCCAAAGAGGACTGTGCCTGACATCGTTTCCATCCCGAATGCGCTTTTTTTGGTCATGGCAGGATAGCACGCGGATCACGCTCGTCAGCTGGTTCAACCCAGCCTTGGGATGCCGTGCTGTCATCGTTCTTAAGCAATTGCGATGTTTGCTTGATCGCTCAAAGGGATCGCTTGCAGCGATCGGTGATACGCGGAGCGGTAATGATGCGCCTATTGCGACTTCTCGGACTTGTTCCCGTACTCATCGGCGCCGCCGTGGTCGTCATCGCGGGCGATCGAGCAAGCGAAGCCGAGCTGAAGCTCTGTGGCTTTGCCAAGGGTCTGCTGGGCAAATTGGGCTTCGCTCAGAGTTTTATCAACTTGCCGGATGCTTGCTTCTTCGGCGCGCCGACATGGGCACCTTACGCAGCCGCAGCGGGTTGCATCGTTGCCGGAATTCTTTGGCTTTATTGGCCGGAACAACGCGCAGACGCAGCGAGGCTCCGGATCGCCGGGCCGCGCCTGCACCAATATCCCCCGCACAAGACGCACACGACCCATTTCTGCCGCATGCGCATTCACAATCGCGGACCGGCGATTGCCCACAATGTGCAGATTCGGCTCGTCAACATTGTACCGCGTCCGCGGCATGCGTCGTGGGCGGCGGATTATCCCTATCCGGTTGCACGGGCGGGGCACCCGATCGAGGCACCTGGCTGCGAGCTCAGCCGCGGCGCCGACGTGCTGTTCCAAGTCGCGTCAGCTTGGAAGAACTCGCGCGGACAGTTTCTGGCGGGCCTCGACACCAAGAGCGGATTCCACAATCCAACGCCCATTGAGCCCGACGAGCGTTGGGAAATGACCTACGAGGTCACGGCCGACAACGCCAAGCCGCTGAAATTTCTGCTTGAGATGTTGGTCCAGGGCGAAGCGGTGGCGATGAAGCGGAAGAGCTGACGTTGATTGCGCTCCAGCGGGATCCGCTTTAGTGCGCCCTGATCGCGGACTTCTGTGCCGCCGATGACGGGTCACCCAGCTTTACCCCCAGCGCGAAATTGCTGCCGGGGAGCTTATAAAATGGTGCCTGCGCCACGCCGTAAACCGTCTTCGTGATCTGCAGGACCTGTTCGGACAGAGTGTGTGCCAGCCAGTCGACCTCGACGCGCTCGGGCGATTCAGCATTTTGCGGTTTCTGAAAGGCACCAAGAATTGCTCCGGCGAGCACGCCGTGATCGCGATAGCTCTCGTACGCGGACTGCCGGACGGCGGCGATGAGGTTTTGGCCGGTGGCGTATTGCAGCTGCTCCATTGCTGCCTGGCGCTCGTGGTCCCCGCGCACGAGAGCCGTCAGCAGCCCGGCGCTCGGCGCGCTGTCGCTGGCATCGAGGATCAGCAGTGTCTGCTGCGCAGAAATTTTGGCGAGCCAAAGCTGCCAGAGCTCCTGGCCGATGCCGTCGGCTTCGATCGTTTGCTCCTTCGCGGGATCAAAGGCCTGCGGGAGGAGGACATATCTTCCGGCAAGCGAGCGCCCCTGACCGGCAAGGTAGAGGACGAACGCATCCGTCGGCCGGATATCGGCGGCAAGCTTATTGATCGCGGTTTCGATCCCGGCCTTGCTGACATCGGCGTCGAACAGCGTCGTGATCCTGACGTCGGAATAGATCGGTCTGCCGGCGACTCTCAAGACGTCGGCGACGTCCCTGGCGTCCTTCACGGCATAATGCAGCTCGAAATCCGGCGTCACATATTTGTCGATGCCGACGGCCAGCACATGCAGTCGCGGCCGCTCCTGAGAGATGCCGCCAAAGGGATCCACCACGATCTTGAACGGCGCGGTCGCGAGCAATCCGGCACTGTTGTAGGCCGTCACGGCAATCGTGTTGGGCTGCGATGAATCGAGCTTGAGTGTTTGCGTTATCGTGACGCCGCCGTTTTGCGAGGGAGGCGTCGCCAGCTCGCCCTGGGCTTTGCCGTTCACACGCCAGACGACTTTGCGGCCGATGCCGCCGCCGGCATCCCTGACGTTGACCGCGAGTCCGACGGCATCGTTGGCCTCGGTCTTCTTTTCCAGAAGCTCGATCTGCGGGGCTGCGCCTGAATTCAGGATGCTCTGCAGGTTCAGCCGCGATGCCGCATCCTTCAATTTTCCCTCGGGGTCACCCTTGAGCGCTTCATTGACGAGATCGGGGCGACAGAGCTGCTCGTAGAATTGCACCAGCGAATAGGGCTCGAGTCCCCGCACGACGCCAAGCAAGTCCGCACCGGCGCGCGACGCCGAGAAATACCCTTCCGGCGTAATCGCCACCCATTCGCCCTCAGGGGTTGCCAGCAAGCTGACGCGGGAGACGCCGGACATCGCGTCCCAGATAATGGTGCGGCCGTCGGCCGCCCCGGACAAAAGGCGCAAGCCTTCGGGAGAAAACGCAACAGTCTCGACGTCGTTTGTGTGTCCCGCGAGCGTGCGCAATAGCCTCGCCGAACCCGTATCCCACAGCCTGACGGTCGTGTCCTCGCCGCCTGACACCAATCGGCTGCCGTCGGGTGAAAAGGCAACCGAATAGATTCCTTCGCGATGGCCCTCGAAGGTTTGCACCAGCCGCCCGGTGGCAACATCCCAGAGCTTGACTGTCTTGTCGTCGCTGCCGGAGGCGATACGCGTGCCGTCCGGTGAGAATGCTACCGCGTGCACCGATTCCGCGTGGCCATCGAACGTGTTCAGAAGCCGCCCGGTCGCCGCATCCCAGAGTTTGAGCGTATCGTCCTCGCTGCCTGAGAGCACACGCGTGCCGTCGGGTGAGAACGCGACCGCATTGACTTCGTCGGTGTGCCCCTCGAACGTGCGCAGCAGCTGGCCCGTCGTCGCATCCCAGAGTTTGATGCTGGTGTCGTCGCTGCCGGAGACGAGGCGCGTGCCGTCGGGCGAGAACGCTACTGCATTGGCGCCGTCGGCGTGGCCCTCGAAGGTGCGCAGCACTTGCCCGTTCGCGAGATTCCACAGCTTGAGCGTTGCGTCCTTGCTCGCTGACGCGAGACGCGCGCCGTCCGGCGAGAATGCGACCGCGTTGATTTCGTCGCTGTGGCCCCGGAATGTGCGCAGGAGTTTTCCGCTCGCCGCGTCCCACAGCTTGATGGTCTTGTCGGCGCCGGCGGAGACGAGCTGCGTGCCGTCGGGAGAAAATGCCGCCGAGAGAATGCTGTGCGCGACGTTCGGCACGATCTCGATCTGCGGAAGATCTTGCTTGGGAGCGTCTTGCGCGCCCGCCGACGCGACGAGCAGCACGGCGAGTGATATCGCCATGACCGAGCCGGATCGCAGCGCCACCGCATTCATTGCCGATGCTCCTCCCGGGCGCTGTCCCGTCAGCGCAAATCTGGGAAAAACCAATGCGCCAGCGAACGCTTACGTTTCAATAATGTGGGAGGGCGGCGTCGCCAAAATGCCGGGAATCACGAAAAAAGAGCGCCTTCGGGTTAATGATTACTTATTTTTTTCGACAGGGAAGGATGTAGGTAAATCCGCGGAACCCGCTGTAATCCACACCCTCTTCAAACGGCGTAATGGTGACGCTGCCGTCGGCAGCGGGCGGTGTTTGGAGCGCCGACAAATAAAGTGGTTGCGCCCTAAACTCTCCACGTCATGGCCGGGCTTGACGCCCGCAAATCGGATGTTTCCGATTTGCGGTCTCGCTTAATCGCGCGGAAGTCGGGAACACCCGACTTCCGATGCCATCCACGCCTTTCTCTCCGAG
>Ga0126381_100008121_pt1 | contig 11721 bp, 11 predicted proteins | sample PanSoiMetPlot_28_FD_96465 | JGI IMG/M metagenome (GOLD analysis project Ga0126381, IMG submission 96465) | Tropical forest soil microbial communities from Panama - MetaG Plot_28 | ecosystem: Environmental > Terrestrial > Soil > Tropical forest > Bulk soil | place: Panama | collected 2016-02-17 | reverse complement strand
TTCTTCAAAATCGGTGAGGGCTTAGAACTAAGGTGCTGGAATTTGGACGTTTGAAACGATGTTAGAGTAGCCGCTTTCTTCGTTGCTCGAATTCACCGCGGTAGTCGCGTAACAATATGAGGTACCGTCTACCACCACGGAATCTGTGTACAAAGTTCCGGTGTCAAGCGAGGGGTTGATCTTCGAGAAAGACCCACAGGAACTGGTATAAACCGCGCGATAGACGTTGTAGCCGGAGATTCCAGACGAGGAGCTTGGGTTCCACGACAAGTTGACAGCGTGCGTCGGAGCTGGAGTACCTGTCCCGGTCAGGGCGGCTGTCGTCGTAGAAGGCTGCGCGTTGCTCATGAACGTGAGAGTTGCACTGGCTGCGCCCGCAGTGACGGGGCTGAACGTGATCGTAAATGGAATGCTGTTGCCCGCCGGAATCGTCAACGGCAGCGGTATGCCACCGACGGTGAATACTGAATTGTTTGTGCTGGCTGCGCTGATTGTCACGTTCGCGCCGCTAGCAGACAGGCTTCCGGAAACCGTCCCGCTGGCTCCGACAGCAACACTGCCGGCAGCGAGTGTGGTCGGAATGACGCTCAGCTGAGCGACGACGAGCGTACCTGTTCCCACCAGAGGAAGGTTTACATTCGGATTGGAGCCGTCCGAAGTAATCGCAATGTTGCCGCTCGCAGCTCCCGATGCAGTAGGGGTGAATGTCACGGTAAATGTAGCGTTTTGTCCGGCCGCGAGGATCAGCGGAGCGCTTATTCCGCTCATCGTGAATCCGGTTCCACTCAGGGCGATTTGCGAAATATCGACGCTCGATCCTCCAGTGTTGGTGATGGACTCGGAGACAGGTTGGCTGTTTCCAACCGTCACCGTGCCGAAGTCTGCCGCGGTTGGACTGAGTGTCAGCTGCCCCGGTGTTACCGTTGTCATTCCCACTCCTTTGAGGGAGATACTTGCTGAGGAATCCGAGGCATTGCTGGTCAGGATAAGACTGGCGGCAAAGGCACCAGCTGCGTTGGGTTTGAACTGAATGCTGACCGTTGTGCTCTGACCCGCAGCCAGGGTGACTGGCAAGCTGGGTGCTGTCAGCGCGAAGTATTGAGTCGAAATCGCGGCGCTGCTAACCGTGACCGAGGCGGCCCCCGTGTTCGTGGCCGTGACGGTCAGGGCCTTGCTGCTGCCCGACGACACATTGCCAAAATCGAGAATCGTGGTAGCGAAGGAAAGGGTCCCGGACTGCTGCCCCCCCGCGCTTACTCCCACGCAACCAACCAGGAGAGATAGTCCCACCAAAAGAAGCAACACAATGGCTGCTTCCAGAAGACGTTTCGGGTAAAGATTTTTTGGGCGTGCGGTTCTTGCCATAATGAGCCAGCGAACCGTTACCCCAAAATTCAATTATTGCAGCGACCGGGGGACGGCTGACTGACATGAGTGTCGGACTCCCGACATAGGTTCGGTAGATGTCCTTCGTACATACTACCGCTTTCCGACGGCCAGTCAGCAAGACAAACCGAAGTTACCCGTGACGCCGTGACTTCTGCTGTTTTGCCCTCAAGTAACGCGAAGGGACATGTCCGTTCGGGCAATGCCTCGTGCAGCGTTCAAACAAACGGTCTTAAGGGAAGGGCTGAGGCCCACTTTCTTCTTGGCAATGAATCAACGGACTATTTTCTACTGCACTGTGGAACCCTGGAAATTAACCTCATTTCCTCTAAAACGTGCCGAACTGCACCCGTTTGCATGAGCCCGGCACCGAGAGCAGCACCCAAGGTATTCGTAATAATGTCCGTCGTCCCAGACCCGCGTCGCGGGATGTAGTACTGCAGTACTTCAATCACAAAACTGAACATTCCGCAGAAGACAGTGGTCATGAGAATTGCTTTCCATCGGCTTTTTGTCCACGCAAAATATGCGCAAACAATCAAGCCTAGCGGAACAAATCCGCAATGTTCGTCAGAACATCAGATAGGTACTTCCAATCGGCTTTGAATTCGCTCGGCGCAGACTGCAACAAGCTCTTGTGTGGAACTAAGAAAGTCGCCGGTATCTCCAAGTCCGGCTCGGACGCTACTTCGTTGTGTACCTTATTACCCGCCGCCTCCGCAAAGGCATAACGGGCAATGGCACCATTTAGGTCGGGAGGACGTCCGCCCGGACCGATCCACTGTTCGTAGTGAAGCATCGCGTCCGCGGGCGTCAGCTCTTTCGAGTAGATGGCAAGGCCGCACAGTTGCCCCGACCACGGGAGGAAGCTGGTCGGCGAAGTCCCGAGAACGATCTCGCCCAAAAGCTCGTCTCGCGAAATCCTGAAGTCGGGAAATGACTGCACTGGCTGGCCATCGAGGAAGACCGTCGTCCCTTTGGTCCCAGAAGAAATTGTGACAAGGATAAGCTTTCCGGGATGGAAGACATGATCAACATCAAACTTTATCTTTCTACTTCTGTCGCTCTCGACGGCTGCATTGTGGGTCACGACTAGACCATCTCTCCACTGCCGCACCAAGAATTGGTGCGGTCTAGTGGACGTGTAAAAAGCCAAGATCGTATGTACCGATCGAATGCCGGCGGGACGCAGCAGGAGTTCCAGGGTGTACGATTCCGCGCCTTGGGCTGCAAGCGGTTTTAAGGGGCCATTACCTATGACTAGAGCAGGTTGTTGAAATTTGAGTCCGCTGGTTCCCCGTAACCAGGTCACACCGTTCCGCGGAAAAGGATTAAACGGCCAAAGCGTAGCGATCAAAACAGCAACGATCGCCATAACAAACAGGGCTTTCGTCTTCTTCCGGTCCTCTGGAGTTCCAAATTGTTCGCGAATATACACGTTTTCACTGCTGAGACCGGCAACAGCGGCTCAGTTTCCACTCCCGCAGTAGCACTTGGCCGAACAGGCGGGACACGCCAAGTTTACTTACTCGTGTTGATTTCTCGTATCTACTCGAAGGTTTCGGCATTGCGGAGAGCAACACCGCGCTGGTCCTTCGGAGAGACGATGGGCTCGCCATCCAGTTCCCAGTTAATTTTCAAATCCGGATCGTTCCAGGCCAGTGTGCGCTCGGACTCCGGAGCGTAATAGTCGGTGGCTTTATAGAGCACGTGTGCCTGGTCAGAAATCACACAGAATCCGTCCGCGAAACCGGGCGGTATCCATAGCATGCGTTTGTTTCCGCCCGACAACCGCACCGCCTCCCACCTGCCCAGTGTGGGCGAGCTACGGCGCAGATCCACGGCAACATCCAGAATCTCGCCCACGACGACACGCACAAGTTTCCCTTGTGCGTGATTGATCTGATAGTGCAACCCACGCACCACGTTGCGCCGCGAGCAAGAATGATTGTCCTGTACAAACCGCTCATCGATACCCAGTTCGGAAAGGGCGCGATCGTTATAGCTCTCCAGGAAGAATCCGCGCTCGTCACCAAACACGCGCGGCTCGAGGATGAGCAATCCGGATAGTGAAGTCGAAGTTTTCTTCAATGCACCTCAGTTTGCACGACCGAAGGCGTGATCATCAGGATAGCGTATGTTCAAAGGCTCCAACAGGTTTTCCAGTCATCCCTTCGGCGCATTCGCATAACCGAACACCGCCTTGAGTTCGAGGAACTCCTCGATCCCGGCTTCTCCCCACTCTCGCCCATTGCCAGACTGTTTGTAACCACCGAAACAGGCACTGAAATCCAGGCGAGCGCTATTGATGTGCACATTGCCAGCGCGAATCCGTTTCGCAAGCTTGCGGGCGCGCTCAACATTGCTAGAGCTAACGAATCCTGAGAGGCCGTAGGGAGAGTCATTTGCGATCTGTACCGCATCATCGTCATCCTCATAAGGAATTAGGCAAAGAACGGGACCGAATATCTCCTCGCGCGCGATTTTCATATCATTATGCACATTCGAAAACACGGTAGGCTTGACGAAGAATCCCTTCGTGATGCCGTCCGGCCTGCCCGTGCCACCGGTAACGAGAGTTGCGCCTTCTGCCACACCCTGGTCTATGAGGCGCTGGACTTTCTCGAACTGGGCCTTACTTACGAGTGGGCCGACGATCGTCTCTTCCCTGCCAGGGTCGCCGACTTGCGTCGCTTCCGCTTCGTGTTTTGCAATAGACGCCGCTTCCGCCAGCTTCTGTTGTGGGACCAACATGCGCGTTGGCGCGTTGCAAGACTGGCCTCCGTTGCGAAAGCATGCCTGCACGCCCTCTCGCACGGCTTTCCCCAAATCCGCATCATCGAGTATGACGTTCGCCGACTTGCCACCGAGTTCCTGCGTAACCCGTTTAACAGTTGGGGCTGCTGCTGTTGCGACAGCCACACCACCACGGGTGGAACCAGTGAAAGAGACCATGCTCACATCTGGATGCGAGGCGATTGCGGCACCCACGGTCGGACCGTCCCCATTGACCAGATTGAAGACGCCGGGCGGTACGTTCGCCTGGTCAAGGATCTGCGCGAACAAATGCGCAGAAAGAGGGGCAAGTTCGCTCGGCTTCAACACCATGGTGCATCCAGCCGCAAGCGCGGGCGCAACTTTGCAAGCGATCTGATTCATCGGCCAATTCCAGGGCGTAATAAGCCCGCATACCCCGATCGCCTCCTTTCGCATAAGGGTGGAACCTCTTACTTCTTCGAAACTCAACGTTTCCAGAACCCTTGCAGCCTCTGCGAGATGCGCTAGTCCGGCAGGAACTTGCGCTTTGCGTGCCAACGATATGGGAGCACCCATTTCGCGAGAAATAATGGCTGCCATGTCCTCGTTCTTTGCCTGGTAGATCTCGATGATTCGTCGGAGGAGCGCCAATCGCTCGTCACGAGACGTTTCAGACCAGGCGGCGAAGGCCTTTTTAGCCGCGCTCACCGCCGTGTCGACATCGGCCGCACTGCCTAGCGAAATCGAGGCGACGGGCTCTTCGGTCGCCGGATTCACGACCGCAAAGTCGCTGCGCTTCAACGGGCTTACCCACTTACCATCGATGTAGAACTCACGGTGATCAGTCATAGTTTTCTCGGTTCGTCAGGCTATCAGTCTTGCTGGAACACATACGCTCTAAGAGTCATAAGAAAGAACCGCACTTTTATTATCTCCGATTGTATGGTCCAAGCAGGCACGCTTTCCTCCGCGAATCCTGATGCGTGGTCTGGTCTGTTTACTCTGAGGAGATAAGGCGTTGCGTGCGGCAGCGCAGCGCATAAAATGGAAGAGGCAGCGTGGGAGAACTTTGGATATGGACCGGGAACATCCCCAGAAAGCCCAACGAGATCCTCCCCGAGCTTTGAAGATCACGCTCCTGATCATTCTTTGGGCCCCGATGAACATGGTCGGGTGCAGTCCACAGCAACCTAAGGCGATGCCCGAAACTCAGCATGCATCAGCTTCAAAATCTAGCACCAAGGCCGAGGTCACGCTGACTTGCCCACCCGGGGACCCTCCCGATAACGATGTGTCCTCATCTCCAGTTGGCGGTCACACAGTGAGTCTCTCCTGGAACCCGAGTACATCGGCGAACAACCCGAAAGGTAGGCAGATTCGTTACTGTGTGTATCGAACCAAGGGAGGGCGAGTACAGAGAAGCGCGTCTGCCAGGTCACCTTCTCCGTGCATAAATTGTCAGCGCGTCACCAAAGAACCCGTGCCCGTTACTACCTACAAGGATGCTTATGTCGAAAATGATTCCCACTACTGCTACGTTGCAATTTCGATCGAAGCCGTGAGCAGTAGGCACAGTGATTTTTCGAATCAGACAGAAGCAGACATCCCGAAAGACAAAGCTCCCCCCTCTAATGGGATCTCATCTGGCGGCCTCTGCGAACTGAAAGGGCAGAATCACAAATCAACACCAAACCGAGGTCATCACTGAGCGGACGCCACCACCATAGTGGCATTGACTCGCAATTTCGAGTGTCGTAACGTACCCGTTGCTGCAAGTCCAAGGGAAAAATGAAGGCTGCTGACGGCATAACGAAAACGTGGACGTATTTCGAGGATCAATGGCACGAAGGCAACGTGGCGATCATGGGTCCGCGTACCCATGCCGCATGGCTCTGCTCGGTTGTGTTTGACGGAGCGCGGGCTTTCGAGGGAGTCACCCCAGACTTAGAACTTCACTGTGCGCGTGTAAACGAGTCGGCAAAGAAGATGTATCTGAAACCGATTGTTTCAACCGAGACCTGGGTAAAACTGGCCCGGGAAGGAGTTGCTCGATTTGACAAGGATGCCGCGCTTTACATCCGCCCCATGTACTGGGGGGAGAAAGATGGGCCATGGGTCCAGGCACACGATCCCGAATCCACACGTTGGTGCCTGTGTATTTACGAAGCGCCGATGCGGCAACCCAAAGGGTTCTCGATAATGCTATCGCCGTATCGTCGTCCGACGCTCGACACCATGCCGGTCGATGCCAAAGCCGGATGCCTCTATCCGAACAATGCGCGCGCGCTTTTCCATGCCCATGCCCGGGGCTTCGATAACGCGGTCGTGTGCGACGTGCTAGGCAATGTAGCGGAATTGGCGACCTCGAATATTTTCATGGCCAAGGGAGGCGTTGTTTACACACCAATCCCAAACGGAACCTTCCTGGCCGGCATCACTCGCCAAAGGGTGATTGGGTTGCTGCGCGACGCAGGTGTCACGGTGATTGAAAAGATTTTGACGTACCAGGAACTGGAACTGGCGGACGAAATCTTTTCTACAGGTAACTATTCCAAGGTTGTCCCGATAAATCGGATCGATGGTCAGTTTCTGCACCCCGGACCGATCTACACGAAAGCCCGCGAACTTTATTGGTCGTTCGCTCACTCATGACCCGACCCGTTGTTGCCGAGTCGGCAAACACCCTTGCCACCCATGCCCTGGCGAAATACTTCAAACTTTCCATCCTCATCGCGGGATCCATCGCTCTCTGGTGGCAGCAGCTCTCCACGACGCTGAGGCTCGCCTTCAGTAGTGATGCGCACACGCACATCCTCCTGGTCGTGCCTCTGAGCGTCGCTCTGATTTATTTGGAACGGAAAAGAATTCCGTTCATGGCGCCCCAGATGGGATGGCTGGGTTGGATCCTCTTGAGCGCCGCTTTTTTGCTCCGCGCCTTTACTGCTTTAGGGACTTCCAGCGCAAGTCCAGACGCGGCTCTGTCGTTAAGCATGTTCGCCCTCGTCCTCTGGTGGATCGGCACTGTGCTCGTCTGTTGCGGTCTAGGAACCTTTCGCACTCTTGTGTTTCCTATGTGTTTTCTCTTCCTGATGGTTCCTGCGCCGCGTGGAGTGGTGAACTGGATTACGCAGACGCTTCAGTATCAGTCGGCCTTCGCGACAGAGTTGTTGTTCCGCATCGCTCGGGTTCCAGTTACGAGAGACGGGCTAATCCTGTCGATCCCCGGTCTGGACATCGAGGTGGCGAGCCAATGTAGCAGCATTCGGTCCAGCACGATGCTCATCGTAATCACGCTTTTGCTGGCTCATCTTTTCCTTCACTCAAAATGGCGAAAGGTTCCGCTGGTGGCTGCGTCGATCCCGTTCGCGGTCGCTAAAAACGCGATGAGAATCTTCACCATCGTCGAACTGGGCACACGCGTGGATCCTGCTTATCTGGACGGAAAGTTACATCACAGTGGAGGGATTCTTTTCCTTGCGATTGGCGTAATCATGGTCGTCATTTTGGTGTGGATACTGCGGCGGGGGGACGTTCGAGAATCAGAATCTCAGGCGCAGTAGACGATAGGGCGGTTCCTGCCAGGTGGGTCTGGACAGTCTCTCAGAAACAAAAATGCACGGCCCCTACATGGGGCTGGCAGAATTGAGCTTGTACTAGACTACTAAATTTTAGACTTGTCGAATCGTGAGCGAACTGCCATCGTTCCCAAACACGTGGCACCAACTGCAAGTAGATAAATAGCAGCGGAACCACCGTCTGGAACCTGACGGCGGGGAGTATCCCTTTCCTTGACTGGTTGGGCAAACGAAAAAGCCGGAATCAGGAGAACCAAAGCCCCAAGCAACAGCCATTTCTTCGATTCTTTTACGGCCATCATTAGGCCACTCCCTCGTCACAAACTTATGATCTACACGTAGGGGGAGAAACGACGTTCAGGGGAAAAGAACATTGCCAAGACCGGTCACCGCTATTAAGAGGTCTAGCCACGGTTATTGAACAGCCTTTTTAGGCACCTGTCAAGATGAGAGTTTTTGCAACAGGTTGCAAGTGGCTGCGTACTGTCTTCGCTCTCCTATCGGCTCGGTTGTAGAGATGAGACTCCAGCGAGACACTTTCGTTTGATAACAAAGGGGCTTATTGGCTTCGTTTTGCAAAATTAAAAACTCGACAGCTTAATCGACATTACCAAAATCAATGTTTACCCTTACGGTAATAACTTACTTACCAATAGATGCACCCGCACCCTTTTCTACGGCACCGCCCGCTTTGCTGTTTTCAATGACCAGGTTCTTCCGCTGTCTCTCCGTTACTCGTCACAGTCGAATGCAGGATGCAGCTTTCTTACATTCATCAAACTACCTTACGCTCCTATTATTCCTTACTTTTCTGCCGTTAACGAGGCCGGAACGGGATACTGCTTTCTTTTCAATGCCCTCACGGAATTAAAGTAGTCGCGGAGCCCACTCAGCAGCTCAGTAAACTCAACCGCTCTTCCTTCGTTAGGCCTACTCTGCCAAATCGTCCACCACCTACACATCCTGCACAACCTCTTTTGATTGTGGTTGTCGGAGCTCGTGACAGTATTCGCAAGAAGGTTCAGGGACATGCACGTCGTAGACATAACTCAACCTATGAGCGACATCAGGCTGCAGCATACCCTTTCAGATTCACTAGCTGTTCGCTTCCAATTCGCGAATATTCTCCGCTGAGGTCTTGGGCAATCTTGCTGTAGTCCAATTCCGCGAGCGCCCGCGCACGGAGCTTTTCTCCCAACCCGTTCAAATCTCGGCGCCCACTTTCAATCTCAGTGATTACATCGGCAATCGATGCGGCACTCCCATCCATATAAATTCCAAGCTCTCCGAGGTATTCGGGGATATCGACCGCACGGGTGGCGATCACTGGCGTAGCATTCACCATGGCAGATGTCAAAGGATGTCGGGCAGACCCGCCACTGAACGGGATAATGCAAGCTTTGCTTCGTTGATAAACGTTCGCCAGTTCATCCGCCGAGTAGAAGTCCTGCCACTGGATCATGTCGTCGACATTTTTGCGGACCGCCAATTGCTTGGCGTCTTCCAGACCGTTGCAACCATAGCCCACATAAATCACAAGCGCGATTCTGAGACCGCTGGATTTAAGGGTGACTAGCGCATCCAGCAGTTCCGTGAAGCCTTTTCCTCGCGCGATATTGTGGCCGCCAAAGTAGATGTATTGTTTTCGTTCTTTGGACACGAGTTCCGGAATTCGCGCCCCATAGCGGATGACTTTGATGTTGTCCGCAGCCACCCCCAGTGCCACGAGTTGCTGCTTCATGTTCGCGCTATATGCTAGAACTTCCGCGCAATTGTTATACAGACGATTAAACTTTTTATGTCGCACCTGAAAAGGATCGATCTCGTGCACGGTCGTCACGATTTTCTTCCCCGATCGACTCGCGAGAGAAATCAAGATAAATAGTGGAATGCAGCCAAAAGCTTCAAGAACCTGATCGAAATGAATCACATCAGCGTGACGAGCTCGCTTGTAATAAAGAAAACCTCGTGCAGTCGCCGAAACAAGATCGAGCCGCAAGATCTTTACAGCCCAATACTTGAGCGATCCATGTTTTTTGCCAGGGGTTCTCGGAGCATGCGGTATGGCAATTGGCGAACAGTGCTCATTGATCAATTCTTCTTTCGCAACGGAGAAGTTCTGCGCAGACGAAAAGCATCTGCAGTTAGATGTGATCACGTCGACCGTCATGCCGGCACCCCGAAGCGAGTCGACCAGATTGCTGCAATTGTGCGAATACATGTCGTTTTTGTACCAGCAGCCTATGTAGGCTAAATGAACCGGCTTTTTCTGCTCTGCTTGATTCGCCATCGTAGTCTCCTTCGGGTGCGGAATGTTAGGCCGCTACATGCGGCTATAAATCAAGTCTCCAATAAATTCGGTTGCCTTCGGCGGCAGATGTCGCCAGAGTTTGCGAGCGGACTTAACCAACCTAGCACAACCATCGGAGAGGCGGGGAGTCAAAGCCGGCGAATAATAACGGAACTGAGGCTTTGGGATTCCGCCCCACTTCGTCTTGAACTGAGTCAGCGCCTCGTGCTCTTCTGCAACTTCTCCGAAGTCATACCAACGAAAGCCGCTCCGGCATGCGTCCCGGATAGCCTCGATCTGCAAAAGATCATGAGGATGAAGGCTCCAGTCTTCAGGGGCACACCCCGTGAACGCATAGAAAACCGTCTGGCCGAACTGCAACAGGATCGAACCGGCGATCATCCTCCTTCGACCAAATCTGTTCTGTTCGGCAACCAGCAGCCGCATTTTCCCCGTCGGTCTGAGCAATGTCCACAGGCTCTGGAACAAGCGGTAGGACCTGGGAGGCACTGCATTGTGACGCATTGTTAGCAGATAGAGCCGGTACCAATCGGCAAGTTCCTGTTCGGTTTCTGCCTCCCGAACCTGCAGGCCCAGTTTCCTCGCTTTATTCACTGCCCAATTAACTCGATGCCGATCCTTTGCATTTCCAAATCGCAGTCGACGGCATCCTTCACATGAAACGCATCCTCTTGGCAGCCGCAGATTTTCCCAGAAGTCCTGCCACTCCTTGCCGTCGATTGCTGACGGGAGTTCGAATACGAAGGTCGGCCTCCAAGGAATACAACTAAGCTCCTCGATTGACCCATGCAAGTTGGGTACTTGAGTCTTGATTTCCAACTGGACATCCGACTCAGAACGAGCCATTTCGATTGCGCATTCGACGATTGCCTTCTCGGATAGGTCATTCAGAGCTAACGGACCTGCGCATGGAGTCCTGGGCAGTGAAGAGAGACGACGCCCGCCTTCAACAGGACCGAACTTCAGCGGCAGTCCTTTGGTAGGAAGTAGTGGCAGGACAGCGGTGAGTTGGCCGCTTTCATCTTCGCAAGCCAGAGTCACGCATCTTTGCCGATACTCGCTCTCCAAGGCGAGGAGCCAGCTAGGATGGTGGTAAATCAGCGCATTGGGATGCGCTGAAACGAATTTCTCCCATCGGGAATCGCTCCGAACGTCCATTCGAAAGACCCGGAGAGCTTTGCGAGAGGACGGCATCACCTCTATGTCTGCGAAAATCAATGCGGGTACCTCAATTAGAGATGGTCACAAGGTTCTAGACTAGATTCTCGCGTTAGGGGGGTGGGAGAAACGGAAGGTCGCGGGGGTACGACCTTGGCCTATGAAGATACAAGCGGGATTGGGGACTTTGATGTGATTCCGGTCACTTAGTCAGGTGTCGCCCGTCACTCCGGCATACCCAAGAAGGTGCAATCTCTCGGGTCGTGCGCACGATTCTTCGCAGATGTCGATGTTAGCTCTGGTTGGTAATCAAGAAATCGGCTTAAGACTTGCGGATTTTGAGGAGAATCCTGCATTGTTTCAGTGGGCCCATTCTCGCCGCTTGACGATTCATAATTCCAACTCGGCTCTTGGATCCGTCCAATTCAGCATAATCATTCGTGCTCACAACGACTGGAATTTACTTGAGGGCTGCCTGCGATCACTGGCTGAACAAACGAACCGCCTCAAGTTCGAGGTAATTGTCGTGGACGA
>Ga0126381_100008120_pt1 | contig 11721 bp, 11 predicted proteins | sample PanSoiMetPlot_28_FD_96465 | JGI IMG/M metagenome (GOLD analysis project Ga0126381, IMG submission 96465) | Tropical forest soil microbial communities from Panama - MetaG Plot_28 | ecosystem: Environmental > Terrestrial > Soil > Tropical forest > Bulk soil | place: Panama | collected 2016-02-17 | reverse complement strand
GCGGTCGGCTCGCTCGGCTTTGCGAGCCGGGTCGGCGATCATCTGGTGGCGGTCGAGAATACGCTGCAGCTGCACAACATGATCGTCTGCACGCTGTGCTCCTGCTATCCGTGGGAGGTGCTTGGCCTGCCACCGACCTGGTACAAGTCGGCGCCCTACCGGTCGCGCGCGGTAATCGATCCGCGCGGCGTGCTGGCCGATTTCGGCCTGAAGCTGCCCGAGGCGACGGAAATCCGCGTGTGGGATTCGACCGCGGAGACGCGCTTCATGGTGCTGCCGATGCGCCCTGCAGGTACGGACGGCTGGAGCGAGGAGCAGCTCGCCGGCCTGGTGACGCGCAATTGCATGATCGGGACCGGCTTGCCGAAGGGAGCGGACGCCGTGTCATGAATGGAATTCACGATATGGGCGGCATGCAGGGCTTTGGCCCGGTCAAGCCGGAGGTGAACGAGCCGGTCTTCCACGACGCTTGGGAGGGACGCGTGCTCGCGCTCAATCGCGCGATCGGCCATGCCCGCCTATGGAACATCGACATGTCGCGCGCGGCGATCGAGAAGATGCCCCCCGATCTCTATCTCGCACGCTCCTACTACGCGAAGTGGCTGCTACGGCTCGAAGACCTCCTGATCGAGCGCGGGCTCATCGATGCCGACGAGCTCGCGAGCGGCCATGCGCGCGCCCCCGGCAAGCCGCTGCGCAAGCTCGCGGCCGCGGACGTCGCGACCGCGCTGACGCGGGGCTCCTATGGGCGCGAGCCGGGCGCGCCGGCGCGTTTCAAGGTCGGCGAGCGGGTGCGGACGCGGAACATGCATCCGGCGACGCATACGCGGTTGCCGCGCTATGCGCGCGGGCGCCTCGGCACCATCGAATGCGTACGCGGCTGTCACGTCTATCCGGACACCGTGGCCATCGGTGAAGGCGAGAACCCGCAATGGCTTTATACGCTGCGCTTCGCGGGCCGCGAATTGTGGGGCGAGAGCGCCGACCCGAATCTCACGGTCTCGATCGAGGCGTTCGAGCCTTATCTGGAAGCGATCTGACATGGTGCTCGAAGGCGCGTTCATGGCGGCGCTGCCAACGCTGCCGCGCGATGCCGAGGGACCAGTGTTTCGCGAGCCCTGGGAAGGGCAGGCTTTCGCCGTGGCGCTCGCGCTGCACCAATGCGGATTGTTCACCTCTTGCGAGTGGGCGACAACGCTCGCGCAGGAGATCAAGGACGCACAGGCGGCGGGCGATCCCGATACCGGGAGCACCTACTACCGGCATTGGCTCAGGGCGCTCGAGCGCCTCCTCGCCAAGAAAGAGCTCGCCAGCCGCGCCATGCTCGCGCGCTATCGCACAGCGTGGGCGCACGCCGCCGCGCCCACCCCACATGGAACGCCGATCATCCTCGCCGATGAGGACTTCGCAAGCTGAGCCGTAGCCCGGAAGGAGCGTAGCGAAATCCGCGGTGGCCCGACGCTTCGCGGCATGGCCCGCGAAGCGGGGCGTAACGCCCTTATGCGGGCTACGACACGCGCTCGGGCGTACGGATGTGCTCGGGCCTGACCCCGAGGCCGATGATGCGGGCGGGAATCCGTCGCAGGAACGGGAACGCCTTCAGAAGCTTCACCGGCCACGGCGGCTCGATCTTGTTGGCGTTGGCGAGCAAGCCCGAGATCACGCGCTGCTGGATGAAGACCTGGCCCCGCTGAATGATGCGGGTCGCGAACTCGCGCCGCTCCTGCACGCGCCGCAGCCCATCCTCGTCGACCGCGCCGCAGAAGAGCGGCTCGGCCAAAATATTGGCGGCGGCGACCGCGTCCTGCACCGCGAGATTGATGCCGACGCCGCCGACCGGCGACATCGCATGCGCGGCGTCGCCGATGCAGAGCAGGCCGCGTCGGTACCAGCGCTTCAAGCGATCGACCGCGACCGTGAGCAGCTTGATCTGGTCCCAGCTGGTGATGTCGCCGGCGCGGTCGGCGAACACCGGCAATGTCTGCACGAGCCGCGCGCGGAACTCGGCGAGGCCGGCGCTCTGCACCGCCGCGAACGAGTCCTTGGGGATCACATAGCCGCACTGCCAATAGTCGCCGCGATTGATCGCGACCAGGATGCGGCCGGCCTCGAACAGGCCCATCGTCTCCGCCGGATCGCCCGATTTGTGCGGCATCCTGAACCACAGAACATCCATCGGGGCACCGAGATTCTCGACCTCGAGCCCGGCCTTCTCGCGCGTCAGCGAATGCCGGCCGTCGCAGCCCACGACCAGCGGGGCGCGGATGTCGCGCACGCCATCGGGCGAATTGGCACGCACCCCGACCACGGCGCCCTGCTCCTCGATGAGGTCGGTCGCCTCCGTCTGCATCAGCACGCGAAAGCCCGCGTAGCGGGCGCCGCGCTCGGCGAGGAAATTCAAGAAGTCCCACTGCGGCATGAAGGCCACGAACTTGCAGCGCGTCGGCAGGTGGCTGAAATCGGCGGCGATGAACTGCATGCCGGCGAAGGTGACCTGCAGGCAACGCGCCTCCTGGTGCGGCAGCGCCAGGAAATCGGACAACAGACCGAGCTCGTGCATCAGCTCGAGCGTCGAGGGATGGATGGTGTCGCCGCGGAAGTCGCGCAGGAAATCGGCGTGCTTCTCCAGCACCACCACATCAACGCCGGCCCGCGCCAACAGATAGCCGAGCATCATGCCGGCTGGGCCGCCGCCGACGATGCAGCATCCTGTCGTCAGTTGATCGGCCATGACGGCGCTCCGCATTCGGACAGGGAACGCCGGCCAAAAGGGAAGTGTTCCGGCGGTCTAGGTCTAGAAGCCGACCATTCGCTCGTTGACGATATAGCCGCCGAGCAGCAGCGCGCCGAAACCTATGATGACCAGCGCTGCTGCGGCCTCGATGCCGCGCATCGCCAGATTGCCGTAGCCCGAGCGCGCAGACGCCATGCGGCTCGCCCAGGAGCGGGCGCTGACCGCGATGGTAGCGATCGCGGCGACGGTGATGAAAGTCCCGAGCCCCATCACGAAGGTCGACGCCGCGCCGACCCAAAACAGTCCCTGCGCCAGCGCGAAGACCAGCACCAGGATGGCGCCAGAGCACGGCCGCAAGCCAACTGCAAAAATGGCGGAGAGACCCCGCTTCCAGCCGCCGGGCCCCGCGAGCTCCTCCGGCTCGGGCGCATGGGCATGGCCCCAGGCGGAGGCGTCGTCGTGATCATGGTCATGATGATGGCCGTGGAAATGTCCATGATCATGATCAGGGTGATCGCAATGCGCATGGTCATGATCATGATCGTGGCCATGATCGTGGCCATGATCGTGGCCATGATCGTGGCTATGATCGTGGTCGTGAGCATGATCGTGGCCGTGGTCGTGATCATGTTGATCCGGCGCGGCCTTCACGGCGGCGGCCGGCGTCACCGCGGCGCCGACCGCAGCCTTCGGGCGGCGGAGGTCGCGCGCGGCCGCAATGAAGGCCCGCCCCTTGACCCACAAGAGACGCAAGCCGACGACGATGATGAGCAAGTAGCTCAACGTCTCGATCCAGTTCACCGCGCCGTTCATGGTGGCGGCGCTCGCATGCAGCACGACCGCCGCAAGGCCGACGATCGCGATGGCTACCATCGCCTGCATCAGTGCCGAGAGAAACGACAAGACGACTCCGCGTAGCCAGGTCTCCTCGTTGGCGACCAGATAGGACGAGATCACCGCTTTGCCGTGGCCCGGGCCCGCAGCGTGGAAAATGCCGTAGAGAAACGACACGCCCATCAGGCTCCAGGCGGCGCTGCCGTCGGCCTTGGAGGCGCGGATGAGGCCCGAGAACTGCCGATAGAATTCGGCCTGCTTGGCGAACAGCCAACCGACGATGCCGCTCGTGGGTACCGGCGCGGTGCCCGGGCGCGGACCGCCGAACGGCGTGCCCTGCGCCAGCGCGGCATGCACCAGCGCGGCGTCGATGAGCGCGGCAACGAGCAGGGTAGCCGCAAGCAAGAACCCGAATTGTCCGATTGTATCGCTCGTGCGCCCCCCGGCCACGATTCTCATGGGCATTTCACCGAAATCTTGTTGGCGAATTGCGCGCCCCAATTGTCGGCAGCGCTGAGCTGATTGAAGAACGCCTCACCGAGCTGCTGGCCGGGCGGGACCGCCGCCTCTTGCGGCTTGGCGATCGTGAGCTTACAGGCAGACGGCGCGCCGGCAAGCGTCACCGGCTCCTTCACATCCTTGAAGGAGAAGTCGACAAAATATTCCGGATCGTAAATCTCGAGGTTGAGCTCCTTGGTCTTGATCGGCGTCTTGAGCGGCACCGTGAAATGGAGCGTCAGCACCGTGTCCTTGACGTTGTAGTCGAGATAGTAGTCCGTCGGCTCCTTGAGCTCGATCTTCTTGCCGTTGGCCTTGGCGACGGTGAAATATCCAAAATCCTTGAGCGAGTTTATATTCTCCTTGGCGAGCGGCGCCAGATCCTCGCGCGTGAATTGACCCGGCTTCTTGGCGTCGACACCTTGGGTGGCGAAGGCCGAGAACATGTCGTCGAAGGTCCAGTTGTAGCGCAGGCCCGTGATTGCGCCGTCGGGTGCATAGACGAGTTCGTTCTGCATGGTCACCCAGACGTGCGGATGAGCGCTGGCGCCGGCAAGGCCCGCCAGGAGGCCGGCAACAGTTAAGATCGTTCGCGCAAAGTGCTTGTTCATGAGGAAGGCCGAATGTTTCGCGCCATACGCGCGAAGGGGTTCGCGCGCAAGGGGTTCGCCCGGAACGGGTTCCGCATACGCCCGGAAGGTGGTTCCCGGGGCAACATAGCATGGAGTGCGGCGGAATGGAGGCCTCAAATCGCCGCGATGGCGCGCACGAAATCGCGATCAAAGCGCAACATTATAGCCCCGCCGTGCCGCCATCGGCGCGCGGATCGTGGGCGCCTTCGAGCGTCCCGTTCGGATGCAGCAGCACGGCGCCGGCATGCCCGGTTGCGTCCGCGTACGGCTCGGCCAGGACCTCGACGTCGTGACCGGCGGCGCGCAGTTCCTCGATGACGGCCGCATCGAAGCGCGCCTCGACCAGGAGGCTCGCACGGGGGGCGCCCCAAGTCTGGCCGAGCACGCAACGCGGCCGGTCGAGCGCCTCCGCCAGCGGCAGGGCGAAGCCGACATGCCGGGTGAAGAGCGCGGCCTGGATTTGCGGCTGCACGTCGCCCCCCATGGTTCCGTACGCCATCACGCGCCCATCGCGGAGCACGGCTAGCGCCGGATTGAGCGTATGCGGGGGCAGGCGCCCAGGCGCGAGCGCGTTGAGGGCGCCGCGCTCGAGCGAGAAGGCAACGCCACGGTTCTGCATCAACACGCCGGTCGCCGGCAGCACGCAGCCGGAGCCGAACTCCCAGTAGAGCGACTGGATGTAGGAGACGACGAGGCCGTTTGCATCGGCGGCGCCGAGCCAGACCGTATCGCCGCCGCCCCGGCGCCGCCAAGGTGCGGCCCGGCGGCGATCGATCACGGCCGCCTCCGCATCGAGAAAGGCCGGCTGCAGATAGCGCTCCGGCAGATGCGCGAGGCGCTGCGGGTCGGTGACATAGCGATCGCGCAGCGCGAGCGCGCGCTTGGTCGCCTCCACCAGGCCGTGGACGTGGTCGAAGCCGTCCACACGGCCTACCTTCAGGCGATCGAGCAAAGCAAGGATGATCAAGGAGGCGAGACCTTGGGTCGGCGGCGGCGTGTTGAACGCGGTCCCGACCGCGAGCTCGACCGACAGCGGCTCCGCAATGGCGGCATGACAATGCTTGAGATCGGCGCGGGTGACCGGGCTGCCGATACGCTCGAGATCGGCGGCGATCTCGCGCCCGACATCGCCGCGATAGAAATCATCGAGACCCGCATGGGCGAGCTGCTCGAGCGTAGCCGCGAGCTTCTCCTGCCGCAGTTTGCTGCCCGCCGCCGGTGGCGTGCCGGCGACGAAAAAAGTCTCAGCAAATCCCGGGGCGCTCCCGAGGCCGGCAAACGCCGCGGAGGCGGCATGGCTGTTGGAGACCGCAAAGCCCTCGCGCGCCTGCGCCACGGCGCTCGCCAGGAGATCGGCGAGCGGCAGCTTGCCGCGATGGGCGCGCGCGGCTTCAAGCGCCAGGCTCCAGCCCGCGACCGCGCCCGGCACGGTGAGGGCGGCGAGCGGCCCGCGCGGCGGGATCGTGTCGAGCCCGGCCTCGCGGTAGAGCTCGGGCCGCGCCCGGCTGCCGGCAGCGCCCGCCGCCATCAGGGCACGGACGCGTCCGGACGGCTCGCGGATGAGCCAGAAGCCGTCGCCGCCGATCTGGTTCATATGCGGATAGGTCACCGCGATCATCGCCGCCATCGACACCATCGCCTCGATCGCATTGCCGCCGGCGGCGAGGATCGCGCGCCCAGCCTCGACCGCGGCGGCCTGCGGCGCCGCCACGACGCCGCGCCGGTGTCCAGCGGTGTGCAAGTCCATCAGGCTGCACCCGGCTCGCTCAAGCCGCGCCGCCGCAACAAGGCGTCGGGGGTGGGCAGGCGGCCGCGAAAGGCCTCGTAGAGCGCGGCCGGATCGCGCGAGCCGCCGGCCGCGTAGATGTGGTCGTGCAGCCGCTTGGCGGTCGCGGGGTCGAAGACATCGTGCGCCTCCTCGAAGGCGGCGAACGCGTCCGCATCGAGCACCTCCGACCACATGTAGCTGTAATAGGCCGACGCATAGCCGCCGCCGGAAAAGACGTGGGCGAAATGCGGCGGGCGGTGCCGCATGACGATCTCGCGCGGCATGCCGATCCGGGCGAGCGATGCCTCCTCAAACGCCGCGATGTCGACGCTCTGCGGATCGCTGAGCAGATGCAGCTCGAGATCGACCAGCGCCGAGGCGACATATTCGACCGTCGCAAAGCCCTGGTTGAAGGTGCGGGCCGCGAGCAGGCGGCGCATCAGATCGTCCGGCATGGCGGTGCCGGTACGGTAGTGCACGGCGAAGCGCTGCAGGATTTCCTTGCGCTCGAGCCAATGCTCGTAGAGCTGCGAAGGCAGCTCGACAAAATCGGTCTGCACGCTGGTGCCGGAAATGATCGGATAGGTGACGTCGGAGAGCAACGCGTGCAGCGCATGGCCGAATTCGTGAAACAGCGTGCGCGCGTCGTCGAAGCTGAGCAGGCTCGGCGCACCTTCGCCGCCCTTGGAGAAATTCATCACATTGACGACGAGCGGGCGGATGTCGCCCAAGAGCTTCTCCTGGTCGCGTAGCGTGGTCATCCAGGCGCCGCTGCGCTTGGAAGGGCGTGCAAAATAGTCGCCGAAGAAGAGCCCGCGATGGCGCCCGTCGGCATCGAGCACCTCCCACACCAAGACGTCTGGATGCCAGACCGGCACATCAGTGCGAGGCTCGAAGCGCAGGCCGAACAGGCGCTGCGCGGCATAGAACGCCGCCTCGATCATGCGATCGAGCCGCAGGTAGGGCTTGATCGCCGCCTCGTCGACGTCGCACGTGCGCTTGCGCAGCTTCTCGGCGTAGTAGCGCCAGTCGTGCGCGGCGAGCTCGAAATTCCCGCCTTCATCCTGCACCAGAGCCGCCATCGCGTCGCGATCCGCGAGCGCACGCTCGCGCGCCGGCGCCCAGACCTGGTCGAGCAGGCCGCGCACGGCCTGCGGCGTCTTCGCCATGGCGTCGCTGAGCCGATAGTGGGCGAAGGTCTCGTAGCCCAAGAGCGCGGCGCGCTCCGCGCGCAGCCGCACCATCTCGGCGATGATCGCCTTGTTGTCGGTCGCCCCGCCGCCATCGCCGCGCGCGATCCAGGCGCGAAACACCTTCTCGCGCAGATCGCGGCGGGCCGAATATTGCAGAAACGGCTCGACGCTTGAACGCGACAGCGTGATCACATGGCCCTCAAGGCCTCGCTCCTGCGCGGCCGCGCGCGCGGCGGCGCGCACGTCATCCGGCAGGCCCACGAGATCCTGCTCGCCTTGAAGGCTGAGCGCATAGGCCTGCTCGTCGGCGAGCACGTTCTGGCTGAACGCCGTGCCGAGGCTCGCCAGGCGCTCGTTGATGGCGGCAAGCCGCGCTTTGGCCGCAGCACCAAGCGCCGCCCCGGCGCGGGTGAAATTGAGGTGGTAGCGCTCCAGCACGCGCAGCTGCTCGGCGCTCAGACCCAGGCGCGCGCGCGCGTGATAGAGCGCATCGATGCGGGCAAACAACGCCGCATTGTGCAGAATGCCGTCGCGATGCCGCGCCCGGCGCGGCGCGATATCGCGCTCGACCTTGAGCAGCGCCTCGTTGGTATGGGCGCCGGCGAGCACATGGAACACGTCGCTCACGCGCCCAAGCAGCCGCCCGCTCGATTCGAGCGCCGCTATCGTGTTGTCGAAGCTCGGCGGCGCCGGATCGGCCGCGATCGCCCCGACCTCGGCGTCGTCCGCCGCGAAGGCGGCATCGAAGGCGGGCACGAAATGCGCGGGGACGACGCGGTCGAGCGGCGGCACGCCGAACGCGCCCGTCCAGGCCGCGAAAAATGGATTGGTGTCGGTCGCCTCAACCGTGATGGCAGAGCTGGATGGATGCATATGGCAGGACCCCTGGGTGACGGACCTTTAATTATGGCGCGGCCAGCGGCTTGACTACCGGCCCGTTTCGACTGATATTTCTGTCATGACAGAAATATCAGTCCTGCAAAAAATGCCCCCGGCGCTCGAGCGCTTCGTCCTGCATTGGGGCGACATGGGCGGCCAGTGGGGGGTCAATCGCTCGGTCAGCCAGATCCATGCCGTGCTCTATCTGTCGGAGCATCCGATGACCGCCGACGATCTGGCCGCGACGCTCGGCATGGCGCGCTCGAACGTCTCCACCTCGCTCAAGGAGCTGCTCGCCTGGAACCTGATCCGCCGGGTCCCGATCAAGGGCGACCGGCGCGACCATTTCGAGGCCGAGACCGACATCTGGGAAATTTTTCAGCGCATCGCGGTCGGACGCAAGGAGCGCGAGATCGATCCCGCCATCGCGGTGCTCAAGTCGTGCGTCGCGCAGACCGAGCGCGATCCGAGCGTGTCTGCGGTCGCGGGCGCGCGCCTCAAGGAGATGCTGACCTTCGTGGAGCTGATGGACGGCTGGTACTCGCAAATGCTGACCGTGCCGAAATCGAGCCTGGCGACGCTGATCCGGATGGGAGCGCGGGTGTTCAGCTTCCTGCCGGCGGCGAAGAAGAAGTAGCCGCTTTTGTCAGCGGGGCCTCGCATGCGACCGAATGAAGCTCCGGTGCAGGGCTGCGATCGCCGCTGTGATGGCGCGGCTCTCGGCGATCTGCGCTTCCGCTCCCTCCTGGGCGAGGCCAAGTGGCACGAGCTCCCATTCCCGATCCGGCGTCGCTTCTCCAAGCGGCTCGCCGCCGGCGCGACCGCCGTCTATGTGGGCACGATTCTGGAGACGCATCTGAGCCGTGCCGGCTGGCTCTTCGCGCAGGCGCTGCGGCTCATCGGCGCACCGCTGCCGACCGCGCGCGACGCCAACGTGCCAAGCGTCGTGACCCTCACCGAGGACATGGCGACCGGCGGCCAGATCTGGACGCGCCTCTATGCGCGCCGCCGAAGCTTTCCGCAGGTCATCCACTCCTGCAAGCGCTTCGCCGGCCGCACCGGGCTCGAGGAATATGTGGGTTACGGCGTCGGCATGGCGCTCGCTGTCGAGGTCGAGGACAAGGCGCTGGTGTTCCGCAGCGACGGCTATTTTCTCGAGATCTTCCGGCGCCGCTTCTTTCTGCCGGCCTGGGCCACGCCGGGCACCTTGTCGGTAACTCACGCGGAGCTGGGCGAGGGCCGATTCCTGTTCACCCTCGAGATCGTCCATCCGCGGCTTGGCCTCCTGGTTCGCCAGTCAGCCGCGTTCCGGGAGCACCTCACATGATGTCGCCGGCGGCCGATCTGGTCGAAGCCCTCAAGGTGCCACACGCGGTGCTTCTGACCGGCGCCACCGGATTCATCGGATCGCGCCTGGCCCGGGCGCTCGCCGCCGCCGGCCACGATCTGATCGTGATCACGCGCGATCCCCGCAAGGCCGCCGCCCTGCCGCCGCCGTTCCGTCTGATCACCGATCTGAATCAGCTGCCGGACAGCACGCGTATCGACGCCATCGTCAACCTCGCGGGCGAGCCCATCGCGGATGGGATTTGGACGCGCGCCAAGCGGCGCCGCATCATGTCGTCACGGCTGCGCATTACCGCCAAGCTGGTACGCTTCATTGCGCGCCTCAAGCTGCCCCCGAAGGTGTTGATCAGCGCCTCCGCGGTCGGCTGGTATGGGCAGTGGCAGGACGAGGCGCTGACCGAGTTCGACGGCGGCAAGCACGGCTTCACCCACCGCGTCTGCGAGGCCTGGGAGCAGACGGCGCGCCGCGCGCAACGCCACGGCGTCCGTGTGATCAGGCTGCGGATCGGCCTGACGCTCGCGACCGAAGGCGGCCTGCTGCGCCGCCTGCTGCCTCGCTTCCGCTGCGGGCTCGGCGCAACGTTCGGCTCCGGCGCGCAATGGATGTCGTGGATCGAGCGCGACGATCTGGTGCGCCTGATCGCTCACGCCATCGTCAGCGCCGAGCTCACCGGGCCCGTCAACGCCACCGCCCCCGAGCCGGTACGCAACCAGGCCTTCACGCAGGCGCTCGGCCGGGCGCTTGGCCGGCCGGCGGCTCTGCGACTTCCCGCTGCCCTCCTGCGCGCGCTCGCGGGCGACCTCGCCGACGAGCTGCTGCTGGGCGGACAGCAAGTTCTGCCCGCCAAGGTCCTGGCCAGTGGCTTTGCGTTCCGTCACCCAACGCTTGCCAGCGCGCTCGCGGAAATGCTCGGCGGCAAGCCCGCCGACATGGTACCGGAAGCGACCGCCATGGCCGCGGCAATTCCCACGACCGAGGCCCTCGCCCGGGTTGCGTCTCCGGCGCTCGACTCGCCAGGTTGCGTCGCCGAGGCGGAGCTTGCGCGCGGCGAGCGCTAGTTTGGAGAAAATGATGATCACACTCGATATGGCCAACCGCATCATCGAGACGGTGCTGCGGCGCGCAGCCGCGATCGATTGCCGCCCGATCAGCGTGATCGTGGTCGAGCCCGGCGGCAAGGTGAAGGCGTTCCAGAAGGAGGATGGCAGCTCCATGATCCGCTTCGAGATGGCCTTCGGCAAGGCCTATGCGGCGCTGGCACTCGGCCGCTCCTCCCGCCTGGTGCGCGAGCGCGCCCTCGAGCGGCCGATCTTCATGCGCTACCTCATGGGCGCGACCGACGAACAGATTTTTCCCGAAGGCGGTGGCCTGCAGATCCGCAGCCTCGACGGCGAGGTCATCGGCGCGGTCGGCGTCACCGGGGAGACCGAGGATCGCGACGAGGAGCTGGCGCTGCACGGCATCCACGCGGCCGGGCTCAAGACCGACAGCGATTTCGAGGGGATGGGGCGCAACGCGGGTGTGCGGCTGACGAACAAGTAACCATCTCGCCGAACGGCCCGCTGATCCATCAACTAGCAAAATTTCCATCTTGGCCTTGCGGCACCTGCAAACCATTCGGCTCCTGACGCAGCTCTTGGAAATTATTATCAATCTCCGCGGTGGCTTCGTCATGTCTAAAGCCAACAATTGACTTGGCGAGCCGCCGTGGAAAGTCGGCAACGCGATCGCCACGCGCAGCCTCCTGAGCCGCAAAGCAGTGCGCACCGCGCAGGCGACCCCGAAAGGCGTGCGGCCCGAGAATTTCGCGGAGTGCGGCTGCAAATCAGTTCGGT
>Ga0126381_100008119_pt1 | contig 11722 bp, 8 predicted proteins | sample PanSoiMetPlot_28_FD_96465 | JGI IMG/M metagenome (GOLD analysis project Ga0126381, IMG submission 96465) | Tropical forest soil microbial communities from Panama - MetaG Plot_28 | ecosystem: Environmental > Terrestrial > Soil > Tropical forest > Bulk soil | place: Panama | collected 2016-02-17 | reverse complement strand
GAGGCACACGCCTGCGCAAGGCATAACAGCCGTCGGCAGATCGGCATCCGGAAATATCCGGCACCGGCTGGTCGCGGCGGGAGAGGGATTAGTTCAGCGGAAATTCACGGTGCGCGTCAGCGTGTGCCAGGGACTGGCAGGGACAGCGGCGGAAAGGGCCGACTTCGGCCCGGACTATCAGAGTCCATTTCACGCCTCCCTCCGTCCGCGGCGCTCGCGCACCTGTACACGCGACACCCTGTGAGAGGGACTTCCGATCCGCCACGCACGGGTGGCAGGGTCACCTCTCTCGTAAGAGCTTTGGCACTCCACGGCGTAGCGGGTCGCATGCGCAGCCACTTGGCCTCACCCCTTAAGCCGGGGAGAGGTGTCCTGATCCGGAGCGTCTCTCGACGGTTGGGATCAGTGGCCTGTGTCCGTGAAGACGCCTCACCGAACGAGGTGTCTAATCTGACCAACCCAAGGATGCCCGCTCCGATTCCCGCATGTCAACTCGGAACCCCAATGTGCACAGGTCTCACGGCGTAACGCTCGTCACACACCTAGCCCGTCCAGGACCTCGGCGCCCGGTAGATCGGCGAGCAGCCGGCCCGGCAGCCACAGCTTGGAGCCCCTGATCCCGGAGCCGATGACGATGCTGCCAAGCTTGGCCACCGCGGCGTCCACGAGCACCGGCCAGCCGGCCGGCAGGCCGATGGGCGTGATCCCGCCGTACTCCATCGCGGTCAGCGACGTCACCGTGTCCACCGGCCCGAACGACGCCTTCCGCGCCCCCAGGTGCCGCCGCACAAGCCCGTTCACATCGGCGCGGGTGGTGGCGGTCACCATGCATGCCGCATAGCTGGTATCGCCGCCGCGCTTGGCGGCGACCACGACGCAGTTCGCGGACTCCTCGGGCGCCACGCCGTACCGCTCGCAGAATGCGGCCGTGTCGGCCAGTGCCGGGTCGATCGCGGCGACCCGGACCTCGGCGGCGCCAGGCCAGGTAAGCAGCGCCTTGTGGACCGCGGGCGCGAGCAGTTCGGGGGCGGAGAGCGCGGGGTGGAATGACAGCGGCAGGCTCACCCCGCCATCCAACCAGACGGATCGCGCTGTCCAACACCACGCTTGGCATGACCTCGGTAAATCCGGCTATTTCCGGTACTTCAGCCGATAACCTGCATAGCCAGGTAGATACCTAATAAGCCAACTTGGCCTGCCGCGCGCAACCCCTGGCTGCGGGTCGCGCACGGCTCTCATCCGCTACCGCTGCGACTGGCACACCGTGACGGCCCCGTTGTACTGCTCAACGCAGCCGTTGGAGCGGGTAACGACGAGAACCGGGGTGAGGTAGCCAGTGCCGAGCCGGACCCGTTCCTCCTCGGTAGGCATCCGCGAGACGACCCGGTCGCCCGGCCGCATCACAACGACCTGCAAGGTCGGCGTGGACGCGACGAAAGTGCCTACGCCGGGCCTCGTTACCACCAATCCAGCCCTGCGTAGTTCCTCGACCGCCATCGCGCCGGTGAGTCGGTTGACGCCCCACTCCTGCTTCATCTGGCTGCCACTGGGGATCTGCGCACCCACCGGCAGTTCGCCGCTGATGATCCGGTCCCGGATAATGCGCGCGATCTGCAGGTATACCTTCTCGCCCGACTCGTAATCGATCTGCAGGCGCGCAGCCTCGTTATCGGCCACCGCAGCCCCCGCGAATTTCAGTTGAGATTCGTGTTCGGGTAGCTAGACAACTAGACAGGTGCCGAGTATCGTTGGCTCCGCGCTTGACGTAACCGGATTCCACCCATCCGACTACGCAGCGTATCGACGCGCTTTTCCCTTGGGAATTCGGGGGGGTTCTCCCGGGACAAAGCGCGGGCGTGCCCGGCCCCCGGCCTATGTCCCCCGTCAGGGGGCCGGGCACGTATGCCCGAGCGTCAATATTCCCAGGAAAGGGACCTGAAATGGGAGTGATGTGGGGAGATGGCCCGCCACCGCACGAGTGTCCCACAAGAGGGATTGGGATGTGCTCGTGCCTGGTGTACTTCCTGCGCAGCCTGGGAGCCCGCCTGCACACCTGGTTGATACGCGCATGACCCCACCGCCGTGGGATGCGCCGCGTGCCGCCTATCTGCTTACCGCCGCTATGGCCGACAGCACCGGGCAAGCCGGCGCCATCGTCCCCGGCGACGACATGACCGCCGGATGGGCCGGTCATGATGAGCGGGCGCAGCAGGAGATCCTGGCGGCACTGGGCGCCCAGACCTGGCTCGCGCTCGAAATGCTGCGCGATGAACTGGGCGTCGAAATTGAAATGGACTGGGACAGAACGGCGCGCGCGGCGTGCTCCGCGGCGGTGATCGAGGCCGCCCGCGAACTCATTAAGTCTAAGCCAGGTACGCGGGCCGCGCCAGAATGCGCGCACTGCCGGGAGATTATCGCCAAAGCAATGTGCAGCTTGCAGATACAGGCCTATTTCCGGTTGGGTTTCACGCCGCTGATGATCGCCGCCATGTGCCGGCAATCGGCCACTGCGGCGGAAATGTTTCCGCGCCATTGAGTTCATCGTTACCAGTCCGGCCCGGTGCCGCGCGCATTCGTCGCGCGAATCGTATATGCCGTGGTAGCCCGCGCGCGGGGTCACCGGCGAAAGCGTATCGGATACCCAGCGCGACGCCCCTGCGCGCGTCGCTATCGGTGGGCGGCCGCTGCCTTCGACACTGCCAAGTCGCATAATCTGCGCCCCTTCTATGCAAGTGCGGGAATCGCGGCTCCCTGGCGGGGCTTCCGAGGGGGCAGCGACAACGTGTTAATGATGTGTTACAGCGTGCAATTGGACGCGGTGGTGACTCCCCGCATTCGTGGTACTCAACTGGTTTTGCTGTAGCGTATAGGTGGATTACTACCCGCCGACCGCGTAATACGCCAACAAGTGGATATCACTTTGGCCGGCCTCAACACGGACTACGGCCCGCGCGCCGCGACGGTTCGGTTCGGTACGCGCCCGCCGTACCCGCCCGCACACCTAGACCGCCGTCAGCGTAGCCGGTTATGTCGCTAGCGCGGGACTCGACTGCGGGATGGGTGCGACTGACCCGGCCGGTCAGGCGCGAGCGGGAGTTGCGGAGCGGACCTGGCGCAGCAGCGCTTCGTTCGGAGTAGTGGTCTTGTCCAGCAGCAACTCGAGCGCGTGCTGCGGGTCGAGTGCGGCGAGCGCCCGGCGCAGGCTGACTACGGCGGCGTGTTCGGACGGCTCCATCAGCAGGTCCTCGCGGCGGGTGCCAGAGGGCACCGCGTCGATGGCAGGGAAGAGGCGCTTTTCCGCGAGGTCGCGGCGCAGCCGCAGTTCCATGTTCCCGGTGCCCTTGAACTCCTCGAACAGCACGTTGTCGAGCTGGGACCCGGTGTCGATCAGGGCGGTGGACACGATGGTGACCGAGCCGCCTTCTTCCAGGCAGCGCGCCGCGCCGAGGAACTGGCGGGGCGGCTGCAGCGCCGACGCGGCGACGCCACCGGACAGGGTGCGGCTGCTCGCGGGGGCGGCCAGGTTATAGGCCCGGCCGAGCCGGGTGAGCGAGTCGAGCAGCACAACGACGTCCCGGCCGAGTTCGGCGAGTCGCTTGGCCCGCTCGATGGCCAGCTCCGCCGCCCGGACGTGGTCGTCGGGGGACTGGTCGAAGGTTGACGAGACCACCTCGCCGCGCACCGAGCGGCGCAGGTCGGTGACCTCTTCTGGGCGCTCGCCGACGAGCACGAGCATCAGGTGCACCTCGGGGTAGGCCGTGGCGATCGCGTGCGCGATCGTCTTGAGCACCATGGTCTTGCCGGCCTTCGGCGGCGCGACGATAAGGCCGCGCTGGCCCTTGCCGATGGGGGAGACCAGGTCGATGATCCGCGCGGTCGCGGATGTGTCACCGTCTTCGAGCCGGAACCGCTGGTTCGGGTAGACGGGGGTGAGATCGTCGAAATGCGGCCGGCCGCTTACCTCGCCCGGCGGCATACCGTTGAGGCTGTCGATCCCGGTCACGGCCATGCCGTCGCGGCCTTTGCCGTTGCGGTTGCTGTTTCCGTTGACGTTGCGTCGCGGCTCGGCCGTGCCTTCAATGTGGTCGCCCTTGCGCAGCCCGTACTGCCGGACTAGCCCCTGCGAGAGCGGGATGTCGCCGGGCGACCGGCGGTACCCGGCCACCCGCAGGTACGCACGGTCGTCGCCGATGTCGGCGATCCCGCTTACCTGGACAAGGTTGTCATGCTGTTGTAGTTGTTCTGCTGTTGTCGCTGTCATTGGGGTTTTCCTCTCCATGGAGGGTGAATTCGCGCAGCCCAAACAGAGCTCGTGGCGGTGAATCGGTTACAACGGCCGGAGAGCGGCCGCCGTCAGCCCGAGATGGCCTCTGAGCTGCACTGATGCCTTATTTGGTAAAGAATCGTCGCGAAAGTGAGAATCTTCGCGTCCCGCGCCTTCTGCGCTTGCACGCGCCGCCTCCGGCGGCGCTTGAGGGGAATCGCCGGGCCACTCAGATGGGCACCGGGTCAATGCGATAACTGTACCAAATAACGCCGGCCGGCACCAGCGCATTCCCGAGTGCCCCGCCAGGGTCTCCATCTGCCGGATGAGCTGGCGGTTCCGTCCGCCGGCTGATGCGCAACCGTTCTGTCCGCCGATAGGAATGGCGGTGATGGCAATGCGGTAACCGCCGTGGGAGGACTTCATGATCGGGATCAGAACTCGCCGGCTCGCGGACCGTCCCGCGCCCGCGGACGCCGCCGGCAGGAAACTGCCGGCCCTGGTCTGGGTCTTTGCCGCCGCGTTCGTCGCGGTCGAGCTGGCGGTCAGCGACCGGTACGGCTTCCAGCAGGATGAGCTGTACTTCCTACCGGCAGGGCACCACCTGGCGTTCGGCTATGTGGACCAGCCGCCGCTCGCGCCGCTGCTCACCCGGATCACCGACGTGCTCGGCGTCAGCCCGACGGCGATCCGGATCCTGCCGGCGCTGGCCGGCGGGGTGATCGTGGTCATCGCCGCCAGGCTGGCGGCACTGCTCGGCGCCGGGCGCGCCGGTCAGGTGCTGGCGGCGCTGAGCATGGCGTGCGCGCCGGTACTCCTCGGCGCCGCGCATATCGGCAACACCACGCCGTACGACCTGCTCGCCTGGGCGGTGGTGCTGCTGTGCGCGGCCACTGCGCTGCTGCGGGACCGGCCACGGTGGTGGCTTGGCGCCGGTGCCGCGGCCGGGATCGGCCTTGAGAACGAGTACCTGGTCGCCACGCTGGTCGCCGCGCTCGTCGTCGGCATCCTGTGCACATCCGCGCACCGCCGTGTGCTCATGACACGGTGGCCCTGGCTCGGCGGCCTCGTCGCGCTGGCCATCTGGACGCCTAACCTCGCCTGGCAGTTCGCGAACGGCTGGCCCCAGGCGACCATGGCCGCCGCGCTGCACCAGCAGAACACCTCGGCCGGCGACTACGCCGTCGGGCTCCCCGGGCAGCTCGTATACGCGGGGCTACTGGGGATCCCGCTGGTCATCGCGGGTCTGATCCGCCTCTGGCGGGAGCCCGAGCTGCGGTTCGTCGGCGTCGCCGCCACCCTCGTCGGGCTGTACGTGCTGGCCTGGGTGCCGGGCAAGGTGTACTACACGGACGGCATGCTGCCCGCCGTGCTCGCCGCCGGGTCGGTGTCGGCCGAGCGGAGGATGGACCGCTGGCCGCGTGTCAGGTCGGCGCTCATCGGCGCCGCGCTCGTCGGTACCCTGGTCGCGGTGACGAACGCGCTGCCCGTGCTGCCGCTGGCCATCGTGCACAACGCGGGCGTGAGCAACACGGTCACCGACGGCATCGGCTGGCCGCAGCTGACCGCCCAGGTCGCGGCGGCAGATGCGGCGCTCACCCGCGCGGGCCGGCCGCCCACTTCAGTCTTCACCGGCGCGTACGCGGAAGCCGGCGCGCTCGACCTCTACGGCGGCCAGTACCACCTGCCGCCGGTCGTGTCGGGTCACAACGCGTTCTGGACGTGGGGCCCAGCAGATTCCTCGGACAAGACCGTTCTCGTGGTCGACGCGATACCGCAACTGCGGCCGTACTTCGCCAGCTGTCGCCAGCTCGCCACCTTCAACCCCCCGTATCAGGCCCGAAGCGACTGGAATAACCTGCCGATCGGGGTCTGCACCGGCCCCAAGGCGAGCTGGCAGGCCCTGTGGCCGCACCTGAAGCACTACGACTAGCCGGCTGACCGGCCCAGGGGAAGCCTGCGGCGCGGAAAAGCGTTGGCACCTTCTGGTCATAGTCGTCTACTCTTTTCCGCCGGTGAACCAAACATCCACGCTGCCCGCGCTCGCCGATCTGCGGCGTATGCTGCCCGAGCTGACGCTGTCTGACGCCAGCCGGCTCGGTCGGCGTATCGACCGGGCGCACGGCCTGCGCGATCAGGCGGCCCGCGACAAGGCGATAGCCGGGCTGGCGGCCGACGCCGCGCACGCAGCGCAGCGCGCGGCAGGGCGCCGGGCCGCGCTCGCCGGCGTACACCTCGGCTACCCCGCGGAGCTGCCGGTCAGCCAGCGCAAGGATGAGATCAAGGCGGCCATCGAAAAGCACCAGGTGGTGATCGTGGCCGGCGAGACCGGCTCAGGAAAGACCACCCAGCTGCCGAAGATCTGCCTGGAGCTCGGCCGGGGCGTCGCCGGCCAGATCGGTCACACCCAGCCGAGAAGGATCGCCGCCCGCACCGTCGCCGAGCGCCTCGCGGAGGAACTCGGCACCGACCTTGGTGAGATCGTCGGCTACCAGGTCAGGTTCACCGCCAAGGCGACGGACAGGACGCTGGTCAAGCTGATGACCGACGGCATCTTGCTCAACGAGATCGCCAGCGACCGGGACCTGCTGCGCTACGACACCCTCATCATCGACGAGGCGCACGAGCGCAGCTTGAACATCGACTTCATCCTCGGTTACCTCAGGCAACTGCTGTCGCGCCGCCCCGACCTCAAGGTAATCATCACCTCCGCCACCATCGACCCCGAGCGCTTCTCCCAGCACTTCGATGGCGCGCCGATCGTGGAGGTCTCCGGACGCACCTACCCGGTCGAGGTCCGCTACCGCCCGGTCGCCGACCAGGAAAACCGCGACGAGCCCGACCGCGACCAGGTGCAGGCGATCATCGACGCGATCGACGAGCTCAGCCACGCGGGTCCCGGTGACATCCTGGTCTTCCTGTCCGGCGAGCGCGAGATCCGGGACACCGCCGACGCGCTCAGGGGCCGCCCGAACACAGACGTCCTGCCGCTCTACGGACGGCTGTCCGCCGCCGAACAGCACCGCGTCTTCGAGCTTCCCGCCGCCAGCCGCACCCGCCGCTTGGTACTCGCCACCAACGTCGCAGAAACGAGCCTGACCGTCCCGGGCATTCGCTACGTGGTCGACCCGGGCACCGCCCGGATCAGCAGGTACAGTCACCGCACCAAGGTGCAGCGGCTGCCGATCGAGCCGATCTCGCAGGCCAGCGCCAACCAGCGCAAGGGCCGCTGCGGCCGGGTCGCGGACGGCATCTGCATAAGGCTTTACTCCGAAGACGACTTCCTGTCCCGCCCCGAGTACACCGACCCCGAGATCCAGCGGACGAACCTGGCGTCGGTCATCTTGCAGATGGCCGCCGCGCGCCTCGGCGACATCCGCGAGTTCCCGTTCGTCGACCCGCCTGACCCGCGCACCATCACCGACGGCGTACGGCTGCTCGAGGAGCTGAACGCCTTCACCGGCGGCCGGCTCACCGACCTCGGCCGGAAGATGGCGCGGCTGCCCGTCGACCCCCGGATCGCCCGGATGATCCTGGAGTCCGCGGCACGGGGCTGCGCGCGCGAGGTGCTGATCATCGCTGCCGCGCTGTCCATCCAGGACCCGCGCGAGCGCCCCACCGACAACCAGCAGGCGGCCGATACCGCGCACCGCAGGTTCACCCAGCCGGAGTCGGACTTCCTCGCGTTCGTGGCGCTGTGGGACTACCTGGCCGAGCGCCAGCGCGAGCTGTCCGGCTCGGCCTTCCGCCGGATGTGCCGCGCTGAGTTCCTCAATTACCTGCGAGTCCGCGAATGGCAGGACTTGCACAGCCAGTTGCAAAGCCTGTCCGCCGATCTCGGGGTGCAGACCGAATCTTCGTCTTCCGAACGAGCGGTTGTGCACACCGCCCTGCTCAGCGGACTGCTTTCGCACGTGGGCATGAAGGTGGTGCTTGCCACGGCACGCCCAGGCGCACCGGGTGGTGAGCGCGGCCGCCGCCCGCTGCCTGAGTACCTCGGCGCCCGCGGCACCCGGTTCGCGATCTTCCCCGGTTCCGGCCTCGCCCGCAAGCCGCCGGACTGGGTGGTTGCCGCGGAACTGGTCGAGACGTCCCGGCTGTGGGGCAGGCTGGTCGCGGCCATCGAGCCCGAGTGGGTCGAACCGGTCGCGGAGCACCTGGTAAAGCGGGACTACAGCGAGCCCCGGTGGAGCAAGAAGCGGGGCGCCGTCGTCGCGACCGAGAAGGTCACCTTGTACGGCATCCCGATCGTCGCGGACCGTGCCGTCAACTTCGCCCCGATCGACCCGGTGACCTCCCGGGAGCTGTTCATCAGGCACGCGCTTGTCGAAGGCGACTGGGAGACCAGGCACCATTTCTTCCGCGACAACGCCAAGCTGCTCGCCGAGGCCGCCGAACTCGAGCAGCGAGCCCGTCGCCGCGGGCTGGTGGCGGGGGAGGACGCGCTGTTCGAGTTCTACGACTCGCGGGTGCCGGCCAGCGTGGTGTCCGCGCGGCACTTCGACGCCTGGTGGAAGAAGGCCAGGCACCAAACACCTGACCTGCTGACGCTGACACTCAAAGACCTGCTCAGCGAGGCGGCGGCGGACGTGGACTCCGGCGCTTACCCGCAGGTGTGGACCTCGGCATCACCGGGCGCGTCCGGTGCCGGGCAGCGCCTGGGGCTCGCGCTGTCCTACGCCTTCGAGCCCGGCGGTGAGAGCGACGGCATCACCATCGATGTCCCGCTGAACAAGCTGAACCAGGCCCGCGGGGAAGAGTTCTCCTGGCAGGTCCCAGGTCTTCGCGCCGAGCTGGTCACCGAGCTGATCCGCTCGCTGCCGAAGACGCTGCGCCGCGAGCTAGTCCCTGCCCCCGACGTGGCCAGGCAGGTCCTGGCCAGCCTGGGCGGCGTCCAGCCGGACCGCGACATCAGGGACGTCCTGGCCCGCGAGCTATTCCGGCTGCGCGGTGTCCGCGTGCCCCCGGACGCGTTCGACCTGGACAAGCTGCCGCCGCACCTGCGGATCACGTTCCGGGTCATGGACTCCGGCCGGGTGGTCGGCACCGGGAAGGACCTGGCCGCGCTCCAGCGGCAGTTGCGGCCGAAGCTGCGCGCCACGCTGTCGGCGCGCGCGGGCGCGCTCACCAGGACCGGGCTGACCAGCTGGAACTTCGGCGCGCTGCCGCAGGTGTTCACCGACGGGGAGGTAACGGCATACCCGGCACTTGTCGACGCGGGGCAGACGGTCGACATCCAGCTGTTCGAGACCGCGGACGCGGCGCGCGCGGCGATGCGGGCCGGGACCAGGCGGCTGATCCTGCTTGGCGGCCGGTCGCCGGTCAAGGACATCGCGGCGCGGCTGAGCACGGCGCAGAAACTGGCGCTCAGCCACAACCCGCACGGGGGTGTGGCGGCGCTGTTCGCGGACTGCGTCAACTGCGCGGCCGACGGCCTGATCGACGGTGCCGGCGGCCCGGTGTGGGACGCGGAAGGCTTCGAGCGGCTGGCCGCGCAGGTCAGGCCCCGGCTGCACGCCGCCACCGCGGAGGTGGTGAGCTGGGCGGAGGAGGTGCTGCGCGCCGCCCACGCGGCCGAAGTGCGGCTCGGCGAGCTGCGCAGCCCCGTGCTCGGCCCAGCCGTCGCGGACATCCGGGCGCAGCTCGAGACCCTGGTGTATCCGGGATTCCTGACCGCGGCCGGGACCACCAGGCTGCCCGCGCTCGCGCGGTACCTGCGCGCGGTCGAACGGCGCCTGGACAAGCTGGCCGACAACGCGGGCCGCGATGCGCAGCAGATGGCGGTCGTGCACCGGGTGCAGGACGCGTACGCGCAAGCGCTAGCCGGGCTGCCCGCCGGAGTCCGGTCCAGCGTGGCGGCGCGGGAGGTCGGCTGGATGATCGAGGAGTTGCGCGTCAGCCTGTTCGCGCAGACCATGGGCACCCCAGTACCAGTATCAGAGCGCAGGATACTGACGGCAATCGAACACCTGGGCTGACAACTGTTTGCCATTCGAACGCCACTGGCGTGTCGTTCGACCATTGGACTACTCCAAGTGCTAGCTTCCTCATTAAGTAGCACGATCTCCGCGCACTCCCCGGAGACAGGCAACCGAGAGGAAGGCCACCGTGACCGGAACACCCCCTGTGAGGCGCCGGCTCCTCGGCGCGGCACTGCGCAGGTACCGGGAGAACCTCGGCTACGCACTGGACGAGGCCGCCCGGATCCTGGAGTGCGACCGCTCCAAGATCAGCCGGATCGAGACCGGGCAGCGCGGCATCAGCGCCAAGGAGCTGCGCGAGCTGCTCACCGAGTACGGCGTGCCGCACGGCGAGCAGGCGGCCCTGCTCGCCGTCGCGCACCGCGGCAGGCATCATGGCTGGTGGCAGGACTACCGTGACGTGCTCACCGAGGCCGGCCAGGACTACGTGATCATGGAATCCGCGGCGTCGGAGATCTTCGCCTACGACGCGCACCAGGTGCCCGACCTGCTGCAGACGCCTGCGTACGCGGCCGCGGTGGCCGCCGCCGACCCCGCCTGCGACGGGGACGAGATGCGGGCGCACGCGGTCGAGGTGAAGCTTGGCAGGCAGCGGGTGGTATTCGGCGAGCGGCACCCGCGCCTTGAGTTCGTAATCGGCGAGGCGGCGCTGCACCAGGTGGTGGGCGGGGCCACGGTGATGCGGCCGCAGCTAGCCCGGCTCGCCGGCGTCGCCGACGGCGGCACGGGCGCGGCTGACCCCGGTGTGTCGCTGCAGGTGCTGCCGTTCACGGCCGGCGCGCACGCCGCGGCGGGTGCCGGGTCGATGACCATCCTGCGGTTCGCCGGCACGCCCGGCCTTGGCGTCACTCACCTGCCAGCGCTGGCCGGCGGGGTCAGCCTCGAGGGTGCGGAGGAGGTAGCTCGCTACGGCGTAGCCTTCGCGCAGCTGAGGGCGGCGGCCCTGAGCCCGGCCGCGTCGGCGCGCCTGTTGCGCGTCATGGCGAGGGACTGACTATGCGGCTCAGGTCTGTTCGGTCTCGGCGAGGCCAGAGTCCTCGGGCAGCGGCTGCGGTACCGGCCTCGCCCGCAGGGGGAGCGAGAGCTGTCTGTTGACAACCGCGAGTTTGTCGATGAGGTTCTGGATGTCGCGGACCTGCTGACTGTCGCGCACACCGACTCCTTCGTCGCAATCACTTGCGGCCGGCACGCCGTTGCCGGAAATCATGAACGAGAACTCCATGGTGCTGGGAGGGATGAGGTGCGTCGAGCAGGCCACCCATCGACGCCGGTCAAACGTGATCTTACTGTGATTTGGCGGACTTGTCACGCGAGTTACGACAAATAATCGCCTCATTACAGATTCACCGAGACGGCTCGCATCTGGTTGTCGGCCAGTGTATATGGCGCCGGAAGCGGCTCGCTTGACGCCACGCCGTAATCGATCGATTGCGGCGCGAACGAGCAGGTCAGCGAGGGTGCACAATGTGCGACCGAT
>Ga0126381_100008118_pt1 | contig 11723 bp, 11 predicted proteins | sample PanSoiMetPlot_28_FD_96465 | JGI IMG/M metagenome (GOLD analysis project Ga0126381, IMG submission 96465) | Tropical forest soil microbial communities from Panama - MetaG Plot_28 | ecosystem: Environmental > Terrestrial > Soil > Tropical forest > Bulk soil | place: Panama | collected 2016-02-17 | reverse complement strand
GGCTGGCGGCCTCGGCGTCGGCCAGCAGATCCGTGCCCAGGCCCAGGTCCCTGGTGTTGACGAACGCCTGCACGAGCAGCAGCGGTTCGGGCGCCGGCCTCAGTTCGTCCGGCGGGACCCAGGCGGGCAGGCTCATCACTGCAGGGTACCAGGTGTGACCAGTAAAATCGTTTGATCGGTCATCCGTGACCTGTAATACTGGTTTAGTGGTCATGAATCGAGGCCCGGGAGGTGCCCGATGCTGGTTCTGCTGGAGGAGGCCGGGAACCCGGTCGCGTGTGCCGTCCGTCCCTGGGACCGGCTCTGGGCGCGCCTGCGCGCGTTTCGCCTGGACCGCGACCTGGCCGCCGGGGCCTCGCCCGAGGCCAGCGTCGCGCTGGCCCTGCGGGCCCGGATGCTGGTGCGCGCGCGGCACCGGCGCGACCTGGCCGTCAGCGCGGACCGGGTGCTCGTGACGGCGATGCAGCCGGCCCACGCCGGCCGCCTGCCGGCCCCGGTCTGCCGGGACCGGGTCAGGGACTGCTCGCAGGAGTTCGGGGAACTGATCCGCCGGCTGCGCGCCGCGGGGCCGGTCCCGGTGCGGGGCGTGGCCAAGGTCGGGGTCCTGCTCGCCGACGCGAGCGGGCCCCTCTACCACCGGGCCAGCGCCGACGACCTGCGCGCCCGGGTGCGCGACGCGGCCGACGCCCTGATCGCCGCGTGAGACTGAGCCTTTTCATCCGCCGGGCCTCGGGCGCCGAGTACGCGGGCCGTCCTGAGGAGGCTGAAGAAGGCTTACTTACCGCAGGCCGGGGCGCTTGTTCAGCGCGGTCTGCAGCACCCGGTCGATGATCTGGTGCAGGGGCATGCCGCTCGCCTCCCACATCTTCTGGAAGTAGGACGTCGGGGACAGCCCGGGGATGGTGTTGATCTCGTTGATCAGGATCTGGCCGTCCGGGGTGTAGAAGAAGTCCACTCGGGCCAGGCCCTCGCCCGACACCGCTTCGAAGGCCAGCGCGGCCATCCGGCGGATCTCCTGCCGGTGTTCCTCGGGGATCCGGGCCGGGATCGCCATCCCGTTGGCCTGGTCCAGGTACTTCGCCTCGAAGTCGAAGAACTCCTCGCCGCCGTCGATCAGCAGCTCCCCGGGCAGGCTGGTGTCGGGCGGGCCGCCGCGCTCACCCTCCAGGACCGAGCACTCGATCTCCCGGCCGTCGATCGCGGCTTCGACGATCACCTTCGGGTCGAAGGCCCGGGCGGTGCGGATGGACTCGTGCAGCTGCGTCAGGTCCGAGGCCTTGGACGTGCCGATGCTCGACCCGCCCCGGGCGGGCTTGACGAACAGCGGCCAGCCCAGCTCGGCGATCGCGTCGAGCACGCGCTTGCGCTCCGGGTCCGCCAGGATGCCGCCGTCCGCCTCCTCCGGCGGCCAGTCCCGCTCGCGCACCACCACGTGCGGCCCGACCGGCAGCCCCCGGGCCTGGAAGATGATCTTCATGTACTCCTTGTCCAGGCTGACCGCGCTGGCCAGCACGCCGGACCCGACGTACGGGACGCCGGCCATCTCCAGCAGGCCCTGGATGGTGCCGTCCTCGCCGAACGGGCCGTGCAGCACCGGCAGCACCACGTCCACCTCGCTGAGCAGGTTCGGTATCCGGCCCGGGGCGCTGGCCACGAGGGCCTGCCCGGGCGTGCCCGGGCCGACGGGGGCCTGGCTGCCCCACGGAACCACGTGCGCGCCCGGCTCGGCCACCGCCTCGACGGACGGCAGCTGGCCGTCGGCCGCCATGAGCCTGGCCGGCTCGTCGGCAGCCAGCACCCAGCTGCCCTCGCGGGTGATGCCGACCGGGACGACCTCATACTTGTCGCGGTCGATCGACCTGAGCATGTTGCCGCCGCCCATGCAGGACACCGAGTGCTCGGGGCCCCGGCCACCGAAGACGATCGCGACCCGGATCTTGCGTTGCTCGTTCACGCGGCTCCTTTCCTGTCCCCGCTGTTCCGCTGCTACCCCCGGGTGTCCTCAGATGCTTCCAGGTACTCCCCGGCGCTGCACGCGCTTAGACGCCGTAGCGCTCCGGCTTCGTGGAACGGCTGGCGAGCAGGAGGGCGGCCTCGCCGACATCAAGGTCATCGTGCAGCACCGCCGCCATGACCTCGGTGATCGGCATCTCGACGCCGTGCCGTCCGGCCAGTTCGAGCACCGACTGCGACGACTTCACGCCCTCGGCCGTCTGCCGGGTGCTCGCGATCACGTCGGCGAGCGCCATTCCCCGGCCCAGCTTCTCGCCGAAGGTGCGGTTGCGGGACAGCGGCGAACTGCACGTCGCCACCAGGTCGCCCATTCCGGCCAGTCCCGCGAACGTGTGCTGGTCGGCCCCGAGCGCCGCGCCGAGGCGGGCCGTCTCGGCCAGGCCCCGGGTGATCAGGGTGGCCCGGGTGTTGTCCCCGAGCCCCATACCGACCGCGATGCCGACCGCCAGCGCGATCACGTTCTTCACCGCGCCGCCCAGCTCGCAGCCGATCACGTCGGGGTTGGTGTACGGGCGGAAGTAGCTGGCGTGGCAGGCCCGCTGCAGCCGCTGCGCGGCGTCGTCGTCGGTGCACGCGACCACGGTCGCCGCGTACTCGCGCCGCGCGATCTCCCCGGCCAGGTTAGGGCCCGAGACCACGGCGATCCGGTTCGCGGGCACCCCGGCCACCTGGCCGATCACCTCGCTCATCCGGTTGCAGGTCCCGCGCTCGATCCCCTTCATCAAGCTGACCAGCAGCGCGCCAGGCGACACCAGGGGAGCCCAGACGGCTAGGTTCTCCCGCAGCGACTGGGCGGGCACGGCCAGCACCACCAGGTCCGCGCCGTCCAGCGCCTCGGCCGGGTTCGCGGTCGCGCGGAGCGCGTCGGGCAGCGCGATCCCGGGCAGGTAGCTCGTGTTCTCCCGGCCGACGTTGATCTCCTTGGCCAGCTCCGCGTTGCGGGCCAGGAGCACCGCGGGCGTGCCCGCGTCGCTGAGCACCTGAGCGAACGTGGTGCCCCATGACCCGGCCCCCATCACCGCGGCTCTCACGTCGGCGTGGCCTCCGTACTGGAGTCGACCGTGCTGGAGTCGCCAGCACCGGAGTCGCCCGCGCCGGGGTCGGCCAGGCCCGAGCCGTCGGGCGTATCCGTTATGGACTGGCCTTCTCGTTCGCGGGCTTCCTGCCGGGCCTTGCGGCGGGCGACGGCCGGATGGAAGGGTTCGGCGGGCGGGGTCTCGCCGCGGATGCCGGCCAGCAGGGCGGTGATGTCGTTCATGATCTTTTCGGTGGCCGCGCGGAGGACCTGTGGGGTCATCGGCTGGCCCTCGAACTCCGACAGGTCGACCGGCGGGCCGGCGCTCACCTGCACGGTGGTACGCGGCACCAGGTGCGGCCGGAAGCTGCCGTAGGGCAGGATCTTCTGCGCGCCCCAGTGCGCGATCGGGATCACCGGGGCTCCCGTGGCCAGCGCGAGCCTGGCCACGCCGGTCTTGGCCACCATCGGCCACTGGTTCGGGTCGCGGGTCACCGTCGCCTCCGGGTAGAAGATCACGCAGGCGCCGTTCTTGATGCCCTGCTCGGCGTCCTTGAGCACGAGCGCCGCGTCCGCCTGGCCGCGGTGGACGGGAAGCTGGCCGAGCTTGCGGATGATCGGACCGAGGACCTTGATGTCGAACAGCGACGATTTCGCGAGGAACACCGGGTAGCGGCCCGCCTCGTAGGCGAACAGCGAGTCCGCGAAGATGTCGGCGTAGGACAGGTGGTTGATGGCCAGGATGAGGCCTTGGTCGGCGGGGATGTTCCTGATGTTCTCCTGACCGTGCCAGTCGTGCTTCATTCCCACCTGGATCAGCGGCCACAGGATGATCTTTGAGGCTCGCCGCCAGGCGGGTGAGTAGCTGCCGTCCGCGCGTTTGCTCATTAGGGCCCTGACCCTTTTCATCCGTCGATTTCAGCTCAGCGTACGTGGGCAGCACTGGGGAGGATGAGAAGGCTCAGTCTCCCGCTCGGGGCGCCGGGCGCGCCCGCGCCGCTCGTCCTTGAGGCCAGTCTTGCGGTTCACGTGGCGCCATGTCGAGGCAGGATCAGAGGCATGCCGCTCGATACCTCGCTACGTTGGTCCGTGGTGATCCCCGTCAAGGTCCTGGCCCGGGCGAAGTCCCGGCTCACCGGCCTGGACGGGCCGCGCCGGGCCGGGCTGGCCCTGGCCATGGCCGCGGACACGGTCGCGGCCGCCGTTGCCTGCCCGGCCGTGGCCTCGGTGATCGTGGTGACCGACGACGCCGCGGCGGCCGCCGACCTGTCGGGGCTGGGGGCGCTTGTGCTGCCCGACGAGCCGGGCGACGGGCTCAACCCGGCTCTGGCGTACGGGGCCGCCTACTCGGACGAGCGCTGGCCGGGCCGGGGGAGGGCCGGGCTGGCGGCAGACCTGCCCGCACTCGAGGCCGCCGGGCTCGGCCGGGCGCTGGCCCGGGCGGCCGGGGCGGGGCAGGCCTTCGTGGCCGACGCCGCGGGCACCGGCACCACCATGTACACCGCGGGCCCGGACGCCGCCTTCCGCCCGAGGTTCGGGCCGGGGTCCTACGCGGCGCACCTGGCCGCGGGCGCGGTGGAACTGGCGCTGCCCGGGCTGGACGGCCTGCGCCGTGACGTAGACACCGTCGCCGACCTGCGCGACGCGGCCCGCATCGGCCTCGGGCCGCGCACCGCGGCCCTGGCGGCGGACGCGATGGCCTAGCCCGGCGAACGGCCCGCTAGATATGCACGATCGGACAGGTCAGCGTCCTCGTGATCCCCGCCACTCCCTGAATCTGAGCGACGACGAGCTTGCCGAGGTCGTCAACGTTGTCGGCCTCGGCCCGGACGATCACGTCATAGGGCCCGGTGACGTCGTCCGCCTGGGTTACGCCGGGGATCTGGCCGATATGCACGGCGACATCGGCAGCCTTGCCGACCTCTGTCTGGACGAGGATATAAGCGTGAACCATGCCGTCCTCCCAGGCGCCATTTGTGGTGGCCACGCTACCGTAGGTTCCCGGCGGTTGGCTTGAGGAACATGCCCGGCCGGGCCCGCATTGTGGCCGGGGCCGCAGGCCCGGAGACCGAACCCTTTTCATCCTCCCCGTGTCCGCCCACGTACTGTGTGCCTGACATCAGCGGATGAAGAGGATCCAGAGCGGGAGGCCCTCCATCACCGTCGCTGAGCTCGGCGAGTTCGGCCTCATCGCCGCGATCCGGGCCCTGCTGCCCGCCAGCAGCGCGGGGCCGGTCGGCATCGGGGACGACGCAGCCGTGATCCGCGCGCCAGACCGGCGGGTGGTCGCGACCACGGACCTCCTGGTCGAGGGGCGGCACTTCCGCCGCGACTGGTCGGGTGCCTTCGACATCGGCGCCAAGGCCGCCGCGCAGAACCTCGCCGACGTCGCGGCCATGGGCGCGTCGCCTACCGCCCTGCTGGTGGGGTTCGCGGCACCCGGTGACCTCCTGGTGACCTGGGCGGAGGACCTGGTCCGCGGCCTCGCGCAGGAGTGCGCGCGGGCCGGGGCCAGCGTGGTGGGCGGCGATGTCAGCGGAGCCGATTCGGTCATGCTCGCGATCACGGCGCTCGGCGACCTGGGCGGTCGCGAGCCGGTCACCAGGGCAGGGGCGCACGCCGGCGACCGGCTGGCCATCGCCGGCCGGCCCGGCCGCTCGGCCGCGGGACTGGCCCTGCTGGAGGCCGGGCTGGCCGACGTCCCCGGCCCGGCTGGCGAGTTCGCCGGGCTGGTGGCCAGCCACCGACGGCCGCAGCCGCCGTACGCCTGCGGGCCGGAGGCCGCCCTCCTCGGCGCGACCTCGATGATCGACGTCAGCGACGGGCTGGTCGCCGACCTGGGCCACGTGGCCGAGGCCAGCGGTGTCCGGCTGGACATCGAGGCCGCGCGGCTGCCGGACGACCCGGCGCTGCGAGCGGCGGCGACGGCGCTCGGCGCGGACCAGCTGCGCTGGGTGCTGGCCGGCGGCGAGGACCACGCGCTGGCTGCGACTTTTCCCCCGGAAACGGACCTACCGGGTCATTGGCGGGTGGTGGGCACGGCCAGGAAAGGGCACGGGGTGACCGTCGATTCCAGGCCCGCGGACCGCCTGGGCGGGTGGAAGCACTTCACATGATGCAGGAATCACGATTGCCACTTGCACATCACTAGCTCACTGGGTCATCACTTGGTATAAACCCCTTGATGCCGAGACATCGCCAGGCACAAGGGTGCGTGCGCTGGACGCTGCGCCGGGAGGAAGGCTCCTGGCGCGGCGTCCTTTCCGGCATCGTTCTTTCCGGCATCCTGGCGCCCGCGCGCGGTGCCCGCCGCGCGCCCAGACGCGCTCCCGGGCCGGGCGATGGCCGGGCCGCGGCGCTCGGGCCGGGCCGGCCGCGGCTCCGGCTGGCGCGCTCGCTGATGGTGACCCCGTGGTTCGCGGCGAGCGCGGGCATCGTGATCGCCGTCGCGCTCGCGGTCGATTCGCCGGCCGCGCTGATGTACGTGCCGAGCGGTCCCGCCGTGCGCTGTCCCGCGAGCGGCTGCCCCGGTTCTCCATCCAGCCCGCCCGGGGTGACGACCGACGAGCCGGGCATGCACCTCAAGACGGGCACGGCGCCGCGGCCGGGCGCCCAAGGCCACGCCGCCTACCGGCTCGGCTATCAGGTCGTCCGCAGCTGGCCGGGGGGCTTCGTCGCGGTGATCACCCTGCCCGCCGACATGAAGCCGGGCGCCTGGACCCTGCGGTTCGGCTTCCCCTCGGCTCGCGTCGACCGCGTCTGGGGGGCACGGTGGCAGCCGTCCGGTCGTGGCCGGGCCGGCACGGCGACCGGGTCATGGCGGCCGCACGGTCACGCGCCGGGCGACCATGTCCGTCAGCTGACGGTCCTGGCGGCCGGCACGCCGACGCTCCCGTCCGGCTGCAGGCTTGACGGGAACAGCTGCACATTCAGCGGCTAGCGGCCAGCCGAGGTCAGCGGGCGGCCGACGCGGGTCAGCCGCGGGCGGGCGCGGCCGACGGAGGTCAGCGGGCGGCCGGCGCGGGTCAGCCGCGGGCGGGCGCGGTCAGCGGTCGACCTTGCCCGCCTTGATGCACGAGGTGCACACGTTCAGGTGCCGGGGCGTCCCGTCGACCGTCACGCGCCGGCGCTGAATGTTCGGGTTCCAGCGGCGCGGGGTGCGGCGGTGCGAGAACGACACGTTGTTGCCGAAGCCCGGCCGCTTGCCGCAGACGTCGCAGACGGAAGCCACGGGATCGCTCCATTGGGTGATAGCCAGCTGGGTCATCGCCCGGCCCAGGCCGGACGGTCCGTGAAGGATATCCGACCACCGGGCCCTGACGCGAACCGAATGCGATCCTGCCCGCGGCTTCCGCCGCCCGCCGCGCGCCGCGGGCCCGCCGCAGGGCTCGCGGGGCCCGTGGCCGCGTTCGTCGGCGCCAGGCTCTACCCTGCGGGGTATGGCAGCGGAGGTCCTGGACGGCGAGACCGTCAGGCGCTGGTGCCGCCTCAGCGTGGACGCGCTGGCCCAGGCCAGGACCGCGATCGACGCCCTGAACGTCTTCCCGGTCCCCGACGCGGACACCGGGACCAACCTGCACCTCACGCTGATGGCAGCGGCCGAGGCCGTGGAGTCGCTCCCGCCCGCGGCCGGGCCGGGCGAGGTCTGGCCCGCCCTGGCCCGCGGGGCGCTGCTCGGGGCGTGCGGGAACTCCGGGATCATCGTCAGCCAGCTCCTGCGCGGGCTGGCCGACGTCTGCGCGGCTGAACCCCGCTGCGACGGCGCGGTCCTGGCCCGGGCGCTCACCCACGCCGCGGCGGCCGCCCGGGCGGCGGTGAGCCGGCCCGCCGAGGGGACCGTGCTGACCGCGGCCGACGCCGCGGCCCGGGCCGGGGAGCCGGCCGCCGGCTCCGGCGGGCTGGCCGCGGTGGTGACCGCCGCGGCCGCGGCGGCCCGCGAGGCGCTGGCGGGCACCCGCGAGCAACTCGACGTGCTGGCCGCGCGCGGGGTGGTCGACGCGGGCGCGGCCGGGCTGTGCGTGCTCCTCGACGTGCTGGCGGGCGTGGTCACCGGCGTCAGCCCCGGTGCGTTCGAGGTGCCCGCGCCCGGCCCGGCCCCGGCCGCCGCGGCGGGGGCGGCCGCGGCGCGGGAGCCCGCCTCGTCCGGCTATGAGGTGACCTACCTGCTCGATGCGCCGGCCGGACCGGTCAGGGAGCTGCGGGAACGGCTCGACTCGCTGGGCGACTCGCTGGTCATCGTCGGCGGTGAGGACCTGTGGAACGTGCACGTGCACGTGGCCGACGCGGGCGCGGCCATCGAGGAGGGGCTGCGCGCCGGACATCCGCGCCGGATCACAGTGACCTGGCTCGGCCCGGCGGCGGCCGGAGGCCGCGGCGTGGTCGCCGTGGCCGACAGCGACGGCCCGGCGTCGCTGCTGCGCGCGGCCGGCGCCCACGTCCTGCGGCAGCGGGACGGCACCGGCCCGGCTGTTCCCGCGCTGATCGAGACCATCAGGCAGGCTGGGACCCATGTCGCCGTCATTCCTAACGCTGACCGGGTGGCCAGCCTGGCCCGCGCGGCCGCGGGCCGGCTCGGGGATGAGGGGATCGACGTGTCGGTGATCCCGGCCCGCTCTGCCCTGCAGGGGATCGCAGCCGTGGCCGTGCACGACCCGGAGCGCAGCTTCCAGGCCGACGTTGCGGCCATGAGCCGGGCCGCGGCCGGGATGCGCTACGGGAGCGTGACCGGGCCGGGCCGCCGCGGCGGCTTCGCCGGGCGGGACGGCGAGGTGGTGACGGTGACCGGCGCGGACCAGGGCGAGGTGGCGGCCGCCCTCGCGGACGTGCTGCTGTCACGGGGCGGGGAGCTGGTGACCCTGATGGAGGGCGCCGGCTCCGAGCCGGGCCTGGCGCGGCGCGTCGCGGACCTTATCGGCCAGGCCCGCCCGGGGCTCGAGGTCGTGTGCTACGACGGCGGCCCGGTCCCGCTGCTGATCGGCGTGGAGTAACCGGAGATGGCGATCCTGGAAGACCCGCTGCGCCTGGTGGTCGGCGACCGGGCGGCCAAGCCGCTGGACCGGGCCCTGGAGCTGCGGACCGTCGGCGACCTGCTGCGGCACTACCCGCGCCGGTACGAGACCAGGGGCGAGCTGACCGACCTGGCCGAACTGCGCGACGGCGAGTACGTGACCGTACAGGCCGAGATCGCCAAGGTGACGACCCGCCCGATGCGGGGCAGGCGGGGCAGCATCTTCGAGGCGACGGTGACCGACGGTCACGGGGTGCTGGTCCTGACGTTCTTCTCCCGGGGCCGGCAGGACTGGCGCGGACGACAGCTCACCCCGGGGGCGCGGGGCCTGTTCTCCGGCCAGGTCTCCACGTTCAAGGGCAAGCGCCAGCTCGCTCATCCCGATTACGAGCTGCTGGACGAGGGCGACGACGCGGCTCACGCGGCGGCCGAGTATGCCGCCGAGATGATCCCGGTCTACCCGGCGGCGAAGGAGATCACCTCCTGGCAGATCGCCCGCTCGGTAAGGATCGTCCTGGATGTCCTCGACATCGACGACCCGATGCCGCGCGCGATCCGCGACCGTCACGACCTGTGCGGGCTCGCCGACGCGCTGCGCGGTATCCACCGGCCGATCGACCGGGCCGACGTGCGGCGCGCCACGAACCGGCTGAAGTGGGACGAGGCCTTCCAGCTGCAGGTCGTGCTCGCGCAGCGGCGGCTGGCGGCGACCGCGTACTCCGCGACACCGCGCCCGCGCACGGCCGGCGGGCTGCTCGACTCCTACGACGCCAGGCTGCCCTTCGAGCTGACCGTTGGGCAGGACCTGGCCGGCGCGACGATCGGCGACGAGCTGGCCCTCGACCACCCGATGCACCGGCTGCTGCAGGGCGAGGTCGGCTCGGGCAAGACCGTGATCGCCGTACGCGCGATGCTGCAGGTCGTGGACGGCGGGGGGCAGGCGGCGCTGCTCGCCCCGACCGAGGTGCTCGCCCAGCAGCACTTCCGGTCGATCACCGAGCAGCTCGGGCCGCTGGGCCAGGCTGGGGAGCTGGGCGGCGCGGAGCACGCAACCCGGGTGGCCTTGCTCACCGGGTCCCTGGGCGCGGCGGCGCGGCGGCGCGCCCTGCTGGAGGCGGCGTCGGGCACGGCCGGGATCGTGATCGGCACCCACGCGCTGCTGGAGGAGCAGGTGCAGTTCGCCGACCTCGGCCTGGTGGTGATCGACGAGCAGCACCGGTTCGGCGTGGAGCAGCGCGACACGCTACGGGCCAAGGCGGGCGACGGCCGGCCGCACGTGCTGGTGATGACGGCCACGCCGATACCGCGCACCGTGGCGATGACGGTGTTCGGCGACCTGGAGATGTCCACGCTGACCGAGCTGCCCGCCGGGCGGTCGCCGATCGTCACGCACGTGGTGCCCGCGGCGGAGAAGCCGCACTACCTGGAGCGCGTCTGGGAGCGGCTGCGGGAGGAGGCGGGCCGGGGCCGCCAGTGCTATGTGGTCTGCCCCCGGATCGGCCAGGGTGGGGACGGGCCGGCCGGGGAAGACGGGACGCCGCTGGATAACGAGCCCGGCGACGGCACGCGCCCGCCACTTGCCGTCCTGGACCTGGCGGCGGAGCTGGAGCGGGGGCCGCTGGCCGGGTTGCGCCTCGCGGTCCTGCACGGCAGGCTGCCGCCCGACGAGAAGGACGCGGCGATGCTCGCGTTCGCGGCCGGGTCGGTGGACGTGCTGATCACCACCACCGTGGTCGAGGTCGGCGTGGACGTGCCGAACGCCACCGCCATGGTCATCATGGACGCCGACCGGTTCGGCGTCTCCCAGCTGCACCAGCTGCGCGGCCGGGTCGGCCGGGGGAGTCACGAGGGACTGTGCCTGCTGGTCACCGAGGCCGAGGCGGACGGCAAGTCGCGGCAGCGGCTCGACGCGGTGGCCGCCACCCTGGACGGGTTCAAGCTGTCCCGGCTCGACCTCGAGCAGCGGCGGGAGGGTGACGTGCTCGGTGCCGCCCAGGCGGGGCGCAGGTCCAGCCTGAAGCTGCTGACGCTGCTGAAGGACGAGGACCTGATCGGCGAAGCCCGTAAACAGGCCCAGCGAGTGGTCGAGGCGGACCCGGCCCTGGCCGGGGAGCCCGCGCTGGCCGCCGCCATCCGGGTCCTGCTTGACCGGGAGCGGGCGGAATATCTTGAGAAGGCGTGAGACCCGGCCGTGACCCGCATCATCGCAGGCACAGCGGGCGGCAGGCGGCTTTCCGTGCCCGCGGGCCGGGGCACCCGGCCCACGTCGGACCGTGCCCGCGAGGGCCTGTTCGCCACCATCCTGGCCATCCGCGGCCCGCTCCACGGAGCGCGAGTGCTCGACCTGTACGCGGGCTCGGGCGCGGTGGGCCTGGAGGCGCTGTCGCGGGGGGCGTCGGACGTGCTTCTCGTAGAGTCCGACGCCAGGGCGGCCCGCGTGATCCGCGGCAACATCGAGGCGGTGGGCCTGCCGGGCGCCCGGCTGGTCGGCGACCGGGCGGACCGGGTCCTCGCCCGCGGGCCCGGCGGTCATCCGCCGCGCGACGTGGTCTTTGCCGACCCGCCCTACGCGACGCCGGACGGCGAGGTGCAGCGGATGCTCGCTGCGCTGCACGGCCGCGGCTGGCTCGCCCCCGGCGCCCTGGTCGTCGTGGAGCGGGCCACCCGGTCGGGCCCGCTCGGCTGGCC
>Ga0126381_100008117_pt1 | contig 11724 bp, 9 predicted proteins | sample PanSoiMetPlot_28_FD_96465 | JGI IMG/M metagenome (GOLD analysis project Ga0126381, IMG submission 96465) | Tropical forest soil microbial communities from Panama - MetaG Plot_28 | ecosystem: Environmental > Terrestrial > Soil > Tropical forest > Bulk soil | place: Panama | collected 2016-02-17 | reverse complement strand
GTGCTGGCTCGCAGCAGGTCGTAGGCCTCGGCGATCAACTGCATGTCCGCGTACTCGATGCCGTTGTGCACCATCTTCACGAAGTGGCCGGCGCCGTCGGGCCCGACGTGTACGCAGCATGGAGTGGCATCGACCTGGGCGGCGATGGTTTCGAAGATCGGGCCGAGAGTCAGGTAGGACTCGGCGGAGCCGCCCGGCATGATGCTCGGCCCGTGCAGCGCGCCCTCCTCGCCCCCGGACACGCCGGCTCCGACGAAGTGCAGGTCCTGGGCGCGCAGGTCCCGCTCGCGGCGGCGCGTGTCGGTGTAGTGCGCGTTACCGCAGTCGACCACGATGTCGCCAGCGTCAAGCAGCGGAACGAGTTCGGAGATCACGGCGTCGGTCGGCTCGCCGGCCTTGACCATGATGATGATCGCCCTGGGCCGCGCCAGCGAAGCGACGAAATCCTTCATCGACTCGCTCGGCAAGAACGTGCCCTCGTGCCCGTGGTCAGCCACCAGGCTGCGGGTCCGCTCGATAGTACGGTTGTGTAGCGCCACCCGGTAGCCGTGCCTGGCCAGGTTGCGAGCAAGGTTGCGGCCCATGACCGCCAGCCCGGTAACGCCGATCTGCGCTGGCACTTGATCGTCAGCCATACGCACCCCCTCCACATGGCCGGGCATAGCATGCGTCGACTTCGAACTCTATCTGGCCCGGCTTGGGGGGAGACGCCCGTGGCCCCGGCGCACGCCGCCGGCTATTCTGGTGCGACCATGATGCGCCTGCTGCTTCTTCGCAGCCGCGGCGAGGCCCGGTAGGGTCGGCTCCTCGCCGCGGGGTGCTTGGCTGCCGCCGACCGCTTCAGGCGACCTTGTAGGAGCAGCATCATGAGTGCATTCACGCAACGCGCGTCCGGCATGCCGTGCTACCGCTACCGCCCGTTCCCGGCTGTCGACCTGCCCGACCGGCGCTGGCCATCACGCACGATCACCGCCGCGCCGCGCTGGCTATCCACCGACCTGCGGGACGGCAACCAGGCGCTGATCGACCCGATGAACGCGGCCCGCAAGCAAGCCATGTTCGACCTGCTCGTCAAGATGGGCTACAAGGAGATCGAGGTCGGCTTCCCGGCGGCCAGCCAGACCGACTACGACTTCATCCGCAGCCTGATCGAGTCGGGCTCGATACCCGACGACGTGCGCATCTCCGTGCTGACCCAGGCCCGCGAAGAGCTGATCGAGCGGACCGTCACGTCGCTGGTCGGTGCCCGCCAGGCGACCGTGCACCTGTACAACGCGGCGGCGCCGATGTTTCGAGATGTGGTGTTCGGCTGGCCGGGCGACGGACGCGAGGAGTGCAAGGCCGTCGCGGCCGAGGGAACCCGCGCGGTGATGAAGTTCGCTGAGCAGTACCTCGCTGGCACCGAATTTGGCTACGAGTACTCGCCAGAGATCTTCATGGACACCGAGCTTGACTTCGCGCTTGAGATATGCGAAGCGGTCATGGACGTCTGGCAGCCGGGACCTGACAGGGAGATCGTGCTGAACCTGCCTTGCACCGTTGAGCGGTCCACCCCGAACCTCTATGCCGACCAGATCGAGTGGATGAGCAGGAAGCTATCCCGCCGCGAGCACATCGCCTTGTCCGTGCACACGCATAACGACAGGGGCACTGCCACCGCCGATGCTGAACTCGCGGTGCTGGCCGGCGCTCAGCGGGTCGAAGGGTGCCTGTTCGGCAACGGCGAGCGGTCAGGGAACGTCGACCTGGTCACCCTCGGCCTGAATCTGTATAGCCAGGGCATCGACCCGATGATCGACTTCAGCGACATCGATGACATCCGTCGCACCGCCGAGTACTGCAACCAGATCGACGTGCACGAGCGGCACCCGTACGCCGGTGACCTCGTTTACACCTCATTCTCAGGGTCGCACCAGGACGCGATCAAGAAAGGCTTCGACCGGCTTGAGCAGGCCGCCGCCGCGGCAGGCAAGCCGACCTCCGAGATGCCGTGGCAACTGCCTTACCTCCCGATCGACCCGAAGGACGTGGGGCGAACCTACGAGGCCGTCATCAGGGTCAACTCGCAGTCAGGCAAGGGCGGCGTCGCCTACATCATGAAGCACGACCATCACCTCGACCTGCCGCGCCGACTCCAGATCGAATTTAGCCTGGTCATCCAGCGTCATACCGAAACTGAGGGCGGCGAGGTAGATGCCGCCCAGATGTGGGAAATCTTCGACGCCGAATACCTCGCGCCTGGGGCGTTCGAGTTGAAGAGCTTCTCCTCAAGCAGCGAGGACCGGATCGAGCGGATCTCGGCGACCGTAGCGGCGTTCGGCGTCGACCATACGCTGGCCGGGGTAGGCAACGGGCCGATCGCAGCTTTCTGCGAGGCCCTGTCCGAACTTGACATGGGTCTCGGTGGAGTCGCCGTGCGCGTGCTTGATTACACCGAGCACGCGCTCAGCGCGGGGCGCGACGCGGAGGCCGCGGCGTACCTCGAGACACAGATCGGCGACCGCGTCTACTGGGGAGTCGGGATCAGCGAGTCGATCGTCCGCGCCTCGCTCCGCGCCGTCATTAGCGCGCTGAATCGAGCGGCCAGGGCCACGGGCGCGCAGAATCAGCACCACTGACCGAGATCGAGGAGGCCGACGACCGGCCTGCACGTGCCCGGCCTGCACGCGACCAGCCTGCTGGTGGCCCGTGTAGCGGGATCAGGAGGGACGGCAAGGGGTCAGTGCGCGGGACGGATGTTCCCCCCGGGACTTCTCCATGATCGTGGTGGATTGACCGGGCTGTGCGACGTCAACCCACCGTGATCATGGAAAACGGCGGCCGGGGCGCGGCGTTCCCCGGTGGTACGGCCCATTCTGCACGGCGTAACCGGGCATTGGCGCGGGCGCCGCAGCGGCGGCTCGCTATCGGACGGCTCACCAGGAATTTCGCTGGCCAACAGCGCCTGATGTGTGGGTAGACTGGCGTCATGCAACCGCTCCTCTCGTAAACGGGACACCTGGCGCCGGTCTGGCGCGCCCACTGAAGTCCTTTTTGTCCCGTTAGAGAAGATTCGAGAGCGAGCGAAATCCCGATGATCTCGGTTAATGATCTTGAACTGCGCGCTGGCGCGCGTCTGCTCGCCGAGCACGTAACTTTCCAGGTCGCCGCCGGCGACAAGATCGGCCTCGTGGGCCGTAATGGCGCGGGCAAGACCACGCTGCTGCGGGTGCTTGCCGGAGAGTCGCAACCTGCCGCTGGCACCATGCACAACAACGAAACGATCGGCTACCTGCCACAGGACACCAGGACGGGTGACCTCGACGCGCTCGCGACCGATCGGATACTCGAAGCCCGCGGCCTAGACGAACTGCTGGCGGGGATGCGCGAGGCAGAGCTTGGCATGGCCGACGCGAACCCGGCTCGCCGCGACGCCGCCGTCAACCGGTACAGCCAGCTTGAGGAGCGTCTCACGGTACTGGGCGGTTATGCCGCCGAAGCGGAGGCCGCCGCGCTGGCGTCGAGCCTCGGACTGCCAGTTAAGGTGCTGCGGCAGCCGCTGCGTACGCTGTCCGGCGGCCAGCGCCGACGGGTGGAGCTGGCAAGGATCCTGTTTGGCGGTGCCTCGACCCTTATGCTCGACGAGCCGACAAACCACCTTGACGCCGACTCGGTGGCCTGGCTCCGCGACCACCTGCGTGGCAACCGCGGCGGCCTGATTGTGATCAGCCACGACACAGACCTGCTCACCGCGGTGGTGTCGAAGGTGTTCCATCTCGACGCCGACCGGGCTGAGCTCGAGATCTACAACGTGGGCTGGAAGGCCTACCTGGACCAGCGCGAAACCGACGCCAGGCGCCGGCGGCGCGAGCGGGCGAATGCCGAGCGCCAGGCGGCCGCGCTGCAGAGCCAGGCGGACAAGATGCGCGCGAAGGCGACGAAGGCAAAGGCCGCGCAGAACATGGCGAAGCGAGCGGAGAAGCTGCTTGCAGGCATCAGTCAGGACAGGCCGGCCGGCCGCGTTGCCAGGCTGCGATTCCCCCAGCCTGCCCACTGCGGGAAGGTGCCGCTCGCAGCCGAGGGCCTGTCCAAGTCCTACGGCTCGCTTGAAGTATTTACCGACGTCGATCTCGCAGTCGACAAGGGCTCAAGGATCGTGGTGCTTGGTCTCAACGGCGCGGGCAAAACGACGCTGCTCAGATTGCTTGCCGGGGTCGAGCCGCCAGATACCGGCCAAGTCCTGCCCGGGCATGGACTGCGGATCGGGTATTACGCCCAGGAGCACGAGACCCTCGATAACGAGCGAACTGTGCTTGAGAACATGAGGACGGCCGCCCCTGACCTCACCGAAGCTGATCAGCGTGGCATCCTCGGCTCGTTCCTATTCACCGGGGACGATGTGGCCAAGCCAGCGGCGGTGCTGTCCGGCGGGGAGAAGACCAGGCTGGCCCTCGCTTTGCTCGTGGTCTCCGGCGCCAACGTTCTCCTGCTCGACGAGCCGACCAACAACCTCGACCCAGCCAGCCGACGAGAAATCCTCTCTGCGCTGCGCCGGTATACCGGCGCGATCGTCCTTGTCACACACGATGAGGGGGCGGTCGAGGCATTGAATCCGCAGCGAGTGCTGCTGCTGCCGGACGGCGTCGAGGATCTTTGGAACGCCGATCTCGCGGACCTGGTTGCGCTCGCCTGAGACGGAATCCGGCGATCCGCGCGTGCCAAACTGATGAACGAAAGGGACAGGCGCGCTCGATCGTTGCCAATTGTCCTGATCTTTTGGCGTCGTGTGGGTAGCCGAGCGATGACTTCTTGCGTGATCATGGCGAGTACGCCGTGCGGCAACGGCAAATGGCAGCGGAGCGCCGCTCGTAGATTCTCCGGGAGGAAGGCGTGACAGAGACCCTTAAGAAGGGCACCAGGGTTACTGGTGCCGACCGCACCAAGCTGGCGTCTGACCTGCAGAAGCGATATAGCGCCGGGGAGAGCATCCGAGCGCTTGCCGCATCAACCGGCAGGTCCTACGGGTTCATTCACCGCATCCTCGCTGAGTCTGGCGTGGCACTCCGCAGCCGCGGCGGCGCGACTAGGGGGCGGGCGAAGGGATAACGAGTGACCGGCGGCCAGACCGACTGGAAGGCAGGCGGGCTAGGGCTCGCCATCGATAGCAGCGTCGCGACCGTTACGCTCGGGCGACCCGAGCGCCGCAACGCGATGACGCCTGAGGTCTGGCACGGCCTGGCCGAGATCGGTTCGTCCCTGCCACCGCAGGTCAGGGTCGTCGTCGTGCGCGGCCAGGGACCGTCGTTTTGCGCCGGAATCGATCTGAGCCTGCTCGCCGGTGCGGGCGGCGAACCGATCGCCTCGCCTGAAGACCCTGACCTCGTCGAGAAGATCGCCAGCTACCAGGCCGGATACCTATGGCTGAGAAACCCGGACATCGTGTCGATCGCGGCCGTGCAGGGACACGCGATCGGCGCAGGCTTCCAGCTTGCGCTCGCATGCGATCTGCGGATCCTGACGGAGGACGCCAAGCTGTGCATGAGGGAGCCAGCCTTCGGGCTGGTTCCCGACCTAACCGGGACCAAGCCGCTGGTGGACATCGTGGGCCTTCCGCGGGCGATCGAGCTCTGCCTGACCGCGAGAACGGTGAACGCCGCCGAAGCCCTGCTGCTGCGCCTGGCCGAGCTCGTCGTCCCGGTCGAAGAACTCGACGCGGCCGTCGCCGATCTCGTTGCCGCGCTGCTGGCCACGGACGCCGCAGCAGCCAGAGCAACTAAGGGACTGCTGCAGCACGCCACCGGCCACTCCCTAGCCGAGCAGGCCGCTGAGGAGCGGCGGGCCCAGGCGGAGCTGCTCAGGGGCCGACCCGCCGCCGGCGCTCCGTTCTCGCCCCGCCGCGGTTCGCCGTGAGCTGAACCCGGGAAGTTCTGCCGGACCTTCTCGGTTGCTCTGGCATGACGTATGCCAACTGGCACACGATGCGGTCGTTCTCACGCGACCGCTCGATCACTCAGCAGAAGATCAAAAGCGGGACCGTCCGCCGGATCATGTCCTACGCGCGCCCGTACCGCCGGGAGCTGATCCTCTTCCTCATCATCGTCGCGCTCGACGCGGGAATCACCGTCGCGGTGCCATTGCTCCTGCGCAACCTGATCGACAACGGCATTCTTCCCCGAGACACCGGGTACGTGCTCGCGATCGGCGGGGTGGTAGTCGGGCTCGCGGTATTCGATGCGCTGCTCTCAATCGGCCAGCGCTGGTACTCGGCGAGGATCGGCGAGGGCCTGATCTATGACCTGCGAACCGAGGTCTTCAGCCATGTTCAGAGCCAGCCCATTGCCTTCTTCACCAGGGCGCAGACCGGTTCGCTTGTCAGCCGGCTGAACAGCGACGTCATCGGCGCACAGCAGGCGCTGACGAGCACGCTGTCGTCCGTGGTTGCCAACGTGCTCTCGCTGGCGCTGGTCCTGATCGTGATGATCTCGTTGTCCTGGCAAGTCACGCTCGTAGCTCTTGTGCTGATTCCGCTGTTCATCGTGCCCGCCCGGCTCGTCGGGCGGAGGCTGCAGCGCCTGACCAGGGAGTCGATGCAGCTCGATGCGGCGATGGGCTCGACCATGACCGAGCGTTTCAATGTGGCTGGCGCAATGCTCGTCAAGCTCTTTGGCCGCCCGGCCGAGGAGTCAGACGTCTTCGGCAGCCGGGCCGGCCGCGTCCGTGATATCGGCGTCCAGACCGCGATGTACGGCTCCTCGCTGTTCATCGCGCTTACCTTGCTTGCCTCGCTCGCAACGGCCGCGGTGTACGGACTTGGCGGCATCCTCGTCATCGACAACTTCTTCAAGATCGGCACCCTGGTCGCGCTGGCAGCGCTGATCGGGCGGCTGTACGGGCCGATCACGTCGCTGTCCAACGTTCAGGTCGACGTGATGACCGCGCTAGTCAGCTTCGACCGGGTGTTCGAGGTCCTTGATCTGAAGCCGCTCATCGAGGACGCACCAGACGCGGTCCCGCTGCGGGCCGGCGGCGCAGCGCCCGCCGTCGACTTCGATCATGTCTGGTTCAGGTACCCGACCGCGGCTGAGGTGTCGCTCGCCTCCCTCGAGTCGATCGCGCTGGCTGTCCCGGAGCGCACGGATGCCAACGCCGACGTGCTGCGGGACGTCACATTCCAGGCTCCCGCAGGCAAGCTCACTGCGCTGGTAGGGCCTTCGGGGGCCGGCAAGACCACGATCACTGCTTTGGTCGCCAGACTCTACGACCCTCGGTCGGGGACGATACGCATCGGGGGCGAGGACATCAAAGGCGTCACCCAGCAGTCGCTGCACGACGCGGTCGGCGTGGTCACGCAGGACGCGCACATGTTTCACGACACGATCAGGGCCAACCTGGCTTATGCCAAGCCAGGTACCACCGACCAACAGCTCGTCGACGCGTGCAAGGCGGCGCAGATCTGGCCGCTGATCGAGACGCTCCCTGATGGTCTCGACACCATCGTGGGCGACAGGGGTTACCGGCTGTCAGGCGGCGAGAAGCAACGGATAGCGCTGGCCAGGCTGCTTCTCAAGGCGCCGTCGGTGGTGGTGCTCGACGAGGCGACCGCGCACCTGGACTCGGAGTCCGAGGCGGCGGTACAACGGGCGCTGAAGACCGCGCTGGCCGAGCGCACCTCGCTGGTGATAGCCCACCGGCTATCCACGATCATCCAGGCTGACCAGATCCTGGTCATCGATGGCGGCAGGGTCGTCGAGCGAGGAACGCACGAGCAGTTGCTTGCCGCTGACGGCCTGTACACCGAGCTGTATCACACCCAGTTCGCCAGCCAGGAGACTCAGCAAGGTTTCTGGTCGCCTGGCGATGCCTCGCCAGACGGCGGGCCGCCTGACCGCGAGCGGGTGGTTGCCGACCCGGCTATGCCCGCGCGCGCCTGAGCCCCGCGAAGGCTAAATGCGGCTCCGGACGCGGGGACGGCGGGAGAGGTGCTAGCTAACAGCGGCTAGACGCGGCGGCGGCGGCCGCGTTCGGTGCCGGTCACGCGCATCAGGATCAGCACGAGGATGGCACCGATTATTGAGCCAAAGATCCCGGCCAGGTGGAACCTGTGGGGTGCGAATCTGTGATAGTCGAGCAGGTTCCAAATGAATCCGCCGACGAACGAGCCGACGATGCCAAGCACGACCGTGCCGAGCAATCCGATCGGATCACGGCCTGGAACCAGCAACCTGGCGACGGCTCCGGCGATCAGCCCGATGATGATCAGGACGATGATGTAGCTCACCATGGTGGTCTACATACCGTAATTTCCGCGCCTCATGTGTGGGGCCGGTCCGCCACGGCCAGGTTCGTACCGTCGGCCGCCGAGCGCGATGCGAGACTTGATGACAGCCATGCCACCACGTCCGCGTCCCTTCATCCTGGTCGTCAACGGGCGAAAGGTTCGCCAGCCAGTCTTCGTATTCGGCGCGCCGCACTCCGGAACCGACCTCATCATGCGCGCGCTCAAGCGGGCGCCAGAGTTCCACGTCACCGTCGGCCAGCCGAGCGTGCTCAACGTGGTGTTCGCTTTGGCTAGGACGCCATCGATACAGCAAGGCAGGGGCGAAGCGGCTGCGACCGTGTTGCGGGACGCGTTCGCGCAGGCCTGGCAGGTAGCGCCGCACGCATGCATGACCTGCTTGCCTGAGTGCCAGCAAGCGACGGTGAGGTCGCTGGCCGGCATCTGCGTCGACGAGCGGGATATCCGCCGCTACGGCGACGCGAGCCCGGCGCTGATCTACTGCGCGGATGCTCTGGTCGACGCCTTTCCAGATGCCAGGTTCGTCCAGATCGTGAGGGACGGCAGGGCGGTCAGCGCGGCCATGCTCTCCGATCCCGACGAACTGGCCTGGTTCAGGAGGGGTGTCGCCAATGTCGAGAACGAGTTCCCTAACCCGTTCTATGGCATCGAGACGGAGGTCGATCGCGCCGCATGGCCGACGCTTTCTGCGGCGGGCCGATGTGCCATGCGCTGGCGCGGGTCGGTGCACAAGATGGCCAGGCTGCGCAACGCCCTCGGGGCCGACCAGCTGACGACCTTCAGATACGAGCAGGTCATCCTGGAACCGCGCGCTGCAGCGACCTCGCTGTCGGAGTTCGTCGAGGCGAAAGTGGCCGCGATCGACGTCCCGCACAACATGCGGGAAACAGGGGCGTGGCGGCGGCTGTTGAGCCCAGCCCAGCTTGCCGAGATCGAGAAGGTCGCCGGCCAGCAGCTTCGACGCGTGGGTTACGGCGATTTACCCGGTCAGACGGCGCGAGTCAGCCCGTGCGTCGGGATGTTTGCATCTCGTGGCGGTCCAAGTTCAACGCGGCCAGGATCAATGGCACATGACTGAAGGCCTGGGGGGTGTTGCCGACCTGGCGGTGGTACCTCGGGTCGTACTCCTCGCTGAGCAGGCCGACGTCGCTGCGTAGCGCGAGCAGCCGCTCGAACATGGCGGCAGCCTCGTCCTTCTCACCGATCAGCCGCAACGCGTTCACCATCCAGAAACTGCATGCCAGAAAGGCTCCTTCGGCGCCAGGCAAGCCGTCGGCTGAGGTGCCCGTCGGAGGCTGTGAGTACCGCAGAACCAGGCCTTCGCTTGTCAGCTCGCGCTTTATCGCCTGGATCGTGGAAACCAGTCTGGCGTCGCTCGGCGGCAGGAACCCCACTTCGGCGATCATCAGTACCGCGGCATCGAGCGCTTCGCTGCCGTAGTACTGAGTAAAGGTTCCGCGGCTCGGGTCGTACCCCTTCTCGCACACTTGGGCGTGGATCTCATCGCGTATCGCTCGCCACCTGCGGAGCGCTGGTTCTGAGACGTAGGTCGCGCCGCTCTCGGCCATCTTGATCCTGCGGTCGAATGCGACCCATGCCATCACCTTGGAGTGGACGAAGTGCTTGCGTCCGCCGCGCACTTCCCAAATGCCCTCGTCAGGGTCGGACCAGTGCTGCTCGAGATAGCCGAGCAGCTTGTCGAGCAGGCTCGCGGTGTGCTTGTCGAAGTTGAGCCCCGCCTGGCGGCCAAGCATGATCGTGTCCACGACCTCGCCGTACACGTCGAGCTGAACCTGCCCGACGGCGGCGTTGCCGATCCGCACCGGGACCGATCCCTCATATCCGCTCAGCCAGTCGGCGGTCCACTCGAATAGGCGCCGCTCGCCGGCGACACCGTACATGATCTGCACATCAGCCGCAGACCCGGCGACCGCGCGGCCCAGCCAGCCTCGCCAAGCCGCGGCCTCGTCTACGTACCCGGTCCGCAGCAGTGCCTCGAGGACGATCGTCGCGTCCCGCAGCCAGCAGTAGCGGTAGTCCCAGTTCCGCACCCCGCCCAGATCCTCGGGCAGGGACGTCGTCGCGGCCGCGACGATGCCGCCAGTTGGCTCATAGGTCAGCGCCTTGATGGTGATCAGAGAGCGGACCACCGCATCGCGGTAACTGCCGTGGTAGCTGCAGCGCGCCACCCATTCCGTCCAGAAGCGCGCCGTTTGCGCGAGTGCCTCATCGGCATCGGTGGCAGGCGGCGGCTCAGAGACGTGCGAGGGCTGCCAGGTCAGCACGAATGGCACGCGTTCGCCGGCCCGCACCACGAAGTCCGAGTGGTGGGCCAGATCGCGCCCGACCAGCCTGACTGGGGTATTGAGCCAGAGCGAGTCAGGGCCGGCAACCGCTGACACCATTCCCGTTACGCGTCGCACCCACGGGACGATCTGCCCGTACCCGAAGCGCATGGTGATCGTGGACTCCATCTCCACGGCGCCCGCTACCCCCTCGACGATCCTGACCAGCACCGGCGTGTCGCGGCCGCGGGGCGGCATGAAGTCGATCACATTCACGGTGCCGCTCGACGTGGTCCACTGAGTCTCGAGGATCAACGTGTCCGGCCGGTACCTGCGCGTCACGGTACCTGCCCGCGACGGCGGCCCCTCCGCCGCGGCGGGGTTGAGCCGCCAGTGGCCGTTCTGCCGGGTACCGACCAGCGCCGCGAACACGGCCTCGGAGTCGAATCGCGGCAGACACAGCCAGTCGATCGATCCGTCTCGGCTTACGAGCGCCACCGACTGCATGTCCCCGATCAGGGCGTAGTCCTCGATCGGCGGATGGACCTGGCTGTCTTGTCCCATACTGCCTCCTCGCGCAACCGCGGCTGACCGGCTACCAGCCTGGCACGCCGATGCGGCCGCAAGAAGGACACGCCCTAAGCTTGGGCCGTGTCTACCGCCCCGGTGCGCCTTGCCGCATGCGCCCTCGCGGCCGCAAGCCTGCTCGCCGGGTGCGCGAAGATGGACGCCGCCCTCGGCCAGCAGCGGCTGACCGTGCAGCTGGCGCCCAACACGACGCTCGCGGCAGCCAAGCATCTGACTGCGGCCTGCTCGCACATCCACGGCGTCCGGCCCGAGCCAGTCAAGCTCGCCGGCGGGGCAGTCGGCTCGGTCCAGTTCAACTCGACCAATGCGACCGATGCCGACCTGGCCAGGCTCCAGGAGTGCCTGCAGCGCTTCCACGCCGTCCAGGGCTTCACGGTCAACGAGCCAGGCTACTGACCGACTGACCGAGGCTAATCCGCCGCTCAGAGTGGGCTCATTGCGGCCCTGACGCCCGCCGGGGCGCAGCAGCCACCCCCGGCGCGGGCGGGGGCGGGTCCTCGCCGCCGAACGACTCGCCGAGGAATTCCGGGGTCGTGACCGTCAAGCGCTGGTCAAAGTTTGACAAAGTCTTGTTTT
>Ga0126381_100008116_pt1 | contig 11725 bp, 9 predicted proteins | sample PanSoiMetPlot_28_FD_96465 | JGI IMG/M metagenome (GOLD analysis project Ga0126381, IMG submission 96465) | Tropical forest soil microbial communities from Panama - MetaG Plot_28 | ecosystem: Environmental > Terrestrial > Soil > Tropical forest > Bulk soil | place: Panama | collected 2016-02-17 | reverse complement strand
GGACGGCACCGATACAATCCAACTTTCCTGGGACTTTGCCCATCATCTCGCTATCCGTCCTATGGAATCCCAGTCTTCGTCTCGCAGTTCTTGGCGGTGTCCGTTCCGGGGCCGCCATCGCACTTATCATTGCCGGGGCCGCCGTCCAGGGTGTCATTGCCGCTGCCGCCACAGAGTGCATCGTTGCCGGGGCCCCCGGCCAGAGTGTCATTGCCACCCAGCCCGAGGATGCCATCATTGCCCGCCGTGGGCCGCATCGCGGGGTTTTTGAAGCTGTCGTTCCCCGGTGTCCCTACTCGATTCACCACGACACCCTTGCAACGGACCAGCTCGTAAGCCCCGACGTCGCATGGGCCTCCGAGATTTCTCGGGGCTCCGCGTTGATCATTCGGGAAAGCCGTGCACACCCCGCTCTGGTCGATCGCCGGACTCCCAGGCAAAAAGGCGTGGGTCAGCAGCTCAACGATAGGGCCTCCGTTGAAGCTCAGCGGAGCCAAACCCGGATCGATGGGAGCGGTGTAGACTCCGACCTGATCGCCGGCCTGCGGCGTCACCGCGTCTATGGAGACGCTGCCGGTGTTGTCACCGATGATGTTGTGACCGCCGCTGACAAACGGGTTGCCAATCACGCTGCCTAGGTTCTCGTCTAAGGTGTCGCGGAAGTTGGGCACTCCTCCGTTGTTATCCACGTTGCCAGCCAGGATGGTGTGGCTAAGCTCAACCTGCGCGGTGCAGTTGGGGACGAAAGCCCTAAGTGCGACGCCGCCACCGAAGCCTTCGGCGAAATTCTGGGTGACAGTGGAGCTAACAAAGGTAACGAAGCCCCCTGCGTCCCGGATAGCGCCGCCGGGTCCCGTTGAATGATTGCCGCTGATCGTGGAATTGCCCGAGTGGAACACCCCACAGGCCTCAACGTACACCCCCCCGCCGAACCCAGTGTTCTCCTGAAGGAGGGAGGAATTGAAGTTGACGCCTCCACCTCTCGCCACGCGAAGTCCCCCACCGAAACCTCCGCTGTTATGGCGGATGACCGAGCTATTGATTTTCGCGATCGCACCGGCAACGTTGATTCCCGCGCCGAACGAGACTTCCACGGCGTTGTTCTCCACCACCACGTGGCTGAGGGTTAACGTCCCTTCGCTATAGATGCCTCCGCCCCCGCCGGGACCCGTCCCTCTGGCGATGTTGTCCGAAACGAAGCCGCCGGTCATGGTAAGCTTCGCCCCCGGCCGCACCCGGATACCGCCTCCCTTAGCCACGGTGCCTCCCCCGGCGACTATTTCCCCCAAAGGATCGCCATTCCTCACACCGATATTTACCAAGTTCGTCTGTCCTGCAAGGACATCAAGGGCTCGCATTACCGTTGTGGCGCCGCCAGCGTCGATGACCGCGGTGCTACCCGAACCCTTATTGCTCTTCTTGATCGTGACGTTATCTGTGATCTGCAACTCCGCGTCGGTAGTGAACAACTTAAGCTGATAGATCCCGGCCGGGACCAGTATGGTATCGGCGCCCGGGGTCAGGTTGGCGGCATTGATTGCTTCGCGCAAGGTGCAGTTACTGGGTTGGCAGACCGTAGCGTCCCTCGGATCGGGAATGCCAATGTCGTCAAAGCGAGTGACCGTAAAGGTTGCCGCATAGCCGGATTGGGTGAACAGAATGCCACTAAGCAAAATCCCAGCGAACCAGACGATCCCAACGAGAGTGAGCCTGGCACGCAGGGCAAAACTGAAACCGGAATGCGTCGGGCCGTCGATGATTCCCATTTCTCGGTACAAGGGCCCATCGCTAATCGTAACGACAGGTGTTTCGTTGTGCATAGAAATCTCCTTATTGATATTTTTAATGATACTCAGTTCACTCCCCGCAACTCGCACACGTTGTTGCTTTCCCGCCGTCCAGTCTGATTCCGGGTCCGGCGGTTCTCTCCATTTTCGGAACATTCGTCGATCCTTCACTAAACTGATTACATGCGGCTCTGAAGCCGGTCAGAAACAGGGGCAAAACCCAATCGCAAAACTCACTCTGCCAGTTTATGTCTGTGAATTGGTCTCGAACCGAGAAAAGGTTACAGGCGATGACATGGATAACCGGTGAATTTGAGGAAGACGCCGACACGGTGGCGAATCTCAACGCCGTCATCAGTGCGCCTCGTGTAGCATCGAAGCGAACCGATCATGTTCCTCGGCGTAATAACTTCAAGGCGCTAAGGGATCTTAAGGCAACGAATGAAAGTAGAATCGAAAGGAGAGCGGCAAGAATATGAACTCAGCCGCAAATGAAGACCGCTTAGGTTGTTCCGCTGGCTACGGTTGATGAGTATTCGACGTATCAGCTGCTTTTTTCCACAGATTATGAAGAGCAAACAGCGGACCAGTCTGAAACCATAGAAAGTTATAACTTATTGTATAGTTAGCAGTCATATTAAGCGGGTACCGCAAAGTATCAGATCGCGAGACGCTAAGTGGAATTAGCAGCCCGGCAAAGCTTCGCGCAGACTGTCCTCCAACCTCGATCGTTGCGCGAAAACGCAAGCTGGACTCCAGATAGAATTGTCTTTGTCCGTCACTGGTTTACCTGTAGTTAACATTACTGTCTCGCTAAGCTGCAGAAACCTGTCACTTCGACCGGTGTTGGACCTTGCCAGCAGACTTCTTCGGCAGAAGCTGCTGGCAAGAATAAATAGCGGTGGCTAATCAGCGGTCATCGCCATCGCGGCCAGCAGACGCCGGTACGCTGGGATTCACCGGTACAATTGATCCGGCTAGCACCCAAGCGCGCTCGCTCGGAGCAAAACGCGGGGCGAGCGATCCATCGTTAATCTCGCGAGTAACAGCAAAGCGGTTGAACGCGGTCGCCGGCAGGAATAACCGCGCGTTGTCCGGAAAGCCATCTGTCGGCGTGTCAACATCTCCCACCGTCGCATTAATAATGCCGTGGCCATGCGGTGCCACGCGTGCGACTTCGCTCTTGTAAGCGTCAAACAACCTGCTTCGCAGATTCTTGTTACGTGGCTCGAAGGACGCGAGTCGCTCATACACGTCAAGGAGAATCTCGTTCCCGAGCCCGCTTGGCACGCCTCGCTCCCTGAATTCGCGCTGACTCTCGAATCCGTCATCCGACTCAAACTTGTCCGGGTCACGGGGCAGATTGGGATTATCGCCGAATGCGACAGGACTGATCGGCTCACCGGCAGGTCCAGGTCCCGGAATCAGCGATAATATTTTGCCAATCTCGCCGTCCTCGAAAGTATCTGCAGGCTGGCCGAAGTCATCCGGAAACCCGCCGGTAAATGGTAATTCGTACAAGGGATGTACCCAGTTCGTGCCCTCGTAATTGAATTCCCAGTAGGGGTGACAATCTGACTGTTGCAGGCAGTTCCACGCGCCCATGCTGAGGTAAAGCGGAACAAGGTTAGTTATCTTGTCAGGAAAATGGTCCGCGGCAGACGGCCGATGGACCGGGTTTCCGTCCGTGGTAAAGGTGGCTGTGGGAACGTCATGGCCACTGCCCATATTTTTTAGTATCTCAGCGTCCTCCGGCAAGATCGCGCCAAACTGCGCGTGGCCATCTTTGCGTGGCTTCGGATTTATATTGGCCACCTTGAGATCATGAATCATCCAGCCCTCATACCAGCCGCTCTCGTTGTTGATGACAAATAGGCCGGAGACGTCGGTAAAGACGTCGATGAAGGCTCGCGGATCGTTTGGGTCGGTTGGCAGTCCGGTCTTAGGCTCCAGCACCACGCGAACAGCTCCAACGGCGGGCAATCCGCAATCTGCGCCGGTTGCCGTCAGCTGTGCATGGTCATTGACGCCTGGGAAGGTGGTCGTGAAGACGTTAGGCTGAAACCCCGAAGTATCCAACATATAATATTGGAATAGTTTGCTGGGCTTATCAGCTTCGGCGTAAGCCTGCGTCGGTAATTGGCTATGAGGCCGGTTCGATAATCGCCCAAGGCGGTTTTTCAGCGCACTCGGCAACGACATGACATCGCCCCGGTTCCGCACCGCCGCCTCATCTTGTGCTGCCGTGGGGTTAGGATGACAAGGTGACGGTGGCTGCTCAGCATAGCTGGTAGTGGTGAACGAAATAATGAGCAATATAGCCGGCAGAAATGCAGCGAATCTGCCCCTATCAGGTCCTCTGGATTGGTTCCTTGTTGTTTGTCGCATTGTTTCGGTCCGTCCGTCGAAGAAAAGTTAAGGTATACACGCGTGTTGCTCCTACAGACATTATTTGCCGCGAGTGGGCAGAAAGGTTACGACCGGGTTTAAAAAGTGTCAGAGGACTTTGCGTATCTATAGAGCTCCGCAGCACAAGAGCTCCGCAGCACAACCGCGAGCGTAGTCATGGGCTTTATCAACAGTATGAGCGGGCGCTGATAAATCGCGGCATTCAGCCAGGATTCTTTTGAGGCAATCGGCTAGATTCAGCTCGCGGTGCACTGAGCTCGGACTCAGTCAGTGACGCCGCTCCACGCGGGCCGGATGCTTTCGTCCAAATAGCCTGGCACGGCGGTTTGTGCTGTAAACAAAGTGACGAGCCATCCGTAATTCAGTATTCTGCTTTGCATCAGGAACTCGACACCTGTGTGCAAGTGAAATGAGTGAGCCAACAGGAACAGTGGTGGGACCATGAGCAGCAAGAATAGGGATGGTGCAGCAAGCGCAGACGCTAGCGGCAATGTCAGGGAATTTTTCGATTCATTCGCCACAAGTTATGGCCAGGGACAGTACTTCGAGTTTCGGCGTGCCGCGGTATTTCAGATGCTCACGCCATGCCTGGCGAACGCTGCTCGGATCCTTGACCTGGGATGCGGTAACGGCATCTATCTCGTGGAACTGTGCAAGCTTGGTAAGCTTCACCGACCGGTCGGCATGGATATCTCCGAGGCCATGCTTGCCAAAGCACGAGAACAGCTGGGCAGCGAGGCGGAATTTGTGCGAGGCGATGCCGCCGCAATCCCGTTCAAGGCGAATTGCTGGGATTTGGTGATCTGTAGCCACGTGCTTTTGTTTGTCAAAGAATTGCATCGCTGCGTGGCCGACATCGCTCGCAGCTTGCGGCCGGGCTGTCTGCTAGTAATGACTACCGCTCCGAACCTTCTCGTCCGGCTACGCCAGATGCTAGGTAAGGAGATATTCGCCGAGTTCGGCCGCATCGCCGTCGGCACCCCGGTCACGGCCGAGCCTGCGACAAGCGAAGAAGACTACCGGCGTGCATGTCTGGCAGCCGGCTTGGGCGTCGAGCCGAAGACGGCGCATTTCGAGCTCGACCGCGCCAGCCTGGAAAGCTCGCTGCGGGCAATCCTCGCAAGATTTGCAGCACCCGAGGTGGTGAATCGCACTCTTGACTCCGTCCAAGCCGCGCTTGGCAGCAACACGCACCTGCCGCTCACGGAACCTCTACTGCTTGGCACCAAAGCCAGCTGATGGCCGGCCGCGATTCCAACGTCGCCTGGCTGCTCGGCATTGCTCGTGGTAAGTAATGATGTTATCCCTCTGGCCTCTGCTCAGCCGTGATGCCAAACGAGTGTATCACTACTAATAAGCCAACTTTGGTGCGAACTCGAAGTTGACATAATCCAGCAGCAAAGCTGCCGGAAATTCCGGTGCTCCCCTGCCCTGCCCCTTTCGCGACTTCCCAGCTCAACGTGCCGCGGCCGGCGCGCTTTACCGTCGCACTCGGGGTAGATGCGGTACGAGGTTCAACCGAACGACGTAGCTCCTGCGAATGATTTCCGGTTAAACCGGTTCGTCGATCCTGTGCGAGACTTTCGCGCCGCCAGTGTTTCTAACGCGGTAATCACTTTTATCACATTAGAAAGAGCCAAGCGCGACCTCGACGGTGGTACCGCCGAAGGGGTTATGTTACCGGTTGGAAAGGTTTATGGTACTAGGTGTTAACACTCGGATTGTTCCTTTCATCTAGACTTGGAAATCATGGCTACTCGATATCTATGGACGGCATGATGTGCAACCTCATAGTTCGCCCTCACCTTCTTTTTCACTTTTATGTCGGATAGGAGATTGAGATGGAATTGAAAAATGAAGGCCTGAGTTTTACACCTTCGTTGCCACAGAAAGACGGTCTAGCGCAGCAAGCTGAGCGAGCGGCGCAGCTGCTTTTATCCCGCGAAGTCTACACCTACAGTGCTCCCACAGTGCTCCCTATGCCGATGACGGGCAAGGTGGCAGCGGCTGTTCAGGCATTCGACCTGGCGGATTGGCTGGCGAAATGGATCGCCAACCAAGGCAAGATCCTGGCGGACATCGAGCTTTGGAAATTGGAAACGAAGGACCAGCCGCTAGCCACCTTCGCCGATTATGCGAAGGTTTTCGCTCTCTTTTCGATCCCGGATGTTGTCGAGACTTGGCAGGATGACAAAGTCTTCGCCTCGCAGCGGCTAGCGGGCTTGAACCCGTTGGCCATCAACTTGGTGACGACGGACGGTACGGCCGGTATCGGTTGGTCCCAGTTGGTGCTACGCCTTTCACCGCAAATCGACGATCAGGTCTTCAAATCGTTCCCGGGTCTTGGCCTGAGCATTCAACAAACTATTCAGCAGCAGCGGCTATACGTGACGGATTTCGCCTCTCTGCAAGGCGTCATTCCGAGCAGCAAATTTCGTCTCGCGCCAATTGCGCTCTACGTCAAGACCAATGATTTTGAGGGGCTACAACCAGTCGCGATCCAACTCACCCAAGACCCCTCTGACACGCACGTCTACCTGGCATCCCAAGGGCACCAACCAGCGCAGCAAGATCAATGGCTGATGGCCAAGCTTTTTCTCCAATGCGCCGATCTCAGTCAAAATCAAGCCGTCAATCACCTCGCCCTTACTCACTTGATCGAGGAAGCCTTCGTGTTGGCGACACAGCGCCACCTGGCCTTGCAGCATCCGCTCTACCGGCTGCTCACCAATCACTTTACGGCTTTGATTCTGATCAACCAGATCGGCCTGCTGACCTTGCTCAACGAAGGCGGGCTGATAGACCAGGTCTTGCAGGTGCGGCTTAAAGGCGCACTGCAACTCATTAGGGATGCCTATCAAGACTGGAGGTTCGATGATTTGTCTTTTCCCGCCAACCTGAGCAAGCGTGGCGTCGCTGATCCCGCGCTGCTGCCTTACTACCCTTACCGCGATGACGGCATGCTCATCTGGCAGCGGTTGGGCAGCTACATCAACGAGTATGTTGCGCTTTACTATCTCAGCGATAACGACGTGACGAGCGATTTTAAGTTGCAGAACTGGGCCCAGGAATTGGCGGGCACGCTGGACGATGGCGCGGGCAAGGTGCCGGGCTTTCCTGGGCAGATCACAACGCGCGCCCAGCTGGCCGAAATTCTCCAACGGATTATTTGGACTGCCGGCCCGCAACACGCAGCCGTCAACTTCCCGCAAGTCGAAATCACGACCTTCATCCCGAATGCGCCAGGAACGCTTGCCGGTCCGCTGACCATCCCGGCCGGTGAGAGCGACTTGGTCAAGCTATTGCCCGACAAAGCGGTCACCGAGGTTCAGGTGAAGCTCAGCTATACGTTGGCGGGCATGCACTATGACCAGCTGCTCGACTACCATCTCGATCGCGACGACGGATCGGAGGCGCTTGTGCGAAAATATCAGACGAAGCTGATCACCGAGGATCGTTCCAAGATCGTCACCCGCAATCAGCAGCGTGCGGCGCAATCCGGGTTGCTGATCTACCCCTACTTTTTGCCGAAGAATATCCCAAACAGCACAAGCGTTTGATACCGCTGCTAGTCCCCTATGGTTAGGAACTCCAGCTCAACGCCAGTTTTGCCCCGCCCCCCTAGCACGGCGCGTCTATCGAGCGCCGAGCACTGAATTTTTCAGGGGTTTAGCCGGAGTAAAGCGCCGTGGAGTGCGCGCTGAAATCTTGATCTGCTCGCCACTAGGCTACTTGCCGTCAGTGCAATTTGAGGAGCGACACGCCCGGCAGTTGGTACAGTCTCCCGCTCGCCGCCACGCGTTCGCGGGGGCGCGATAAAATACTCGAGACTTGGCAGCAGGTCTGCTCGTGCAGCTTGGTGGTCGCCCAACAATTCGTGGCTTCTGATGGAGTGAAGCATTCAAAATTTCGCCGATTATGGACAACCTTGCCAGCCTTAACGGAATTGCTGCTCGGCGTCGCGGGCGCGTTCGAGTACCGCGGCCGGAATGCGAGACTCGAGCTTTGGGTTGAGTACGACCTTGACCATCCCATCCTTCATTCCGAATTCGAGCATGCTTGGATGAAAGCGGTGGTCTTTGACCTCGTCGGCAATTTTGAGGAAGGCCAGCGGGGTGGAGGTTACGGCGCTGGCCAGAACGACGTCGGGTGCAACCGCGTTCTGATTGTTAAATGCTCCAAAAGCGAACGCGTGTGCCTGAGCGGCCGCCAGAAAAACCCCTAGGCCGGCGGCGTCGGCGTTATGAATGAACACGTCGGCACCCTGGCCGATTTGCGCCAAGGTCGCCTCCCTAGCCGCACCGACGTCGTTGAAGTTACCGGTATAACTGACCAGAATCCGGCCGTTGGGCCGCATTGAAAGAAACCCGCGCTTGAACCCCTCAAAGGTTAATTTGATGGTGGGCAATTCAACTCCACCGATCGCGCCCGCCACGCCGGTCTTTGAAACACCGGCGGCGAGTATGCCTTCCACATAGGTCGCTTGATCAAAATTGAAGGTCAGGGACGCCACATTTCGTGACGACGCACCACCGGAACTGACCACGAAATAGGTATTTGGAAAATCACGCGCGACTTTGAGCGCCGCGTCGGTATACTCGAATCCATGCGCGAACACCAGATTGAATCCCCGCGAAGCGAAATCCCGGAATGAGTCCTCGAAATCCGCAGGTGACGTAGTCTGTACTAACGCGGTCTCGGCGCCGAGCTTGGCTCTGATCAGTTCCAACCCTTCATAAGCGGCTGCGTTCCAACCTCCGTCGCTGACGGGTCCTGGTGTGAGCAAAGCGACCCCAAACCCGGATACGGTCGGGGGACGCGTGCGATAAGGGCTGCAGCCTCCAAGTCCAATTACTTGAAGGAGCACGAAAATCATGAACCGACATTTCCACTTGGCGGAAATGCGCATAACTGCCGAATTCATAGTCCAATACCAAGCCTGAGGGGAGAATCTTTTCTGCTCCCTCCACTTGTCCGAAGCGAGGACAAGGGTGACGCATCGTGGAATTGGAATAAGCTGACTTTGTAGGTATGAATTGGACTGTATCCTCATCTTTGCGTAGTCGTTCAGCTGGAAGCTCTCTTTTACGACAAATACACAGTGCGATCCGGTACGCCCGCCTGCTGGAAGGCCAGTCTGCGCTCAGCACACTTGTTGCAGCGCCCGCAATGCTTCCCTCCCCTGGGGGTTATGCACGTCAAGGTCAACTCCACCGGCAGTTCGCTAAATCGCTTGAGGATTTCGCTCTTATGCAGATTGCGGTACGGCGCTTCCACCTGCACGTGATGGCCCAGCCCGGCGCTTAGGATACGGGTAAAATCCCGGAAGAATTCTGGCGTCGCATCGGGGAAAGGATTCCCGCCGAGTGACCCGATCGCGATGCGAGATACATCATGCGTACTGCACCACACTGCGGCTAATCCGATCAGAAGGATGTTACGGCCCGGCAGGAACACGGCGCTGTCGGGTTCCTCAAGACCAGGGACCCCTTTGCCGGTCAGGCTCCAATGGTCCCCATACATCGCTCCGATCGGTACTGAGAGTATAGTCACGGGCATCACACCAGGGTTGTTGAGTGCGGCGAGAAAGGATTGAAGAGCTTCCCGTTCGGTTGCTTCCCACAGCAGGCCCCACTGTACGTAAATCGGGAACACTTCAGCGTTGCGTGCCTGGTCCGCTAGCAAAATTGAGCTATCCAAGCCACCGCTCGCCAGCACTGCAATTCGATTCATGCTAATCCTCATCCTCCCGGTGCTTTGCGCGTTCTCTCGATCGCTATTTGAAAAACCAACACTTTAAGCCGTTTGCTAATTTGTACACATGCTCGGGACACTAGCATGTCGTGATACGTCGAGGGCATTAACCGGACTGCCGGCGGCAATGTAGTCACAACCCTTTTTGGGCCAGGACGATCATGCGCCGCGTGCCAATCGCATAAGGCTCGGCATCGAATCCACCGAATACTCCGGTTAGGTTCAAGCCCACCTGTTGCAAGAGACGGGTCATTTCAGTGAGAGTGTAAAGCCGAATATGGTGTCCGATGGAATCGCGGCGGTCGCCCTGCGGCCCAATTATAGTAAATTTGACATGCATGCGGCTACTGGCGAGATCCAGATCGCGTCGCTCGATATAGAGCGTGCCGTCGTCGCCGGAATGCCAATCGTTTTGGATATAGTTGGCGACCGCCCATTCCCTGTTCAGCATGTCCAACATCAGACGGCCCCCGGGCCTGATTGCCTTTGCAGCCGATTCCAGAACGTTCAGGTCCTCAGTTTCGGATTCGAAGTATCCGAACGACGAGTACATGTTCACGATCGCGTCAAATTGATCCTGGAAAGGGATCTGGCGCATGTCGGCTGCGATAGTTTGCAGCATAACGTTGGACCTCCGAGCTGATTCCTGCACTACGTCGAGGTAAGCAGCGTTCAGATCGAGACCGGTCACCTCGAATCCGTGACGGGCGAATAGTACGGAGTGCCGACCCTGACCGCAGCAGAGGTCAAGAATACGTGCGCCAAGATTTAGTTCCAGTGCGTGCTCGGCAAACGCGACTTCCTTTTCCGCTCGCTCCGCGGTGAATAGATGATTATAAATGTTTAAGTAGTCGTCGCGAAAAAAGTCCACGTACCAGGTGGAATCTTGTGCTGCCAATGGTGGCTCCTTTGTTGATGATGCTGGCCCGGAACGATGTTAACAATGCCGGTCAGCCATACGGATGAAATGAGACATATCCGACTCCTTTTGCCTCAAGCCTGAATTGTCATTCGCACTCAAGTAATCGCCGTAGAAATGCCGAGCGCGGTGGTCCGCTGCGCGAGCTCGACGGCTAACAGTTTAGCTGTAACATTTAATTGTAGGCGAGCGTGCCTCGGAGCCGGACAACTTGACATAACGTTCTAGTCACGAAGCTGCCGGGCCGGCGCGCCCCGCCCTCCTTGCCGACTACTTCCTACTTTTCCATGCGCGTCGCTTTCCGGCGCGGTTTACCGCCGCGTGCTCGGGCGGCAGCCGGTCAATTCAACGATCGGGTGACAGCGCGTGGCGAGTTCAACCATCCTTATGTGAAAGGCATAATGCGGGATCTGAGTCGATACGCCCAACACCATTTGTTCCACCGCGCGCTCAGTCAGCGGATCACGCATGCTCCACTCGCGCCGACTCGGCAAGCTCAGACCGTGGCCATCAATGCTCCGGGCACAGCTCGTCCATAACGCCTCAACGGATACTACGAACGGAGCGATAGACAAATTGTCTTTCACCCCCCAGTAAACCGCGCATGGTTAACGTTTCAAGTTGAACGTAAGCCGTAGAAGTTTTAGATTTGATGCCGCTTGCGCGAATCGCATTGGATAGTCTACAGGTTGAAAATCAAGTCCATGACCGTGAACGTTCAGGAGGAAGAAGATTCATGTCCGCCGCGCTTTACGATATTCCGCTCCGCCGCATCGATGGCAGCACGGCTTCGCTGGCCGATCATAAAGGCAATGTGCTGCTGATCGTGAACGTTGCGTCGCAGTGCGGGTTGACG
>Ga0126381_100008115_pt1 | contig 11725 bp, 6 predicted proteins | sample PanSoiMetPlot_28_FD_96465 | JGI IMG/M metagenome (GOLD analysis project Ga0126381, IMG submission 96465) | Tropical forest soil microbial communities from Panama - MetaG Plot_28 | ecosystem: Environmental > Terrestrial > Soil > Tropical forest > Bulk soil | place: Panama | collected 2016-02-17 | reverse complement strand
GGCAGAAGAGACCCGACCGGATTCAACTGCGCTTTCTTTACCGGCCGAGGACCGGCTGCGGTCTGCCCGCTGAAAGCGATGGCGCTGCCGGCACCTCCCAGGGCAGCGCCGCTGGCAATAAAAATCCAGATGGCTCTTAAAGCGTCTCCGCTGTAAAGTGCGATGGCATTGGCTGCAATCCAGAAAACAATGATGGCGAGTTGAATGGCGCCTGCGCGCGACCACCATTCCCGGTCCTCTTCCATTTCGAAGTTGCCCAAAAGTCCCGTAAGAAGCGAGACGGCAAGCAGCGGTATCAGCGCGATGACCGGCACGCCGAAGGTCATCAGCAGTCGCTGATCATAGTCGAAGGTGAACACTCTGGGCTTTTCTGTGCTCGTTTTGCTGGCATCGGTAAGGGCATTCGAATTTTGAGTAATGGTTTGTTCGGTCGTAATGGGAATCTGACAACAGAATGCCGCGCCAGTACGAGGCGCGTCGGTTACCGAGCTGTGCTGTGCCAGGGCCGGAAACAGGTACAACCCAACCAGAGCCGCCAGTGCTGTAGCGAATGCGGACGAGAGAATCGCCGCGCCAGCCATATACACTAGACGCCGCATCTTCCTGGAGCCTCTGACCAGGTATTCATGTGCGGAATCTCGCAACCGCCGAGTGTACTTGGGAAAGATTCCCAGCAAGGTCAGGAGCAGAAGGCCGAAGCAGGAGATACCGAACACTACCAGGGTGCTGCTCCGCAATTCGGCGGCGCTTACAGCCGAACCGCTGACACTCCACCAGATTTCGAGCACGACCCAGTTGGCCAGCATTACGGGCGCCGCGAACAGGGCTATGACCCCCGCGAGCTTCGGACTGACGTCCTCCTCCTTGCGATTCGAAGGCAGTTTTTTGCGCGCGAAATTGCCGGCAACCCCGAAAAGGGCAACCACAAGCAACACGCCGATGGCATACCAGAGGAAATCGTTCTGGCATCGCATCCACCCGGCAACGCTCAACGAGACGTAGTAAGCGAACTGTGGCAGCGCAACGGCTGCAAGCAGCATGGGCAGCAGCAGCAGCCAGTTGATAAAAAGGTTTCGAAAGAAAATCGCACCCAAGGTCCAGGAATCAAGACTCAGGCCAAGCGAAGGGGCCAAGTAGGAGGTGTACTCACGCAGGTGCCGGACGGGGCGGGCTGCCGGGTCGCCCGACGTGGTCGCAGACCGGCGCGCAAGAGCTCGGATGACCTTCTGATAAATGGCGGGCAATTGCTCTCGCCGGCGCTGATGAAAGGCCGTTTCCGCCCGCTCGACTTCGCCTTCAGCTTCTTTTTCCTGCCGCCACAATGCTGGAGACGTATTCGCTCCATGCCGGTCGCGCAGATCCCGAAGTTTTTTCCGCGCCTCGCCCACGCAGGTCAGTTCGTTTTCTACTGCCTCCTGACACTCGCGGTAGATCCACGCAGACAACCAGCTGCCGATGTAGCCGCCGCCGGAAACGGTAGAAAGGTAGTCCAGTTTCTGCAGTAAGCCCGGTGGCTGCGGGTCCGGTGTACTTTCGGGCAGACTTGAAGAACTCGGCGCTGCGGCCCGGCTGTCAGGAGGTTTCGGGTTCATCTCCCCAAGGCTGAAGCGCGCCAGTCCTTGCAATGCGCCTAGTCCGAAGCTCGCGCTGCGAATCCCGCCTCCCGACAGACAAAGCGCGCTGCCATTCATGGCATGCAGCACGCGTTTCAGCGGCCTCTCCAATTCGCGACAATCTTCTTCCAGCTCGGCAATGCGGGCCGCAGAAATTTGCGGACCTTCTTTATACGCCTCCAGCTGCGCGTATTTGTTGGTAACATCAGCAATTCTGTTCCTCAGCGCGCTTCGCCACAGCACCTTCTCCGAATCGCCGAGAGGCGCTTCGCTGTCTGAACCGGTTCCCTTGGGGGTAGAGCCACCCAGCAGGTGATCAACGACTGCTTTGGCCAGGCAGTCTGGCCGTCGTGCCAGGTGCTCTTCGAAAATAATCCCGTACGGCAGCAGGTGCACGGGGTTCTTGGAAACAAGGCCCGAGTGAGGTCTGCCTCTCACAGCCGCTGCAAGGGGAAAGCACCTGGATGCGTCCTGCAGGACGTCATCAGCCGCTTTTTCGCCAATCGTGTAGACAGAGCTCGCAATGAAAAAACCGGGTATGCGCGGGAAAACTGAGGCGTCAACAACTCTCAGGTTCTCGACGCCGTGCACGCGAAAGTCGCTCGAGACCACGCCTCCTTTCTCCAGCGAGCCGATCGCACACGTGCCACACGCATGGTGTCCCCAGGCCGAGGTGCGAATGTAGTCGAGCAAATCGTCATCCGACTGCATACTGGGACCGGGCAATTCCTCCTGTGCGATCAACCCGGTTTTGGACAGATGCGCCGTCAACTTGCGAACGAACTTGATCCCCTTGAGGACTGAGTCAAGGTCCTCATCACCGTCGGGCGTGCCCTCCTGGAAATAGTGGAAGTCGACTTGCGGAGGATCGAGCGGATCGGCCGAGCGCAGCGTAATCTCGCCCGCGCGGTTGTTCGTGTGCGCCTTCAGTACCGCCCACGTCAGGTAATTCAGGTCGTTTGCGAAAATACGGGAGTAGCCCGGGTAATAGCCGGTGAATTTTCCCAGTATTGCCATGCAGAAGAGATCGGGCAACGGCTGGTATTCGGAGGACCGCTTGAATAACGCGAGCACCGAGCCATTAGTGATGTACGGTCCACGACCTGACATCCACTGCTTGAATTGCGGATCGGAGGAGCCGAACTTCGCGCCGCGAAAGAGCGCCCAGTCCTCGGACATGCGATTGACCACGGCAACTTCGTAGCGATCCTGAAGGTTGCTCCCGACGCCCGGCAACTCGACTTTGACCTGAATGCCGTGCTGCTGCAGTTTGTCGTGGGGACCGATGCCGGAGAGCATCAGCAGTTGCGGCGTATTAAAAGCGCCGCCTGCAAGTATTACCTCGCGCGAGGCGAGCACCTGGCAAGCTTCTCCGGCAGCAGGATTCGGTATGCCCGATACACGATAGAGATTTTCACCCTTGCGATATTCCACCCCGATCGCGCGACGGTTTTCATCCAGCAATACCCGCGTCGCGAGCGCATTGAACTCGATGTTCAACCGTTCGGGGTACCGCCTCGCGACGTCAAGTACACGCTCCCGCGATCCATTGCGCACGTGCTTATGGGTCGTCAACGGGAGATAACGAACGCCAAAAGCATTCTTTTTCACCGTCCGCCAGTCGTTGGGATCGAGATGACCCTTCACCAGCCAGTTTGCTCGTTCGCATTCGTCCCCGATGCTCTCGATGGCAGCCAAGGCCGAGTCGGCAATCACCCGGAACAACTTGTAATTCCGGATCGACAACATGGGCAGGGCCTTCTCGGTATGCAGCCAGCCTGAAAATCCGTGGCGGCTGGGGTTAATTCCCATCCGCGCCAGCGACCGCAGCAGCGGCCGGTGATGACAATTTTCCAGTGCCTGAAAGTACCAGCGCATGCTGTTGGCAGACCATGACAGGTCTCCGGCCAGCGCAGCGATGTTGTCCCAGTCTGCGTCGTGTGGGTAAACCAGGATCATCGCGTTATGAGCAGTACAACCGCCCAGGGTTGCAGCTCTTGGATAAAGCACGCCGTCGACGATGTTGTTGTTGTAGGTTTCGCGATAGTTGGTGCCGCGACGCCGCAATTGCTGGTTACGATAGTGGCGCACGAAGAAATCCCATTTCAGCGCTACGTTCTCCGCGGCAAAAGCGTGAAACACCGGGACCTGGTAGTCGTACGGGAGACGATTGACATCGGGCTCGACGGCGTCGCCGCCCTGGAGCTTGCAGGGATCGCCGCCGGCTTCGAGCAGAAGGACCTTGTGTCCGGCCTCGGCAAGCCGGGCCGCTACTGTACCTCCGCCTGCGCCGGAGCCAACCACGATGTATTCGTATTCAGGTTGCGGCGTAGCCGGTGACGCCATCAAGTTCTCCTGCGCAGGTCCGGTCTGCTACATGCAACGATCTTCAGTACACCGAACGCTCGACATCTGTGAACTCAACACAGGATCCCGCTGTACTGAATAGCTAGGGCGTAACGAACAGAAGCGAAGCAAAGCTAATTCTTGGACGCGCCCTCAATTCGCCGCCCTCCATGTGAAATAGCAGTAGCGACTTGGTGAATGATCCACTAGTTCTGGAGGAGGCGATCCTGCACTGAGGTTTTTAGCCGCGACGGCGGCTTCGCTAAGACACTTCGCGATGGCTCGCAACTCACCGGGGGGCTCGGAGTCTCCATCCTGCGAAATGTCACCGTTACTTGCGATGTGCATCATTCCACTGGTATGGCTGTAAAACAGGTCCTTCGGAGGGACCGTCGTGACCAGGTCCTGATGGTCAACGAAACGGTAAATGCCGAGATCGGCCTTCTCCCTGACCTTTTCGCAGAATGCCGTATTACCCGCGCGCGGGGAGCCGAACGTGAACAATGCCAAGTTCCTGTGCTCACAGCGCGCGACCGCGATGGTCGCCAGTGCTGCCCCCAGGCTGTGCCCGGTAAAGAATATAGGAGCGCCGGGATTAGCTTCGCTATAACTCTGCAGTTTGGAACGTACCTCGGGCCATACTGCATTCAACGCAAGCTGAAAGCCGGCGTGTACTCCAATTTCTTTGTGATCGAAGGGATTGAGAAGCGGGTTTCTCAGCCCGAGATGAAGCATGGTCTTGTTTGCAGAAGAGGGTTCCGGAAGGTCTTCATCCATCCGGACCGGAAGAATCGTCAGGTCAACCAGCGAATCTGTCCAATCGTTTCTTTCGGTACCACGAAACGAGAGCACGGCGAAATCAGCGTTAGAGGCGAAGAAGGCCTGGGTGCCCCGCGCCGTATCGCTCCATTCGCCAATGGTTTGGCACGTTAAGCCGGAGCGGTCGAAGACGGCATTGAACTTCTCGCGAGCCAGCAACTCGGGACCGGACCTACCATACGCAAGCATCGCCGCGTCTGCCATCCAGGCCGCTGTCATGGGGTCGGCGATGTGGAAGTTCGCCGGCAAGCGTAGCTGTTGCCGGAAATATTCGTAATTCCTCTCCGGATAGAAAAGGTGTTCCCAGTCGGCCGCAGGAGGATGCCCGTCGACCGGCGTCGCCGATTCTGAAGCTGCCATGGTATCGGACATATTAGCGCAATGCAGTCACAGCTTCCGGGAAAAATGTTGTGGTACCGAAGCTTCGTCGGAACATAGGCCTAGCTCGATTAGACACTCTTCGCTATACTGTTTGGAATTTTTAGATTGTGCTGACTTAGTTGTTTCCCACGCCGGATACGTGTGCTCTGCTGGTCGCTCGGTTTCGGGTACAGGAGCCGGTTCGATTTTTCAATTTCGACCAAGGCGCGACCTATGAGATTGAAGAACTGCTTGTGCACGACCGTTGTAGTTATCTTCCTACTGGGCTTTTCCGCTTGCACGAAGTGCGGCTCCGGTTGTGTGCAGGACGAGGCCAAGCGCGCCGGACGTACCGTTGAGTCCTTCCCGGCAGCCGACAATCCCTACTTCAACGATATGGATCAAGGTGCCACGGGCGTCATTCAATTTAGCCCTGACGAGATTAAGGGCCGGAACATGTGGCTGGTGTGGACCGGCGGCAACGACCGTCTGTGGGACGTGATGACGGTCAAGAGCGTCGGAACCTTCGACCTCCTAAAAACGATTTCCTCGTATCCGGGTCTTAAGGCCTCGCGCTCGAACCGCTGGAACTATCTTGGCCTGGTGAACGAGCCGTGCTTTAAACAGGCGACCGGGCCTGATCCTAAGCGCTTCGGTCTCTGGCTCGATACGCGTGATCCTAACTGCCAGCCTGATCCCTTCGAGGATGAACAGAAGTATCCGGGCGTAAGGGTTGGGGCGCGTGGCACGAAGATGGCCGATGGCTCGGTTTTTCCGGTAGGTTCCTACTATGGATACGCGACCGGCATCGTCGGCCTGCGGTTATTCCCCAATCCCGACTTCGATGAAGCGGCTCAAAAGAAGTGGGACCCGGTGAAGTACTATACCGATTCCAAGTACTACAACGACAAGAACCTGGTTCGTCCTTATCGCGTAGGCATGTCGTGCGCGTTCTGCCACGTTGGCCCAAACCCGATTAAACCTCCTGCCGACTCGGAAAATCCGAAGTGGGAAAACCTGAGCTCCAATGTCGGCGCACAGTACTTCTGGGTGGACCGCATATTTGCCTGGGACCACAACCTCAGCAGCTTCCCGGTGCAAGTATTCCAAACGTCGCGGCCGGGAACGCTGGACACCTCGCTGGTCTCAAGCGACAACATCAACAACCCGCGCACGATGAACGCGGTTTATGGGCTGATGCCGCGGCTGGACGTTGCCAAGCGCTGGGGCAAGGAGAAGCTTCAAGGAGGTGAGCTGAATAACAAGCAGTTCAACCAGTACGTGCCGAGCGGGCCGCTGACCACGTTCTTCCAGCCGCCCAATACCGTTTGGAGCGCGCGCATTCTGAAGGACGGCTCCGACTCCGTGGGAGCTCTGGGGGCGCTGAATCGCGTGTACCTGAACATAGGACTGTTCAGCGAGGAGTGGCTGCTGCATTTCCGGGCGCTGGTCGGCGGCGCGCCTATCACGCCGATCGAGATTGCGGTTGCCGAGAGGAACTCTATCTATTGGAAGGCAACCGAGGCGCAGACGCCGGACATGGCAAAGTTCTTCCTGAAAAGCACTGCGCCACACTTGCTGAAGGATGCACCTGGCGGAGCAGCCTATCTCACTAAGAACCAGAAACAGCTCGAGCAGGGCAAAGTGGTCTTCGCGGACCGTTGTGCCCGCTGTCATTCAAGCAAGATTCCGGAAGGGGCACCCGGAATGGATGCCGGCGGCGGCTGCACCGGCAAAGACTATCTCGACTGCTGGAACAAATATTGGGCGTGGACTAAGACCGACGACTTCAAGACCAAGATGCGCGCTATCGTCATGAAGGCCGACTTCCTGGACAACAACTATTTGTCGACGGATATCCGAGTTCCAGTCACGCTGCTTGACACCAACGCTTGCAGTCCCCTGGCAACGAATGCTATCGGCAACAACATCTGGGACAACTTCTCGTCCAGCACCTATAAGGAACTACCGTCGGTAGGCTCGATGACCTGGTATGACCCCTACAGCGGAGAGCCGCACAGTTATCGCCTGCCGGGTGGCGGGAGGGGCTACACCCGTCCTGCCTCGCTCGTCAGCGCATGGTCCACGGCTCCGTTCCTCTTAAACAATAGTGTTGGGAAGTTCAACGCCAGTCCTTCTGTCGCCGCGCGTATGGACTCGTTCAATGACTCCATCGAGCAGATGTTATGGCCTGAGAGGCGGGAAAAGGACGAGTTGCTGCCCAACATTCCAGGGAAGATTGACCGCACAGACCGTCAGACCTTTCTCTATGTACCTGCCGGTTTTCTGCCCGACCTCTTGAAGCCGCTACTGCCCTTAAATCAGCGCCTGTTTCCTTCGATATTTGGCAATGATGGAATCGTCCTAGGCCCAATTCCCAAGGGCACACCAATTGGCCTGCTGACTAATATCGACGTGCTGGGAGAATCTACGGGAGTCACGGATAAACTCGCGTATCAGGAAAAAGTTGGGAAACTGCTGCTTACAATTAAGCAGGACCTGGAAAAGCTGCCGCCCAACCCAAGCGACGAGCAGGCGAAGAAGGTATTCACAAATCTGAAGGACAAACTCTTAGAAGTCAGCAAATGTCCTGACCTTATCGTCAATCGCGGACACTACTTTGGCACCAGCTACTTCAAAGAGCAAGGTGAACCCGGACTGACTGATCAGGAAAAGCGTGCGCTGATTGAGTACATCAAGACCTTCTAGCCCGCATGTTTGCGGGAACGGACGCATGAGACGAATTGCGCTGCTCGCCGGTGTGCTGGCGGTGCTGGGGATTGCGCTCGCGCTGTATGCCGCTTTCAAACGCAGCGGCTCCGCAATTTCCGATGATGCCAAGGCCTCCGGCAAGACGGTTGCAGATTTCCCGCCGACCATGTCTCACGCCTTTGACGCTATGGATGGCGGCCTCCCGCTTACCGACGATGAGCGTAAGGGACGAGATACGTGGCTGCTGTGGACGGCCGGCGATCAGGAGCTATGGGACACGATCGCGCAGCGCGGATTCGGCACCGCGGATTTATTGAAGACTATCGACTCGCGCCGGCGCGGCTCGCGCTTTCGCGAGATGGGCCTTATCAATCAGCCCGGCTTCATGCAAGCTACCCAGCCTGACAGGGACGGCATCTGGCTCGATACCGGTGCGCAAGAACACGATGTTGATCCCGCCGTTTATGGGCGCCCCTCGGGAATCATCGGGCTGCGCGTTTACCCCAACCCGAAGTTCGACGAAGCAGCCCGCCGCCGCTGGGATGCGAACCGGTTTTACAGCGATCCTGGCTATTACAATGACCCTGATCTGGTGCGGCCCTATGTCGTAGGGATGACATGTGGCTTCTGCCACGTGTCGTTCAATCCCCTGGTACCCCCAAGCGATCCCGAGTCGCCGCAGTGGCAGAACCTCTCCTCGACTATTGGCAATCAGTACTTCAAGGCAAGCGGGGTCTTCAGCAACGCAACGTCCGACAACTACGCCCATCAACTGCTTCAGTCGTGGTCTGCGGGCACGGTTGACACCTCATTTCTAGCCACCGACAACCTGAACAACCCCGGCGCCATGAATGCGATCTATGCGCTGCCGGCCCGCCTCAGCGTGGCGCACGAGGAGGAGATCCGTGGTGGCGCATTGAATTTTCCCGGCGAGCAACGCGCTATGGCCGTGCCACATGTTCTGAAGGATGGAGCCGATTCCGTCGGCGTCATCGGGGCGCTCAGCCGGGTGTATGTCAGCATCGGCGAGTACAGCCAGGAATGGTTGCGCGACCACAATCTGCTGGTCGGAGGCAAGCCACAACGTCCCTTCGAAATAGCCAAGGCACAGAAAAATTCGGTGTATTGGCAGGCAACAGCCGCGCGCATGCCGAATCTCGCGGCATTCCTGATGAAGATGCTGGGCCCGAAGCTCGCACTGGCTCCTGGCGGCGACGCTTACATCACGCACGATGACGAGCTGATGCAGCGCGGCAAGATCGTTTTCGCCGAAAATTGTGCCCGTTGCCACTCCAGCAAGCAGCCGCCTGCCGGCGCGGTTACAAGCACAGAGCAGTACCTCGACTGGATGCGCGCCGAAGTGCAGAAGCCCGATTTCCTCGACAATAACTTTCTGTCGACTGACGAGCGCATACCGATCGATGTGGTGCAAACCAATGCCTGCCGAGCTCTGGCGACCAACGCCATGCGCGGCCAGGTCTGGGACAATTTTTCATCCGAAACCTACAAGACTCTGCCCGCCGCGGCCCAGATTGATGTCGTCGACATTCGCGACAATTCCACCTATACGTTCTCACCTCCGGGCGGAGGGCCGGGCTACTACCGCGTGCCATCCCTCATAGGTATCTGGGCGACTGCGCCTTTCCTGCACAATAACGCCCTTGGTATCTACACCGGCGATCCATCTGTACCAGGCCGCATGCAGGCCTTCAACGATGGCGTCCAGAAGCTGTTGTGGCCGGAAAAGCGCCTCGGACTTGCGTCTGTCGCCCGAACGACACGCGACAGTTACATTGAGATTCCGCAGTCGTATCTGCCGGCTGAGTTGCAGGCGATAACGAAGGACGCCTTCGTTCGCGTGGGGCCAATCCCTGCCGGCACTCCCATCGACCTCATCGCCAATGCCAATCTCGACTTGTCAAACCGCGAGCTGGCGCCAGAGCGCATGCAACTCGTCGGTATGGCTTACAAGGACCTCGTCAGGATCAAAGATGCTCACCTCGACTCGAACGCGGCACAGCAGGTTCTTGCCAATATGGTTCTCGGCCTTATGAAGATCAGCAAATGTCCCGACTATGTGCTCGACCGCGGACATTATTTCGGTACCACATTGCCAGACAGCGACAAGCGGGCGCTAGTCGAGTTTATGAAGACGTTCTAGATACGCCGGGGTTGAGTGAAACCACTTCATCGCTTGGCAAGCAGAACCTCCGCTCCAACCACGTAACTCCAATTAGATCTTGAGAATCCAGGGGGAATCGAGTTGCGCAAATTGGTACGCCGCACGCGCGCTTGCGGCAGCGTAAGTACGCCCTGCTGCGCCGTTTCTCCATCCCTGCCGACGCCCTCCCCGGTTCGCTCGCCCTTACCCACCGCCGCTGCGGTACCCCGACTTGCCATTGCGCCCACGATGCTGAGGGCATCCCGTTTGGTCGCTCACGTATCGTGGTGGCCGGTAAAACACAGGGGATTCCTGACGAATGGGTGGAGCAGATCCGCCCCTTAGTCGAGCAAGGTCGCGAGTTCAAAGACGCAGTGGCGGAAGTCTTGGCCGCCAATGCCCAGCTGCCGGCCTTGCGGCTACAACCATCCACCCCCAAGAGGCGGAAGAAGCCATGAGGCGCCACTCGTCCGACTTCCACCGAGACGTACTGTTCCGAGCTAAGATGGGCCTGACAACGAGCGATTCTCGCCCGGAGTCCCACCTGCCGCCTCTGGCGCGCAACCCTCGCTGCCATGGCGGCAGCGACCGCAAGTACAAACGCTGCTGTCAAGAGCGAGAGGAACGCATCCGGCACCAGCAGCGACCGGTCGTACTTCCGCTCTGGCCGCTAAACTCCCGCAGCAAACTGCACCAGTTCGAAAAAATATGCCTGTAGCGTGTTTGATTTGCCGGTGCTGTTGGCCAGCCAGAGTGACTCGCGGCGGGCTCCGCAAATCCCCACGGGCGACGTGGTCAACGGCCTGTTTCATTCCGCCGTGCTGCGCGTCCCCAGCCTGAATCCCTTGGAAGGCGATCTCAAGGAGAACGATTTTCAGAAGCTTATCGACCTCGAGCCCACGCCCGGGGTGAAACCCTTCAGCGCCGACGTAGTGGCCAATGTGTTGGATAAGTTTGCGTCTGCCGGACCTCCGGGGTGCCGTGCAGCAGGTGATCGAAAACGCCGAGCGCAATAAAGTTTTTCGCGAAGGCTCTTACGGCGGCTTTACGCTGCGTGGCCATCGATGGCTGGAAGCCTTTTACCTCCTACGATCGCCATTGCCCGCAATAACCTGGTGCGCCGGGTCAAAAAGAAAACCGCCGCGGGCGAAACAGAAGAAGTCGAGCAGTACTACCATCGCTATGTGGTGGCTTTACTGTTAGGGCCGGTGGTCGACGTAGTGCTGGGGATCGAACCCGTACGGAATGAAGAGGCGCACGCCGATACCGTGGGCGAGCACGCCGGCCATGAGGGCGAGCTCACGGCCGCCTCCCGCCTGCTGGATTTTCTCTACAAGACCTGCGGCCGTTTCCTCGAAGCCATCGTTACCGATGCCCTTTATGCCAATGGGCCCTGGATGACTCGTCTCCATGACTATGGCTTTGGCGGCTTCCTCATCCTGAAATAAGAAAACAATGAGCCGCTTAAGGAAGCCCTCGCCGTAATGCAAAACAAAAAGCCCTGCGAGGTCAACGATGACCCGGAGAGCAAGGAGCATATTGAGTTCTGGGATGAGGACGAGATCGAAACGCTAAACAGCTATAAGGGCAAGGTTCGGGTGATCCGGGCGGTGATCATCAGACCCGAGCAAGCACCCATGACCTGGTGCTTCGCCGTCGTGTGCGAACGAGCGCGCCGGGTGTCGTGGCGCACGGCGCTGAAGATCACCCGCTC
>Ga0126381_100008114_pt1 | contig 11725 bp, 10 predicted proteins | sample PanSoiMetPlot_28_FD_96465 | JGI IMG/M metagenome (GOLD analysis project Ga0126381, IMG submission 96465) | Tropical forest soil microbial communities from Panama - MetaG Plot_28 | ecosystem: Environmental > Terrestrial > Soil > Tropical forest > Bulk soil | place: Panama | collected 2016-02-17 | reverse complement strand
GGGAAATACGGATGACTAAAATCCCCGGATGCCGGCTTACATGCTATCGCACTCTTGGCTTTACCGACTTGCCCAGAAAGCCCTCCATGATTCTCCGGGGGTAGTGGAGCGTCGAAATCTTCCGCGATTCGAACACGATTCTTATCAAGATTGTTATCCAGTCGCGGAGTTCCCATTGCGCGCTTGGTGCCTGTGACTCCTCGACCGCTCGCTCTTGTTTTGCCAACAGCGACGCGTCGCAAGAGTTGCGAAAAGCTCTTCCTTGCTGTAGTTACGCTTACGAAAGACATTGCACCCCTCTATTTCTACAAAATCGGCCGGCCCATGCAGTTAAATTAGTTTCTGCCGCGCCTACAGCGCTGACTCCTAGGGACCTCAATCCAGATATGCCCTTTGGTCAAAAGCGAGTTGACGAGCTTCGGCTGCAACGATTTAGTCCTGGCGTTCCGGGAGGAAAACGTGGAAGCGGGCGCCTTGGCCGGGAGGGGATTCGAGGCGGATGGATCCGCGGTGATCGTCCACAATTTTGGCGACGATCGAGAGGCCGAGGCCGACGCCTTCTTTTTTCGATGTGAAGAAGGGATTGAAGATCTGTTCGCGAGATTCGGCCTGGACGCCAGGGCCGGAGTCTTCGACGATGACGGCGACGCCGGGCCTCATTGTTTGCGTTTCGGGAGCGATGGTGATGCGAAGACGGCCGCGGCCATCCATAGCCTCGTAGGCATTGGTGATCAGATTCACGAAGATTTGCTCGCAGAGCTGGGCGTCGACGTGGACAACGGGCGTCGCAGGTGCGTAGTCGCGCTCGACGGCCACTCCGGCGTCAGGATGCTGATGCTGGACCGATTCGAGAACATGATCAACAATCGACGACAACTGCACCTCGCGCAGTTCAAGGTGCGAGGGGCGCGCGAAATCGAGGAATCTTGTCACCAGTGAATTGAGACGATTCACTTCCGAGCCGATATAGCCGGCCAGTTCGCTGGCAAGCGGATTGGAAGCTTCGACTTTCTGGCTCAGCATTTCGGCAGAGCCTTTAATGACGCCGAGCGGATTACGAATTTCATGGGCGAGCCCCGCGGAGAGTTGTCCCAGAGCAGCGAGGCGCTCGGAACGGCGAGCATCCGCTTCGGCTCGACGCAACTGGCGATTGGTTTCTTCGAGCTGTTCGGAAAGCTCCTGGTATTTCTGAACCTGCTTGCGATTTTCGGAAGCGAAGCGGTTGACGATGACCGCGGCGATGTAAAAGAAAAGAATTCGCGTGGCGAGATCGGTGGCGCCTTCGGCGGTGAACTCGTACTCCTGAAGCGCGGGAACGAGGAATGCGCAATAGGCGAGGGATGTGACGGTGGTCCAGACGAGCGAGGCAATCGGGCCGAAATAGACGGCAGCGGTGACGACGGGAAGATAGTAAATCGGGTAGTAGTTGCTGTTGATGCCGACGTCGCCGGTATGGTCGAGAAGAAGCGTGGCGAGAAGGATCTTGATGATGACGGCGTAGGCGGGGCCGCGTTTGGGAAGCCAAGCGACGAGGCGGCCTTCGAGGAGTTGAAAAACGCCGATCGCAAGGAGGATGACCTGCTTGTGGATTTCATGAACAGGAGGAAGGAGCGCGAGAGCGAGAAGGAAAAGGAGCCAGAGGATGTCGAGCCAGTCGAAGGTGGCGCGTTTGCGATCGAACATTTCGGCTTGAAGGCTCCGAGGGTCAATCTAGCATGGATTGGACGGGTAGCGGTGTCGCTGCGAGGTTGGTTCGAGCGAGAGCTGAGAGCGAAAAAAGAGCTTGCGCGGATAAAGCAGCGCAAGCGGTACACAACGGCGGACGGATTTTTGATGTCACGGCTAAAGCCGTGACCCACAAACATGGAGCCCGAGTCTTATTGTCACAGCTAAAAGCCATGGCCGCTGGCAAGGCGATGAGACGCGGCACAGTCAAGCAAGGTGGATCGTCTGTGCAGGCCGGTCGTGCGGGCACGGCATGTCGTGCCCCTACTGCGATTCGAGCGGTATGTTTTGATGTTATCGGAGGAATCTGTCGGCGCCGAAGACCAGGCCCAGCGTCAAAGCGGCGATTGCGATTTCTCCGAGAGCGCCTACGACGAACGGGCGAAGACCTTGCTTACGCATGTCGCCTATATTGGTGCGCAAGCCGACGCCTGCGAACGTGAGCAGAAAGGCCCAGCGCGAAAGATTCGCGAGGCTGGTGAGCTGGTCTTTGCTGAAAACGTGGGCTGTGGCGATGGCCGAAATGAGCAGGAAGCCGAGGACGAATTTCGGAAACTTGTTCCAGAGGAATGCGGCCTTGTTGCTCACGCCGGCGGTTTTTTCCTTGTGCGCCCAGTGAATCGCGTAACCTAGGACGACGAAGCCGATCATGGCGTTGCGGGCCGTTTTTGCGAGGACGGCTACTTTGCCGGCCGCATCGGAGTAAAGATTTCCCGCGGCGGTGACTTCGGCGGTGTTGTCGATGCCCAGGCCGGCCCAGAGACCGTAGCTCAAATCGCTCATGCGCAGCCAGTGGCCGATGAGCGGAAAAATGAAGAGCGAAATCGCGCCGAGAGTGAGGATGGCAGCGATGGCAAAGGAGGAGTCTTCTTCGTCCGCATCAATGGCGCCTTGCGTGGCGATAATGGCAGAGACGCCGCAGATCGAAGAGCCGACGGCAAGCAGAGTGGTGAGCTTGGGCTTGAGGCCGAAGGCTCTGCCGAGAGCGGTCATGAAGGTGAGCGAGAGAGCGATTTCGATGGCGACGAGCACGAGGCTCACGCCGCCAAGTTTCAACACATCGCCGAGAAGAAAGCGCGAGCCGAGCAGCACGATTCCGGCTTTCAGCCAGAATTCGTAGGTGGCGAGGCCGGGTTTGAAAGCGGCGGGTACACCGGTCGTATTGGCAATGACGAGCCCAAGGAGGATGGCCCAGAGGACGTACTCGATGTTTGGAAGCGTGAGGTGGTGCGCCCGTCCGTACTGCGCGATGGAGCGTTCGATGAATTTTCCGGCGTAGCCGACGGCGACGAGCAGCAGAAGGCCGGGAATGAGCTGGCCCATGCGCTTAAAGATGCTGAGCGGTTGCGGTTGGGTGAGTGCGATGCTTGTGGCCATTTCTTTTCATTCTCCTTGGAGATAGTTCTTAGAGCGCGTAGTCGAGACGGCTCGGTGGTGCTGGCAGCCAGAGATCCTTCGCTCCGCTCAGGATGACAGGCGCTTTGTATTGACGGACTTGCTTCGTCAACCGTCGCACGCCGACTCGCGTGTGAATCACCACGGGATGTGTTTGATCACGCCGAGCCAGATCAGAAGCGAGATTGCGAACGATAGCGCGACGGCCCAGGTGTCGAGCGACAGCTTGCGCTTGGGGCCTCCTTTCGAGAGCGATGATGAGTTCTTTTGCGGCGTCGATTGTGCGGTCATTAGCTGAAGCTCCTTTCAAGGCTTTGATTTGCGTCTTTCCCTGCGATGCTGACCTCCACTCCATCAAGAAGCGATTTCCATGTGAGAGGAACGAAATTGGAAACGGATCGTGCGGCGTGCTCGAGAGTGCGGCCGATGAGGAGAATTGTGGGAGCCGGCATTGGGGGTGCGGTGTCGAGATGGTCCAGCGTGGTGCGATGCTCGCGCTGCTGAGGTGTGCTGGCGGCGGAGACGATTGCTGCCGGCGTTTTAGCATCGAGACCTGCATCGAGCAATTCCTGCCGAAGCACGGCTAGATTGCGGCCCGGCATGTAGATCACGAGAGTCGCATGATGGGCGGAGAGGCTGCGCCAATTGGTGGGCGGCTCGCTCTCATTTTCATGGGCGCGGTGGGCGCTGACGACAACGATGCGCGAGCTCGTGCGGCGGTCGGTGAGCGAAACGCCGAGCGAGGCAGCAGCGGAGAGCGCCGCAGTGACGCCGGGGACGATTTCATACGCCACTCTGGCGGATTCGAGGGCATCGCGTTCTTCAGCCAGGCGACCGAAAATTCCGGGATCGCCGTTTTTCAAGCGCACGACACTCAATCCGCGGCGAGCTGAAGCGATCATCAGGCGGTTGATTTCGGACTGGGTGATGGTTTTTGTCCCGCAGCGCTTGCCGACGTTGACGACCGTGGCGTGGGGACTCGCCAGCGCGAGAATCGGCGCGGAGACGAGATCGTCATGAAGGATAACTTCGGCGGAGCGAACCAGCGCGTGCGCCCTCACGGTGAGGAGATTGGGATCGCCGGGGCCTGCGCCGACTAGAAAAACTTTGCCGTTCATTGAGGTTGTCATGGTTGCTCCTGGATCGCCGGCGAGCTTTCAAGCGTTAACGGGCCGTCGGGCGGGTGGCTCGAAGGATCGTGCGGATCTTCCGGCAAATGCTCGGGCAGATGGACGTGGCGCCCGGCGAACTCAATCGAGCGCGATTCGATCTTGCAATCCTTCGACTCACAAATTTGGCTGTAGGCGAGAAGGTTGAGCAATTTCTTGCGCTCCTCGGTTGGCGGATGGTGCGCGAGGACGTGGCGGCGAAGGCTGCCCACGAAGCGAAGCCAATTGCCCAAAGAAAGGTCGAGCGAGGCTTCGATTTCCCGGCGAAAGCGCTGAGCGACGGAGGGGCTCTCGCCCGCGGTGGAAATTGCGATCTGGAGATCGCCTCGACGGACGACAGCGGGAAAGAAAAAATCGCAGTGAGGCGGGTCGTCGACGGCATTGGTGAGGATCCCGCGGGCCTGCGCCGCGAGAAAAACATCGCGATTCACGGAGGGGCTGCCGGTGGCGGCGATGGCGAGAAAAATGTCGCGGAGATCGTCCGTGCGGAATTCGCGGCGATGCCAGGTGATATTCCCTGCGGCTGCAAGCTTCGCTGTTTCGGATTTGGCTTGCGGTGCGACGACGGTGATGTGCGCGCGGGCGCGAAGCAGGGAAGCGATTTTTGAAGTAGCGATCGCACCGGCACCGACAACCAGGCAGGGGCGGTTTTCGAGTTTGATGAAGGCCGGAAATAATTCAGAGGACATGTCAGTCTCCCACTCCGTGGGGAACCGGGCCGGCGGGAAGATCGCGCGCGACGGGCGCGATGATGGCGCCGGCAAGTTGGGCGCGGAGATCGCCGTCAGAATGGCGGGCAAAATAGGCGCGAAGATTTTCGTTGGCGTCGCGAGTGGTGAGATAGGTTTTGAGAAGACGTTCGATGGCTTCGGGAACGTCTTCCGCGGCGCATCGATATCCGACCTGACGGGCAATGCGGGCGTATTCGCCTACGGCGCCGCCGACGCAGAAGTAATAGGCGTCAACCAGTTGCGAGCCTTGCTTGATTTTTTTGCCTTCCAGGCCAATATCGGCGATCCAGTGCTGGCCGCAGGCATTCGGGCAGCCCGCGACGTTCAACTTGAGCGGCTGATCAAATTCAGGGACGCGTTCTTCGAGTTCCTCGACGAGCCAGCGAGTGAAGGCCTTCGTTTCTGTGATGGCGAGTTTGCAGAATTCAGTGCCCGTGCAGGCCACCGCACCACGCCGGAACGATGAGGCTTCCACGTGCAGGCCCGCAGCGTTGAGCGCGAAGACCAGAGCGTCCACATTCTCGCGTGGCACGTTGGCGATGAGGAGATTTTGCATGTTGGTGGTGCGGATTTCGCCGGCCGCATATTTTTCGGCGAGGGCCGCGGCGGCGTGCATTTGCGCGGCGGTGATGCGTCCGCGGAGAACGGCAGCGCCAACGTAGTAGACGCCTGGCTGCTTTTGGGCATGGATGCCGACGTGGTCGCGGTAGGCATCCGGCGGCGCGTTTTCCGCAAAGCCTGGGTCGAGATCGAAGCCGAGGCGGGCGTTGAGTTCGCCGAGGAAACGCTCGGCGGTCCAACCGTGCTGGGTGAAGAGATGCTTCAGGCGCGCGCGATCGCGATTCTCGCGGAGGCAATCCTGCTCGCGAAAAATTTCTGCGATGGCTCGGACGACAGGGATCACCTGATCGTGATGAATAAAAGCATCGAGACGGGCCGCTAGATGCGGGTCGGCGGAAAGTCCGCCACCCACGCGAACGGAGAAGCCTACTTCGCGTTGTCCATTGCGCTCGCGAACGGCGGGGGTGAAACCCAGGTCATTGATTTCAGGGTAGGAGCACCAGATCGGGCATCCCGTGATTGAGATTTTGAATTTGCGAGGGAGGTTGTAGAAATCGTTGTTGGCGGAGAGCAGATGCGCGGCTTCCATGGCGAGCGACGATGCGTCGGTCAGTTCGTCGGATGCGACGCCGGCGAGGGGGCAGCCGGTGATGTTGCGCGTCACGTCACCGCAAGCGCTTTTGGGACTGAGCCCCACGGCGCCAAGAGTTTCCATGACTTCGGGAATGGATTCGATGGTGAGCCAGTGGAGTTGAATATTTTGCCGGACGGTGAGATCGGCAAGCGAGTGCCCGTAGCGCTCGGAAATTTGCGCGATGGCGCGTAGCTGATCGGAACGGAGCAGGCCATTGGGCAACGCAATGCGCATCATGAAGTACTGCGTGGCTTTGCCTTCGCCGCCTGTGCCGCCGATGGCGCCGGCGCCGTCACCTTGCGTGTAAATACCCCACCACTTGAAATAGAGGTTGGCCCATTCGGGAAGGACGGCGGTGCGGCCCTGGCGCGCGAATTCCTTGACTTCGTCAAAGTGCTCCCACGGATTCTTGGAGCGCTTGAGGCGCTCGACCTTTTGAGCCTTGGTCTCTTTCGATTGCGAGGTTGTCGCGATGTCTGCTGTGCTGGCCACCATGGCCTCCGCGTTTGTTGCATAAAACCGCCGCCCAAAAAAAAGACCCACCACCAGCTGCGATTTGCTGGTAAGCGGGTTGCTAAAATCCGATTTGTGGCTAAGTTAGATCAGTCGGATTGCACACACCCCTGCCAGCCATGGCTCTGACAACAACAAGCGCACGGCAGGCAGTTTTTGGCTCGGGCGCAGCTATCCATATCCAGAATCCTAATCTCCGAACTACTGCTCCATCAACATTAGACTTGCCTGGCGGAAAAAGGATGCCGGAATTCGAGCAGATTTTCGGGGCTGCCGGCAGGCTCGATAAGGGGTCCAAGGGTCAGGCGGGGGTTATGTTGCTTGAGCGCAGCAGGCGAGTGAAGAGGGTTTGCAGCCGGACCGCATGTTCCTGACTCATGGCCATAAATTGGACACCCATACCCTCGCCGGGGGTAACGTTTCTCACCACTGCGGCGCTGCGGATTTCGCCTTCGGGCACTGAAAACAGCAATGTGATGGAAGCGCCGACGGGCGGTGGCGTCCTGGTGTCGATGAAGAGGCCGCCGATATTCAAATCCCGGACGCGCGAGACGCTTTGTGCGCCGTCATGCTGCCAGGAGACCCAGACGCCTTTCGGCGTCGGAATGCGCGGGTAGCGGCGATTGCTCTTCGATGGATTCACTAACGGCGTTGAGAGGTCCAAGGGGTGATTATATAGCCGGCGCCACCTCGCCATGAAATTCGTTTCAATCAGGGTGCGCAAGAGGGAACGGAGAGTCTGATCGCCGGCCATGCTGCATAGAGTCTTTCTCATACAGCTGTGCCCTCAGCACACTTCGGTTGCATTTGTGGCCGGCGCAAACTGCTTCGCAGAAGCTTGCGCAGCCGCATGCGAGCCTTGTGCAACTGCGATTTGGAATTGCCGATGGAATAGCCCAGCTTCGCTGCAATCTCGTGATGCTCGCAGCCAAGCACATCATGGAGGACGAATACCTCCCGGCAACCCGGCGGCAGCTCGGCGACGGCGTGCTTGAGAGTCAGGCGATCGACAACTCCCGTCAAGCTAAGGTCTGGCGCGCCGAAGTCGCGTCGCGGGCGGTCAGATTTCGCGCCATCGTCGCTGTCTTCGAAATTGACCTCCTTCACTCTCTTCTTGCGAAGACGCATCAGCACGATGTTCACAGACAGGCGGTGTAGCCAGGTTGAGAAGGCGGAGTCGCCCCGAAACATGTGAATCTTGCGAAACACTCGCAGAAACGCTTCCTGCGTCAACTCCTCGGCTTCGGCCGTATTGCCGACCATTCGAAAACACAAACGATAGACGCGCCGCTTATGTGCGTGATAGAGCGCTTCGAATGCAGACTCTTCGCCTCTCTGCGCGCGCTCTATCAATTCTGCGTCGCTGAATGAGGTTGCGATTGACCGATCTTCCTGGCTCACGACTGAACCTCCATTTGTGCAATGCTTGGACGACAAGCACCGTTTGATTGCAAGAACCCGAGTGCACCAATCAAGCTTTCAGGCGGCCACGTCTGCGCTCTTCGCCACTGTCGATCGGAAACTGTGCCACTTAGAGTGGACCTGCGTTTTTGATCTGTTCGGTGATGAATGGCAGTGCATTCACAATTTCCACACCGCACTCGGACAGATTCTTCAGCAGGGTGATTCCGGCTCGATCCAAAAACGAAACGCCGCTCAGGTCTATCACCGCCCGCGCCGCGTTTTTCAGTTCAGCCGCACACGTGTTCTCCAAACACTCCACCCATTTGCCGCTCACTTTTCCCTCGAGATGCAGAGCAACAAGTTCGTCAGTCGCCTCGATGATCGTGATCTTCAGCACTCGGGTTCCCCGGGGGTGGGTGATTGCAGGCGGTGTGCCATTCGCAGAAGAAGAAACGGTTTCTCTAATCCGCTGAAATGCAAGCTAGTTGCGAAGACCCCCAATTTCAGGGGCTCAGAGGCACCACCGCCGGCGGTGGCAAGCGTTGCGAAGATCTGTGAGAACTACGATGGGTGGTAGGACGTGCGTTTAAGGCCGAGCTTCTGTATTCGATGACGAAGTGTATTGGGATGCAGGCCTAAGATCTTTGCCGCCCCGCGCGGGCCCTCCACCACGCCTCCCGTTTGATTCAAGACGGCAACAATATGCGTCCGCTCCAACTCCTCGAGAGTGGCAGGCGTGGCTTGATCGAGATTTTCGTCCTGCAACTTTTCCGCAGATTTCTGGCTGATGCCGGTGGGATCCGCAGGCGCCAGCTCGGGAATCAAGCCTGGTTCCAATTCGAGGACGGAACTGTGCGACAAAATGGCGGCGCGCTCGATGACGTTTTGCAGTTCGCGTATGTTACCCGGCCAAGAGTAGCTTGAGAGGCGTTCGATCGTGGCTCGCGGAATGCTTCGGATGTTTTTCCCGAACTTCTTGGCGAAGCGCGCAAGAAAAAACATCGCCAGTTGTGGAATGTCGGTACGACGCTCACGCAGGGGAGGCACTTCGATCGGAAAGACGTTCAGCCGGTAGAACAAATCAGACCGGAACGTACCTGCCTGAATAGATTCCTGCAGATTTCGATTCGTGGCGGCAATCACGCGCACATCCACGCGCAAGGGTTTGTTGCTTCCCACCGCTTCAAATTCCCGCTCCTGAAGAACTCGCAAGAGTTTCACCTGTGTTGCCAGCGGCAGCTCACCGATTTCATCGAGAAAAATAGTTCCGCCATCAGCGAGTTCAAAACGCCCGATGTGCCGTTCCAGTGCCCCAGTAAAAGCTCCTTTCACGTGCCCGAACAGCTCGCTCTCCACAAGACCCGCGGAGATGGCGCTGCAGTTGACCTTCACAAGGGGACGGCTCTTGCGGGCGCTGCGATCGTGTATGGCACGCGCAATCAATTCCTTCCCAGTGCCGGTCTCGCCATAGATCAACACAGTTGAGTCCGTGGGCGCCACCTGTTCGACTTTGCTCAGCACCGCCAGCAGGGCGGGACTATTGCCGGTAATTTCTTCGAAGTTGTGGTCGGTGCGGATCTCTTCCTGCAGGTAAACGTTCTCGTTTTCCAGGCGGGCTTTCAGTTGTGCGATTTCTTCGTAGGACACCATGTTGGCCACGGCCAGCGCCACTTGATTGGCCACTTCCTGCAAAAGCTCCATGTCCGCTTCCGAGTATTGGTTCTTTTGCCGGCTGCCGATGCCGATTGTGCCGATGCTCTTGCCCCCCACGATAAGGGGAACGATGCAATCCGAAACGATACCGATCTCCAGAAGGCGGCGATCGTTGGCAAATCGCTGTTCCTTCTCCAGGTCGCGGCGTATCCGGCCTCGCTGATTCTCAAAAATTTCGGTGACCATGGATTCCTTGCGCCGTATTTCCATTCCGGCACGGAGGTAGTCCGTGGAAATCTTGGTCTCCAGCGCAAAGGAGCGGAAGACATCGCTTTCCGGCACATAAAAAGTGATCACAGCGCCGTCAAAGGGAAGAAAGCGGTGGAGAATTTCTCCAATGGAATGCATCAAGTCGCTGCGATTCAGGTGGTTCACAATTGCGTTGTTTATTTCGAGAAGCATACGGTAGCGCGCGGCCGTGCGTTCCACCTGGGCGTTGAGTGTGGCGATCTCCTCATAGGAAATCATGTTGGCAACCGCCAGGGCCACCTGATTGGCCACTTCCTGCAAGAGCGACGTCTCGGCTTCAGAGTATTGGGCTTTCTTTTTACTCCCCACGTTGAGAGTCCCGATACTCTTGCCGCCCACAATCATCGGAACAATACAGTCAGAGGCGATGCCAATCTCAACCAAACGGTGATCGTTTGAATATTGCTGCTCCTTGGCCAGGTCGCGGCGCACTATGGGGCGTTGGTGGTCAAAAACCCAAGCCGAAACGCTGTTCTTGCGATTGAACTGTGTGCCCGGCCGAAGATGTTCCGAAAGAGCAGTGTTCTCCATGGAGAAATAGTAGAACGCATCGTTTTTCGGATTGTAGAGCGTGATGGATGCCCCGTCTAAAGGAAGGAAACGACGGAGAATGGCCGAAATGGAATGCAGGAGATCCTCTTGAGTCAGATGGCTAACAACGGCATTGTTAACCTCCAGCAGCGTGCGATAGCGCGCGGCCGCCAGTTCCATCCGCTTGTTCAGTGCGGCTATCTCTTCATAAGAAGTCATGTTGGAGACGGCCAGCGCCACCTGATTCGCCACTTCCTTTAAGAACGTGGCGTCTTCATTCGAATAGCGGTCCTTCTCCTGGCTCACGAAGCTGAGCGTGCCCACACACTTTCCCTGAAAAACCAGAGGTAAGACGCACAAGGACCGCATGCCTTCCGCGGCCAGGCGATGCTCGTTGGCATACTCTCGCTCTTCTTCGAGATTGCGGCGCAAGAGAGTCTGCTGATGATCGAATACCCAACTGATGCAGGTCTCGTTGCGATCCACCTCCAGCCCTGTTGCGAAATAATCGGAAGGCCGGTCTCCCTCCACGGCGAGAAAACGGAAAGTGTCGTTACGTGGCAGATAGAGCGCAATCGCGCAGCGGTCGAAGGAAATCACGCTATGCAAAGCCTCGGAAATAGCATGCAGGAGAGCCTGTTGGGTCAGGTTCGTGATGACGGCATTGTTGATTTCAAGCAGCGTGCGGTAGCGCTCTGCGATTGCGAGGCTCTTCACGCCCGATTGAGAATCTGCCATCTTGGCCGCCTAAAGGAGTGCCCTTCTCGCCGGGTTTTTGCCAATGAGAAAGCTGTCGCCGCCACAACGAAGTTTGTGGCGACATCTTAACTCAAGAACCGCAGCCAAGTCTCCGCCACACTGCCGGTTTGATGTCCGATCTGCTCGATCGGGAACGGCACGAAATTCTTATACTTGAGATTTGCAATTCGGCACAGTCAACTCACCAGAAAAAGCGCGGCAACCAAATTGTTATCGAGGCATCTCACGTTGCCCTGAGAGGATGCTTCAATCAAAAGCTCGGCAAGCGATAGAGCTCACATCAAAGAAGCCTCCCCAAGGAGAAAGAAGTGAATAACAATTTCAGCGGGAACTTCTGGCGC
>Ga0126381_100008113_pt1 | contig 11725 bp, 6 predicted proteins | sample PanSoiMetPlot_28_FD_96465 | JGI IMG/M metagenome (GOLD analysis project Ga0126381, IMG submission 96465) | Tropical forest soil microbial communities from Panama - MetaG Plot_28 | ecosystem: Environmental > Terrestrial > Soil > Tropical forest > Bulk soil | place: Panama | collected 2016-02-17 | reverse complement strand
GACGACTGGAATGGTACCGATCGGCTCTGTTTGTCCTTCATCTTGATGACACTCTTGGTCCTTCTTTTCACTGCTCTGGTGGATGAGACACGCGCCCAAACGGCCACGGCCCAGACAACCGCATCACCTTCCAATCCTTCGAACGGCGATAAACATCTTCTGCAAAACGAAACTCCTGCAGTCCCTCCTGATCGTTCAAGGGATCAGGCAATTCCTTTGCCGAAGATCGCCGACCGCGCAGAGGAGTTGGATCACCTGCTGCGAGAAATTATTGGTCAGCTCAGTCCCAAATCTGAACTTGTAACCTCAGAAAGAAAAACGGCGGGACGGGCCGATGAGATTCGTCGACGAGCTCAACAAACGAGAGAACTCTTAGCGGGCACCCCAACGCCGTTGGAACTGGAGGACGAGCATCGGTACTGGCGCTCTCGAAGTTCCGAATATGGGGAAGAACGGACGCTCCTGAGGCTTCGAGCAGCGAAACTAGAAGAGCAGATCCAAACCCTCGAAGTCCAACAACCGGAGTGGATGGCAACCTGGACCCACATACGTGAATCATCCGGCATCGAATCGGTCGTCGAGCGCACCAAACAGCTTCTGGATAGAATTCAGGAAGCAAAATCACAGGCGCAGGATCAACTCAATGTGGTGCTCACGCTGCAGAATGAGGTCTCTCAACAAGACCAGCAAATCTCGGATATCTTGCTCCGCGTCCGGGAGGCTCGTGACGGAGAACGCCGTCGGCTCTTCGAAGCAGATAATCCTCCGCTTTGGGAAACTCGCCGTCTTGGCCGACTGGATCAAGGTGTGGGACCTACGTTTCACCGATCCTTCGATCGATCCTCCACAACTGTGAAGGAGTTTTCCCGTGCGCACGGATTCGCCCTGGGTACACTTGTGGGTTCCTATCTTTTGTCTCTTCTCATGGTTTTCAAACTCAGACACTATGTAGACAAGGCGCAACCCGAAGTTCCGTCCGAAGCCGTGCTGGTATTGAGCCGCTCGTTCTCGGTAGCCCTCTTGCTGACACTGATCGGGACTGGAAGATTTGTAGCCTCCGCCCCCATCGGAATCGCTTTCCTGTTTTACCTGCTGTATCTGATTCCGGTGTTGCGAATACTGGCACCGCTGATCGAGCCCAGGTTGCGGATGCTTCTATACGTCCTGGCTGCGCTCTATGGCCTCGAAGGCGCGTATTTATTAATTCAACTGCCATTTCTTTTCCGGCGTGAACTCTACGCTTTGTTTGTTTTCACTGCGCTGGTGAGTTTCGGATGGCTCGCTCGGCCATCCAAAATGCTCCAAGTAATGACTCAAGGCCAAAGCCAGCGAATACTTATGATTGGGATTCGAGGCGGTCTTCTACTACTTGGCGCATCGCTGGTTTGCAACATTATCGGATTCGTCTCTCTGTCTCAGGTCCTAGGGCTCATCGCATTGGTCGGCCCTTTCGTGGCGTCCGCCCTCTATTGTGGTGTGCGAGTCCTTTCGTTGATTTTGGGTATTGTCTTGCGAACGAACTGGGCGCGTGCCCTGCTGGACTTGCGAGTTGAAACTATAGAACAGTGGGGTAGCCGTCTGATTGCGTTCGGCGCCGTCTTGCTTTGGCTTAAGTCCATGTTGCAACTCGTTACCTTCTACGACAGCGTTGTGGAAGCTGGACTGAAACTGTTCAGATATCCCATCGGCTTTGAAAAAATTCATTTCACCCTCGGCGATGCGCTTGGTGTCACCTTCATGCTGCTCGGTGGCTACTTTGTTGCCAACGCGTTCACTCTTCTTTTAAAGAAGGTGGTTCTTCCAAAATTACCACTGCAGCGCGGCCTGCCATATGCGATCTCCACGGTCACTTACTATGTTCTCCTTTTGTTGGTTGCCCTGGCAGCTCTGTCCGGGGCGGGCATCGAGCTCAACAAGTTTACGGTGCTTACCGGGGCCCTGGGCGTCGGTCTCGGCTTCGGTCTGCAGAACATTGTGAACAACTTTGTTTCCGGGTTGATCCTGCTTTTCGAGCGCCCCATTCACGTCGGCGACACGGTGGACGTGGGCGGCCTGGTTGGTGTGGTTCGCCGAATCGGAGCGCGGTCTAGCACGGTCGTAACATTTCAAGGGGCAGAGGTGATCGTACCCAACAGCAACCTCCTTTCAAACCAGGTCATCAATTGGACGCTGTCATCGCAGTGGCGGAGAGTTGACGTGCCCATTCGAGTTGCCTATGGCAACGATCCGGAAAGCGTGATCAAACTGCTCGTGGGGGTAGCGGAATCACATCCGGGAGTCCTGCTCCAGCGCCCGCCTGCGGCTTTCTTCATGGGATTTGGCGAGAGCTCACTGAACTTCGAGCTCCGCTTCTGGTCCGCCTGGCAAGACACCTGGTTTCAGCTCCAGAGTGATGTGACCGTTGCGGTCGCCAAGGCCTTGCGAGAAGCTGGCGTCGAAATCCCATTTCCTCAGAGGGATTTGCATGTTCGCAGCATCGACTCCCCTGTGGCGGAAGGCTTGGTGGAAAAAGGAATGCGCGCCATGTCCACCGGCGACTTGTCGGAGCGGAACGCTGTTAGGTGACGAACAACAATTTTGTTGAAGTTCGCCCGGGCCAGCGCGCGGCTGGCGGTGCGATGACAGGCGTGTCGCGGTGAGTTTTGGCGTTTCAATGACCCGGGAATGGATGGCTCATGACTTGCACGGCATGCGGAGGCCGCTCGCGCGCGCCGCTAATCGGCCTCAAAACCCATTTCAGACAAAGAAATACGAGACGGGCTACTCGCCATAACAAAAGGAAGACGATCGCAGTCAGGAGTGCAGGAATGAGCAGGGCAGCGATGCCCAGCATAACCGTCAATGCTTCCTCCACCATAAACACGGTTAACCGTGGCCGCACTGCATATGCATAGATGAGGGCTAGAACCACGAGGAACTTCAGCCCGGCCTTCCATTTCACGTTGCGCTCCCTTGAGATGGTCTGAGGCCCGCAAATTCCTGGGTAAGAAAGACATTTGTACAGCCGGATTCCTAAGGGCTCATCGTGGCACCGGGCCGCGGCGTAAACTACTGTTACTTTTGCCAGAGGAAGATTGCCGGACGAATCATGAAACTTTTTGCTTGTTTCTAGGGAAGGGTGCTGGATTGTTGGACTGCCGACTCGGCTGTACTTGACAGGCGAATAAAGCCTGCCGCCGCCGTGCACCTCACCAGTTGATTCTTGTCCGACAGATGGGATGCCATGGTGTCCAGTAGGCGCGGGTCGCCCCTTCGTGTAAGCGCCTCCAACGCCGCCACCCGCAGTCTCCAACTTTTATTGGATGCTGCTTCGATCAGCGCCGCCTCCGTTTGGGCGTCAGGGTCGCTGGCCAATTTCTGCACCGCTTGAACGCGAACGGGACCGGCATAGTCTTTCGAAAGGACCTGAAACATCGCCCACCCGTAACCGGCATAAGGAGCATACCCGGCCGCTATGCCGACCATCATCAGGGTCATCGCTTTGGGATCTTTGATCAGCCGTTTTTGTTCCTCAACGGGTCCTTCGCCACTCTTGCGCCCGCCTATCAGCACTTGGTAGTAAATGGTGTACCCGCTCGAATCTCCTAGAGAAAGCAAAGCATTCGAAGCTGCAAAATTAACTTGAATACTTTTATCTTTTAGCGCGTCCTTCAACAATGGAATGGAGTGCAGAGAGTCAAGTTGTCCCAAAGTCAGCGCCGCGGCCGCCCGCACATCAGGCTTACTGTCCATGATGGCCTCCTCTGCCAGTTCAACCGCCCGGTAATTGCCAGGCAGCTGCGCAAGGGCTTGGACCGCGCTGATGCGCTCTTTCGCCTTGTGGCTCCTGTGCCCCTGTTCAAGAATCTCCCAGGCCATTTGTGTACGGACTTGGGCGCGCAAGGCTTGGCAGCCAGGGACCGAGACAAAGGTCAGAAACCCGAGAACGGCGAGGCGCATTAAGAATCCCCTATTTCCACAATTGAGTTCGTGAGCAGATCCTCATGTCTGGGAAGAAGTCAGGGCCATCGTAAAGAGCCAGGGCCACACCAAGGACTGTCAATACTTACAGGTTAAGGTCTGCTTGGAAGGCTCTCCAATTCATTATGTTTATGTTCAATTCCTATGTCTGTCAGAAGTCACAGTGTTCGCGTGGGGAGCGTTTTGCTTAGCATTTCGGGGTGCGGATAAACTCATGACACTACCGCGAATCATGCTGGCCGACGATCACACGATTCTTGTGGAGGCATTCCGCAAGCTTCTAGAGCCGCACTTCGAAATCGTTGGTAGTGTGGCCGATGGGCGTGCGCTGCTAGAGATGGCGCCAGAGTTCAAGCCAGACGTTATCGTCGTGGACATCGCCATGCCGCTGATGAATGGTTTGGAGGCCGCTTTGAGATTGAAGGAGCTGATGCCCGCGGTGAAGCTCATCTTCCTCACGATGAATGAAGATCCGGACTTGGCGGTGGAGGCGATGCATCGCGGAGCGTCCGGGTATCTGTTGAAAAGTTCAGCAGCATCAGAATTGATTCGTGCGATCCAAATGGCTCTTAAGGCCAAATCGTATGTTACGCCGCAGATCGCGCGTGGCATGCAGAAGGCGTTTATCAATAACCCGCGGCCAAGAGTGCGCGCCAAGGCGTTGACTCCTCGGCAGCGCGAGGTGGTGCAACTATTGGCTGAGGGAAAATCAATGAAGGAAGTCGCCGACGTCCTGCACGTGACTCCGCGAACCGTGGCATTTCATAAATACCGCGTTATGGAAGAACTTAACCTTCAGACGACCGCGGAGTTGATTCAGTTCGCAATCAAGTCAAGAATTCTCGTGCCTTGATCCTCGCTTGCTGTATTTCTTGATCGTTTTGCCCTGTCACCACGCGCTTCTCGCCTTGGCTGTATCGACGCATGGACTTGTGACCTCAAGTGGCGGCGACGAGCGCCCCCGCGGGTCTCCGCAGGTTGTTGCTTTTTTGTTTTCGGATTGCGACGCGCTGACAGAAATTCTGTCAGTTTTGCCAGTGTCGCACTTATGCCTTTGATTCTAATGTCTCGATAGTCGGTCGAAGCTGATCGTTTCCGTGCAGGAGGTGGATCCAATGAGACATCGAGTTTTGACAGTATTTAGCGGCATCCTTGGCGGAGCGTTTCTACTCAGCTCAGTTGCCTTTGCACAAGACACCAAGCCTGGAAAACTGAAAATATCGGTTTCTCCCAAGCAAGCCTATACATTCGTAGACGGCAAAGCGATTGGTCCGGGCAAGCGGACGATCAAGCTGGACGTCGGAACACATCATTTGGTTGTGGCCAACTATGGCTACAAATTCGCTGAACAGGACATTTCCATCGATCCGGATCACACTCTGCCGTTGGATATACAACTGGAACCGGCTGGCGCCGAGGTGCCCGGTCCACGCGGGCGAATCCAGATTGAAGTAGGAATGCGACGCGCAGGCGATGCAGCCGTTCTACTGAACGGCAATAAGCCGCAATATTTCGTGGGCCACGTCGATGAGTTCAACAACGACATACTCAAACACCAAGAGTTGATTGTGCCGCCAGGTCAGCATGAGCTGACGGTCACGAGATATGGCAAAGAGCTGTGGACCGGTTTGGTCACCGTTGGCGCCAACCAACGGGTGATTGTCAACATCTCGAATGGAAAACAAGTCACAAAGGATTGGCCACGTGGATCAAATGAGCTCCGCGCTGGCGTACAGCGCTTTAAAGCGGGAACTGCCAGTGCCACGATTGCCGTTGCCCCGGTGAGCGGGTCGGTTTCTGCCAATCCGCAAAAAATCAACTGCAATCAAAATACTCAGTTGGCATGGACCTCGGCAGAAACGGTCGAGGCCGATATGAGCGGCTTTAGTCCCGTGCCGACGAGCGGCGAAAAAACGATTTCGCCCAGACAAACAACCGTTTACGAACTTACCGCTAAGGGTCCGGGCGGAGTAACCAAACCGAGCACCACCGTTGAAGTGAATCCCGTTGTGGAATCCTCTCTGAACGCTTCTCCGACGGAAGTGCGTTACCGGCGCATTGGTGACAAGGTTATCGAACAGGCCAACACGACACTCAACTGGTCGTCATCCAACTCCGATGCGGCTTCACTTGATCCGGTTGGGTCCGTTGAAACCACCGGTAGCAAAGCGCTGACACTCAACCCAAAGCAGACCGACAACGGCCCCGTGGATGAAGAGGCAAAGTACACTCTGACGGCAACAAACGTTTGCGGTGGCTCCGATACAAAGACGGTAGCCGTGCGCGTGAAGGGTTCTATCGAGCCGATTCCGGCAGTGCTGCTCAATAGCGTCTTCTTTCCCACGGACTATCCTACGAAGAAAAACCCGGCGCTTGGACTTGTTCGCAGTCAACAGGAAACGCTGCGGACGCTTGCAGATGGATTCAAGAAGTACCTCGAGTATGACCCGGACGCCAAGCTTGCCTTGGGGGCTTTTGCCGATGAACGCGGACAGAATAAATATAACGACGCACTTTCAGGATTGCGGGCTCAGCGCGTCAAGGACTTTCTATTTTCAGAAGGTGTCGCCGCCGAGAAAATCGAGACGTCAGCCTATGGCAAAGATAAACCGCTCGATAAAGCGACCGTCATTGACTTGCAAGCACGAAATCCTAATCCGCCACCGAAAGACTGGATACGCAACTTCCAGTCAACATGGCTTGCTTATAATCGCCGCGTGGATGTTGTTTTGCTTCCCACAAATGCGGAATCTGCGCGCTTCTATCCGACCAAGGCGGAAGATTCCGGGATTCTTTGGCAGAGGCCGAAGCCGGCCCGAGCTGCGGTCGAAAAGAGCAATTGAATATCCCGGAAGCCTATCCGTTTTTTTGAGGTGCCAGTGCCCCCAATCCCCCGGCCCGCTCTGGAGAGAGACAGAGCGGGCCGCTCTTTTTATTCTTGAGGTCTCAGGTGAACTGCCGGTCAAGGAACTTGCGGCGATCCTGGCGGGTCCTTTTGCTTTTCCTGTTTGGTGGATGGCAATGGGAACTCGCAGCCACGCCGGTCGAAGCGCAAGAAACGAAAGCTAGCCAATCGTTGGCTTCTTCTCAAACGCTCGCAAGTCCCTCTGGCGGTTCAGCATCAGCTGCCCAACAAGAGAAATCAAAAAAGGCGCGCCAAAGTCACGGGGCTCTTGTTGTTGCGCCGCTCCCCATCTCCAGCCCCGCCGTGGGTTCAGGAATCGTGCCGGTGCTCGCGTATATTTTTCCTACCAGCGCCATCGACAAGTCATCTCCTCCCTCTGTGGTCGGCGCTCTAGGTCTCCTCACTGACAACGGCAGCCGCGCGATCGCGTTCGGTGGTGAAGTGTACTTTAGAGAGAACCGCTATCGCACTACCGCGATCTACGCTCGAGGGAATCTAAACTACAATTTGTACGGACTAGGCTCCGGTGATTCGCTGCCAAAGCTGCCGCTCAAACAGGCCGGTCAACTCGTCTCCGGAGAGTTCCTGCGTCGCACCTGGTGGAACCTGTTCCTGGGGCCCCGATTTCTCTGGGGAAGCTCACTGGTCACCCTCAGGCCCAACAGTGCGGGTGCTGTCCCGGTCCCACCAGACCTCGGGCTCGATACTCATCTAACCGCGGTGGGCTTCCGACTGAATCGTGACACTCGCCCCAACCGTTTTTATCCGACTGCCGGAACACTCTTGGATTTCACTGCAGACTTCTTCACCCAAGGCTTGGGAAGCAAATACTCATTTCAAAGTTACAAAATCAACTTCAACAAGTACTGGAATTTGACTCAAAATCAAGTACTTGCCTCCGGCTCATTCGCCTGCTTTACCGGTGGCGCACCCCCTTTCTACGGAAACTGCATTTACGGAACGAATGGCGAATTGCGCGGGTACACCGCCGGCCGCTACCTCGATCGGTACATGTTTGGCACGCAGTTGGAATACCGGCTGGCCTTACCCAAGAGGTTGGGCCTTGTAGGTTTCGGCGGGTTGGGAGAAGTAATACCTGGCGGTAATCAACCGTTTAGAACAAACAACTTCCTGCCGAGCGGCGGCGGCGGCATTCGGTTTGAGCTAAGCAAGACATATCACGTAAATTTACGCGCTGACTTCGCCCAAGGCAGGGACAGTCATACCTGGAGCATGGGCGTGGGCGAAGCGTTCTGACTCTCATTTCTTATCAGCTTCTAATCTGTCAGTTCTGACAGGTGCGACCCTCCGATACGGGCAGTACAAATATCCTCCCGGGGCGCCCGTTATAAACAAGTGATTACAAATTTCTAAATTTTGGATGCACGCTCGGAAGGATTAGGCAACATGCGAAAAGCGAATGTTTTTATCTTGGTTTCCTTAATGTTTTTATTCTCGGGCCGGGTTTGGGCCCAGACAGAAACCGGTCAGATTAGCGGAACGGTGCTGGACCCGCAGAACAGCATCGTTCCCAACGCAAAAATCACAATTCGGAACGCAGGTACGGGGGCTTTGCGCGAGACAACGTCCGACGATCACGGGACTTTTATCGTAACCAATTTGCTGCCCGCAAGGTATTCCGTCATGGCCGAGGCACAAGGATTCGCCAAGCTTGAACAACAAGTTGATCTGCCGCCGGGCGGGAGGGCTGGATTGGAACTAAAGCTCCAGGTAGGCAAGGTGGGCGAGACGGTTGAGGTTTCGGCCACGGCGTTGGCCGTTAACACGGAAAACCAAACTGTCGGGCAGTTAATCACCTCGAATGACCTTGCGAACCTGCCCCTCTTAACGCGGAATCCTTATGATCTCGTTGGGGGAGCCGCCAACGTGTCCAGCGCGGCCGACGCCGGACTGACCATGCGCGGGGCAGGATATAACATCAACGGGTTGCGGTCTGCCGGCACGAACATCTTGCTCGATGGCGCTGCCAACAATGACGAATTCACCGCTTCGGTCGGCCAAACGGTTCCGTTGGACTCCGTCCAGGAAATCAACGTTTTGACCAACAATTTCACGGCAGAGTACGGCCGCGCATCTGCTGGCGTCGTTAATGTGACCACTAAATCCGGTACGAATGATTTCCATGGCACGGCCTATGAGTTTGGCCGTTATTCGGCATTGGCGACAAATACTTTCGATAACAACGCCAGGGGAATTGCCAAGCCTGGTTTTACACGGAACCAGTTTGGCTACTCCGTCGGCGGTCCGATCATGAAAGATAAATTGTTCTTCTTTCAAAGCAGCGAATGGCTTCGCATCAGGAGTTCCGCGACATCGATCATCAATGTTCCCACGCCGCAGCTCATTACTGCCGCGAATCCAAATACACAGCAGTTCTTCAGCGCGTTCGGTGCCCTTAGATCAAATTTCATACAGCTCAAGACCTACACTCGTGACCAACTGACCGCCGCCGGGATTACCGCCTGCCCGCCGGCTCCCAGCACGTGCGACACGGACTTCCCGGTCGGCAGCGCGACGCCCATGTTTGCTCAGGGCCGATACTCGGTCCCATCGGATTCGGGCGCCGGTTTTCCCCAGAATACCTATTACATCGTGGGTCGGGCGGATTGGAACGTCACTTCCAAGACTCAATTGTATGGACGCTACGCGCTCGAAAAGGGCAACCAGTTCACCGGCGCTGTGACTAACAGTCCGTACGCCGGCTACGACTCGGGGCAGACCACCACGAACAACAGTTTCTTACTTTCCTTGATTCACACTTTCACCCCGGCGCTAACCAGCCAGTCGAAGATTGTTTTCAACCGGCTGAATCTGCTCCAGCCACTCGGGTCCAATCCTGTCGGTCCGACCCTGTATATGAATTCCACTTCGGCTCCCTCGATTGAGGGAAATTTGATTGCTATGCCGGGCTATTCGCCCTTCACACCCGGCAATGCCATCCCGTTCGGAGGCCCACAGAACTTTGTTCAGGCTTACCAGGATCTTAGCTCGGTCCATGGGCGGCACACGTTCCGTTTCGGCGGCAACTACACCTACATCCGAGATAACCGGAGTTTCGGCGCGTACGAGGAAGCCGTCGAATCCCTGAGCGCCACTACAAGTTTCAGCACAAGCATGGAGAGTTTCCTGAACGGCGTACTGGGGCAGTTTCAGTCGGCCATCGACCCACAAGGGAAATTCCCGTGCGGCGCCGCCGGACCAGTTCCGAGCTGTACGGTAACCCTCCCCGTCGGGCCACCCGTTTTTGCCCGGAGCAACCGTTATCATGAATTCGGCACCTACTTCGAGGATTCGTGGAAAGCGACAAACCGCTTGACCTTTAACTTGGGAATGCGTTGGGACTACTTTGGCGTCCAGCACAACAAAGACCCTAACCTGGACTCGAACTATTACGATGCTCAGGGGGGAAATATCTTCACTAACATTCGTAATGGCAGCGTGGCTACGGTCCCCAACAGTCCGATTCATGGACTATGGAAGAAAGACTGGAACAACTTTGGCCCGCGGCTGGGCGTTGCTTACGACCTCTTTGGCAATGGCAAGACGGCCCTGCGCGGAGGGTGGGGCATCTCCTACGAGCGAAATTTTGGTAACGTGACTTTTAACGTCATCCAAAATCCCCCGGCTTACGCTGTTGTTTCTATCCTACCCACCGATGTTGGCGGCACGATTCCGATCACTACGGATAACGCAGGCCCTTTGGGGGGCTCCACCGGATCCAAGGCCCTTCCCAAGGTCAGCCTTCGAAACGTGAATCCAGACATCGAGACCGCGTACGCGCATCTCTGGAGCGCCGTATTCGAACACCAAGTAACACACAATTTCTTAATGGCCATTGATTACAATGGCTCAAAAGGTGTGGATCTCTATTCGATCGAAAACCCAAATCGGCCGGGCTCAGGAAACGTATATCTTGGCGATCCCTGCCCAACTACGCCATGTGCGAGCGCCAACCTGACGCGATTGCAGAATTTTCAATATAGCAACATCAACCGCCGGGGCGACAACGGCTTCTCCCACTACAATGCCGTGGACTTCCGCGTCGAGCTAACCAATCTCGGCAACACCGGACTCAACCTGCACTCGAGCTACACGTATGCTCACGCGATTGACAATATCAGCTCCACTTTCAGCGAATCGAATAACAATGCAAATCTCGGGCTCTTGGACCCCTTCAATCCTAAGATTGACAAAGGCAACTCGGATTTCGACCAGCGTCATCGCTTTGTGTTCTCTGGTACCTGGGATGTTCCGTTTGCTCGGAACATGACTGGGGCGGCTAAAGGATTCTTGGATGGATGGACTGCCGCCCCTATCGTCACGATCCGAGGCGGCTTCCCATTCACCCTGTATGATTGCACAAACGCCCGCACGACTTGCATGCGCGCCGTTCAGACATCCCCCCATTCGAAAACGGGATCGGCTGTGCCTGACCCCAGCGGTGCCGCGAACACCTTCGACTACTTTAACTTCAGCTCCGGCTTTGATAGCTCGTATGTGAACCCGATCGTCGGCATCTCTGACTTCGGTCCGTTTCCGAAGAATATGTTGACGCGCGGCTACTTCTATGGCCCCGGCGCTTATACCATCGACTTTGGAATATATAAGACTACAAGAATCAACGAGCGACTGAGACTGCAGATTCGCGGAGAATTCTTTAATCTGCTGAACCACTCCAACATGTGGCTGACGCTCGGCGACAATGATCTGTCTTCGACAACCATCGTCCACGCCCAAAAAGGTGTTCCTCCGATTAATGCAAACGAGCGAAGGAACGTCCAACTGGCTCTCAAGCTGCTCTTCTAGGTGTACGCCAGTGAATCGCCGTGTATTCATGTG
>Ga0126381_100008112_pt1 | contig 11725 bp, 9 predicted proteins | sample PanSoiMetPlot_28_FD_96465 | JGI IMG/M metagenome (GOLD analysis project Ga0126381, IMG submission 96465) | Tropical forest soil microbial communities from Panama - MetaG Plot_28 | ecosystem: Environmental > Terrestrial > Soil > Tropical forest > Bulk soil | place: Panama | collected 2016-02-17 | reverse complement strand
TGCTTGATCAGCGAGACCAGCCCGCCATCATTCATAGCCGCCCAGAACCGGCAGAATCTCTCCAGTTATGTAGCTCGAACACTTCGGAGACGCGAGAAACACATACGCAGGCGCGAGTTCCTCCGGTTGAGCGGGCCGCTTCATAGGCGAGTCGGCGCCGAACTTGCTCACATCTTCAGCTTCTTTGTCGGAAGGATTCAGAGGAGTCCATACCGGCCCTGGCGCCACCGCATTCACGCGAATGCCGCGAGCGATGAGGTGCGATGCCAGTGCGCGAGTGAAGGAGTGAATGCCGCCTTTGGTCATCGAATAATCCACTGCTGATGGTGTTCCAAGGAACCCGGTGCGCGATCCCGTATTAATGATTGCGGAGCCATACCGGAGATGCGGCAATACGGCCTGCACCATATGGAATAACCGTATAGATAATTGCGCCTCCGATCCGGACTTACAGTGATGCTGCTTCGGAAAGGGGGGAGCCGGATACTCTCGTGCGCCAGCCTGCATCGGCTCCTCGGGCTTTTGCTTTGGCCTCTGCTTTTCTGCTTCAGCGACTTGTTACGGAATTCTTCGCTGGCTCTTCGTTACTCCGCGAGGCATCCGCTCCCCCCTACCTCAAAAACAGCTTTTAGAACGCCGCGGCGCCCGCCTCGGCCACAGCGTGGTCCTGCTTCCCAGACCCGCCGCTTACGCCGATCGCACCCACAACAGTCTCCCCGCGCTTCAACGGTATGCCGCCCGCGAAAATCATGTCTCGTCCATTGTTAGACGCGTGGATGGCAAAGAACTGATCGCCTGACTGGCTAAATTCCGCCAGTTGTTTGGTCTCAATGTCGAACGCGCGCGATGTCCAAGCCTTCTTAATGGAAATGTCGACGCTTCCGATCCACGCATTGTCCATCCGGACATGCGCAATCAGATTTCCGCCGCCGTCTACCACGGCAATATTCATCGGTTGCCCGATCTCTGCGGCCTTTTTCTCCGCAGCCATGATGATTCGTCTTGCGTCGGCCAGCGTGATCATACGTTCAGTCCTCCTTTAGACTGTCAGTTCAGAATTGTACTTCACTATCTCAGTTCAGTGAATAAAGGTATGCCGCCATATCGGCGGCGTCCGATGCGTCAACCCCTAATTCGGGCATAACGGTCTGCGGATGAATGGACTGCGGATGTTCAATCCAATGAGTCAGATTTCCTGGTTGATTCGACAATACGCCGGCAACATAGAAATGCGTGCCGAAACTTGCAAGCGACGGACCGACCCGGGCGTGCGCGCCCGCAATTCCCGGAATTGTATGGCAAGATCCACAGCCTAGTACGCAATCGTAATCGCGCCCTTCTGTGGATTCCCAATCGACGCGGCAACCGGGGACCGGCGCCCCGCCATCAGCAAGCAAGCCAGCGCGAGCGCGGCGCTACAGCGCATAACGTCCATGTGGCGCATAACCCTTTTGTACTGCCGAGACTTCGCTCTCACGCACCCACAACGCCGAAAGATTTGCCGGGAGTCGCTCCCGGGCTTTTCCTCGCACCTCGCCGTAGAGCAGCGCGGCGAGCACGACGATCAGGATGATTCCCGGCTCGAACGTCCAAGCGCGCCAAAAGTCGTGCGGGGCGATCGGCCCCGCGTCGTGACCCAAGCGTCTGAGCTTGTAACGACCACCAAAACGATGGCGAGCCTCATTCGCAGCCTCCCAGGATTAGAGTCGGAATTCCCTGCGCGAGAATCACCAGCATTGACAAAATACTCAATCAAGTCCCCATTCGAGCCAGCCCGCGCCACTGGCCATTGGCTCGCTGACTCGCTGCTAGTCCGGCGCTGACTAACGCCAGGCAAACAGCAACGATAAACGTCACATAGAGTGGTAGCTTATGATGCGACGTGCAAGGCGGTCGGCGCGAGTGCGAAGTTCACTTCCAGGTTTGCGAACCACACCGGCAGCGCTAGAAGGAGTCTTGTCCACGCGATCACAGCGGATTTCACTTCGCGCCCCTTATCCAGCGGGGCGCCCAATAAACGACGAGTATAGCGGGATCCAAATTCCGGAGAGAAAATACCAAAGCACGCTATCCACGTGCACGCCAATTCTCCGCTCGGGGCCGCATTTGTTCAGCCCAACAATGACGATGAGCACCGCCGTCATGAGCAGGTCGGCCACAATGTTCAAATTTGCCGGGTCATTTTAGAATCCTCAACGCTCTAAAGCGCCGCAGCGTCGAATATCTTATGATCGGCTCGAGGAGGGATTTCTGCGCACTCTGATCTCCGCCTTGGCGGTGCTCTCCGCAGTCACATCAGCGAGGCCTGTGGATGGCATAGTTGTTGACGGTGATACGAGAACGGGGATCGCGAATGCCTCCGTAATTATTTTCGACTCTCACGGCGAGCGCTTCAGAACTCGGACCGCAGCATCTGGACTCTTTCAATTCTCGTCTGCGGAGCCTGGGCTCTACCACGTTGCGATCGAAACGAATGGGTTCATTCTTTTTCGCGAACTTCGGGTTGCCGCCGATGACCCTCCCGTCTTCTTTACCTATGAGATCGAGTTCGGCAAAGAAAGAAAAGCTTCTGTGTCCGGTCAGGTTTTAGACAGCAAGAATCGACCCTCTTCCTTCGCCAAAATTGACCTTATTCGCGGGCCATCGCTTCGATACAGAGTCACTGCCGACCAAGCTGGCCGTTTTATGTTCTCCAACATTAGCCCGGGATCCTACAATCTTCGCGCCCTCCCTCAGAGTCCACCTAACGGCAATGCCTCGGATCAAAAGACAACGGCGCGTTCCGCCGAGGTCGCTACATATTTTCCTTCCTCGCTTACGGAGATTGAAGCTCAGCGTATCGAGGTCCATGGCGCCACCCGCGTAGAAGGATTTTGGACTCGCACTGCGCCTGTACATTCAGTAAGTGGTGTAGTGAAAAACGACGATGGCTCTGCGGCAGCCGAAACCAAAGTTCAATTAGTCCCCATTTTCCACCGGTCGGCGCACGTAATATCGAGCTTCGACTCCTTTTTCTTCGTGTCTCCGGGAGGCTCCGGTCCTGGCCCCGATCAGGCTGAGGCTTTCACAGACAAAATCGGGCGGTTCGAGTTCGCAGACGTTCCCGCGGGCGCTTGGCGGGTTGTCGCCGGCTCGCGGGAAGTTGGCGTGGCATTGACGCCGGTCGAGGTGCGCGAAGCAGACCTCACGCTACAGCTTCGTCTTCACAAGTCGCCAAAGGTTCTTGCCGAGACTCGATGGGGCGTGTTCTGTGTCCAGGGCCGATTATTTTGCGGTCAGAGACCCATCCAGAACGCAAGCTTTCCGATTTGGTTCACAGGGAACGACGGGCAAGAAAGTGGACTTATGATTGGTTATCCCATGCAAGACCACGGCGAAACGAGCGTTTTCTTTGATGTAAATAGTCCCGGCTCTTTTTCGGTTCGCGCCTTTCCACCCATTGTGGAGTCGCAGATCTTGTGGGGAACCTCGATCGCGTTTCAACCCGCGAGCGGGCAAGATTTTGAAGTTGCTAGGCCAAAGCTGACCGTAAGTATTTCGTTAATGCAGGGTGGGTCAGAGTTACTGAATATGGATCGTCCGGTCGCGCTGACAGCCGAGAACGTTCGAACTGCCATGGCCGCGTCCTTAAGCGGAACGGTACGAGATGGTGTTGGAGCTTCTGTAATTCTACTCCCTGTTGATTTCTCGAGCAACTATGGCGGGATTGCGATTTGCGGTAAGGAAGGTAACTTCGAGTTTCGCAACCTTCGTCCGGGCGCCTACTACGCGGCAGCGTTCAGAAATCTGGACATGGAGGAATTGCGCGATCTTGAAATCATACAGAGGACCCAGATCAACGGCAGGCGAGTACGCTTAGACGCAGTGCGCCCGAACCCCTCTCTACAAATTGAAGAAGTATTATCTCTCCGACCCTGACCAGAGCAAAGCGCAGCCGAATTTATCCTCCACTTGTGCAAAACCACGACGAACACGGAGTGCTGAATCGCTCCTAAGGTTTGCCATTGCCTCCGTCCAGGAAGCCAGTTTCGGCGAACGCTTTTGGCGATTAAAACCAACAAGTTGTCATCTGGCGCGCGAAGAATTTCCTCCAACCGTGCTATTCCATGCACGTGAGATCAGAAGCCCAACGTCAAGCCTCCCGCCTCAACGGAGCCCGTTCCAGAGGACCAGCCACACTCCAAGGCAAGCGCCACTCCGCGCGTAACAGCCTGAAGCACGGTTTCTTCGCGAACCAACCGTTTCTAGAAAACGCTTCGCCTGAGCCATATCTCCGCCTACTGTCCGAACTTCTCGAAACGTACAAACCCCACACCGCCGCGGAACGCGCGCTGGTAGAAATCCTCGCACATGCGCGGTGGCGGATTCTTCGAATCTGGTCCCTTGAAGCCACCGTCCTTGATGGCCCGCACTCCGAGCATGTCCCCAGCTTGCCCCTACTCCTGCGTTGCGAAGCCGCTGCCCAACGCCAGTTTCATCAGGCGCTCGCCCAACTTCGAGCTTATTCTTGCGCACGAGCTCGGATTACGGAACGATCCTGGGAAAGCATTGAATCTACACACCTGGCCTCAACGCCCGAGCTACCCACGCAACCCTCCGAAACCGCTCTTCGCGGTACAATAGCCGCGCCGGGACATATTACTTGTCAGAAAGCACTGGGCCGGAAAGCGCCGGAGATGTCACACGCCTCCTGCGGCAGCTCCGCGGCGGTGATCAGAACGCCGCCGGAGAGCTCATGGCGGCAGTCTACGGCGAACTGCGCCGCGTCGCCGGCCGAGCCATGCGTAACGAACGTCCCGGCCACACGCTGCAGCCCACCGCCCTTGTCAACGAAGCCTTCGTGCGGCTCGCTGGAAACACTGGTATCGAATGGCAGGACCGCGCTCATTTCTTCGGAGTCGCCGCCCGGCTTATGCGCCAGATCCTCGTTGACTATGCGCGAAAAAAGCACGCGGCCAAACGAGGCGGAGCCGCGCGCGTGACGCTTGACGACTCGTTGCTCATTTCGGACGATCACTTGGGCGACGTGATGGCGGTTGATGAAGTACTTGCGCGGCTGGAAACCCTTGACGCCCGCCAGGGGCGCATTGTGGAATTGCGCTTTTTCGCCGGGTTAAGCGTCGAAGAAGTAGCGGAAGTGATGGAAATCTCCACTCCCACCGTCAAGCGTGAATGGCAGTCGGCCAAAGCGTGGCTCCATCGTGAGCTCACCACGGGAAAACCGTCATGACCCCGGAACGCTGGCAGCAAGTGAAGCGCATTTTTGACGCCGCCGCGGAGTTGGGGCCGGAACAACAGGAAGCCTATCTCGCTTCTACCTGTGAAGGCGATCCCGATCTCCGTAGTGAAGTGGCCGCGTTGCTCGCATCTCTCCAAGAAGCAGGAAGCCGGTTCGATTCTCCCGTAGTCGGTACTGACCCCATGATCGGCCGTCAGTTCGGAGCTTATAAGGTCCTGCGCAGGCTGGGGATGGGCGGCATGGGCGCGGTTTATCTGGCCGCCCGCGCCGATGAGCAGTTCCGCCGCCTTGCCGCAGTCAAAGCCATACGTGCCGAACTCGTCGACGACCACACACGCCGCCGTTTCGAGAACGAACGCCACACGCTCGCGGCGCTCGATCATCCGAATATCGTGAAGCTCCTCGATGGAGGCACAACTCCCGATGGCATTCCCTATCTGGTCATGGACTATGTCGAGGGCCAGCCTATCGACAGCTTTGCCCGTGAGCGCAGCCTTTCTATCAACGAAATCCTCGAGCTCTTTCGCACGCTCTGCGCCGCGGTACAGTACGCACACCAAAATCTCGTCGTGCATCGCGACCTGAAGCCCGCCAATATTTTGGTGACGCCACAGGGCGTGCCGAAGCTGCTGGATTTTGGCATCGCGAAGCTCCTGCGCCCCGAATACGCCCTCGGTCAGGTCGGTTTCACGCGGACCGCCGCCCAGCCGATGACGCCCGAATACGCGAGCCCTGAACAGATTCTCGGCCACCCCATCAGCACAGCCAGCGACATTTATTCGCTCGGCGTCGTGCTCTTCACGCTACTCACGGGGAAACACCCGTTCGAGCATCACACCAAATCCTCTTATGAGCTCGAACGTGCAATTTGCGAGCGCCCCGCCGGCCCTCCAAGCGCAATGGCTTCTCCCGAGGTTGCCCGCAAGCTGCGAGGCGACTTGGACACCATTGTTCTCTGCACCCTTCGCAAGGAGCCACAGAAGCGCTACCCTTCGGTCGAACGATTCTCAGAAGACATCCAGCGTTATCTTGACGGGAAACCTGTCTCCGCTCGCGGGGGTTCGTTTCAGTACCGCACCCAAAAATTTATCACCCGCCATCTCCCCTCAGTCGCGCTCTCAACGATTGCCGCCGTGCTGCTCATCAGTCTTGGCATCACCGACCATATTGACCGGGTGCGCGCTGAAAAGCGATTCGCCGATCTGCGCGACTTGGCCAACTTCACCATCAACGATCTCGATCAGGCGATGCGCACGAGCCTGACCTCCGCTCGGGAAAGCGTCGCAACCAAAGCCGTTGCTTATCTTGACGGCCTGGCAAACGAATCGAGCGGCGACCGTGCGCTCAAGCTTGAAGTCATGAATGGCTATATGAAAGTCGCCGATATTCAGGGCAATCTGTTCGTGGACAATATGGGCAAACAGAATGCCGCGAAGGAGACGTTGGCGAAGGCGCGCGCGTTAGCGGAGGATATCGCGAAGCGCGATCCCAGGAATCCGGAGGCTCGCGCCGCGCTGCTCAAATGCCATGAGAAACTCGGCGACGTTATCGGCAGCGGCCCCGAAGCGATTGGAGAATTCCAGAAGGCCCTTGAGCTCGCGCCCACCGAAGTTACTGGCGACAACGTTGCGCGCCTCCGTATTCTGACCAAGATCGCGTTCCTTGAGGAAGCTACCGATCCTCGCGCAGCGCTTGCGACCTACCGTGAGTGCGAATCGGTCGCAAGAAGTTGGCTCGCGCGCGAACCCAAAAATAGCGCCGCAAAGCGAGCCTTGGCTCTCGCGCAGGAGAGCGGCGGTTGGAATGCTCTTCTCGCGGGCGACCCTTCCGGAGCCGAGCAGTCGGTCCGCGACGCTATCGCCATCTACGAAGAAACCGCCGGCGCCAAGCCCTCAATGCGCGCGCGCCGTAATCTTGCAATCGCATATAAGCGGCTTGCGGAAATCCAAAATCGTGTGGGTAAAACGAAAGAGGCCCTCGAAAGTTGCCATCGCAGTCTCACATCAAGCGAGGCGCTCCGCGCCGAGGACCCTAAGAACAATCTCTACGGCATTGATGTTGCCCAGGAGCGCGTGCTGCTCGTCGACATTCTTCTTTCTGCCAAGAATACGGCGGTCGCACGCACGGAAACTGCTGCTGCCGTGGCGTACCTAAAGCCTTTGGCGCTGGTAGAGAATCCCGATCGTTATTACCTTATCGATTACGTAACGATCCTTGCCACCACCCCATTCCCTGAGTTCACCTCCGCCGAAGAGGCCATTCGGCTTGCTACGTCTGCGGCCCGGAACCCTGATCCGGAAACTCTGGACCTTCTTGCCAAAGCATACGCGCGGGCGAACCGGACAGATGAGGCGATCGCCACGGAAGAGAAGGCTATCGCCCTGCTGCCCGCCGTGACGTCTGGACCTACGCCGGAGAATCGAAGAAAGCTGGAAACTACGTTAGCGGCGTTTCGCGCGGAGCCCACCCATCATTAGCGCGAATGCCGCGAATCCGCTGATCAGCGTCGAGGGTTCCGGCGTGAACAGTGTGTTCTCAAGACTGTCGAATTGGGAGCTGCCCCCCGAGAGTGTGTTGAGTAGAATGTCGTTCCGCACGCCGAGTATGCCGATGCTTGGAGAAAAATCCGTTCTCGCAAACGTGTTCGCGGTAATTCCGTTGTGAGACACGGCCATACTCGCGGTGCTCGTACTGCACGCCGGCCCTGGAGTGAACGCCGCATCCAGGCACATGTCGGTAGTGATTTGCGCGAATCCCGGGAACACCGGAGTGCTGGTGTTCATCACATCTTCGAGGCTGCGAATGTCACCCGGATCCCAAGTGTAGGCCAAAATGTATTCGGATGAATGGCCCGGGTTGGGAATATTCCATGCGCTCGATGAAAATTTGAGATCGAGCCCGAGCCCCATTGTAGGAGTAACAGTGATGCTCGTATCGGCTACCAGCACATCACCGCCGACCTGCGTGTATGTGAAGTCTTTGATGGTAAGTCCGCCAAACTGGCAACCGACGGATCCTAGAGCCTCATATTGATCCAGTGTTCCGATAACGCAGGGGCCAGCCATAAGGCCGGACGCGCAAAAGAGAGAGAACCAGACAAGAAATCGCATATTCCTCCGAAACGCGAGCTGACGCCGTCTTCCGGGCGAGTGTTCCCAAAAGATTAGCCGAATTATACATCCAATCTCAGCAGATTGATCCCGTTTTTCGCGGCCTCACGCACCTGGAGATGAACGGACCCTGAAAGCGAACCGTTCCAGATCAAACAACTGGAGGGAAAGGTCATGAAGTTCGAGTTCAATTCAAAGAATATTGCCCGGGCTGCCGCATTCGCGTGCGCGCTCCTGGCCCCAGCGCTCGCGTCGGCTGCTTGCCAGGTGAATGCCGGCTCCCCGTTACCTTATAGTGTCCCCGCGGCCGGCGTAAGTGGCGCTGTTCAGATCGTTGCGCCGGCCGGATGTCCGTGGACATTTACAGCCCGAGGATCGTCCTGGATTCAGATCCTTTCGCCGACGTCCGGCTCCGGGTCCGCGTTGATCTACTATCGCGTGCTGCCGAACACCACGGGTCGCGTGCGCAGCGGTCCCTTCGGTCCCATCGGAGTCGAGACTACGAATTCCAATCTGGGCAGTCGATCGTCAACCGTAACGGTGGTCTCTAGCGGATTTACGATCACCGTAAGCCAAAGCAATCGCTAATGGCCCAGAAATTTGTCGATCGTTTGCAGGTTGCCGCTCGCGTACTGGAGATGTTCTCGAGCGGCAGCCGCGTCTCCGGCGCGAATCGAATCCATTGCTTCCTTCATCTGGTATTCGGCTCGCGTTTGCGCTTCGACAATATCCCGGCGCAATCCGAGACCCTGATGCGCGAGTTGCTGTGACATGCTGTCCAATCCGGTCTTTGCTGCACTCATCCGTATCGAAAGTTCGTTGTATTGCTCACGCAGTTCGTTCATCGGATTGGGCGCCGCAACGGGCGGAGGCGTGGCGGACGCGGGAACTTGGCGAGTTTGAGCCGGTTCAGTTGGCGCCGGTTGAGGCTGCGGGATTATGGGGCGTGGTGTCGTCTGCGCGGTTTGCGCCGGCGCGGGCTTCGCTGGGATTGCCTCGGGTACAGCGGAAGGCCTTATTGGATTATCGGGGGCAGGTTTAGGCGAATCGGTCGCCACTGCAGGGGTGGGTTCTGTGGCCGGCGATGCCGGGGAAGCAGGATTTGCAGCAGGAGCAGTCGTCGTGACCGGTTCCGAGACGACGGGCTTTGCCGGCGGCGTATTCGCGCCCACGTGAAGGAACTTCGGAACTTCATAGGCGCCGGCGGCGAGCACGAGAACTGTCGCAATGGAGCCCAGCACCATATACAGCCCGCGATTTCTCTTTGGCGCCGCGGGCTGCGGAAGAGCCTGAGTCATCGGCTCCTGCCGCATTGCTTGTGGCATAGGCGCTTGCGGCATGGGCGTTTGCTGCATCGGCTGAACCGGAGCCGTTCGAACCGGCGGAGGCATGGGAGCCGCCATCCCAGCTTGCACGGACTGCAACGCTCCGGCAAATGCCTTGGCCGTTTGGAACCTCTGCAAGGGATCCTTGGCTATCGACATCAGAATGATCTCGCTCAGCGTCGGCGGAATGCCAGCAGCGAGATTGACAGGCGGCGCCGGAGCCTGCTGCAGGTGGGCGCTCATGATCGAGTAATTACTCGGTCCGTCGAACGGCCGCTTGCCGGTGATCATCTCGTAGAGTGTTATGCCGAACGAGTAGATGTCGGAGCGCGGATCTGGCTCCGTGCCGCGGATCTGCTCGGGTGACATGTAGTGCAGAGAGCCCACTGTCTTTCCGGTTTCCGTGAGCTTGTTATCCGCCTTCATGCGTGCGATGCCGAAATCCATCAGCTTGATGACTCCGTCTTTTGTGCACATGATGTTTGCCGGCTTGATATCGCGGTGCACGACGCCCTGCTCGTGGGCATAGGAGAGCGCGTCCAGCACCTGGCTCGCGTCCTGAATAGTGTCCGCAAGGTTGAGAGGGCCGCGCTGGAGCTTTTGGGCGAGAGACTCGCCGTCAACGAACTCCATGATCATCACAAGCTGGCTGTTGATGACTTGCGCGGTGTGGAGACGCGCGATGTGCGGATGGTCGAGCGCTGCCTGCACCCGAATCTCGCGCAGGAAGCGATCGGCAAGCTCTTTATCGCCCGCCAGATTTGAGTGCAGAATCTTCATCGCCTCAATGCGCCCGGAGAGCACATTGCGAACTTTGAAGACTTCGCCCATCCCTCCGGCGCCGAGGACTTGGACGATTTCATAATCGCTAACGCGGTCGCCGACGTTCATTAACTACCTCCAAAACAGAAGCGCCTAACCTGTGGCACAGGCTTTAGCCTGTGAATCTGGCACAGGCTAAAGCCTGTGCCACAGGTTAGGCTTATCATGACTCTACTTCTTTACGTGGTCTCCGACCTTCACGCCGGGTGTACCGGCATACGTGCCTTCGGAAGAGTCGTCGTCAGCCGAGGTGATGGTGACCTGACCGAGGTCGCTATCAACACGGCGCAGCACTTTACCCGTGGCGGGATCCTTAATCTCACGTCCGGTGCGCGCGACTTTGAGCACATCCCCGACCTTCACGCCGGCCTTCTTGCCGACATTCAGAATCAGGCTCGATCCGCTCACATCCGCGACGAGTCCGTCAACGGGCGCAACTGCGGCCTCCGGCAGCCGCGACGCGGACGCATCGAGCTTCATCGCGACCTCTGTGACAGCCTTATTGGTAGCCTCGCCGAGAATTGTGGCTCCGAAGTTCTTGCTGGACATATCGTACGCTCCGCCGCCGCCCGCGCCACCGCCGCCGCCCGCGCCAATCAAACTCGTGCCGCCGCGAGTCGACTCGCCCTTTCCAGGCGCGGACGCGAGAATCTCGCCTGTGTTCACATCGATCAAACGGGCCGTGATCTCGACAACTGCTTTAGCCTCGTTCTTACCGATTCCTCCGATGCCATACTTGGCGCCGAGCCCACCGAATCCGCCGCCGCCGATCTTGGTGTTCTTGTCATCGCGGCCGAAAGTTGTGATTGAGCCCACGATAATGGCATTCAAGCCGAGCAGCTTGCCGATCTTGGCGGCGCTCGACGGGTCGGCACGGTCACTATTTGAGAAATTCTGTTCGGCGATGAGCTTATCGAGAGCTTTGCGCTCAATGACGGAGTAAGTCCCATCATTCACCAGCCGGTCGACCAGCATGTCGGCAATGCCTTTGCCGATATCGACGTTGGAGCTACCGAAGATCTGCCCGACCTGGGTCGAGACAGTCCCATAATCGAAGTTCATTACTGCGACGCGCTTTTTGTCCTGGGCACACAGGAGTGCGGGAACAAAAGCAGCAAAAAGAATCAGACGGCGCATATGCCTCCTAGAAGCGTTCAAAGGTCCACACAGGAAGTGACCCATTGAAACCATATCGTTTCAGTATACGCGCCGAAACTCGAAAAATTGGC